>Ga0172376_10000204_pt1 | contig 76744 bp, 53 predicted proteins | sample Lak35m_FD_121114 | JGI IMG/M metagenome (GOLD analysis project Ga0172376, IMG submission 121114) | Freshwater microbial communities from Kabuno Bay, South-Kivu, Congo - kab_092012_35m | ecosystem: Environmental > Aquatic > Freshwater > Lake | place: Democratic Republic of the Congo: South-Kivu... | reverse complement strand
CGGCCGCCGCGAAGGTCTCCAGCTGGAGCCTGATCGCTGCCCTTTCGGGTGGGGCAGGCCGGTTCGTGGCAGGAAGTCCGCTTTCGGACGAGCATCGCACGCTCCAGTTTTGGACAGGGAGTTGCCGATCTGATACACTTCGAACGGTGTTCCACGCGGTAGCCCAGGCAGATCCGGGAATGCCAACGAGGAACCGGTATGCAGGCGTCGCTCCTGAGAAACGCTTTGTTTCTAGCGGCCCTCGTGGTTTTCACGAGGTGGGCATCTCCGACTGTGGCGGATGATGCGTATGGCCTGCCGCAGGTGCTGTTCATCAACGAACACGTCACGGCCGGATGGGCCGACGCGAAACTCAAGCCATCGGCCGAAGCCACAGACGGTGAATGGTGCCGGCGGGTCTTTCTCGACACGGTTGGCCGCATTCCGACTGTCGAGGAACTGAAGCGATTCCTCGACGACCCATCGTCGACCAAAAAAGCCGATCTCGTCGCGCGGCTCCTCGGTGATGACTACGTCGATGAGTATGCGCGTCACTGGACCGACGTCTGGACCACGATCCTCATCGGCCGTGACACGGAAAACGAGTTCGTGAGCCGCCCGGGAATGCGGCAGTGGCTGCGCCGCGCCTTCCAGAAGAATATGCCCTACGACCGATTCATGGAGCAGCTCGTCACCGCGGTGGGTTCCAACACCAACAAGGAAGGCGTTGAAAACTTCAATGGTGCGACCAACTTCTTGAGTGGCAAGATGGACGAGGGGGGTGTCCAGGCGGCCGCCAAGACCGCGCAGATCTTTCTCGGCCTTCACGTGCAGTGCACGCAGTGCCACAACCACCCGTTCAACAAGGGGAAGCAAAATCAGTTCTGGGAATTCAACGCCTTTTTTCGGCAGGCTCGGGCGCTGCGGCGGTTTGAGCAGACGATGGACATCCAGTCGATCGAACTGGTGGACGAGGACTTCCCGGGCCAAGGTGGGGATCCGCAGTCAGCCGAGATCTTCTACGAACTCCGCAACGGCCTGAAGCAAGTGGCGTTTCCGGTGTTCATCGACGGCACGGAGATCTCCAAAAGCGGCTATCTTCCCGCCACGATGGATGATGGCACGCCCTACGGCTCCCATCGCCGTCGGGAGCTCGCGCAGCTCATCAAAGCGAGCCCTTTCATGCCGAAGGTGCTCGTCAATCGGATGTGGGCGCACTTCCTCGGGTATGGCTTCACCAAGCCGGTCGACGACCTCGGCGAGCACAATGCCCCCTCCCATCCGGAGTTGCTCGATGGGCTGGCGGAAAAATTCCGGGAACAGAGCTTCGATATCAAAGAACTGATTCGTTGGATCGTGCTCTCGAAGCCCTATTCGCTGTCGAGCCGGACCACCAAGGGCAATGGGCGTGACGATCCCGCGTTGGGCGAGCAGCCGCGTTTCTCGCGGTTTTATCTGCGGCAGATGCGGGCCGAGGAACTCTACGAGTCGCTTCTGACCGCGACGGCTGCGAACGATAGCCGCGCCGCCGGCGAACGGGCGGCCAGGAAGAAGGACGAATGGCTCGGGCAGTTCGTGATCGCTTTCGGCACTGACGAAGGGGACGACGCCACGACATTCAACGGGTCGATCACGCAGGTTTTGACGATGTTCAACAGTGAGTTGATGAAGATCGCCACAAACACCGGCAAGGGCGGATTTCTCGATCGCGTGGCCGCCGCCAACGTCAAGAATGCCGCCAAGATCGATACGCTCTACCTCGCCGCCTTGGCACGCAAGCCCTCCAAGAAGGAAGTCGACATGGCAAATGAGCTGATGAAGGCTCGCAAGGGGGATGCCGTTGGAGCCCTTCAGGACATCTGGTGGGCCGTCCTCAACTCGAACGAATTCATCATTAATCACTAACCCTCACGCCGGCACGGCCATCCCTGGCCCGGGCCGGCTTGCTCAATGCGCCCACCCTCCCGGTGGCCTGATTCCATACAGGAAAACATCCATGTTCACGACGCCCCACGACATGACGCGACGGCATTTCATGAGCCATCTGGCCGGCGCGGCGGCGTTGGCAGCACCGGCGACGGCGTTCACCAATTCCATCCTGGCCAACGCCAGCGAACTCAAAAAGCGACATAAGTCGGCGATCCTGCTGTGGATGGGGGGCGGGCCCAGCACCATGGACATCTGGGATTTGAAGCCCGGGGCGCCGACGGGCGGGCCGTTCAAGCAGATTTCAACCAGCGCTGACGGCATCGCCATCTGCGAGCACATGCCGCAGATGGCCAAGCAGATGCACCACATGTCGATCGTGCGGTCGATGAGCACCCGCGAGGCGGATCACATGCGCGGCCGCTATTACATGCATACCGGCTACGTTCCCAATCCCAATGTCGAGCATCCGAGTTATGGCGCCGTGATTGCGCACGAGCTTGCCGAGAAGGTACCTGACCTCGAGATCCCGCCGTTCGTTTCGGTGGGGAGCGGCAGTGTCGGTCCTGGATTTCTGGGCATGACGTGGGCGCCCTTTGTCGTGGATTCCAACGGCAATGTCCGGAATCTCGACATGGGACTCGACCCGGCTCGGGTGGCCCAGCGGCTGGAGATGCTTTCGACGATCGAGAAAAAGTTTATCGGTGAAAGGCGGGGTGGTTCGGCGGAGGATCACCAGAAGGTGCTCGCCAAGACCGTTCGCCTGATGACGAGCAAGCAGATGAAGGCGTTCAAGGTGATGGAGGAACCGAAGGACGTGCAGGAAAAATATGGCACGACTGGCTTTGGCAGGGGCTGCCTATTGGCTCGCCGGCTCGTCGAGTCGGGGGTGCCCTTCGTGGAGGTGGACCTCGGCGGCTGGGACATGCACGAGGGCATCTTCCCGACGCTGGCCGACCGAAAACTTCCGGAACTCGACAAGGCCATGAGCGCCCTGGTGAGCGATCTCGCTGACCGCGGCTTGCTCGACGACACGGCGATCATCTGGATGGGTGAATTCAGCCGCACGCCGAACATCAATGCCGGCGCCGGCCGCGACCACTGGGCGCGGAGCTGGAGCGTGGTCGTGGGCGGTGCCGGCTTCAAACGCGGAGTCGTGGTGGGCGAAACGAGTTCCGACGGCCGGGAGGTCGTCAGCGAGCCGTATTCGTCGCAAGACGTGATGGCGAGCGTGCTGAAGTCGCTCGGCATCTCGCTCGAGATCACCTTCACCGCGAAGAATGGACGGCCGATGAAGATCGCGAACTCCGGCAAGGTCATCAAGGAACTGTTCGCCTGAGCGGAGCGAACACGTCCGATTGCGGCAAAGGCGGCATCACGCGGCTCTCGGGCACCGTCCGGCCGGTGGCGTGGCTGGTGCTGCCGGTGCTCGTCGAACAATTGCTCGCCCTCTCCGTCGGCTTCACCGACAAATGGCTGGCGGGCAACCTGTTCACCAGCGCCGAATACCTGGCCGCCATCGGATCGGTAGCCTACTGCCTGGCGTTTGTGCCCGGTTTCTTTGCCATTCCGGCGGTCGCGGCCACGGCGCTCGTGTCTCGCAGCGTTGGGGCGGTCGACCTGCCGGCCGCGCGGCGGGCGGCGGCGCAATCGATGCTCATCGGTGGCGTAGTGGCAATCGCCCTGATGGCGCTTGCGTTCGTCGCGGGCGGCGCATTTCTCGAAGCACTGGGGCTGCCGGTGGAAAGCGCGCAGCATGCAAAGAGGTATCTGGCGATCGTCATGCCTGCTGTGCCCGCGATCATGGTCATTCATGTCGGCGTGGCGGTGTTGCGCGGGGCGGGCGACATGGTGGCCGGGCTGGTGTCGATGTCGGTCGTGAACCTCGTCAACGCCGGGGCGAGCTATGCGCTGGCCACCGGCTGGGGCGGCCTGCCGGACCTTGGCTGGGAAGGGCTCGCCTGGGGAACGCTCTTCGGCTACTGCCTCGGAGCGGTGTGCGTCGCAACATTGCTGGCTTGGCGGTCACAGGGGATCGGTCCTCGGGCGGCGGACTGGCAGCCCGATGCCGCCTGGCTGCGTCGGATCCTGCACGTGGGCGTTCCCGCGGGGGTCGATGCCGTCGCCAACGCCGCCTGCCACCTTGGCTTTCTTTCAATCGTCAACCGGATGGGCAACATCGACGCCGCGGCGCATTCCGTGGCGATCACGATCGAATCACTCGCCTACCTGCCCGGCAGCGCCTTTCAGGTGGCGGCCGCCACCCTGGCTGGACAGTTTCTTGGCGCCTGCGACGAGCGGCGGGCCCGGAAAAGTGTCTGGCTCGCCGCCCTCGCCTGCGTCGCCTTCATGTCGGCGGCCGGGGTGGCCTTCCTCTGGCTTTCGGTGCCGCTCGCCGACTGGTTCGTGGGCGGCGCCGAGCGGCAGCCAGAGGTGGCCGACCTCACCGCTCGGCTCGTCCGGATCGTCGCCTTTGCACAGCCGTCGCTGGCCCTCCTGATGGTGCTCTCGGGCGGGCTGCGCGGGGCCGGAGCCACGCGCGTGCCCCTGCTGGTTAATTTTCTGGGCCTGCTGCTCGTCCGGCTGCCGCTTGCGGTGGGCCTGGCCTGGCCGGAAGTCGCCCTTCCCGCCGGCCTGGGCACGCTGCCGGGCATGGGGCTCGGCGCCGTCGGAGCCTGGTATGCCATGGCGGCCGACCTGACCCTGCGCGGCGTCGCGATGCTCATCTTTTTCTCAACTCCCCATTGGTCGCGCGAGCGGGTGTGATTCGCCCGCCCGGCATGGCCTTGACGCCGGTTCACGCTACACTCAAAAACATCCGCGCCGCGGTGGCGGAGCGGTTTCCCCGGCCGGCCGGACCTTCACGAGGACGATGGATGGCAGTCGATCTCGACGTCGATCACTGGAGCCCGGCAGATGCGGCCGAGCTCTACGAGGTGGCCCGCTGGGGCAACGGGTATTTCTCGGTCGGCCCCAATGGCAACCTGCTGGTCCATCCGGACAAGAGCCCGACGAAGAGCATCGACCTCAAGTCGCTCGTCGATCGTCTGCAGGTGCGCGGCATCGATCTGCCGATTCTGCTGCGGTTTGGCGAGATCCTGCAGCACAGGCTCGGTGAGATTCACGGCGTCTTCGCGACGGCCATGAGAGAAAACGGCTACCGCGGCGATTACTGCTGCGTCTATCCGGTGAAGGTCAACCAGCAGCGTCAGGTGGTCGAGGAGGTGCTGCAGTTCGGCAAGCCCTACCGCTTCGGGCTCGAGGCCGGCAGCAAGCCGGAACTCCTCGCCGTGATCGCGCTGGCCGACAACGACACGCCGATCATCTGCAACGGCTTCAAAGACGCCGAGTTCATCGAAACCGCGATGCTCGCGCAGAAGATCGGCCGCCACGTGATCCCGGTGGTGGAGCGGTTTTCAGAGCTGCACATGATCCTCGAATATGCCGAAAAGCTCGGCGTGCGGCCGCGGATCGGCATGCGCGTGAAGCTCGCCACCCGCGGCAGCGGCCGCTGGCAGGCCTCCGGCGGCTTCCGTAGCAAGTTCGGCCTTACCGCCAGCGAGTTGATCAAGGGGCTCGACCTGCTGGCATCGAAGGGGATGGAGGACTGCCTGCAGCTGCTCCACTTCCACCAGGGCAGCCAGATCACCAACATCCGCCACATCAAGGCGGCGCTCAACGAAGCCTCGCGGATGTATACGGAGCTCGTGAAGCGGGGGGCGGGACTGCGGTATCTCGACGTTGGCGGCGGCCTCGGCGTCGATTACGACGGCTCGCAGACCAACTTCGAGTCGAGCGTCAACTACAGCCTGCAAGAATACGCCAACGACGTGGTCTACCATGTGCAGAATGCCTGCGACGAGGCGGGCGTGCCCCACCCGACGATCGTCTCGGAGAGCGGCCGGGCGGTGGTGGCCTACCACAGCATGCTGATCTTCGGCGTGCTGGGGGTCTCGGAGCAGGGGGGCGACGGCGAATTGCGGGAGCCCTCGCCGGAGGCCGAGCAGCCGCTGCACGATCTCTACGAGTCGTACCAAAACATCAACATCCGCAACCTGCTCGAGAGCTACCACGACGCCCAGCAGTCACTCGACACCGCGATGAGCCTGTTTGCCAGCGGCTACCTCCCGCTCGATCAGCGGTCGGCCGTGGAGAATCTGTATTGGTCGATCTGTCGGAAGATCCTCAAGTTTGCAAAGCAGATGGACTACGTGCCCGAAGAACTGGAGGGGCTGGAGGCCTCGTTCTCCGACACCTACTTCTGCAACTTCTCGCTCTTCCAGTCGATTCCCGATAGCTGGGCGATCAAGCAGCTCTTTCCCGTCATGCCGATCCATCGGCTCAACGAGCGGCCCTTGCGAGCCGCCGTGCTCGGGGATGTCACCTGCGATTCCGACGGTAAGATCGACCAGTTCATCGACCGCCGCGACGTGAAACGCACCCTGCCGCTCCACTGCTGGCAGCACGAGCCCTACTATCTCGGCGCATTTCTGATCGGCGCTTACCAGGAGATTCTCGGCGACCTCCACAACCTCTTCGGCGACACCAATGCCGTGCACGTGAGCACCGACGCCAAGGGGGAGGTGGTGCTCGACGCGGTCATCAAGGGCGACACCGTCCGTGAGGTGCTCGACTATGTCGAGTTCGACCCGAACCAGCTCGTGCAGAAGCTCCGCGAGTCGATCGAGCAGGCGGTCCGCGAGGGGCGGATCTGCGACCAACAGGCCGGCCAGTTCCTCCGCTTCTACGAGGAGGGCCTCGGCGGCTACACGTATCTGGAGGAGCCGGCGCAACGGTAACGCCGCGATATGGGGCAAGCACCCGCTTGCCGCGTGGGACAGGCTTCAGCCTGTCATGCCCTGCCTCAACGCGCCGGCTTCGGGCTCCCCGTATCCCGTCGCCGGACGTTCGCTGCGGGCATCCGGCCCTTCGCTCACTCGGATGCTGACGGCGCTTCGCCATCCTGGCTGCGCGTGTCAGCATAAGCCGTCTCCGGGACACAGGGAGCCCGAAGCCTCCTCAACTGGAAAGGGTGAGGATCGGGCACGGTAAAGTCTACGATCGAAGGGGCGGCAGACGCCGTCGCGTGAATCCATGCACTTGATCCGCATTGCCGGCACGGCGCTGAATCAGACGCCGCTCGACTGGGATGGCAACCGCGACCGAATCCTGGCCGCGATCGCCGCTGCGCGGGCGGAGGGCGTGTCGATCCTCTGCCTGCCGGAACTGTGCATCACAGGCTATGGCTGCGAGGACGCATTTCTCGCGCCGGGTGTTCAGAAGACTGCCTGGAGCGTGCTCGAGGAGATCGAGCCGCACACCCGCGGCATGATCGTCGCCGTCGGCCTGCCCGTGCGGTTCGAAAGCGGCCTCTACGATGCCGCGGCGCTCGTCGTCGACGGCCGCATCGCCGGCGTCGTCTGCAAGCAGCATCTGGCGGGTGAGGGGATCCACTACGAGCCGCGTTGGTTTCGGCCGTGGCCCCGCGGCCGCCGTGCGATGCTCGCCGTCGGCGGCCGCAGCATTCCGATCGGCGACCTGCGGTTTGAGTGCGGCGGCGTGCGGATCGGCTTCGAAATTTGTGAGGACGCGTGGGTGGCCGACCGCCCCGGCGCGGCCCTCGCCGCCCGCGGCGTCGATCTCCTACTCAATCCGTCGGCGAGCCACTTCGCGTTTGCGAAGGACGAGGTGCGACGGCGGTTCGTGCTCGAGGGCTCTCGGGCCTTCGGGGCGACCTACGTCTATGCCAACCTGCTCGGCAACGAGGCCGGGCGGGCGATCTACGACGGCGGCACGCTGATCGCCTCCGCGGGGGCGATGGTGGCCGAGGGACGGCGGTTCGCGTTTGGCGACGCCGTCTGCACGGCGGCGATCGTCGATCTCGACGCGACCCGGCTGGCGCAATCAAGACTAACGCTCGAGCCGGCGGCGCAGACCGACGACGAGTGCGTGACCGTCGGCTTCGCGCCGCCCGCGGTCGCCCTCGGCGCGGCGAAGCCCGCCGTGGGCGGCCGCGACGCCTGGGAGCGGGGGCCGCACGTGAAGGAGGAGGAGTTCTCGCGGGCCGTGGCGCTCGGGCTCTTCGATTACCAGCGGAAGAGCCGCTCGCGGGGGTTCGTCGTTTCGGCGAGCGGCGGGGCCGATTCGTCGGCGGTGGCCTGCCTCGTGGCGATCGCGGTGCGGTTCGCCGCCCGCGAGATGCCCGTCGCCGACGTCACGCGGCGGCTCGGCCTGCCGACGGAGGGCCTGCGGGAGGGAGACGAGCCTGGCCTCGTGCGGCGTGTGCTCACCTGCGTCTATCAAGCGACGGCCAACTCCGGCGAAGTCACCCGTGCCGCGGCCCGCCGGCTCGCCGAAGCGATCGGTGCGGAGTTTCACGAGTTCGACGTCGGCGACATTGTCCGGCGCTACACAGCAATGGTCTCGGCGGCGGTGGGCAGGTCGCTCGACTGGGATCGCGACGACGTGGCTTTGCAAAACATCCAGGCCCGCGTCCGCGCCCCTGGCGTGTGGATGCTCGCCAACATCAAGGGAGCCCTGCTTGTCTCCACAAGCAACCGCTCCGAGGCGGCGGTGGGCTATGCGACGATGGACGGCGACACCTCCGGCGGCATCGCGCCGATCGCCGGCATCGACAAGGCCTACCTGCGCCGCTGGCTCGTCTGGCTCGAGCAGACGGGGCCCGAGGGGCTCGGGCCGATCCCCGCGCTCTCCGCCGTGAACGTGCAGGCGCCGACGGCCGAACTGCGGCCAGGCGCCGCCGGCCAAACCGACGAAGGCGACCTCATGCCCTACGACGTGCTCGACCGCATCGAGCGGTTTGCGATTCGCGACAAGCAGACGCCGCTCGAGGCCTGGCAGCGGCTCGCGCTCGACTTCCCGCAGCATGCCCCCGGTCAACTCGCCCACTGGACGGAACGGTTCTTCACGCTCTGGAGCCGCAATCAGTGGAAGCGGGAGCGCTACGCGCCGTCATTTCATCTCGACGACGAGAATCTCGATCCGAAGACCTGGTGCCGGTTTCCGATCCTCTCGGGCGGCTTCGCCCGCGAGCTTGCCGACCTCCGCGCCGCGGCCGGTTTGCCGCGGTAAATCGGCCTCGCCCGCGCCGCCCGGGGGTGCTACAGTCCCGCCCTACCTTCCCGGAGCCCCCAAGAGTACCAGCCGTGCCAGCCCTCAGCCGCTGCCAGAGCCTCGTGATCGCCCTCTGTGTCGCCGTCGCCGTGGCCGCGATGGCGGAGCCTGCTTTCGCGCAGCAGCCGGTGCCGCCGCAGCCTCAACCTCAGCAGCAGCCGCTCTCTCCGGAACAGCAGGCCGCGCTCGATCGGCTCCTCGTCGCCTGGGAGGCCCGCAATGCGGCCGTCACCACCTGGTCGTGCAGCTTTTACAAGTGGGAATACAACGCCTGGAGCCCGGCCGATGCCGGGGGCGAACGCCTCGCATTCTCCGAGAGTTCCGGTGAGATCAAATACGCGGCCCCCGACAAGGGGATGTTTCGGGTCAAGGAATCGAAGCAGTGGAATGGTGAAACGCGGCGCTACGAGCCTCGGGTGGGCGAGGCCGGCGAGCACTGGGTCTGCAACGGCGCGAGCATCTATGAATTCCGTCATGCCGAGCGGCAGCTCCGCGAGACGCGTCTTCCGCCCGAGATGCGTGGCAAGGCGATCAGCGACGGCCCGCTCCCCTTCGTCTTCGGCGCGAAGGCCGACACGCTCAAGAAGCGATACTCGATGCGGATCGTCACGCCGCCGGGCGTGACCGACCAGATCTGGCTCGAGTCCGCTCCCCGCATGCAGGCTGACGCCGCGAACTTCTCGAAGGTCGAGCTCATCCTGCAGGCACGTGATCTCATGCCCTTCGCGATGCAGATCTACAAGCCGGGCGGTCAGGACCGCGACGTCTACCAGTTCGATCCGCGTACGAGCCTCATCGACAAGGGACTCGACATGATCCGTGATTTCTCCAAGCCCGTGACGCCGCTGGGCTACACCTTCATCCTCGAGGATGGGCAGGGGGGGCAGGCCCAGCCGCAGCCCCGCCAGCCTGCCAGCCCCGCAGCGTTGCGGTAGCTTCACGGAAAGTCTCGGCCGCGGCCGCTATACTCATCGGCTTTCCAGGCTCGAGACCGAGGACTGCATGCCGCTCGCCGATCCGAACCATCCCCTGGCCCAACTGCTCGATCGCGACAGCCGCTACAAGCTCGACGCCTACCTGTTCGTGCTCGAGGCGCTGCAGTTCGCACAAGACACGCTCGGCATGGGGGAGGAGCCGCCGACGGAGGATCTGGAGGCGACGGCAGCCGTCGATCCCGCCCCGAAGCCGCGGGCACGCCCGGGCCGGCCGCGGCGGCGGCAGGCGGAACGGCATCTCACGGGGCAGCAACTCTGCGAGGCGGCCCGGCAGTATGCCCTTCAACAATATGGCTACATGGCCCGCACGGTGCTCGGCACCTGGGGCGTTCGCAGCACCGCCGACCTCGGCGAGATCGTCTTCAACATGATCGAGAGCGGGCAGATGCGGAAGACCCGCAAGGACAAGCGGGAAGACTTCCACGACGTCTATGATTTCAACGATGCGTTCACCCGCGACCTCTCCTTCGTCGTGCCCGACACCATCTGACGCATGACCGCCCGCGCCGAACGGATCTTCTTCGTCGCGATGCTCGTGCTCGAGGCGGGCTGGCTCGGATTGCTCGTCTGGCTGGCGGCGGGACGAGGGTAGACCGCTTGCTCCGCAAGCGGATCCGGACCCGCTTGCGGAGCAAGCGGTCTACTTTGGAGCAAGCGGTCTACGAAGGAGAGTCCGTGCGGTAGACTTGTGACCGATGAAGACACTGCTCGACATGCTGCCGCTGTGGCTCGCGCTCACGCCGCTCGGGATCTATCTGGTCGGGCTGGGCGTCGTGCACCTCCGTCGCCGGCCGCTGGTGATGTCGGGGGTCTGGGATGGCATCCTGCTCGGCGGCAGCCTCGCGGGGCTCGCGGCGGTCGGGCCGCTCGCACTTGTGCGGCCCGCAGCGGGCGGTCCCTTGTGGGGCTGGCTGATCGTGCTGCTGCTCTTTGGCCTGCTCGTGGCGCTCTGCGTGCTCGTCTCCCGGCCGCGGCTCGTCGTCTACAACATCACCGTCGAGCAGCTGCGGCCGCTCGTGGCCGAGATCGTCGCAACGCTCGACCCGGCGGCCCGTTGGGCCGGCGAGGCCGTGGCCCTTCCCGGCCGCGGGCTGCAGGTGCACATCGACTCGAGCAACGCGATGCGCACCGTGAGCCTTGTCGCGGCGGGCGAACGCCCCGCGCTCGAGGCCTGGGGGGAATTTGGCCGTCGGCTGCGACAGGCCGTCGCGCGGCTGCGGGTGCGGCCGAGCCCCTGGGGTGGCGTGTTCGCCGCCGCGGGTGGCATCCTGATCCTCGTCGCCGCGGCCGCCTGGGCCGCAGCCGCCATTCGTTCCACAGCCCGTGAGGAGGCCCGCGATGCCCGTCCAGCTCGATCTGTCGGCGCATGAGATCGTCGTGCCGACGGTGATCCGCAACGCGCCGCCCGCACGGCTCTACGAAGACGCCGTCAGCCACGAGGCCGCGGGAATCGTGTCGAGCGGTGCGATCGCGATCCGCTCGGGCGCGAAGACGGGCCGAAGTCCCAAAGACAAGCACGTCGTCCACCATCCCGACAGCGAGCGCGAGGTCTGGTGGGGACCGGTCAATCATCCGATCGATGAGCACACGTTTCTGCTCAACCGCCAGCGGGCGATCGACTATCTCAACACCCGCGAACGCGTCTATGTCTGCGACGGCTACGCGGGCTGGGATCCGCAGTGCCGGATCAAGGTGCGTGTGCTCTGCGCCCGCGCCTACCACGCGCTCTTCATGCAAAACATGCTGATGCGGCCCACGCTCGACGAGCTCGAGCGGTTCGGCGCCCCGGATTACGTGATCTACAACGCCGGGCAGTTTCCGGCGAACCCACTCACGTCGCACATGACGAGCCGTACGAGCATCGACCTCTCGTTCGAGCGTCGTGAGCAGGTGATCCTCGGCACCGAATACGCCGGCGAAATGAAGAAGGGCGTGTTCACCATCATGCACTGGCTGCTTCCGGGGCGTGGCGTGCTCTCGATGCACTGCTCGGCCAACGAGGGGCCGGCGGGGGATGTCGCCCTCTTCTTCGGCCTGTCCGGCACCGGGAAGACGACGCTCTCCGCCGACCCGGCCCGCCGGCTCATCGGCGACGACGAGCACGGCTGGAGCGACCACGGCGTCTTCAACATCGAGGGGGGCTGCTACGCGAAGTGCATCCACCTCTCGGCCGAGAAGGAGCCGGAGATCTACAAGGCGATCCGGTTCGGCACGGTGCTCGAGAACGTGGTCTACGACGAGGCCACCCGGGCCGTCGATTTCCAGTCGAGCGCGATCACGGAAAACACCCGCGCCGCCTACCCGATCGAATACATCGACAACGCGAAGGTGCCCTGCACGGGCGGCCATCCGCGCAATGTCATCTTCCTCACCTGCGACGCCTCGGGCGTGCTGCCGCCGGTGAGCCGCCTCTCGAAGGAGCAGGCGATGTATCACTTCCTCTCGGGCTACACTGCCCGCGTGGCCGGCACCGAGATGGGCATCGCCGAGCCGCAGGTCGCCTTCTCCGCCTGCTTCAGCGCCGCCTTTCTCGCCCGCCACCCGACGGTCTACGCCCGAATGCTCGCCGAGCGGCTCCAGCGGCATGCCGCGCAGGCCTGGCTCGTGAACACCGGCTGGACCGGCGGCGCCTACGGCCATGGCCGGCGGATCGATCTCGCCGTCACGCGACGGATCATCGACGCCATCCACTCAGGCGCCCTCGACACTGCTCCCATCGAACGCGACGCCATCTTCGGGCTCGACGCCGTCACGGCCGTTCCGGGTGTCGGCCGGCGTATGCTCGTGCCACGGGAGGCCTGGCCGAAGGAGTCTGCCTGGAAGGACGCGGCCTGTGGACTGGCAGCGAAGTTTCGCGAGAACTTTCGGACCTACGCCGATGAAGCCGGCCCCGACATCCTTGCCGCTGGCCCGGTGGGGTAGCGAGCGCCCACTCGCCCAAACCGGCTCGCGGGCGGCAGAAGGTTCCTCGCGGTGGCCCTCGAAGACTCGGTCCAAATGCTCGTCACGCTTCCGCCGACCCGCGAGCCTCCGCCTGTCACTGAGGATGAGATCTAGGCCCCTTCTCAGTGGACGAGCCGGGGGGTCGGTGGGAGGGTTGCTTCACGGAAACCATGAGCATCCTGCTCATGTTTCCTTGGCGAGCTCCGCTCGCTGGCTTGAAACCGGCCCTCCAGGCCTGACGTCACTACCGACCCCCGGCGGCATTCAGCCTCGAGGAGCGCGCCGGCTCGCGGGCGGCAGAAGTCTCCTCGCGTAGAAACTTTCTCCGCTGACGACCTACGGCGGTTCCTTCCCCAGAAGGTCGAAAGTTCCTAATGCTCGTCGAGCTTCCGCCGACCCGCGAGCCTACCCGTTCGCTCAGGGGGAGTCTGGAGCCCTTTCCGATGGGCGAGCCGGATGCCCTTCCCTGTGGACGAGCCGGGGGGGTCGGTGGGAAGGTTGCTTCACGGAAACCATGTGCATCCTGCTCATGTTTCCTTGGCGAGCTCCGCTCGCTGGCTTTGATCCGGCCCTCCAGGCCTATCGCCAGCCCCCCGGCGGCGGTCAGCCTCGAGGGAGCGCGCCACGAGCAATGTTTTGACGCCCGGCCCGCTACGCTTTAGGATCAAAATGCTTGAATCCACTTACGCCTGCATGGAGTCCACGCAGATGACCTTTGCGAAGTTGCTCTCACTTGGTGCCCTCTGTTTGGTGGCCGGTGTCTTCGGCATGCGTGCTGCCCGTGCAGAGCAGGCGTCGCCGCTTTCCGGTGAGGTGAAGAAGATCGACGGCTCGGCGGTCGATCTCGCGAAATACAAGGGGAAGGTCGTGCTGATCGTGAACGTGGCCAGCCGCTGCGGCTACACGCCTCAATATGCAGGGCTGCAGAAGCTGCACGACACGTACAAAGACAAGGGGCTCGTCGTGCTCGGCTTCCCCGCCAACGAGTTCGGCGCCCAGGAGCCGGGGAGCGACGCCGAAATTGCCTCGTTCTGCTCGTCGAAGTATGGCGTGACGTTCGACATGTTTTCGAAGATCGTCGTGAAGGGGCCGGGCAAGGCGCCGCTCTACAAGGCGCTCACCGAGGGCGCGACGCCCCCCGGCGAGGTGTCGTGGAACTTTGAGAAGTTTCTCATCGGCCGCGACGGCACGATCGTGGGCCGCTACAAGTCGGCGGTGGCGCCCGACGATGCGAAGCTCACCGGTGCGATCGAGGCGGAACTCGGCAAGGCCGGCTGAATCGATCTCATGCCGCGCGCGAGTCGCCAGTGAATGCGTGGCGGTTTGTGGTCTTCGATCGTGACGCAGCCTCGGGGCCGTTGATCGTGCGCCGGACGACCCACGTGGGCCGGCCCTGCGCCTCGCGGTAGGTGCGGACGACGTATTCGCCCACGATGGCCACTGCCATGGTCTGGGCGGCGCCGACGAGCGTGGCCACGGCGACGATCGCCGCCAGCGACACGCCTCGCCCGGCCGACTCGTTCGGCCAGGCGGCGACGAGCGTCGCGATCGCGCCGATCGCGGCGAGTGCGAGACTGCACAGCCAGGTGAGCCGCACGGGCACGTCGGAGGAGATCATCACCGCATCGAGCGCCAGCTTCAGAAGCCGGCGGGCGGAATACTTCGTCTCGCCGGCGAGTCGGGCCTGGCGGTCATACCACACCGGCTCGTGCCGGAAGCCGGCCCACGGCACGAGGCTTCTGAGGTAGCGGCGCTTCTCGGGCAGCCGGCAGACGGCGTCGACGACGGCGCGGTCGAGGAGCTTGAAGTCGCCGGTATCGACCGGCACCTTGTAGGGCATGAGGCTCGCGAAGAACCGATGGAAGAGGCTCGCCGTGACGAGCTTGAACGCGGTCTCTCCCTCGCGGGATCGACGCCGACCGTAGGCGACGTCGACGCCCTCCCGCCAGCGGCCGACCATGTCGGGAATCACTTCGGGCGGATCCTGGAGGTCGGCATCGATGATCACGACCGCGTCGCCGCGGGCGTGCGCGAGGCCGGCCGACATCGCCGCCTGCTGGCCGAAGTTGCGGGAGAGCTCGAGCACCTGCGCCCGCTCGTCGCGGGCCGCGATGGCCTCGAGCCGGCGAAGTGTGCCGTCGCGGCTGCCGTCGTCGATGTAGACGATCTCGAAGTCCATCCCGGTGGCGGGCAGCGCGGCGACCAGCCGCGCATGGGTGGACTCGATCACGGCCTCTTCGTTGTGGCAGGGAACGACGATCGAGAGCAGCCCGCGGGCGGCCCGCGGCGCAGCCGGCTCATGGTGCTGGCGGGACGGGTGGCTCATCGCGTGGTCCTCTCGGCAGCGGCGGTGCGAGCCTCGCCGGACTTCTTGGTGCCGACGAGCAGGAAATCATGCTTCTGGAAGAGCGGCCGGCCGCGGCCGACGATGCCACAGCCTTCAGGCAGACGGGCCGCGAGCTCGTTGAAGCGATGCTCGGGCACGATCACCACGGCGTCGTGGCCGGAGGCGAGAAATTCGGCGGCTGCTTCGGCCTGGCCCGGCCGCCATTCGGCGACGAGTCCGTGGGCGTAGAAGACGATGTTCGGCGTGTTTTGCGTAAACGTGCCGAGCCGCGCCTGGCCGCCGGCGTGTGTGTGGGCCTCGCGCACGAGGTGCGGCAGGGCGTTGGCTTTTGCCATCCAGGCTCCGGCGGGGCCGACGGCCAGCGCCGTGTAGACGAGGCCCGTGATCGTGAAGGCCCGCAGCGATTCGAGCGGCCCGCGCCGTGCAAGCCAGAGGCAGGCGATCGCGCCCATGACCGGCACGAGGCCGACGATGGCCGCCGGCTCGGCGCCGGTGAGCCCGTAGAACGAGGCGACGATCACGACCGCCGCGGTGGCGATGCCGCCGAAGGCCAGCCAGCCGAGGCCGGAAGCCATCCAGCCGGGGTGCGGCCAGCGGCCGGCGCTGGCCGCCTCGACGCCGAGCACTGCCACGAGCAACGCCGCCGCCGGATAGGCGGGCATGATGTAGTTGGGCAGTTTCGTGGCCGCGGCGGAAAATCCACCGATCCACACCGCCATCCAGAACAGGGCCAGCGCCAGCGGCCGGGCGACGGCCGGCAGATCGACCCGCTTCCAGAGCCGCCAGCAGGCGACGACGATCGCCAGCGGCAGAAAGCACGACCAGGGGAAGAAGCCGACGAGCATGCCGAGCGGATGGTAGAGCACGCTGCCGCCATGCTTTTCCATCGGCGCCGCGAATCTGCCGACGTTGTGCACGAAGAAGAAGCCGGCCGGCCAGGCGCCGGCGGTTCGCATGCCGACCGTGACATACCAGGGAGCTGCGACGGCGAGCATCGCCGCCGTGATCGTGAAGAGGCGAGTGTCGCGGAGCGTGGCAAACGCGGCGGTCACCGCCGAGGTGGCCAGGCGGCCGGCGGTGATCGGGCCAGTGTGTGCAAGCCGCTGCCCGACGGCGAGCCACCAGACCCAGGGCAGCGCGACGGCGAGCGGGCCGACGAAGCCGATCGGGCCTTTGCAGAGGACGGCGAGCCCCATGAGACCGCCGACGATCGCAGCCCGTGGGATCGAGAGCCGGCCCGCCGGCGCGGCGCCGGTGGCGCGGTCGGACAGGAAGGCTTCGGCGACGAGCAGCGTGGCCCATGCGGTGAGGGCCGTGAGGATCGAGTCGGGCGTGGCGGCGTGCGATTCGATCGCGACGAGCAGGCAGCCCACGTAGGCGAGCGCGGCGACCACGCCCGTCGTCACGTTGAACCAGCGGGTGCCGGCCCGCAGGAGGGCGAGCGCCGTGGCCACGGTCGCCAACGCCGCCGGCAGCCGGGCGGCGATCTCCGACGTTCCAAAGAGAGCGAAGCAGATTGCCATGCACCAGTGCATGAGCACCGGCTTGTCGACCGCAAGCGTGCCGTTATACATCGGCACGACCCAGTCACCCGTGTCGAGCATCGCCTGGGCGATGGCCGCGAACCGCGGTTCGTCCTCATCCCAGAACGGCGTCGCCGAGAACCCTACCGCGAGGCAGGCGACGGAGGCGATGAGCACGGTGGCGAGCGGATGGCGGAAAGACATGCGTGTGGTTCCGTGGGAGGCGGGGCGTGAATCAGCGGGCGAGGGGTCACCGGTTGAGTGCGAGGGGTATTTCCGTCTGCATCGCACCGATGACAACGTAATCGTGTGAGGAAAGCGTGGGGATGCGGGCGATGACGCCGCAGTGTGGAGGAATCGCGTCGGCCACCCGCTCGAGGTGGCGGCTGTCGATCACGACGCGGGCCTGCGGATGGCCGGCGAGATGGCCGGCCACGTCGTCGCGTGTATCGAGCTTGGCAACGGTGGTCCGGGCGTAGAACACGACGCTCGGCGGCACGTTCCAGAAGCAGGCCCACGTGGCGGGAGCAGCGCCGGCGATGCGAGTGATGCTCTCGCGCATGCCCTGGGCGGCGCTGAAGCGTTCGGCGGCCACGCCGGCGAGCAGTGTCACGAGCAGGCACGACGCGACGGCAACCGCGCGAATGGCGCGAAGGCGATCGCCCGCTGCGTCGTGCCGCCAGGCCACCGCCGCGGCAATGATCGGCACCAGTCCGATCAGCCCCAGCCATTCATTACCCGGCGCGATGAGCGCCGCGGCGACGGGCAAACCCACGGTGAGTGCGAGGCCCGCGACCGCGAGTGAGCCCCAGGCCACCCGCATCACGAGGCCGATGGCGCTGGCCGGGTCGCGGCACCAGCGCGCGCACTCGACGCGGCCGCGAACCCAATCGTGAAAAAAAAGCCCGGTGAGCAGGGCGAGCGCCGGATAGGCCGGCCAGACGTAGCCCGGCAGCTTGGTGCCCGAGCAAGAGAAGCAGCCGACCCACGCGCCCGCCCAGCAAGCGAGCAATTTCACGGCGTCGCGGCGGTCATCGGCGGCTGGTGCGGCGAGGATCGCGCACGCATGTGCCAGCATTGCGAGAAGTACGATCGACCAGGGAAAGAGCCCCACGGCGATCACGATCGGGTAGTAGAGCACCGAGCCGGAGTGCCCTTCCATCGGCGCGGCGAACCGGCCCAGGTTGTGCACGAGCAGGAAGCCCCGCAGCCATTCGCCATCGGTCCGCCAGGTGACCCATGCATACCACGGGCAGGCGACGGCCGCGGCCGCGAGCAGCATGAGCGGCAGCCGCAGGCCCGCGAGAGGGGCGGACCAGCGGCGCGGATGCACGCCACCGACCTGCCAGCAGACAAACCCCGTGAAGGCGGCGAGCGGCAGCACGATGCCGACGGGGCCCTTGGCAAGCACCGCGGCGCCGCAGGCAGCGCCGATCGCGATGGCGTCGAGCCGCCCAAGTCCCGCTGCGCCGCTCGCCTGCCGATCGCATCGCCAGGCCCGCACGAAGAGCAGCAGCGCGAGCGTCGTGCAGAAGAGCAGCGGAGCGTCGGGGGTGGCGGCGCGTCCGCCCACGGCGGTCCACACGCAGCTCGCCATCGCCATGCCGCCGAGCAGTCCTGCCGCCGGACCGAGGAGCAGGCAGCCGATCTGCCAGGTGAAGAGGCAGGTGCCGACCGTCACGATCGCCGAACCGATCCGGGCTCCGGTCTCGTTGCGGCCGCAGAGCGTGTAGCCGGCGACCTGGAGCCAGTTGACCAGCGGCGGCTTTTCGACCCGCAGCCGTCCATTGAACGTCGGCACCACCCAGTCGTCGGCATCGAGCATCGCGAGCGAGCAGGCGGCGTTCTTCGGCTCGTCGTCATCCCAGAGCGCCGGGCCGCCCAGATTCGCGCCGAGCGCGATCGCGGCAACGGCGGCGACGGAGAGGGCGTGGAGGCGGGAATGAACCACGGGCGGAGGCCTTCCGAGGGAGCCGGCCACCGGCCACGCATGGCCCGGCGGTCCCGGCGGTGAAACGGGGCGGGAGGGTAGGGGGACCGGTGTCGGGGGTCAAGCCATCCAAGTCGTTGTTTTCCACGGGTTTTAGGCCGGTTGACCGCCACCGCTGGACGGGTATGTTCAATCGTTTTCTGCGGTTGAAAAACAGGTCTTTGAGCCGGGAGCGTGGCCTTTGGCAGACGACGATATTCAAGGAGGAGAGGCCGCGACCCCCGAGGGCGACGGCGGGCTGAGGGACATTTCCGGTGGGCGACTCATCGAGCTGCCCATCGAGCAGGAACTCAAAGACAGCTACCTGACCTACGCGATGAGCGTGATCGTCAGTCGGGCGCTGCCGGACGTCCGCGACGGCCTCAAGCCATCGCAGCGGCGGATCCTCGTCGCGATGAACGACCTGAATCTCTCCCCCGGCGCGGCCCGGGTGAAGTGCGCCAAGATCTCCGGCGACACCAGCGGCAACTACCACCCGCACGGCGAGAGCGTGATCTACCCGACGCTCGTCCGCATGGCCCAGGAATGGAACATGCGGCACGTGCTGGTCGACAAGCAGGGCAACTTTGGATCGATCGCCGGCCTGCCCGCGGCCGCCATGCGATACACCGAGGCCCGGCTCTCCCCGATCGCGTCGATGATGCTCGACGACCTCGAGCTCGACACCGTCGATTACGTGCCGACCTACGACGAGCGCAACACCGAGCCGGTGGTGCTGCCGAGCCGATTCCCCAACCTCGTCGTCAACGGCGCGGGGGGCATCGCCGTCGGCATGGCGACGAGCATCCCGCCCCACAATCTGGGCGAGGTGTGCCGGGCGCTCGTGGCCCTGATCGATAATCCTTCGGTCTCGATGGCGGAGTTGCTCGAGATCGTTCCCGGCCCCGATTTCCCGACTGGCGGCATCGTCATGGGCCGCGAGGCTCTGATGCGCGGCTACCTCACCGGCCGCAGCACGATCACGTTGCGGGCGCGGGCCCACGTCGAGGAATTCGGCAAGAACCGGCAGCGGATCGTCGTCACCGAGGTGCCGTATCAGCAGTCGCGCGACTCGATCGAGGAGAAGATCGCCGACCTCGTCAACGAAGACCGCATCAAGGGCATCTCCGCGATCCGCAACGAGAGCGACCTGAAGGAGCCGGTCCGACTGATCCTCGAGCTCAAGCGCGACGCCGATCCGGATGTCGTGCTCAACCAGCTCTATCAGTTCTCGCCGCTGCAGACGACCTTCTCGCTGATCTTCTTGGCGCTCGTCGATGGCAAGCCGCGGATCCTCTCCTTCAAGAACATGCTGGAGGAATTCCTCCGGCACCGCACGGCGGTGATCCGTCGGCGCACGCAGCACCTCCTGCAGAAGGCCCGCAACCGCAAGCACACGCTCGAAGGCTTGCTGGTGGCGCTCGCCAACATCGACGAGGTGATCAAGATCATCCGCAGCTCGAAGTCGCAGGCGGAGGCGAAGGAGCGGCTCTGCGAGATCCAGACCCCCGCCGCGCTCCTGGAGCGGGCGCTCGGTGCCGACGGCTTCGCGATTCTGCAGGAGGAGCGCGGCGCCTCCGAGACCTACGGGCTCTCGCCGGTGCAGGCCGATGCGATCCTGCGGCTCACGCTCGGGCAGCTCGTGAACCTCGAGCAGGAAAAGCTGACGGGCGAGCATCGCGAGCTGCTCGCGAAGATCGGTGAATTTCGCCGGATTCTCTCGAGCGAGGCGAATATCCGCGCGCTCATCCGCGAGGAATTGCTCGAGCTCGACGCCAAGCACGCCGACGAACGGCGGACGGAGATCAGCGGCGAGGCCGCGGACATCCGCGACATGGCGGAGTTGATCACCGAAGCGACCATGGTGGTCACGATCAGCCGCGCCGGCTACGTGAAGCGGACCCCCGCCGACACGTATCGCGCGCAGCGGCGTGGGGGCAAAGGACTCAAGGGGGCGACGGCGGACGAAGAAGATCCGATCGAGCACCTCTTCGTCGCCAGCACCCACGACTGGCTGCTCGTCTTCACGACGCTCGGCAAGGTCTTCTCGATGCGGGTCTTCGAGCTGCCTGAATTGGCCCGCGACGCCAAGGGTCGGGCGCTCGTGAATCTGCTCGAATTCGAGCCGGGGGAGAAGGTGGCCGATTGCCGAGCGGTTTCCGGCTTCGAGGATCCCGATCAATACCTGATGCTCGCGACGCGGAGCGGCATGGTGAAGAAGACGGCGCTCGAGCAATACCGCCGCCGCCGCACGAAGGGCCTGATCGCCGTCAAGCTCCGCGAAGGAGACGAGCTCGTCGATGCGGTCGTGACCAAGCCGGGCGACGAACTGGTGCTCGCGACCGGCAAGGGCATGGCGATCCGTTTTCCCGAGTCGGACGTGCGGCCGATGGGCCGCGACACGAGCGGCGTGCGGGGGATCAAACTGGGCTCCGGTGACCGGCTCGTCGGCATGGTCGTCGCCGATCCCGAAGCAACGCTCCTGACCGTCTGCGAGCAGGGCTACGGCAAGCGCACCCCGTTTGGCGTGGGCACCCCGCTCTCCGGCCCTGCGCCGGGCGAGGAGGGGGAGGCAGTGGACGTTGAGCCGGCCGAATCGGCGGAGGCTGGTGGCGAGGAGGGCGAGGGCGAAGGCTCGAGCGGCATGCGGTATCGCACGCAGCATCGCGGCGGCAAGGGCATTCGCGATATCAAGACCACGGCCCGCAATGGCCAGGTGGTTTCGATCGTGTCGGTGCGCGACGAAGACCAGGTGCTCATGATGACGGCCCGCGGCAAGATTCAGCGGGTGAACGTCCGCGAGATTCGCCCGATGGGTCGAAACACGCAGGGCGTGCGGATCATGCGGCTCGACGAGAGCGACTCGCTGGCCGCGATGGTGACCGTGCCGCCGAGCGAGCAGGAAGAGGCCGACGTCACTCCCACCGAGTAGGACAGGCTTCAGCCTGACATATAACCTGAAGGAGTCTCCATCATGCGGATCGCCGTCGTCGGCACTGGGTATGTCGGCCTCGTCACGGGCACCTGTTTCGCCGACAGCGGCAACATGGTCACCTGCCTCGACATCAACGCCGACAAGATCGCCCGGCTCAACCGTAGCGAGATCCCGATCTACGAGCCGGGCCTCGAGGAGATGGTGGAGCGCAACGCCGCCGCCGGTCGGCTGCGGTTCACCACCGAGGCTCCGGTGGCGATCCGCGATGCCGAGGTCGTGTTCCTGGCGGTCGGCACGCCGCCGGCGGCAGACGGCTCGGCCGACCTGTCGGCGCTCTGGAAGGTGGTCGACTCGATCGCTCTGCATTTGCACCCCCAGGCGGTCGTCGTGACAAAGAGCACGGTGCCGGTCGGCACCTGCGCGGGAATTGAAAAACGCCTCCTCGAGCGAACGGGCCGCGGCTGCCACGTCGCGAGCAACCCGGAGTTTCTCAAGGAGGGGGCCGCGATCGAGGATTTCCAGAAGCCCGATCGTGTCGTGGTTGGGGCGCGGAGCCCGGAGGTGGTCGAGGTGCTGCGGAGCCTCTATCTCCCTTTTCTGCGAACCGAAAATCCGTTTCTCGCCATGTCGCCCGAAAGCTCTGAGATGACGAAGTATGTCGCCAACGCGCTCTTGGCGACGAAGATCAGCTTCATCAACGAGGTCGCGAACCTGTGCGAACGGATGGAGGCCGACATCGACGACGTGCGCCGGGGCATCGGCCACGACAGCCGGATTGGCTTCGCCTTTCTCTTTCCAGGCGTGGGCTATGGCGGCAGTTGTTTTCCGAAGGACGTGCAGGCGCTCGCTGCGATGGCCCGCGACAAGGGTGTCGTGCCGCGGGTGCTCGCCGCCGTGCACGAGACCAACCTCGCCCAGAAACACGTCCTCGGCGAGAAGATCGCCGCCCACTTCGGTGGCGATCTGCGGGGGCGAAAGATCGCCGTCTGGGGGCTCGCCTTCAAGCCGCGGACCGACGACATCCGTGACGCCCCTGCGCTCGACCTCATCGAGCGGCTCTTGTCGGGTGGCGCGAGCGTGACCGTCTTCGATCCGGAGGCGATGGAGAACGTGCGGGTCCACTATGGCGACCGGCTCTCCTATGCGGCGCGGCCGATGGACGCACTCGACGCCGCCGACTGTCTGGCGATCGTCACCGAGTGGGGGGATTTTCGCCGGCCCGACTTCGATGAGATCGCCCGCAGGATGAAGTCGCGGACGATCTTCGACGGCCGCAATCTCTACGTTCCCTCCGAGATGCGAGCCCGTGGTTTCACCTATCACTCGATCGGCAAGATGCCCGTCGTTGCCGGCTGAATCGGCCGTCGTACCGCTGGCAGATTTCCGCCAGCGGCCTGAACGGCTGTGGGCTGCGGGGAATCGCCGTGGCGGTTTGACAGCGCAATTTCCGCGGGCTTAGCATTCCCACTCCCGCGGGGCTTCTTTGGGAGGCTCCGCTTCTCCGCTCACCTCCATGCCGGAGTCCCTGAATCGTGAAGATCGCTCGCATCGCCGCCGTCGCGTTCCTTGTTCTCCTTGCCGCCAACACCGCATGGGCCGCCGAAGAAGTCGCAGCCCCCGAGGCGGCCTGGTTCTTCGGTGCCTACGGGTTCTGGTGGCTCGTGGGGCTGGGGGGCGCGGTGCTCGCGCTGGTGCAGGCCTGGCAGTTCTTCAAGTGGATGGAAGCGCAGCCTGCCGGCTCGCAGAAGATGATCGACATCGCCGGCTACGTGCGGACCGGCGCCGACGCCTATCTCAAGCAGCAATACAAGGTGGTGGCCGGGTTTTTTCTCGTCATCTTCCTGCTGCTGTTGATCCTCGCCTTCGTGCTGAAGGTGCAGAGCCCGTGGGTGCCGTTCGCGTTTCTTTCGGGCGGTTTCTTCTCGGGGCTCGCCGGCTGGTTCGGCATGAAGACGGCGACGCTGGCGAGCAACCGTACGGCCGCCGGCGCGGAGCGTTCGCTCAACGAGGGGCTGCAGGTGGCCTTCCGGTCGGGCGCCGTCATGGGGCTCACGGTCGTGGGCCTCGGCCTGCTCGACATCATGCTCTGGTTTGCGATTCTCTATTGGCTCGTGCCGATGTTCAACTTCAAGCCGCTCTCGCTGGAGGAGATTACGGTGACGATGCTCTGCTTCGGCATGGGCGCGAGCTCGCAGGCTCTCTTCGCCCGTGTGGGCGGCGGCATCTTCACGAAGGCGGCCGACGTCGGCGCCGATCTGGTGGGCAAGGTCGAGCACAGCATTCCTGAAGACGATGCCCGCAATCCCGCCACGATCGCCGACAACGTGGGCGACAACGTAGGCGACGTGGCCGGCATGGGCGCCGACCTCTACGAGAGCTTCTGCGGCAGCATCCTCGCCACGGCGGCCCTCGGCGTGGCCGCGTTCCCGGGCGACTATCGCATGCAGATGGCCGCGCTCTTCCTGCCAATGGCGATCGCCGCCGTGGGCACGCTGCTCTCGATCTGGGGCATCTGGCAGGTGCGCACGAAGGAAGACGCCTCGCAGAAGGCGCTCCTGGCCGCGCTGGGGCAAGGGATCAATTTCTCGACGCTCGCCATCATCGGCGCGACCTTCGTGGTCACGTTTCTCCTGATGGGCTGGAGCCACCTCGGCATCGCGATCTCCGTCATCGTGGGCCTCTTGGCCGGCTGGCTGATCGGCAAGTGGACGGAATACTCCACGAGCAATGAATACGACCCCACCAAGCTGCTGGCCGATCAGGCCCTCACCGGCCCCGCCACGATCATCATCGGCGGCATCGCCGAGGGCATGCTCTCGACCTGGGCTCCGGTGCTGATCACCGGCGTCGCCACGCTGCTGTCGTTTGGCTTCGCGAACCGTTTCGATTTTGCCGATCCCAATGCCTTCGCGCTCGGCCTCTATGGCGTGGGCATCGCCGCCGTGGGGATGCTCTCGACGCTCGGCATCACGCTGGCGACCGACGCCTACGGCCCGATCGCCGACAACGCCGGTGGCAACGCGCAGATGGCCGGCCTCGCCGAGGTGGTCCGCGAGCGGACCGATGCCCTCGACGCGCTGGGCAACACGACGGCCGCGACCGGCAAGGGCTTCGCGATCGGTTCGGCTGCCCTGACGGCCCTCGCCCTGCTCGCCGCCTACATCGAGGAGGTGCGGATCGGCTTCGACCGCTGGGGCCAGGCGGTGGCGGAAAACATCGAGGGCACGCCCGACCAATACCTCAACGTGGGCGGCAAGCGCACGCAACTCTCCGCCGGCCAGTGGGTGAAGCTCGCCAACGGCGTCGCCGTGCAGCTCGGCACCGAGCCCGAGAAAAACACCACCTGGATGGTGCTCGACAAGAAGGCGATCCCCGATTTCGCGACGCTCGGCAGCCGCACGATCGTGGAAAATGCCCCCAGCGGCGCTGCGCTCGAGGAGCTCGAGAGCGAGGGCCGGATCGTGGCGGTAAAGCGGGCCCGGATGGCCGACTACATGCGGCACTACGACGTGACCCTCATGAATCCGAAGGTGCTCGTGGGCCTCTTCGTCGGAGCGATGAGCACGTTCGTCTTCTGCGCCCTGACGATGAAGGCCGTGGGCCGGGCCGCGAAGGGCATGGTGGAGGAGGTCCGCCGGCAGTTCCGTGAGCGGCCGGGCATCATGCAGGGCACCGAAACCCCCGACTACGCCGCGCCGGTCGAGATCAGCACGAAGGCGGCCCAGAAGGAGATGGTCCTGCCCTCGACGCTCGCGCTTTTGGTGCCGATCGTGACGGGGCTCTTGCTCGGCGTCGGCGGCGTGATGGGCCTGCTCGTGGGCGGCTTGACCACCGGCTTCTGCGTGGCCGTCTTCATGGCCAACGCGGGCGGCGCCTGGGACAACGCCAAGAAGCACATCGAGAGCGGCGTGCACGGCGGCAAGGGCACCGAAGCCCACAAGGCGGCGGTCGTGGGCGACACGGTGGGCGACCCCTTCAAGGACACGAGCGGCCCGAGCCTCAACATCCTCGTGAAGCTCATGAGCATGGTGAGCGTGGTGGTCGCCGGCCTGATCGTCCGCTACTCCCTCGAGGCGCTGGGAATCTTTTAGCCCGCATTAGGTCGGACTTCTCGCGCCGGCTCGGGGGCGGCAAAAGTCTCGTCGCGTGGGCCGCGGCGGCCCAAAGCTCCTCGAGCATTCGCCGACCCCCGAGCCTCCCCGTATCCCGCGTTGAGCCCCGATGGTCGGTTTCTGACATTGAGGGAGTGAGGGGCCTCCCATGCCCCGGGAGTCGGCGTTGGCGGCAAGCGAAGGCAGGATGCCGGGAGCGCAGCCGCCATCGAGCGAGCGCAGGGCAGGGATGCCCGAAGCGAGCGTCCGGCGACGGGGCGTGGGAGGCCCCGAACGGCGTCGTTGTGATCGCTAGTTCAGGTGAGGACAAAAAGTGCAGGCGACGTTTGGCATCACGCTCGAGGCGACGGATGGCGAGGCCCGCGCGGGCACGCTCGCGACGTGGCATGGCAGCGTGCCGACGCCGCTCTTCATGCCCGTGGCCACGCTGGCGACCGTGAAGGGGGTCGATATCGGCCGGGTTGCCGAGACGGGCGCCGGCATGGTGCTCGCCAATACGTATCACCTGCACCTGCGGCCCGGCGATGCGATCGTGGAGCAGGGGGGGGGCGTGGCGAAGTTCATGGGTTGGAGCGGGCCGACGCTCACCGACTCGGGGGGCTTTCAGGTCTTCAGCCTCGCCAAGCAGGTGAAGGTGACGGAGGAGGGGGCGTTTTTTCGATCGCACATCGACGGCTCACCGGTGGATCTCACGCCCGAGGCGGCCGTGAGAATCCAAGAGCGGCTCGGGGCCGATGTCGCCATGCAGCTCGACGAGGTCGTCGCCCTGCCGGCCGATCGCGATCGTGTGGAGGGGGCGATGCGACGGTCGCTGCGGTGGGCGGCGCGATGCCTCGCGGCCCGCAGCCGGTCCGACCAGGCGATGTTTGGCATCGTGCAAGGCGGGCTCGACCCGGAACTGCGCCGGCAGAGCGCCGAGGCGCTACGGCAGATGCCCTTCGAGGGCTATGCCGTCGGAGGGTTGTCTGTGGGGGAGGGGCCCGAGGCGATGGTGGCGGCGCTTCGCGCCACGGTGCCGCACCTGCCGTCCGACAAGCCCCGCTACCTGATGGGCGTGGGGCAGCCGCAGGACATCGTCCAGGCCGTGGCGGCCGGGATCGACATGTTTGACTGCGTGCTGCCGACGCGGTGCGGTCGCAACTCGCTCGTCTACACGTTCGGCGGTCAGGTACGGCTCCGCAATGCCGTCCATGCCACGGATCAGCGGCCGCTCGAGGAGGGCTGCCCGTGCCTCGCCTGCCGGCATAGCCGCAGCTACATCCGCCACCTCTTCCTCGCGGGGGAGATGCTCGGCCCGATCCTGGCCTCCATCCACAACCTGACCTTCTACCAGCGACTCGTCGCCCGGCTGCGGGCCGCGATCGTGGCGAGCAGGTTCGAGGCGGAGGCGCGAGACCTCGTGACGCGTTTTGCCACCGTGGCCGAGTGAGGCCCGCGACGGCCCTCGCAAGGCTTGGGCTTGTCGGTCGCTCGCGATCGCCACTACATTTGCGGGGCGCGAAAAGACCGATTTTCATTTTTCTCCCACCGCCATGCAGCAACCCCCCGGCAATCTCGAACTCCTGCTTTCCTACCTGCCGTTCGTACTGGTCGTCTTCGCGGCCTGGATGCTGCTCTACAAGCCTGAGCGCGAGCGCATGCAGCGGCATAAGGAGCTGCTGGCGGCGCTCAAGAAGAACGACCGCGTGCTGACCACGTCGGGAATCTACGGCACCGTGGCAAATGTCGATCGGGATGGCGACCGTGTGTCGCTGAAGATCGACGAGTCTGAAAACGTGAAGATCACGGTCACGCTCGCGAGCATTGCCAAGGTGCTTGGCGACCAGGCCACGACGCCCCCATCCGGCGCCTGACGCGCCGCCGTTCATACAAGACAACAGGTACACGAGAGAACAAGCATGGACACCGCTTCCTTCGTTCCCGTCCTTCTCGCCCAAGCCACCGAGGTCGCCACTGCCGCGGCCGCCGCGACCGCCGCCGGGCTGCCCTGGTGGCGGGAAGGCTGGTTTCTTTGGGCGCTCACGCTCCTTACGATCGCCGTTCCCACGCTCGTCGCCTGGCTCGTCGCCAAGACGCTCCGGGCCGCCGATATGTGGGCCCGCATCGCCACGGTGCTCGTGGCCCTGACTGCAGGCTGCGTGATCACCGCGCTCGGCTGGCCGCCGAAGCTCGGCATCGACCTCAAGGGGGGCGTGATCCTCGTCTACGAGATCGACGCCAAGAAGCAGGCCGACAAAAAGCAGGGAGACCAGTCCGTCGAGGCCGGGGCCGGCGAAGCCGCGCCAGTCGACATGGAGAAGCTCGTCGCCGCGGTGGCGCGCCGCGTGAATCCCGGCGGCCAAAAGGAAGTGACGGTGCGGCGGTATGGCCTGGACCAGCTCGAGGTGATCGTGCCGGACGTCGACCAGTCCGAGGTCGATCTCATCAAGCGGATTGTTTCGAGCGCCGGCGTGCTCGAGTTCCGAATCACGGCGAATCCCGAGGATCCGCGGCACAAGCGGGTCGTGGAGCTCGGCGGCCGCACCGCCGGCACGAGCGTGATGGACGGCGGCACGCCCGTTGGCCGTTGGGTGCAGCTCGACACGGCCAAGATGAACCCCGCTGAAGACCGCGGGCTCGTCACGCGGATGATGCCGGACGGCCGCGTCGAGGTGCTCGTCGTCCTTGATCGCTTCAACGTGACGGGCGGCTACCTCTCCCGGGCGGCGAGCAGCTACGACCAAAACCTGCAGCCCTGCGTGAATTTCTCGTTCAACTCGGCCGGGGCCGCGCTCTTCGGCACGCTCACCGGGCAAAACCTGCCCGATCCCGCCAACCGTCTCGAGAGCCGGCTCGGCATCGTCCTCGATGACACGCTCCTCTCGGCGCCGACGATCCGGAGCGCCATCTCGGGCGACGGTCAGATCACCGGCAGCTTCAAGCAGGCAGACGTCGATTTCCTCGTCGGCGTGCTCAATGCGGGCAGCCTGCCGGCCGCCCTGCACAGCGAGCCGATCAGCGAGCAGAAGATCAGCCCCCAGCTGGGCGCCGACACGATCCGCTCCGGGGCCCGTGCGATGCTCCTGGCGACGATCGCCGTGCTCACCTTCATGCTTGCCTACTATCGCTTCTCCGGGCTCGTGGCTGACCTCGCAGTGCTACTCAATATCGTGCTCGTCCTGGCCCTCATGATCTCGGTGAAGGCCGCCTTCACGCTCGCGGGCCTCGCGGGCCTGGTGCTCTCCGTCGGCATGGCGGTCGATGCCAACGTGCTGATCTACGAGCGGATGCGCGAGGAGACCGACCGCGGCGCCGGCCTCCGGATGGCGATCCGCAACGGATTCCAGCGGGCATTTTCCACGATCGTCGACTCGAATCTCACGACGCTGATCACGGGCATCGTGCTCTTCGCGATCGGCACCGACCAGCTCAAGGGTTTCGCCGTGACGCTGGTCCTCGGCCTCACCCTCAACCTCTTTACGGCCGTCTTCTGCTCCCGAGTGCTCTTCGATCTCGCCGAGCGGAATCGCTGGATCACGTCGCTCAAGATGGGGCGGATCTTCGGCCAAACCGACTTCAAGTTCGTCGCCTGGCTCCGGCCGGCGGTCATCGGCTCGACGCTCTTCATCTTGGCTGGCTTGGCGGCGGCCTGGCAGCGTGGCCAGGGCCTTTTCGACATCGACTTTACCGGTGGCACGAGCGTGCAGGTGGCATTCAAGCCCGAAAAAGCGCTCGACATCGCCGACGTGCGCAAAGCAGTGGCCGCGCTCCCCGACGCAGCCGTCAGCGCCGTGACGTCCGCCGAGGGGCCGGCCAATCTGCGATACAAGATCGACACGTCGCTCCGCGACGACGACGAGGTCGAGAAGGCTCTCCAGGAGGCGTTTCCGGGGCGGCTTGCCACCTATTCGATGGGCTTCGGGGAAGTCTCCACCACAAAGGGCGAGCAGAAGGAAGAAGAGGGCGGCAAGGAGGCCGTGCAGGCGTTGGGGACCGTGGCGCCGCTCGATTTCCCCGAGAAGATCAACCTCGTCACGCTTCGCTCCACGATCAAGGAGGCATTTGAGGCCGAGGGCGTCGGCGAAGCGCCGTTCGAACTCGAGGCCGAGGGCATGACGAGCCGTTCGCGACCCTATCGCAACTGGGCGCTGGCGACGTCGGTCGAGCCCGACGTGGCACGTCGCGTGCTCGAACGGGTGGCGAAGAAGCTCAACGAGACGCCCGTCTATCTTTCGGCCAACACGATTGGCGGCAAGGTGGCCGGCAATACGAAGGTGACCGCGGTCTACGCCCTGCTTGCCAGCCTCCTCATGATCGTGCTCTATGTCTGGCTGCGGTTTCAGAACGTGGCCTTCGGCCTGGCGGCTGTCGTCGCTTTGATCCACGACGTGCTCGTCACGGTCGGCTGCCTGGCGTTGAGCAAGTTCGTCGCGCCCTTCATGGGCTGGGCGCTCGTGGACGACTTCAAGATCAGTCTCGACGTCGTGGCGGCGCTGTTGACCATCGTGGGCTTCTCGATCAACGACACGATCGTGATCTTCGACCGGCTTCGCGAACTCCGTGGCAAGGGGCAATTCGTGACCGCCGGCATGATCGACAAGGCCGTGAATCAGACGTTGAGCCGGACGATCCTGACCTCGGGAACCGCGTTCCTGGCCACGCTCATCCTGTATGCATTCGGCGGCCAGGGCATCCATGCCTTCGCCTTCGCAATGCTCGTGGGCATCATCACGGGCAGCTATAGTACGATCTTCATCGCCGCGCCGGTCGTGCTCTGGCTGCAGGGCCGATTTGGCGGTGCCCCAGTCACGGGGGCGACCGCAGCCCGCCCAGCCTGACGGTCGGGGCGCGGAAAGGAACGCTGGCGCGGCAGACCCTGCCGCCGATGCCGGTCGTATTGATGCCACCACCGCGTGGTGGCGGCGGTGGACTGCCGTGCCGGGGGGCAGCAGCCGACAGCATGGCGCATACTTCCCCCAGACAGGGAGGAAGTGGCATGTCGAAGCTGGAGCGGTCGATTCGATTCATCGTCGGCCTGGCGCTGGTGGTGACCGGCGTTTCGGGGGCCGCGCCGTTTGCGCTCCAACTGGCGGCGGCCCACACACGCTCGCAGGCCCCGACCATGGCTGCCGCCGTGCCGGCGCCCCCCGCGGCGTTCGAGACTCCCCAAATGCCTGGGGGCTACGCGACGCACACCATCCCGGATCCACGACTCGGCGGCTGGGAGCACCAGCCCGAGACCGTTGCCGAAGTGCCGCCGCTGCCAGGCGATGAGGGACTGCCGGCTGACTCCAGGCTGCCGGACGCCTACGCGCCTCCACCGCCGCCGGCCCCGCTGCCACCGGTGGCGGCCGACATGTCGCGATCGACGCCGCGGGTTGCCACGGCCTATCGATCGACGCTCGACGTGCCCCCGCCGCCGCTGCTCGATGCCGATGCCCCGCCCCCGTTGGCCGTGGCCTGGTCGGCGAACGACGCCGCGCGTTCCGGCCGCGCGTTGGCCGCTGTGTCGGCCTCCCCGGCGGCCGCCGCGTCTTCGACCTACGTCGTGCGCGACGGCGACGACCTCACCGGCATCGCCACCCGGATCTACGGCAACCCTGGCGCCGCCGACGTCATCTGGTCGGTCAATCGCGACCGGCTCGCCGATCCGTCGCTCCTGCCAATCGGCATGGAACTCAGGATTCCGCCCGCCTGGAGCCTGCCAACGGCCCGCAGTGCAGCCGCGGCCGGCGCGCCGCTCATCGAGCCGGTGCGGCGGCCCGGGAGCGTGCGGGTCGGGCCGGGTGAAACGCTCGAGACGCTCGCACAGCGGTTTTACGGCGATCGCACGATGGCGACGCGCCTGTGGGAGGCCAATCGCGATCGCCTCCGCAGCCCCGCGCTCGTCACGGCAGGCATGGAGTTGAGGCTGCCGTAACTCGTGGCTGCCTTCGCTCGGTACGCGACGGCTCAGGGACGGCAGAAGTCGGTCGCTTCGCGACTCCTTCGGATCCTCGCGGTGGCCGCGGCGGCCAAATGCTCGTCGAGCTTCCGCCGATCTCTGAGCCTCCCTGCTCTGGACTGCGTAGTCGCCGATGAGTGACGTAGGCGAAGGGATCGGCTGAAGCTCGACGAGCGTTAGGAACTTTCGACCTTCTGGGGAATGAAGCTCCGTAGGTCGTCAGCGGAGAAAGTTTCTTTGCGAGGAGACTTCTGCCGTCCCTTCGCCGGCGCGACACCAGCCAAGCCGAGCACTAGCGTTTCTTGGGCTTGTCGAGGATCAGGGAAAGAAAAGTCTTCACCTTCTCGGCGGGGGCGGCTGATCGTTCAGCGGCCAGTTTGTCGCCCGAGAGGGTCGAGTCGGCCTGCATGAAGAAGAGCGTGGCGTCGGCGATGTTTTCGAGGTCCTTCGACTTGGCCGGCTGCTGGCCGGCCCGCTGTTCGAACCATTCCTTGGGCCGTTGCTTCTTCATCTGGTCGACGAGCCGCGTGGCATCGCGGTCGTCGCGGCCCGCGAGCACCATGATCGGCAACTGCCGCTTCAGCACGTCGGTCGACATCGCGGGCGAAATCGAAACGCCCTTCGTCGTCCAGACCGGGCTGATGAGGACGAGCCCGCGCACCTGCTGGCCCTGCGGACCGCTCGCGATCGGCGGCCATGCCCAATCGGCCACCGTCCAGAGAGCGGCCAGCGTGGCGCCGACGCCGGAGCCAACGACACAGAGCCGGTCGATGTCGAGTTCGCCGGCGTCGGACTTCTGCTTGATGAAGTTGCGCACCGCCTCGATGTCGCCGCGAACCAAGGACTGATCGCGGACGCGGCCTCCTGCAGCGGCGGCGATCAGTTCGAGGTCGGCCTTCTTGAACGTCTTGGCATCGAGGGTGTCGTCCTTGCCGTTGCCCTGCAAAAGCGTGGTGCTCGCACCGTGGCCGCGCAGGTCGGGGGCCACTACGGCGATGCCCAGCTTTTGGAGGGCGAGCGCGAGCGGCTCTACGGTCTTGTGCGACCCATCGAGGTCGTGCACCAGGATCACCGTCGCCATCGGGGCCGTATCTTTTGGAACGGCGTAATACCAGGCCGTGAGGCCGACGCCGTCGGTGGTCTCCAGTTCCAGTTCCTCCGGTTCCGACAGCGATTCCTTGGCTGCGGCGTCGGTGTCGGTGGTGGCCGGCGGGGCAGCCGTGACGCGCCGGCCTGGGGGCATGCCAGCGACGGCAGCGAGAAGCACAAGGAGGCAGGATGGTAAAAACCGCGGGAAGTGCGGCATGGAGGCCTTTCCGAATGCAGGACGTTCGCTCAAAACGCCGGGAGTATGCTATGCGGCAAAGTTTTCACAGGTCAATTCTCATGGGCGGGGCAGTTGGTCGATAGAATACGAGAGTAGGAAAGCAATTCGCGATCATGAAGCTACTCGAGTCGGCGAAACGACTGTGGCAGGCCTCTACCGGAGAGGAGGAAACTCCTTTCGATGGTGATACCCCCGCGTGGGCCGTCAGCCTCCTGCTTCACGTCGCCGTGCTCCTGGGGCTCGCTCTGGCCGGTCTCGCCGAGCCGCCCAAGCCCGTTCGCAATGTCACCGTGATTGAGGCTCCCTTGGCGGTCGAGGAAGACGTGGTCCTCGAGCCGCAGGAGATCGCCGTGGCCGAGGATCCGCGCGATGCAGTGGGCGCTGAGAGCGATCACAGTGACGAAGCGGCGCAAGCGATCGCCCCGACGATCTCCGCCGTGTCGGTCGTGTCGGTGGAGTTGCAGGACGATCTTGTGAGCGATCTCGAACTCCCCCCGATCGACGAAGTGCCGACGGCCGAGATGAGCGATGCTGCGGTGGTGGTGAAGGGGACTGCCGGCATGGGCACCACCGGTTCTGCCGGTGCCGTGGACATCCTGACGGCCGAGATTGCTGCTTCATTGGATCGTGGGCCGACCGTCGTCTGCTGGATCTTCGACAGATCCGTCAGCCTGTCCGCCCAGCGCGACCAGATTGCGAGCCGACTCGAGCGGGTGTTCGACGAACTGGGGCTCAATCGTTCGGAGGCAAGGCGGCCGAACCTTCAGAACATGGTGGTCTCATTCGGCGACACCGTGAACATGGTCACCGAACGGCCGACTGCGGACGTCGATGCGGTGGCGAAAGCGATCCGCTCGATCGTCGTCGATGAATCCGGCGTGGAGAAGACGTTCGAGGCTGTCCGGAAGACGGCTGAGGAAGCGAAGAAATTTCGTCGCGGAGCCGGGAAACGCAACGTGATGATCGTCGTCTTCACCGACGAGGTGGGGAACGACACGGATACGGTCGACGAAACGGCGAAGATCTGTCGGGATTATGGTTTTCCGGTCTACGTCGTCGGCGTGCCCGCACCGTTCGGCATGGCCAAGGTCCAGATGAAATACGTTGAATTCGACCCCAAATACCCACAGGGGGAGCAGTGGGTCGAGATCGAGCAGGGGCCCGAAACCCTCCATCCCGAGGTCGTGAGGGTACGTTCCGGCCGGCTGGCCGACGAGGCGATCGACTCTGGGTTCGGCCCGTATGCGCTCTCGCGACTGTGTGCCGAGACGGGAGGCATCTACTTCCGGGTGCATGCCAACAGTGCCGCACGGAAGCGGATCACGAACGAGGGAACCGCGCCGATGGCGTCGCAGCTGCGCTACTTTTTCGATCCCGACGTGATGCGGCAATACCAGCCAGATTATGCGTCACCGGAAAAGCTCGCCAAGGATATCGCTGCCAACCGCGCAAAGCGGGCGCTCGTCGAGGCTGCGGCAATGTATGAGCTGCCGCAGATGTCGTCGCCGGAGACGACGTTCCCGCGCAAGAGCGAAGGCGATTTCATCGCCCTGCTCGACAAGGCGCAGGAGACGGCAGCCAGCCTGCAGCCAAGGATCGATACGCTCTACGAGAAGCTCAAGGAGGGGCTGCCCGACCGGGGGAAGCTACGCGAGAAGCGGTGGCAGGCCGGCTACGATCTGTCGCTCGGCCGGGTGCTTGCCGTGAAGGTTCGCACGGATGCCTACAACAAGATCCTCGCCAAGGCCAAGCAGGGGCTGAAGTTCACCAACCCTAAGAGCGACACCTGGGTGCTCGAGTTGAGTGACGACGCCGGCGTCGATTCGGCAACGGCCAAACTCGCCTCGCAGGCCGAGGAACTGCTCGATGGGGTCTTGCGGCAGCATCCGGGCACGCCGTGGGCCCTGCTCGCCGGCGAGGAACTGCGGATGCCGCTCGGATACAAATGGGTCGAACGCACGACCGGCGTCAACGACCCGAAGCCGATGAACAACAACGGCAACAACGTGGCGGCGGCGCAAAAGGACGACGCGAAACGCCGGCTCGGCCCGCCGAAGCAAAGCAGGAATTTCAAGAAGCTCTGATCGCGGCGGGCACGAGCAGGAGCCGGCCGTCGATGGCCCGCACGTGGATGCCGCCGGGGAAGTCCGCCGCCGGCGTCCGGCCTGCACGCCCGCCTTCCACGAAATCGGCCAGTCGCTCGAAGTGCCGCGCGGTCATGTCGCGCCGCTGCCAGCCTTCGCTCCGCCAGAGTGCCACGAAGACCTCGGCGAGGATGTGTCGATCGATGCCAAGGAGCGGTGCCGTGTCGACGATCACGGTGCCGTCGGGCTGCCGGCGGGCGTGTCGCGAGAGCAGGTGCTCCGCGGCACTTGCCAGTGCCCCGTTGACGCGCGCCGCCTGCTCGCCGAGCCGCACGAGCGATGCCGTCGCTGCCGGATACGGCCCCGACTCGGCCCGCGCGATGATGTCGTGGCGAAGGAAGTTTCGCGTGTAACGAAGGTCGTTGTTGGTTTCGTCCTCGCACCAGGGTTCTCCGGTGGCTAGGAGATAGCTGCGCGCCTGCTCCCGCGACATGCCGAGCAGCGGCCGCAGTAGGGCGATGCCTTCGCAGAGTTCTCGCGCTGTCGCCATCCCCGCGAGCCCGGCGAGCCCGGTGCCCCGCAGGACGTTGTGCAGGATCGTCTCCGCCTGGTCGTCGGCGGTATGTGCCACGACGACGTGTCTTGCTCCGGCTTCCCGGGCAATGTCGGCGAGGAATCCATACCGCAGCCGCCGCGCCCGTGCCTCGGTGCCCTCGTCGTCGCAGCGCTCGCGCACGGCAAGTCGGCGCGTCACGAATTGCAGGCCAAGGCGTCGGGCCAGTGCCGCGACGAAAAGGCCGTCGGCTGCGGCTGACTGCCGCAGATCATGCTCGGCATGCGCGACGGTCACGAGGGCCGAGCAACCCCGCGGGTCGAGGTCGTGCAAAGCCAGCAAGAGCGCCACGCTGTCGCCCCCGCCCGATACGCCCACCACGATGGGCGAATCCCAGAAGCCATGTGCGGGCAGAGCCGCGGCGACGCTCGCCAGAAATGAGTCGGCGGTCGAGGTCTTGGTTTTGGCCATGCAACTATTCTGCCACACGCCTCCCCAGCCTGGTTTTTTCGCCCAGGAAGCGGCATTGAGCGGCCGTCCCCGGCCGGCTACTCTCCCGGCCCCGCACATCCAGCGGAAACCGTCGCCTCCGAAGGACTTTCGCATGCACTTCCGGCCCGCCCACCGCGCCATCGCCCTCGCCGCCTTGGCCGCGGTCGTTGCCGTGTCAAGCGGCTGTTCGACGCTGCTCACGGCTGCCTACGTGCTCATGCCGGAGGACACCCCGGCGGAATTCAAGGGGCTCAAGGGAAAGCACGTGGCGGTGGTCTGCAAGCCGATCGTGGAACTCGCGTTCAGCGATGCCGGGTCGGCCCGAGAGTTGGCGGCCATCGTCGGAGCGAACCTGGCCCGCAACGTCCGCAAGTCACGGGTGATCGACCAACAGGAGGTGGCCCGCTGGATCGACGAAAACGCCTGGGTCGACCATACGACGGTGGGAAAGGCCCTCGATGCCGACATGGTGGTTGGGATCGATCTCGAGGAGTTTCGGCTCCACGAGGGCTCGACGCTCTACCGCGGGCGGGCCACGGTGCACGTCCGCGTCTACGACGTGGCCGAGAAGAAAGTGGTGTTCGAGAAGCGGTTTGACGATTTCGCATTTCCCGCTGACAGCGCGATTCCCACCACCGACCGCTCCGAATCGCAGTTCCGCGGCATGTTCCTCCAGATCCTCGGCGGCCGGATCGCCCGCACGTTCCACGCCTACGACAGCCGCACGACCTTCGCGGAAGAGTCGCTCACGTTTTAGCGGCGTCTGGGCTCGATGCGCCCAACCCGGCTGCGGGTGACCCGTACCCCTCTCTCCGGACGCTCGCTTCGGGCATCCATGCCCTCCGCTCGCTCGATGCTGACTGCGCTCTCGACATCCTGCCTTCGCTGGTCAGCAACGCCGGCGAGCGGGGTACGGGTCACCCGCAGCCTCGCGTATTGTCGATGCTCAGTCGCGGATTCGTAGGCGATCAGTAGTTTCGGCGGAGACGGTCGGTGGGCACGCGCAGAAGAAGGGAGTCGTTGAGGACTATTGGCTTCTGATCAAAACCCACGAGATTCGTACTCTCAACACGACCGGATTCGAGCATGCCTACCGACCGTCTCCGAATGCGGGTGGTTTTCACGTGCGCAGCAGTCCGGCGATGGGGTACGGGTCACCCGAAGCCGGCTTTGGCGGGTCGAGGCACGACAGGCTGAAGCCTGTCCCACAGTCGGGGTGGGCGCGTTGGCGGCAGGCGGTCGAGAAGCGGGCTCCTGATGAGCGCGCGGCGGGCGGTGGGGATCGCTAGGACGTCATCTCGACGCGTCGGTAGCCGCCGATGCTCGCGAAGTAAAGCAAAAAGCCGAGGTAGATCGCCGCCATCGTCGCGGGGATGTAGGAATCGGACTTGAGCGTGTCGCGGTCACCCTGCTGGTCGGCCTCGATCGCCGCTTTTTGCTCGACGGTGGCCTGCGAGCCGGCGTCGCGGGCCGCGGCCACCTTGCGGCCGTCGAGTCCCTGCACCTCGGTGCTCGGGATGTTGAGGAAGCGGCTCGGGGTCTCCGCCTTGTATTCCTCGTAGATGGCCGGATTGCGCTGCTTGAGCGCCTCGCCTGCGAAGCGATCCTTGCAGTAGCCGAGCCCGGGGCCGCCGAGCAGACCCGCGGAGAGCATGCCAATGCCCCCCATGATCGACATCGCCACGGCGCCTGTCTGCGGGAAGCGGTCGCCCACGACGGCCAGCATCGTCGGCCAGAAGAAGGTCTTGCCGACGGCGTAGATGCCGAGCGCGGCCAGCGCGACGGGAAAGTTCGTCATGCTGCTGGCCAGCCGCAGGCCGATCCAGGCGAGCACCGCCGACACGAAGAGCAGGCCGACCGGGGAGAGCTTCAACCGGGTCTCGATGAAGTGGGCGCAGAACCGCAGGGCGAACATGATCGCGGAGGTCCAGATGAAGAGCGCCTTGCCCTGTTCGGAGGAGAAGAGATTACCGGTGATGTTTTGGATCCAGCTGTCGGTGCCGAGTTCCACGGCCCCGACCAGCGCGTGGGTCACGAAGAGGATGAAGAGCATCAGCGAGCCGATCGAGAACTTCGTCATCACGGCCACGGCCAGCAGGAGAAGCCCGCCGAGCGCGTAGCCGGCGACGGCCGCCTGCTCGGGGATGAAGTTCCGGAGGATGTCGCCGAAAAACAGGGCCAGGAGATAGCAGGCCACCGCGGAGCCGAGGATGCCCACGCTCCGGAACATATCGACGAAGCTCGCCCCCTTCGCAGCCGCCTCCGACTTCGGGAACTTTTGGCCGAGGAACATCAGGGCGTAGATCACCGTCGGGATCAGGTAGAACGCGAGCTGATACTTCCAGTGGATGCCCATGCGGTCGTCGAGGATCCAGCCGAGCACGGTGCCGAGCACCATGCCGGCCGGCCAACTGGCGTGGAGGATGTTGAGGTAGTGGGTACGGTTGTTCGGGAAGATCGTCGCCACGAGCGGGTTGGCCACCGCCTCGAGCGTGCCGTTGGCGAAGGCGAAGATGAACGAGCCCCAGAAGAGAAACTGGTAGGCATTGCCTGTCGAGGAGGCGCTGAAGGTGACGAACGCTGAAAGGATGTGGCCGAGCAGGGCCAAGGCCACGAGCTTGCCGTAGCCGATCTTGTCGACGATCAGGCCGCCGAGAATGATCCCGAAGCAGAAGCCGGTCAGTCCGGCGCCGGTGATCTGGCCGACCTGGAGGGCGGTGAAATCGAATTCCTGCCGCCAGTTGTCGAGGATGCCGCCGCGGATCGCAAAGCCGACGCCCGCCGCGAGGATCGCCATGAATCCCGCCCAGAGCAGCCGCTGGGCATTGGGGACGGAACCGTTCGGGTCTTCGTCGTGGCGCAGCGCGTTCATGCGATCTCCGGGGCAAGGGGAGGGGGAAGAGGAAGCCGAGAAAAGATCGGGACTATAGCAGGCCGCCGCGGGCTGCGGAAACAAGGGCCTTGCGGTGGCGGCGGAAGGCGGGGCGGCGCGTCTTGACCCTCCTGCGGGCGGCGGCGTACTGTCCCGCCCCCCCTGCGGAACCGCTGCGCGCCCACGCGGATCGACCAATAGCCCATGCATTCGCTCGCCGACACCCTTTGGACGCTCGTGCGCTGGACCGTGCCCGTCACGGTGGCGGCCGTCGTGGCGGCCGGCGCGATCGGGTCGAGCCGGGTGGGCGAAGAGATCAGGAGCCGCATCGAAGCCCGGCTGGCGGAGGAGTTTCCCACGCTCACCGTGCAGGTGCAGGGCGCGAGCCTCGTGCAGGGGGAGGGGATTGTCGTCCGCGGCCTTTCGCTCGCCGATCCGAAGATGCCGCAGCAATGGCGGCAGCTTCTCTGGATCGATGAACTGCGGCTCGCCTGCACGACGAATCTCACCGACCTGGCGTCCGGCCCGCCGCGGATCACCGCGGTGCAGGTGCGCCGGCCCGTCGTGCACGCCGTGCGACACGCCGACGGCACGTGGAACCTCGCGCGGCTCTGGCGGCAGCGTTCTGCCGGCGGCCTCGTGCCCGTGGCGGTTGAAGACGCCACGCTGCTCATCGACGACACCTGCCGCAGGATGCGAGCGACGTTGCGACAGGTCACCTGCGACGTGCATCCGGCGGCCACCGGCCCGGACGGTCAGGCCTGGGCGACGTTTCGCGGCAGCGTCTCGGGCGACCTGTTCGAGCGGGCCGGCTTCCAAGGGCGGTTCGCGCCGGCGAGCGGCGCCTTCGAGTGCTCCGGCGACGTCGAATCGCTCGACCTGTCGCCGCGCCTGGCGGCGCTTCTGCCCGAGATGGGAGGCAAGCTCGCCGCTCCGGAGGCGAAGGAGTGGCTCGCGGGCGTGCGCGGCCGCTGTCACCTGGCCTGGCAGGTGGCGGGAGGCTTGCAGGCGCTGGATGATACGACCTTCACGGTCTCGGGCCGACTCGACTCGGGCCGCTTTCAGCACGCCGCGATCCCGTTCTCGCTCACTGACATGACCGCGGCCTTTCGGGCCGATCGTTCCGGGCTCCTCGTCGAAAGCCTCGAGGCCCATTCCGGCGCGACGCTCCTGCGAGGATCGGGCCGGCTCGCCGGCTGGCAAGCCGATGCTGACTTCGATCTCTTGCTCGACGCCGAGCGGCTCACCGTGAGTCGGCAGTGGGAGGCGCACCTGCCGGAGCGGTATGCAGCCCAATGGCGCAAGCTCCTGCCGGCCGGCGAGGTCGACGTGCGGGCGCAGCTGGTCCGCCGAGATGGCAAGATCGATCCGCAGGTGTCGGTACGGTGCCGCAACGCATCGATCACCCACTATCGCTTCCCCTACCGCCTCGACCGCACGGTGGGAACCGTGGTGCTCGACTCGGGCACGCTGTCGATCCACCTCACCGGGCAGGCTGGCGGCCATCCGGTCCACGTGCGGGGCACGTTTCAGACCGCGGCCTCGACCGGCTTTCTGGAAGTGCGGGGCGACGGCATGCGAATCGACGACGCGCTCCTGGCCGCCATGCCGCCACGGAGCGCCGCCATCCTGCGGGCGCTGCATGCGGCGGGCACGTTTGACTTCGTCTTCCGCCACGACCGCGCGACACAGTTTCCCAACGGGTTTGCCAACTCGCTGGGCATCCGGCTCGCCCAGTGCAGCATGTGCTATGCGGGCTTCCCCTATCCGCTGACGAACGTCTCTGGCACGCTGCGCATGGAACGCGGCCATTGGACGATCAAGGAGATCGTCGGCGCCAACGACACCGGCCGGGTGCGGTGCACCGGCGCCCTCGTCCCTGCGGGAGACGACGACGGCGAACTCACGTTGCACCTCTCCGGCGACGGTGTCGTGCTCGATCGGGAATTGCGCGACGCGCTCCCGCGGGGCATGGGGCGAATCTGGGACGACGTCGACCCACGTGGAAACGTGGGATTCACGGCGACGGTCCGTCACCGTGTGAAGGCGAAGAAGACCGACGTGGAGGTCGAGGCCATCCCGCACGCGGATACCGTGTCGATCGAGCCGGCCTGGTTTCCCTATCGCCTCGAGAAGCTCAGCGGGAAACTCGCGTGGAAGGATGGCCTGCTCCGGTTCGACGGCGTGCGCGGCGTGCACGACCGTACCACCGTCAGCAGCGAGGGAATCTGCCGCTTCGCGCCGGACGGCGGCTGGCATGTGTCGTTCGCACGGCTCACCGCCGACCGCTTCCGCGCCGACCACGAGGTGCTGCAGGCGATGCCGGCCGGGCTCAGGCGGGCGATCGCCGCGGTGAATCCGCGGGGGCTGCTCTCGCTTCACGGCGTCCTCGACATCTACGCCCAAGGCGCTCCCGGCGGCGGAGCCGGCCCCGCCTCAGCCGCCTGGAACATGCGGCTCGACATGGAGCAGGGCAGCCTCGACGCGGGCATTCCGCTCGAGCACGTGCATGGGGGCGTTCGGCTGGAAGGGCGGACCGATGGCCGCACGTGGAAGTCCTCCGGCGAGCTGGCGCTCGACAGCGCGATCTGGCGAGGCGTGCAGCTGACGAGTGTGCAGGGGCCGCTCGTGATGGACGAGGAGGGGGTGCGGTTCGGGCTGACGGCTGGGGCAGGGCAGGGCCGCGCCCGTCGGCTCTCGGCCCGCGTCGCCGGGGGCTCGATCTTCGCCGACGGCAGCGTGTCGGCCGGCCCGGAGGGCAGGTTCGCCGTGGCGGCTTCGGTGGGCGACGCCGAACTCGAGCGGATTGCCGGTGATGCGGTGGCCTTTCCCGGCGCCGGCGCGGCACAGCGGTTTTCCGGCAAGGTGTTCGGTGCGATCGAGGTGAGCGGCGCCCGCACCGGCACCCACTCGCTCGCCGGCCGCGGCCAGCTGCGGCTACGCGATGCCGACATCTACGAGTTGCCGGTGATCGTGGCGCTCTTGAAAGTGCTCCGTGTGAAGGCGCCCGACCGCAAGGCATTCAGTTCGAGCCTCGTCGATTTCCGGATCGAAGGACCGCGGGCCTATCTCGACAACATCGAGCTCTCCGGCGACGCGATCAGCCTCGTGGGCAACGGAGAGGTCGACTTCGACTCCCGGGTGCGGATGACGTTTCGCTCAATCATGGGTGACTCCGAGACGCAGCTTCCTGTCATGAAACGTGTCCTCGGCGGCGCGAGCGGCCAATTCATGCTCGTCCACGTCGACGGCACCCTTGCGCAGCCGGACATCACCACCGAGGCATTCCCGACGCTCAATGCCGCGCTCCAGCAGTTGCAGTCGAATCGCCGCGACTCCGGCCGCGTCGGCCTGGGAGAACGGCGCGAGGTCCCACGGTGACAGGAAGCCGCTCCGGGCGGCACAATGATATGTTCTCGCCGGCCAACGCCGGCTTTCCAGTGATCCAGCAGCACGACCTCCCGACAGGCACGAGCCCCATCGCATGACTCCCCCCCCGACCCACTTCGTGAAGATGCACGGCGCCGGCAACGACTACGTCTACATCGATTGTTTTGCCGAGCGGCCGCCGGCCGACCCGGCCGCGCTCGCCCCGCGCATCGCCGATCGGCATCGCGGCGTCGGCGGCGACGGCCTGGTGCTCGTGCTCCCATCGACCAAGGCGGCGGCCCGGATGCGGATGTTCAATGCCGACGGCAGCGAGGCGGAGATGTGCGGCAACGGCGTCCGCTGCGTCGCGCACTTGGTCGTGGCCCACGGCCACGCGCCGGCCGGTGCCGTGGCGATCGAGACGGGTCGCGGCGTGCTGACGGTCGACGTGCGGCCGCTTGGCAAGCGGCTCTCGCAGGTGCGGGTCGACATGGGGGAGCCGTTGCTCGAGGCCGCCCGGATTCCGGTCACCGGCGCCGGCGCGGGGCAGGTGGTCGATGCGGCCTGCGCGGCGCTTGCGACTCCGGAAGCATGGTGGGAGGCGGCCGGCCTCGACCCGCGGATGACCTGCGTGTCGATGGGCAATCCGCACGTCGTCTTCTATTGCCGCGACGTGGCCGCCGTGCCGCTGGAGAACGTGGGGCCGAGCATCGAGAAGCATCCGATCTTTCCGCAACGCGTCAACGTGCATTTCGTGCAGGTGCTCGCGGGCGACCGCGTGCGGATGCGAACCTGGGAGCGAGGCAGCGGCATCACGCAGGCCTGCGGCACAGGCGCGTCGGCGGTCTGCGTGGCCGGCGTGCTCACGGGCCGCACGGAACGACGGATCATCGCCGAGGTGCCGGGGGGGGAACTGGAGTTGGAATGGTCTCCTGCCGGGCAGGTCTTCATGACCGGGCCGGCCGAGGAGGTGTTCGAGGGGGAATGGCGCGACGCCTGATCGCGCGGCCCGGGCCAGGCAGGGCCGGCACGGCAGACACGCTAAGAAAGGGATTCCGTTCGTGAAGTTCACCGGACCGCTCGAGATCGGCGCCGTCTCGCTCCTGTCGACGGCGACGATCCGGCAATGGATGGCCACGCTCGACTGCCGCGCGGAATTCGGCGACCCCACCGTGGATCCCGTGCATCCGGACTACCGCGGCGCGAAGATCTACGTCTTCTGGCATGAAAACATCCTGCTGCCCCTCTTCCTGCGCGGGCACTCCAACATCTCGATGCTGCTTTCCCGGCACAACGATGCCAACGTCCTCGATCGGGTCGCCCGGATGATGGGATTTGGCGTCGTGCGCGGCAGCACGTTCCACGGCGGCTCCGTCGCACTGCGGCAACTGGCCCAACGGGCGCAGGAAGAAAATCTCACGATCACGCCGGACGGCCCGCGGGGCCCGCGCCGGCGGCTCGCGCCGGGCTGCGTCTTTCTGGCGAGCACGCTCGGCATTCCGATCGTGGCGATGGGGCTCGGCTATGCGCATCCCTGGCGGGTGGGCACGTGGGACCGCTTCGCGATCCCGAAGCCCTTCACGCGGGCTCGCGCCATCGTGAGCCGCGCGATCCGCGTGCCCGCCGACGTCGATCGCGAGGGCTTGGAATGGCACCGCGCGGGCGTGGAGCGTCTGCTCGTGCAGCTTTCCGACGAAGCCGAGCGCTGGGCCTGCTCGGGCGAGCGCCGCGGAGGCGAGGTGCGTTTGCGGAAAGAGCCCTCGCGGGTCGCCCGACGGGCCGCACGGCTTCCAGCGTTGAGCGGCGTGTCGCTCGAGGACGAACTCCACCGCTGCGCCGTACTGCCGGTCGCAGAAACCCACGAACGCCCCGCCGCCTGAACGGCAGTCGCTCTACCAACCCGGCTTCGGGCTGCCCGTACCCGTCGCCGGACGTTCGCTACGGACATCCTGTCCCTCGCTCACTCGATGCTGCCTGCGCCAGCCGGAGCGCCTCTGCTTGGCCATCCTGGCTGCGCTGGTCAGCAACGCCGGCTCCCGGGGCACGGGTAGCCCTTCGCCTGCCCCTTCAAAGTAGACCGCTTGCTCCGCAAGCGGATCCCGACGAACTCTGTCGCGATTGGGAGGGCTGTCTAGCGTTGTGGGCCGACGAGGGCTTGTTCGAGCGGCACTTCGAGCGATTGGAGCGAGACCTCCGCGCGTCGCTTTTCGCCGCCGGGCAGGATGTATTGCAGCGTCATCGGCCTGTCGGCCGGGCTCGACGTCACCACCTGCGTGAGTTCGTTGGGGGATCGCACCGGCTTGTTATCGAGGGCGACGATCACGCTTCCCGGCGGCATGCCCGCTCGGGAGGCGGGCAGATCGTGGACAACGCCGATCACGAGCGCGCCGGCCGGTTCCGGGAGGCCGAAGCGGGCCTGCACTCCCGGGTCGACCGGGAGCGTGCGCACGCCGAGCGCCGTGCGGCCTTTTGCCCCGGTCGGCGGCGAGGGCAGCGGGCTGGCAACTCGAAGCGGCTCTGCAGGCACAAGCGGTGCCGGCGTCGCGGCAGCAGGACTCGCGAAGGCGGCGGGAGGCGCAAAGGCTGGAACCGCCGCCGCCGGAGGCACATAGGAGGGGGCGGCCGCAGCGGGCGGCACGTATGCCGGCATACGGGGCTCGATTGGGGTCGATGCCGTTTGCGGCGGGGCGACCGGCTGAGGGGGGAGGTTTGCCGGACCGAAGTCCCCGACCACCGCTTCGGACTGGCTCGCTTGACCGGGAGCCGGCAACGGCTGCGGAACCTCCGTCAGCGCCGGTGCCGGACGCGCAGGCCGGTCTGCCGCCTTCAGCACGACCTCGTCGATCCGGTCGCCGCGGCCAATGGCCATCTTCACATCGCTGCCAGGGGCGATTGCCGCCAGTTCCGCGGCAAGTTGGTCGGCTGTCCGCAGCGGTTTGCCGTTGATCGCGAGCACTTGGTCCTGCGGCTTGATGCCGGATTGCGCGGCGGGGCCGGGCAGGGCCACGTCCACCACCACCAGCCGGCCCGGCACGAGCGAGTCGTCGGCCGTCAGGCCCAGCCAGCCATTGCCGGCGGCCGTCGCCGGCTGCAGGACCGATCGCGTGGGAAGTTCGAGCGGCTCGCCGATCGAAATTCCAGCGGGTTCGAACCGCGGCGGGTCTTGGCCGCGAGCGTCGCCGACGAGGGCCGCGGTTACCGTTGCAATCGTGCAAGCAACACACAGAAGACCGGAAAAAAATCGTGCGTGAATCACGTCGTTCATCCTGAACAGTTGCTCTCGATCGATGACGAAAAGTATAGGAGATTTCACGCATTTCGTCCCGCTGTCCGCAGATCGCGTTTTTTGGGCGATTTTGCCGGTTATGCAGGCCGTTGTCGGCGATTCTGCGAACCGATTCGGTGCGCGGCGGCGCATGAAAAACGCCGCGCTCAAAACATGACTTTGCAGTCTCTCGCACGCGCTGCTTGCATGGTTTGACAGCACTGCATGCACCCCTATACTCGCGCCGCGATCACGAGTCGCAGCCGTCACGGATGGATGCGAAACATTCAAGGAAATGAGTGGGTGCCTGGTGCAGGACGTGGCCAAGGCGGGAATCACTGACGGAACGGTGCCGGAGCCCGATCGCCGGGTGGATCATGCGGGGAAAACCTGTCCGGAGGATGCCCGGCGCGTGATCGCGGCCTTCTGCGCCCGGATCGGCGCGGAGCGGCATGCCGTCTGGTTTGGCGACGGGGCCGAGGTGGAGGTTGTGCGGCAGGATTCGGGCGAGACCTGCGGGTTCATCCGGATCGGCAACGCCTTCACCCATGAGTGGCTCCGCAAGACGTTCCATCGGGATTTCGCCGCGGCCGTCCATCAGGTCTGCGGAAAGTCGGCCCGTGCGGAATGGCTGGTCGCCGAGTCCGTTGCGGCAACAGCCTCGCGGGCGCAGTCTACTGTCGCATCGGTACCAGCCCCAGAAGCCACGCGCGAGTCGCCGAAGCAGCGGCGGGCCGCCCAGCGGGCAACGCAAACCGAGCAGCCTTCCGCCATTCCCTCGTCCGATGCAGGCGCCAAGCGTCTCCCGATACAGGCCGCCCCGGGCAATCGCCATGCCCCGCGGCTCGATTCGTTCGTGGTGGGGCCGAGCAACCGCATGGCCTTCGCGGCGGTCGAACGGGCGGCCGACCAGCCAGGACAAATGTCGCCGCTCGTGTTGCACGGCCCGAGCGGCTCTGGAAAAACCCACCTGCTCGAGGCGTTGTGCACCCACTTCCGCGAACGGCACCCCAAGGGGAGCGCCGTCTTCCTCTCCGCGGAGCAATTCACGACCGGCTTTCTGCAGGCGCTCCACGGCAGCGGTCTGCCTGGCTTCCGCCGCACCTGCCGCACCGCCGACCTGCTCGTGATCGACGACCTGCAGTTTTTCGTCGGCAAGCGGGCGACGATCATGGAAGTGCAGCACACGATCGAGGCCCTGCAGCGGCTTGGTCGCCAGATCGTCTTCGCTTGCGACCGCGAGCCGGAATCGATCACCGACCTCGGCGTGGACCTCCTGACGCGGCTGCGCGGCGGCATGACGGCGCGGATGCTGCCGCCGGACGAGGAGGTGCGGCGCGGCATCGTGAGGGCGATCGCGGCGCGGCGTGGCCTCGACGTGCCCGACGACGTCGTCGACTACGTCGCCTGTCACATGGCCCGCCACGCCCGCGAGCTCACCGGCGCGATGAATCGACTCGAGGCCACGAGCCACATGCTGGGCCTGCCGATCACGCTCGGCATGGCGGAAGAGGCGCTCTCCGACCTCGTGCGCACCAGCGCCCGCTGCCTGAGGCTTGCCGACATCGAGCGAGCCGTCTGCTCTGCATTCGGCATCGAGCCGGGCAGCCTGCAATCGGCCCAGCGGGCTCGCAAGGTGAACCACCCGCGGATGCTGGCGATGTTCCTCGCCCGCAAGCACACGCCGGCGGCCCTCACGGAGATCGGCAGCTATTTCGGCCGCCGCAGCCACTCGACCGTGATCTCGGCGCAGAAGACCGTCAACGAGTGGGTTTCGAAGGGCGAGCGGATCATGCTGGCCGATTCGACCTGGGGCGTTGACGAGGCGATCCGACGGGTCGAGGAATTCATCCGCGCTGGGTAGACCGCTTCGTCCCGAAGCGGATCCCCTCTTCAATCGCCGTCAACGCGCCCAAGCCGGCTTCGGGCGACCCGTACCCCGGGCTTCGGGCGACCCGTACCCCGTCGCCGGACGCTCGCTTCGGACATCCTGTCCTTCGCTCGCTCGGATGCCGACTGCGCTCCGCCATCCTGGCTGCGCTTGTCGGCATACGCCGGCGAGCGGGGTACGGGTCGCCCAAAGCCTCCCGTTTCAGTAGGACGGGCCTCTGTGCCTGTCTTAAACAGGCTGAAGCCTGTCCTACCGGAGGCGTTCTTCGAGGCTCGCCTTGTAGCGGACGCTCGATTCGGGGCCGCTGAAGCCGATCACACGGCGGTCGATGCCGGTCGTGCGGCGGATCACGCGGCCGCGGTCGATGTCGAACTCCACCTTCCCGTCCCAGATCCGTTCGAGCAGCCGAGCCTCGAGCCGCGGGTCGTCGAGGGGCGTGAGCACGGTCGTATCGACGTGGATCGTGGCGATGCCGTCGCGCACGGAGGCGAGGTGGTAGCGCAGCCGCGTGCGCACCGCCTTGCGCGGGCCATTCGGCACCTCGATGACCACTTCCTGGGGCACTGTCCATTCGGCGCCTTGCCGCACCTCGCCGTCGGGCAGCGGCACGACCATCAGGTCACCCGTGTTGGACGGGGGGCTGGGCCGCAGGTCCTGCCGGGAGATCACCCGGCCGACGCGGTCGATCGTGAGCCGCGAGAGCGGCACGCCGAGGCTCTGTTTCACGGTTTCGTAGCCGGGAGGGGGCGGCTCGTCGCAGCTGCTGCTCCACCGGACTTGTCCCTTGTCGCTCGTCCGCGAGGTCATCGTCACGCCATCCACCGAGTGTTCGATCGTGGCTTGGCCTGCCGCATCGACGGCGGTGACGTTCCAGATCTTGGTCGAGTCGGTGGCGGTCTCGGTGGACTGCGTCGTGCCGGCGATCGTCGTCTCCGTGAGGGCTCGGTGGGCCACGTCCATGATGAGCCGGTCGCCCGGCTGGAAGCGATACCCGAGGCGGATGGTGTCGCCGACCTCCGTCTCCGCGGCACGTGTTTTTGCGACCGAAAGACCGCCGATCAGAACCGCGATGGAAAGCGCCGCGACGGCGGTTGATGCGACGGGCAATCGCGAGCGGTGGATCATGCGCCGTCGTGCCCGTGGGCGGCGGCTCGCGGAGCGAGGGCTTCGGCCCGCATGCCGCCCCAAGCGAGCTTCTCGCGGAGCGTGCGGTAGTAGCCGTGATCCTGTGTCTCCACGAGCGCGAACCGCGGCGCCGCGCGGTGGATGCGGATGCTGTCTCCCGCGGCGAGTTCCGCGATCACGCGGCCATCGACCATGCAGGCCGAGCCGGCGTTGGGCCGGGGCACGCAGAGCTCGTAGATCCGCTCAGCCGAATCGATCACCGTGCGGTTGGTGAGGGTGTGGGGATTGAGCGGCGTGAACACGAAGGCGTCGAGATCCTTTCGCACGATCGGCCCGCCGGCGGAAAGATTGTAGGCGGTCGAGCCGACCGGTGTGCTCACGATCAGTCCGTCGGCCCGGTAGGTGGTGGCCAGTTCCCCATCGACATGGAGCTGGATCTCGATCATGGAGAATGGCGGTCCGGCGAGGATCGCCACCTCGTTGAGGCCGAGCTCACGCTGCACCACCGTGCCGCCGCGAAGCAGTTCGCATTCGAGCAGGAGATGCTCCACGAGACGAAACCGGCCTGCCGCGATCTCGTCGAGCGCCCGTTCCACCTCCTGTCGCGAGAAGTCGGCGAGGAAGCCGAGGGCGCCCAGATTGACGCCGAGCACCGGCACCTGGTCGTAGCCCATCCACCGGGCGGTGCGCAGGATCGAGCCGTCGCCGCCGAGCACGACGATGAGATCCGCGTCTCCCGGAAACACTCCGCCACCCCACGACTCGCGTGCAGCAAGCAGGCAGCGGGTCTGGTGGCCGCGGGCCGCCAGCAGAGCCTCGACACGCCGGGCTTCCTCGTTCACGCTCGTGAGGCCGGCGGGGCCCACGATCAGGATGCGCAGCGGCGCCGGTGGAGGCTCGTGCGGCTTCAATCGCGAGGGGCTGGTCATGGAGGGCTGTCGCCGGGCGGTCTCGCTAGGGGCAGGGCACGTTCGACCGGGCCGAGGCCGCCAGCGCGCGGCAGGTCTTCGCGATGCCGGCGGCGTCGAGCCCGAGATCGGCGAGCAGTTCGCCCCGCTCGCCATGCTCGACGAACCGATCCGGCAGGCCGAGCCTGACGATCGGCCCGCAGGTGATTCGGGCATCGTTGACGGCCTCGAGCACAGCGCTGCCGAAGCCGGTAGGCAGGGCGTTTTCCTCGACCGTGACGACCCACGGGGCCGCCTCGATCCCCGCGAGGAACGCGGCCGTGTCGAACGGCTTCACGAAGCGGGCATTGGTCACGCCTACCTCGAGACCTTCCTCGCGGAGCCGGCGGGCGGCCTCGAGGGCGCCGCCTAGGAGCGTGCCACAGGCGATGATGAGGCCGTCGCCGCCTTCGAGCAGCGGCTCAGGGCGGCCTGCGGTGATCGGGGCTCGCGTGCCGCCATGCGTCTCGACCACGGCCTTCGGATAGCGGATGGCGACGGGGCCGTTTTGTTCCAGCGCCCAGTCGAGCATCGCGATCAGGTCGTGATCGTCTCCCGGGGCCAGCACGGTCATGTTGGGGAAGAGCCGCAGGTAGCCGAGGTCGAAGGCGCCGTGATGGGTCGGGCCGTCGGGGCCGGTGAGTCCGGCGCGGTCGAGCATGAATACGACCGGCAGGTTCTGCAGGCAGACCTCCTGGAAGATCTGGTCGAACGACCGCTGCAGGAACGTGCTGTAAATGTCGACGATCGGGCGGCAGCCCACCTTCGCCTGCCCGGCGGCGAAGGCGACGGCGTGTGATTCGCAGATGCCGACGTCGAAGAAGCGGTCGGGAAACTCTTCTCGCACCGGCTCGAGCTTGTTGCCCTGGCACATCGCCGCCGTGAGCACCGTCACCCGCTTGTCGCGCCGCATGCAGTCGCCGATCGCGGCGCTCGCCACGTCGGTGTAGGCGCGGGAGGACGACTTCTTGATCGAGACGATGCAGTCGTCGTCGTCGCATTCGAACGGCGCGGGCGTGTGGAAGAAGACCGGATCGGCCTCCGCCGGCTTGAAGCCGTGCCCCTTCTCGGTGAGCACGTGGAGCAACACCGGGCCCTCTTCGTGTTTCACGAGCTCGAGGTAGCGGATGAGGTTGGGGAGCGAATGCCCCTCGACCGGGCCGAAGTAACGGACGCCCATCGCCTCGAAGAGCATGCCGCCATGGAGCGTGGCCTTGATCGAATCCTTGGCCTTGCCCAGCATTCGCTCCATCTGCTCGCCCACCATCGGCACGCCCTTGATGATCTCGCCGGCCTGGTGCTTGAGGCCGCGATACCAGGGATTGGTGCGGACGACGTCGAGATACTCGGCCAGCGCGCCGACCCGCGGGCAGATCGACATCTTGTTGTCGTTCAGGATCACCAGGAGCCGCTTCTTGAGGAAGCCGGCGTTGTTGAGCGCCTCGAAGACGATGCCCGAGGGCAGGGCGCCGTCGCCGATCACGGCCACGGAATGACGGTCTCCGCGTCCGCAGAGATCATCGCCGCTGGCGAGCCCGAGCGCCGTCGACACGCTCGAGCCGGCGTGGCCGGTCATGAAGAGGTCGTAGGGGCTCTCGTCGGGATTCGGGTAGCCCATCAGGCCCCCCTTCGTGCGGATCGTGCCGAAGCGGGCGAACCGCCCCGTGATCAGCTTGTGCGGATAGATCTGGTGGCCCGTGTCCCAGATCAGCCGGTCGCGGCTGAAATCGAAGACGCGGTGCAGCGCGATGCACAGCTCCACGACGCCAAGATTCGAGGCGAAGTGGGCCGTTCGGCTGGCTGCCACCTCGCAGAGGGCCCGCCGCATCTCGGCCGCCAACTGCTCGAGCTCGGCCATCGAGAGCCCCGCCAGGTCCTGGGGCGACAGGATCGACGGGAGGATCGCGGTGGAATCGGTAAGCTTCTCTGGCATGGGGGCGTCCTTTGCGTGCGAGCCTAATGATCGCGGGCGACGATCCAGCGTGCCAGCGCCGTGAGTTCTGCGGCGTCGGCGCCAAGGCCGGCGACGGCGACGGCCGCCTCCTCCGCCAGCGCCAGGCCGCGGGCGCGGCTGGGTTCGAGACCAACCACCGTCGGAAACGTGAGCTTGCCTCTCCCGGCGTCCTTGCCCACGCGTTTGCCGAGTGCCGCCTCGGTGCCTTCGGCATCGAGCAGATCGTCGGCGATCTGGAAGGCGAGCCCGAAGGCGCGGCCGTAGGATGCGAGCATTGCCAATCGCCCCGCGTCGGCGCCGGCCGAGAGGCCTCCGAGCTCGAGCGCGGCCAGGAAGAGCGCTCCCGTCTTGCGCCGATGCACCCGCTCGAGCCATTGCACCTGCTCGGCGACGGGGCTCGCGGCCATGTCGGGAATCCAGCCGCGTTCGGCGGCCAGGTCGTCGGCCTGCCCGCCGACGAGCGCTTCGGCGCCAGCGGCGCGGGCGAGCACGAGGCAGCCGCGGGCCGCGGTCGCCGCGGGCATGCCGGCGGCGAGCGTTTCGAAGGCGAGCGCCTGGAGCGCATCGCCGCAGAGGATCGCGGTCGCCTCGTCGAAGGCGCGGTGGCAGGTCGGCCGGCCGCGGCGCAGGTCGTCGTCATCCATGGACGGCAGGTCGTCGTGCACGAGCGAATAGGCGTGGATCATCTCGACGGCGACGGCGGCCGGAGCGGCCGAATCCCAATCGCCACCGCAGGCGCGAGCCGCCCAGAGCACGAGCGCCGGCCGCAGCCGCTTGCCGGGCGCGAGCAGGGAATAACGCATCGCGTCGAGCAGCCGAGGGGCGGCGTCGCCAGAGAGTGCGAGCGCGGCATCGAGCCGGGGCTCGATGAATGTCCTCACCCGCTCGAGCGCGGCCGCGATGTCGCCGCGCGATGCAGGCGGCTCACCCGACCCGCTCGCCAGCCTGCCGGCCGTCTGGCAGCTTGCCATGCTCGGGTCCTAACGGTGGAAAAAAGAAGGCGGAAGGAATGCGTTTTTCCCGCGACACGGGCACAACGCTCTCGTGAAAGTCTAAGCCTCGTCGCCGGCATCGTCCATCCCGGGGAGGCTCTTGGCGCGGGGGGCTCTGGCGGCACCGGCCCCGCGGCCGCCCGCTTTTTTCGCGGGTGCGTTCGTCTCCGCGGCGGCAGGTAAAGCCCCGAGCACGGGCCTTCCATCCTCGTCGATCCGCACGAGCATGTTCACCCGTTCCTCCACGGCCGCCAGTTCTTCGTGCAGGCGGCGCAGGATCGTCACGCCACGCTCGTAGGCGGCGATCGATTCGGAGAGCCCAAGACCGCCCGACTCGAGCTTCATCACGGTGTCGCCGAGCGCGGCCAACGCTTCTTCAAACGAGGAGGTCTGCTCGGAGTTTGACGATTGTGCCGCGGCCCGCGGCCCGGCATCACGATCAGGGGTGGCCATCGAGTGAGGTCCTTTCCACGCGGCTCCAGAGCCGCCCGTTGGCGAGGTGAGTGACGATTTCCATGCCGGGGGTGGCGTCGGCCGCCGAGGTCAGCACCGTCTGCCGATCGGCGCGTTGCGTGACCGAATAGCCGCGGGCGAGCACCTTCAAGGGACTGTTGGCATCGAGCCTGGCAGCGGCGGCGGCGAGTCGTTCTCGCGCGCGATCGACCGTCGCGAGGGTGAGCCTGCGGAGCCGCCCGGCCTGGTCGGTGAGCGCCGTGCGTCGGTCGCGGATCAGCCGCTCCGGCTCGGCGAAGAAGCGTGATCGGGCGAGCTGGCCGATCCGCTGGCGCGACGATTCGATCCGGCGCAGGAGCGCCGCCCGGAGCCGTGGGCCAAACGCATCGAACTGGGCCGCGAGCTGCCGGCCATCCGGCGAGACCTGCACGGCGGCGTCGGTGGGGGTGAGCGCGCGGCGATCGGCGGCGAGGTCGGCGAGCGAGATGTCGATCTCGTGCCCCACGCCGCAGACGATCGGGATCGGCGACCCCGCCACCGCCCGCACGAGCACCTCTTCATTGAAGGCCCACAGGTCTTCGAGGCTGCCGCCGCCCCGCACCAGGGCGATGACGTCGGGCCGCGGTTCGAGCCGCGCGGCGAGGCCGAGGGCCGCCGCCAGTTCCTCGGCCGCCCCGGCGCCCTGCACCCTGGCAGGCACCACGATCACCTCGCTCGACTTCCAGCGGCCGCGGAGCGTGGTCAGAAAATCGGCGATCGCGGCGCCCGTCGGGCTCGTGACGAGGGCGATGCGCCGCGGATAGAGGGGGATCGGCCGCTTGCGGGCCGCGGCGAAGAGCCCCTCGCGCTCGAGCAACTGATGGAGCGCTCGTAGCCGGGCCTCGAGCGTGCCGGTGCCCACGGCATGCAGCCGGTCGATCGTCAATTGATACGTGCCGCGCGGCGGGTAGACCTCGAGCCTGCCGTGGCAGATCACCTGCAGCCCGTCGGCCGGATCGAGGGCCAGCGTCTGGCGGGCGCCACGCCAGATCACCGCCCGCATCACCGCCTCGTCGTCCTTGAGCGAGAGATAGATGTGGCCGGAGGAGGCGCGGACCAGATTCGAGATTTCGCCCGACACCCACACGTCGGCGAACCGGGTCTCGAGGTGCTCCTTGACGCAGAGGGTCACCTCCGACACGCTCATGACCTCCGCCGGAGGCTGTCGACGATCGGCGGCGGGCTCGTCGTCCCAGCCGAAGGTCGATGCCTCGCGCATGATCGTGTCGTCGCTCATTCCGGAAGTTTAGCAGGTTTCATGGTCATGCCCGCCCCGACGACCGCTGCCTCTCCGAACGCCGTGACCGCGCCCCGCGGGGCGCTGGCGGTCGTGTTTCTCACTGTGTTCATCGACCTGCTCGGCTTCGGCATCGTGCTGCCGGTGATGCCGCGACAGGCCGAGCCGTACCTCTCGGCGCTGGGTCTCCCACCGCTGGGCGTGGGCGCGATGATCGGCGTGCTGTTCTCCGTCTTCTCCCTGATGCAGTTTCTCTTCAGCCCGATCTGGGGCCGCGTGTCGGACCGCATCGGCCGGCGACCGATGCTGATCTTGAGCCTCTTGGGATCGGTCGTCTTCTACGCGGTCTACGGTCTGGCAGTCACGTTTCCCGTGGAGCAGGCGGCGACGGCGATCGGCCTCATGCTCCTCTCGCGGATCGGCGCCGGCATCGCCGGGGCGAGTGTGGGCACGGCGGCGGCCGTGATCGCCGACTGCACGACTCCCGAACGCCGGGCCCGCGGCATGGCCTTGATCGGCATCGCCTTCGGCGCCGGCTTCACGCTTGGGCCGCTCATCGCCTACTTCGGCCTCGCGCTCTTCCGGCAACAGCCGTGGGGCGTGGGGGCGCTCGCTTCGCTGCTGTCGTTCGTGGCGCTCCTGATCGCGATCTTCGTCTTCAAGGAGACACGGCGGCCGGGGAATGCCACTGCGAAGGAATTCCTGAGCGTGTCGCGGACGGCGGCGGTGCTCGGCATGCCCGCGGTGGGCGCGCTTGTGCTCGTCTATTTCCTGTCGATCTTCGCCTTCGCCAACTTCGAGGCCACGCTCGCCCGGCTCACGAAGGAAGCCTTCGGGATGACCGACGACGACAACTTCCTCGTCTTCGCGTTCATCGGCGTCGTCTTGATGCTGGCCGGCGGCTTCTATCGGCCGCTGGCCAAGCGACTGCCGGAGAGCCGGCTGCTCTCGGCGGGCATCGCGCTGATGATCCTGGGGCTCGGCGGCATGGGCGTGGTCGCGTGGCTCGTGCATCGGGATGCGGCCACGGGGATTTCGCCGATCCTCGAAAAGATCTTCTATGTGGTCGCGTCGGTGGCCGTGGTGGGATTCGCGTTCGTGAATCCCTCGGTGTCGGCGCTCATTTCCCGCAATGCCGACACGGAGCGGCAAGGGGAGGTGCTCGGCGTCAATCAGTCGTTCGCCTCGCTCGGCCGGATTCTCGGCCCCCTTCTGGGCTCGATCCTCTTCTCGCTCAACGATTCGCGGACGCTCCCCTACGCCATGGCGGTGGGCGTGCTCTTCGTCGTCGCCGCCCTCGTGCCGCGGGCAAAGTAGACCGCTAGCGAGACAGGCACGGAGGCCTGTCGTACAGGCGGGCGGAGCCCGCCAAGCAAAGATCGGCAGGATGCCGATGCTTTGCGTGAAAGTAGACCGCTTGCTGCGCAAGCGGATCCCTGGCTGCCAACGCTGGTCGCCGGAACGGCAGAAGGTGACTCGCGTTGTCCCTCGCGGTCTCGGTCCAAAAGCTCGTCACGCTTCCGCCGATTCCGGCTCCCGGGCATCGAAAGTAGACCGCTTGCTCTGCAAGCGGAGCCATATCTGCATCCTGCCTGCCGTCTACGGTCGGCTCTTCGTGAGGCCGTAGGCTTCGAGTGTGCGGCAGAGCGTCGCGCGGCTGATGCCGAGCTCCGCGGCGGCGTTGGGCACACTGCCGCCGGTGCGCCGCAAAGCCTCGATCACGAGCACCCGCTGCCAGTCGCCGAGCTTCAGCGTGGCGGTCTCCGCGACAAATGAGCCGATGCGGGCCGCCGCGGGGGATTCGTCGGCGGTCGTGGGGATGATCCGTTCCAGGCTGCCGAGGTCGAGGCTGCCGGGGTCGAGCGCGATCGTGTGGTCGACGTCGGCCGCGTCGTTGTCGATGGCGTCGAGGTCGATCGTCTGCAGCGACGCGAGATCCGCCGGCGGGGCTCCCACCGCCGCCGAACCCCGCTCGTGGCCGGCACAGGCGGCGGCTGCGAGGCTCGCGAGCGCGACGAGGAAGTCGAAGTCGGCACTGCGCAGCGTGCCCTTCGGTGCCGAGGCCGCGAGGGCCGCATGTACCCGGCCCGCCTCGACGATCGGCACGCAGGCGATCTCGACCGCGTCGGCATCCCCGGCGGGCGCCGTCCAGACGGCATTGCCGTCACGGGCCACCAGCCGACAGGTCGATTCGCCGAGCTGGCGGGCCAGCGGGCTGCCGGGGGGCACGACGCAGACCGGCTCGAGGCGATCCTCGGCCCGCACGTTGAACCAGCCGACGCTCGCGGCGCCGCAGTGCTCGGCGGCCAGTTCAAGCGTGGCGCCGATGGTCTCGCGCGTGCTCCGCGACGAAAGCAGGCGGATGCTCGCCTGATACAACAGCAGCGGCCGCCGTGCATCGTCGCTCGCGCCGATCGACGAGCGGCGCAACACGCTCCCCTCGAGTTGGGCGACCGGTCCGCACTTGACGACGTGGCCCGATTCACCGGCGGAGGGCGTGCGGGATGGTGCTGCCGGTCGCGCGATGCGAAAGACGAGTTCCGCCGTGCCGATTCGAATCACCGCGCCGTCAGTGAGCAGTTGCGCCGCGATCTGGGCGCCGTCGACCCAGGTGCCGTTGCGGCTGCCGAGGTCGCGGATCATCCAGCGGCCATCCTCGCAGCGAACCGCCGCGTGGATGCGGCTGGCAAGCCGATCGGCGAGCACGACCGACGCATCCTGCGCCCTGCCGAGCGTGTTGTCGCGCGCCGAATCGAGCGCGAATGTCGGGCCGGCACGGCCGGCGATTCGCAATTCGAGCGCCGCGGCGGGGGCGGTCGTGGGGCCGGTCTGTTCGCTGGTCGCTTCGTGAGACACGTGCGGGAGGGCTCTGGTGTCGGCAGGGGGGCGGGGTGGGCGTGGATTCCACCGAAATCTCCACTATAAAACGGCTGTGGTGGCGATGGAATTGCACCCCGCCCACGAAGAGACCCGCCATGCCCTCCCTTGTCGGCCGCCTCCCAATTATTGCGGGCCCATCGTCGGACGGTCCGTGTCAAGCCGGTGAGGCTGGGCCGGCGGCGGCGTTTGTCCGGTCGCCGGGGAACGGGCTCGGGCTGCTCGTCGTCGGCCACGGCACGGCCGACCTGGTGGGGGCGGAGGAGACCCGCGAGGTCACCCGCCTGGTCGCCGCCCTCCTGCCAAGAGTGCCGGTGGAACTCGGGTTTCTCGAGGTGATCGGCCCGTCGATCGGCGAGTCGCTCGAACGGCTTGCCCGCCTGGGCTGCCGCGAGGTGATCGCCGCGCCGCTCCTGCTCTTCACGGCCGGGCATGCGCGGCGCGACGTGCCGGAGGCGCTCTCCGAGGCGGCTCGCAGGCTCGGCGTGGCAGTGCGGCAGTCGCAGGCCTTCGGTTGCCATCCGGAGATCGTGGCCCAATCTCGGCAGCGGCGCTGCGAAGCGACCCAGTCGCTCGAGCCCATCTCCGCCGACGCGACCGTGCTCGCGATGATCGGGCGGGGATCAAGCGACCCCGGAGCCGTCAAGCAGCTCGAGGCGTTTGCCGAGGCGACGCGGGCGACGGGACTGCATGCCGTCCGTCCGGACGAATCCTGCGGCCGCATCGAGTTTGGTTTCGTCGCGGCTGCGCGGCCGACGGTGGCCGAGGCGTTCCGCGCCGCGGCGCGGGGGGCCAGGCGGGTGATCGTGCAGCCCCACCTGCTTTTTCACGGCCATGTCGAGGAGCAGGTCGACGCGGCGCTCGGCGAGGCGCGGGCCGAGCACCCGGCGGTGGAATGGGTGCGGGTGAGGCGGCTCGGTGCGACGCATCGCGTGGCCCGGGCGTTGGTGGCACTGGCGGCCGACGCGGCGCATGCCACTTGAAGGACGTCGGCTCGCGGCAGGGCTTTCCTTCGGTTTTCGGTTGGAAAGAACATCTCGCCAGAAACGCGGCAAAGTGGCACAATAGAAAGGTTCGACCGGGTATCACTTCAAGGGATAGAGTCATGCGCGTGAAGGCCATTTGCATCGCCGCCGAAGGCATCTTTGGGAGCCGTCTTCCCACCACGTTGGCCCTGATGCTCGCGATTGCGGCGGTGTCACCCAGCATCGAGCGCGCGCGAGGCGAGCAGCCGCCGACGGCCGTGGCAGGCGTCGCCGCCGCAGCGGCCCCGGTCGCCGCGAAGCCCGGCCCCAATGATCGGCAGATCACGCTGGCGGTTCGCAGCTACCTCGAGCGCGAGCACTTCACCCGGCGGCCCATCGACGACGAGATCGCCCGCCGTTGGTTCGACATCTTCCTCGAGTCGCTCGACCCGATGAAGATCTACTTTCTGCAGAGTGACATCGACGGGTTTCTCCAGAAGCGCGACACGCTCGACGACCTCGTCAAGCGGGGCGACGTGAGCTTTGCCTACGAGGTCTACAACCGCTTCCTCGAGCGGGTCGATGCCCGGCTTCCGCTGATCGAGCGGCTCCTGGCCGCGCCGCAGGATTTCACGAAGCAGGAATCGATCATCATCGACCGCGACGACACCAAGTGGGCGGCGAGCGAGGCCGAGGCCGAAGACAACTGGCGCAAGCGGATCAAATACGACCTGCTCGTGCAGAAGATGGAAAAGACGCCCGCCGAGGAGGCGAAGGACAAGCTGCGCCGCCGCTATGCCAGCTTCGCCAAGCGGATGCACCAGATGACGAGCGACGAGCTGCTCGAGACGTATCTTTCGTCGCTGACCAGCAGCCTCGATCCGCACACGAGCTTCATGTCGCCCGGCACGCTCGAGAATTTCGAGATCGGCATGCGGCTGCAACTCGACGGCATTGGCGCGTCGCTCAAGGCCGAGGATGGCTACACCACTGTCGCGGAGCTCGTGCCCGGCGGCGCGGCCGACAAGGACGGTCGCCTGCAGAAGAAGGACCGCGTGGTCGGCGTCGGCCAGGGGACCGAAGGCGAGATCGTCGACGTGGTAGACATGAATCTCAACGAGGTCGTGAAGTTGATCCGCGGCAAGCGCGGCACGATCGTGCGGCTCAAGGTGATTCCGGTCGGCCAGACGGCCCCCAAGGTCTACGACATCACGCGGGCGAAGATCGAGCTCAAGGACAGCGAGGCCCGCGGCGAGGTGATCGAGCAGGGGCGGAAACCCGACGGCACGCCCTACCGTGTCGGCGTCATCAACCTGCCGAGCTTCTACATGGACATGGCCGGGGCCCGCCAGGGGCAGGCCGAATACAAGAGCAGCACGCGGGACTGCAAGCGGCTGCTCGACGAATTCAAGCAGAAGGGTGTCGATTGCGTCGCGCTCGATCTGCGGAACAACGGCGGCGGGTCGCTCCCCGAGTCGATCTCGCTGACCGGCCTCTTCATCGATACCGGCCCGGTGGTGCAGATCAAGGACGCCGACAAGCGGGTGCAGCAATATGACGACACCGATCCGGGTGTCTCCTGGGACGGTCCGCTCGTCGTGCTGACGAACAAGTTCAGCGCCAGCGCCAGCGAGATCGTGGCCGGCGCGATCCAGGATTACGGCCGCGGGCTCGTGATCGGCGACAAGGCCACTCACGGCAAGGGCACGGTGCAGAGCCTGCTCGACCTGGGCCGTCAGCTCTTCCAGCGGCTGCCGAACGCCCCGTCGCTCGGCGCCATCAAGATCACGATGCAGCAGTTCTATCGCCCGGGGGGCCTGAGCACGCAGCTCGAGGGCGTGGCGAGCGACGTCGAGCTGCCGAGCATCACCACGCACCTGCCGGTGGGCGAGTCGGACCTCGACCATGCGATTGCGTTCGACAAGGTTCCAGCGGCCACGTTTCAGGCTTCGGGCCGCGTGACCGCGGACATGCTCAAGAGCCTGCGCGACCGCTCGGTCGAACGGATCAAGGCGAACGACGAGTTCACCAAGGTCGAGAAAGACATCGCGCAATACCAGAAGCGCAAGAGCGAGAAGACGATCTCGCTCGTCGAGGAGGAGTTTGCGAAGCAGTGGAACGAGGGGAAGGCGGCCGACGACGAGGAGAAGAAACTCGAGGAATCGGCCGACCCGAAGCGGCCGATCGTGAAGCAAGACTTCTACTTCAAAGAGGCGATGAACGTGACGGTTGACTACCTCAACCTGCTCGCCGGCGGCGCCGCAGGCCTCGCCCGCGCCACCGCCCCAGCTGAATCACCCCGCCTCCAGCCCGTTACGGCCCAGTAACGGAGCAACGCTCACTTTCATCAACTGGCCCAAGCCGGCTGTGGGACAGGCTTCAGCCTGTCTTGCCCCAACTCGCCCAAGCCGGCTTCGGGTGACCTGTACCCCGTCGCCGGACGCTCGCTACGGGCATCCCTGCCCTCCGCTCGCTCGATGCTGACTGCGCCAGCCAGAGCGCCTCCGCTTGCGGCATCCTGCCTTGCCGACCACTCCGCTAACGCGGATCGGTGCCCGAGCATACGCCGGCGAGCGGGGTACAGGTCACCCGAAGCCCCCCCAAACGGTTTGTTTCGCAATGCGGGTAGGCTCGGGGCTGCACATGCCTTCTCGCGGGCTATGGGAGCGAGCGCAGGCAGGATGCCGAAAGCGAGCGGACATGCAGTGAGCGGAGGACAGGATGTCCGCAGCGAACGTCCGCCGAGAGGGCATGTGCAGCCCCGAGCCGGCTTGGGCGAGTTGAGTCAGATCGCGTCGATGCCTTGGAATGAATCGGGATAGGCGAGCGCGATCGGGATGTCGCGAAAGAGGAGCGAAGGATCGACTCGCTTGTCGGCGCCGCGGGTGCGCGGGGCTGACACATCCCAGTTCGGTGGCGGGCTGCCCGATCGCGTCGCCAGGTGGGCATACCAGTCGCGGCGGCGGACCGGCACGCCATCGGAGACGACGTAGAGCGGCCGAGGGGCCGGTGCGGCGGCGACGGCGCAGACGATTCTTGCGGCGTCGTCGACGTGGATCAGGTTGCGCCAGCTGTCGGGATCGGCGGCGATCGGTCGCCCGGCCTTCAGATCCTCGAGCCGTGGGAGACGGCCCGGTCCGTAGAGGCCGGCAAACCGCAGGGCCGTGCCGCGGCCGGGGGCGAGTGCGACGAGGGTCGCCTCGGCCTCGAGGAGCACGCTCCCCGCCTCGCGCGTCGGCGTGGCGGGCGTGGATTCATCGACGACGGCGCCGTCGTCGTTGCCCCATACGCCGGTCGAGCTCGAGAGAATGATTCGCGGTGCTCCGGCGAGCGCACCGACGACGCGGGCCAGGCCATCGACGTGCACATCGCGGTAGGTCGCCCCAGCCGCACGATCGAACCCCACGGCCCAGAACATGGTGGCCACAGCGGGAAGATCGCGGATCGTCTCGGGCTTCGTGACGTCGGCGACGATTGGCTCGATCCCCGACTTCGCAAGCTCGGTTGCACGCGTCGCCGACCGCGTCATGGCGAACACCCGCGATCCGCCGGCCAGCCAGCGTTCTGCAACACGCGAGCCCAGATACCCGCAGCCAACGATCAAACGCGGAGGAGATGAGTGCATCGGGGCCAACTGTGTCAGGTGAGCCAAGTCAGGTGAGCCAGGGGGCGGTGAAAGTCGAGGCGAGTGGGCGTATCCTCGCCTCCGAAGCCGAGGCTTTTGCCGCCCCCTGGCGTGTTGAGCGAGTGGATGCTCATCGGTCGTGGAGCGATTGTGGCCGGTGGGCCGCCGCGCCGGTCGCCTGTGCCTCGAGCCAGTCGGAGAGCAGGATCTGCGCCGCGATCGCGTCGGTGCGGGCCTTCTTCCGGCCGCGGGAGAAGCCGTGGCCGGCGAGCTTGCCGGCGGCTTCGATCGACGTGAAGCGTTCATCCTGAAACACGACGGGCAGCCCGGTCGCCGCGGCCAGCCAGCCGCCGAACTTCTCCACCTCGACCGACATTCTGCTGTCGGAACCATCGGCGTGGATCGGCAGGCCGACGACGAAACCGATGATCTCCTCGTCGCGCACGAGCCGCCGATAAAACGCAGCCTCTGCATCGTCGTCGCCGGTCGGCTCGTGCATGGTCAGCGGGCTGGCGAGGATGCGTGCGGCGTCGCAGATGGCGATGCCGATCCGCTTGCGGCCATAGTCGATGCCCGCCACGCGTCCGGTGGCGGGAATGGCGGCGGCCGCGGTCATGGGGCGGCCTGCGGCGTGGTGGCCGGAAAGCGGCCCGTCGTCAGGAACGAGGCCACGGCCTCCTGCACCGTCGGATGCTTCATCATCGCCGCATGGTGGACGGGCACGAGCAGAAAATCGTCGGCCCCCTCGAGCCTCGTCTCGGCGACGCGGACGACGGCATCGTCGTCTCCCTCCAGCAGCATGCTGAAGCCGGCGCCATCCCCCTTGCCGCCGGCGACGATGCCGAATGGACAGCAGGGCACGGCGAGCTGGGGCGCCACTTTCGGCCAGTCGATGACGAGATCCCGCGCGGCGCCGTCGGAGAGAGCGGCCAGGAGCCAGACATTCGACGCCATCTTCGCCAGGTCGGAACCGTGGTTCGGAGGGCCGAGCATCACCACCCGCTCGACCCGCTCGAGGTCGGGCTCGCGGGCCTGCGCCATCCAGCTGCGGACGACGAGGTTGCCGAGGCTGTGGCCGACGAAGCTGATTCGTTCCGCCGCCGGCAGTCCGGCGACGACGGCGGCCAGCGCCCGGCCGTGGTCGGCGATGGCGGCTTTCGTGCTCGCATAACCGAAGGCGAGCACGGTGGAGTGCATGGCCGTGCGCAGATGGGTGACGAGCGGCTTCATCGAATCGCGGCCCTCGCCGAGCCCGTGCAGCACGATCACCGTCGGGCCGCGGACCGGCTCGATCCGGCCGCTGGCTTCCATCTCGGCGAAGGCCGCGGAGCACTCGGCGGCGGAGCCGGTATGGATCACCCGCTCCTGCGGATCGAGGATTCGGCAGTCGGTGGTTCCCGGTCGCCGCTGCAGCCGCCAGTCGTGGCGGATCAGCTCATCGGACCAGTGCAGTGCCTCCGCCGAACGGCGCAGGGCATCGACCCAGTCGGCATCTCGAGCCGTCGGTGGCTCCGCCGAGGCGGCTGCGCCGCAGACGACGAGCAGGCTGGTGCCGAAGCAGGCGACGATCAGAGATACTCGGTCCATCCGCGTTTCTCGAGTTCACCGACCACCCGTCGCACCGCCTCTTCGTGGGTGCGGTCGGCCACGAGCGTGGCGTCGGGGGTGTGTACCACAAGCATATCCTCGAGGCCCATCGTGACGACCAGATGGTCGTCCGACCCGGCGACGATCGTGCGGACAGTGTCGATCCCCAGGTGACGGCCGACCACGGTGTTGCCGTCGGTATCGGCGCCCCGCTGACGGGCCACCGCCGACCAGCCGCCGAGGTCATCCCACTCGAAAGGCGCCTCGATCACGGCCACGTCGGTGGCATGCTCGAGCACGGCGTAATCGATCGAGATCCCCTTGATGGCGGCAAACTCGCGGGCGAAGACGGCCTCGCGTTCGGGGGTGTCCCAGGCTGCCGCGATCGAGTCGAGGTGCGCGAGGCACTCCGGCTGCCGCTCGGCCAGGGCCGCGAGGATCGTGGCCGCCTTCCAGACGAAGATGCCGGCGTTCCAGAGAAAGTTGCCAGCGGCGAGATATTCCTTCGCGACGCTCGCTGGCGGCTTCTCGCGAAACCGCGCCACCCGGTGCACGGCAGCGGCCCCCGGTGGTGTCGGTAGCGGCTCCCCCTGCTGGATGTAGCCGAAGCTCTCGGCGGGATAGGTCGGCTTGATGCCGAACGTGACGAGCCGGCCGGGCGCCTGCTCGACAAGCGCCGCGGCCTGCCGGATCGCCGCGCAAAATGTGTCCGCCGGCTTGATGACGTGGTCGGAAGGCATCACCGCCATCGTCGCGTCGGGGTCATGCCGCGCCACGAGGAGCGCCGCGAGCCCCACGCAGGGCGCCGTATCGCGCTTGCAGGGCTCTCCGACGAGCCCCGCCGGGGGCACGGCCGGCAGTTGTGTCCGCACCGCCGGCAAGAGCCGCTGCGCGGTGACCACCATCACCCGCTCCGGCGGCACGAGACCGTCGAGTCGCTCGACCGTGTCTTCGAGGAGGGTCTTCGCGCCCGCAAGCGGCAGCAACTGCTTCGGCAGGGCGGCGCGGCTGGCCGGCCAGAAGCGGGTGCCGGAGCCACCGGCCATCACGATCGCGTGCAGCATGCAACATCACCTCCTAATGAGTGATCGGTCTTCGCGAGTTGCCGACGACCAGCGGCCGCTCGATCCGGCTGCCCGGCGGAATCTCGCGGGCGACGTCAGCCTCGTCGAGGATGGCGGCGGCGTCGAGCTCCACGTCGATCCCGTCGGCCACGGAGACGCCGGATCGTTCGAGCAGTCGGCGGGCATGGGCCACGAGCGCACCCCGCACGTGCTCGGGGGCGTCGGCCGCGGCGCCGGGCGGGTTCTTGAGCGGTGCGAATCCGTCCGCCGGATCGATTTCGATCACGCAGACCTTCGTTGCCAGCGGCATGAGGTCGAAGATGAACCGCTCAAACTTGATCGCATTCGGCGCGTGCGGCGTCACCAGCCTGCCCTGCGGATCGAGGAATGGCACCACCTTGCGAGCGAGGTGCAGCGGCAGAGAATCATTCCGGGAGGCCGCCCGATCGAGGAATGATTTCGCGAACGCGTGCACGGCGATCGAGCCGGCGTCGAATCGCAGCCGTCCATCCGACAGCCGCTCTGCCGCGAGCGCCGGCGACAGGTCGCTGTATTCGACCACGCCGTGGCGACCCCCTGCTTCCACGACCACGCCGACGCGTTCGGCCGGCTCCCGCTTCCGCACCACCTGGGTGGAGAATTCGGCGGTGGAGAGCAGATGGTAGCCGAGGAATTCCCGGTCGAGCGGCAACGCGAGCGGATTGTCGACCTGGAAACTCGTGATCGTCTGCACGCCGTGCCGCGCAAACCAGTCGAGGCCGCCGGTTTCGGCGAGCGCCGTGAGCATGCCGCCGTGGCCGTCGGGCGCCATCGCCACGTGGTCGGGGCCATCGAGCAAGAGTCGCCCGGTCGCGGCGTCGAGGGCCGGCAGGTCGTGCTGCCGAAATACATGCACGTGATCGGGGGCGAGCCCGCACCAGGCATGATCCCGGAGGAACTGCCGCGTGTCAGCGTCGGTGGCGGAGCTCGTCATGATCGCCAGCGGCACGTCGCGGCCGAATCGGCGGCGCACGGCGAGCAACTTGCCGAACAAAAGCTCGAAGAGGCTCGCCTGCGAGACCGGCCCCACGCGGTAGAGCCCCTTCGGGCCGCTGCAGCCGAGCCGGGTGCCCTGGCCGCCGGCCACGAGGACCGCCCCCACCTCTCCGGCAGCGAGCGCGGCCTCGCCGCGGCTTCGGGCCGCTGCGGGGTCGATCGAGTTTGCCGCGTCGCCGAGCCGCAGGGAGGGGGGCGTGATGGCGCGGCTGACGTCGATGGCGGGTGGAGCGGCGGCGGCCCCGGAGGCAGCGGCAAGCCGCTGGAGACCGGCGAACAGTTTCCAATCGACGAGCGCGAGCTGGCCGACGAGCTGTGATCGACCGGCAGCATCGAGGCGATCCCACCAGTCGAGCACATGCGACTGACCGACCGCCGTCAGCTGGGCGGCGAGCGCGGCCGGCACGGCGGCTGAGTCGCAAGGGCTCGTCATCCTCGCACCCAGGTCCAAAACAGGAAGCAGAGCAACGGGAAGCCGATGAAGATCACGCCGTAGGTGAAGAGCGTCGTCCAGAGATGTTCGGGCCAGCGTGCCATGGGTTTGTCGCGGGAGTGGTGTGCGTGATCAGGCCGGGGACGACGCCAACAGATCGATCGGAACCTCGAAGGCCTCCTCGGCGGGTTCGTCGAGCCGGCACTCGATCCGCACGCCCCAGGGAAGAATCTCCGCAGCGGAGACGATGGCCTCCACTCCATCGTACTCCGTCGTCACCTCCACGGTGGGAGTCTGCGCGAAGGGCGGGCAGAATCCGACGTGACCATGCGCCGTGCGGGCGCCCTGCGGCACCGCGACTGCGATCCTGCCCCGGAGGCAATCGGCTCCGGCCGAGCCGTATCGCTCGATCCGCTGAACAAGATGGCCGGGCGCCGACGTCGCCGCGGCGATCGCCGGCGCGACCTCGCTCGCTCGCGTCGGCAGATGCGCGGAAGCACGAATGCCTTTCGGCGCTGAAGCCGCGAGTCGCTGCCGGCTGGGGCGCGGCCTGCCGGGCGCGAGCCACGGTCCAACGATCACCGCTCCGGCGAAGACCACCGCGGCCACGAGCGCCACGCCGTCGAGCGGCGTCGCCAGCCTGAGCGGCAGGGCGATCGCCGCCAGCGCGAGCGCCAGGCCGATGCGGGCCGCCCAGGGCCACGGGCCACGCCGCACGGCCGCCACGCCCGCGAGCCCGTCGACGAGCAGAACTAGTGCGGCGCCGACGGCCGTGACGGCCAGCATGGTCGCCGCCGCCGGCGAGTCGAAGCCACCGGAGAGCCGGCGCAGGCAGAGCGTGATTCCGCTGGCGATGCAGGAGGCTGCGACACAGCCGGCGGCCGCTCCGCAGAACGTCCGTTCAAGCGCGCCTGCCGCCGACAGCATTGGATAAGCCACGCTCGATCAGCCGACCGCGGCGCCCGCTCGGGCCGCTTCCGCCAGAGCCTTCGCGCGGTCGGTCTGCTCCCAGGTGAAACCGTCGCGGCCGAAGTGGCCACCCGCGGCCGTGCGCCGGTAGATCGGACGACGCAGGTCGAGGTAGTCGATGATGCCGCGCGGGGTCAGTGGGAAGAATTCACGCACGACCTCGCAGAGCCGCTCGTCTTCCACCTTGCCCGTGCCTTCGGTGTCGACGTTGATGCTCACCGGCTCGCTGACGCCGATCGCGTAGGCAAGCTGCACCTCGCAACGATCGGCGAGGCCGGCCGCCACGATGTTCTTCGCCACGTGGCGGGCCATGTAGGCCGCACTGCGATCGACCTTCGTCGGATCCTTGCCAGAGAAGGCGCCGCCGCCGTGGCGGCCCCAGCCGCCGTAGGTGTCGACGATGATCTTCCGACCCGTAAGGCCGCAATCACCGTGCGGGCCGCCCACCACGAACCGCCCCGTGGGATTGATGTGGTAGGTGATGTTCGACGTGTCGAGGTTCTTCGGCAGCAGCGGCTTCACGATCTTCTCGACCACGAACTTCCGAATGTCGTCGTTCGAGACGTGGGGGGCGTGCTGCGTGGAGACCACGATCGTGTCGATGCGGACAGGCTTGTGGCCGTCGTATTCGATCGTCACCTGGCTCTTCGAATCCGGACGCAGCCAATCGACCTCCCCCTTCTGGCGGGCCTCGGTGAGCCGGTTGAGGATCCGGTGCGACAGGGCGATCGGCAGCGGCATCATCTCCGGGGTCTCGTTGCAGGCGTAGCCGAACATGAGCCCCTGATCGCCGGCACCGATGTCCTTGCCCTTCGTTTCGTCTTCATTGACGCCCATCGCGATGTCGCCAGACTGCTTGCCCACGGCCACGAGGACGGAGCAGGTGTCGGCGGCGATTCCCATCTCGTCATCGGTGTAGCCCACCTCGCGGATGACGTTTCGCACCACCTGCTGGTAGTCGATCGTGCCGCGCGACGTGATCTCGCCGGCGATGACGGCCAGGCCGGTGGTGACCATCGTCTCGCAGGCCACGCGGCTGCGGGGATCCTGCGCCAGATACGCATCGAGCACGCCGTCGGAGATCTGGTCGGCCAATTTGTCGGGATGCCCCATGCTGACCGACTCGCTCGTGAACAGATACTTGCCTTGTGCCACGGGTGACTGCCTTCTGCGTAAGGGTGACGGGCGGGGTCGGCGGCGCGCGGTGCGCCGGCCGGGAGTCCGGCCGAGACGAAGCGAAGATTATCGGGGGAGGCCGGTTTCTTGGCAACCGGCAGGGTTCGGCGGGGCCGCAGCGAGCCGTTCGAGGATGAGGCGGGCGGTCGTGGCCGTGGCGCCGCAGCGGGCGGCAACTGCCGCCGCCGCTCGGCCACCGAGATCTCGCGCCCAGGAGGGATCGTCGAGGCAACGGCCGACGAATGCCGCGAGGGCGGTGCCGTCGGCGACGACCTCGACGGCCCCGGCCTCTCGCAGCACGCGGACCTCGTCCTGGAAGTTGCGGGTATGCGGCCCGAAGCAGACGGCCGCGCCATACGCCGCCGGCTCGAGCATGTTTTGCCCGCCGCGCTTGCCGTCGAGACTGCCGCCGACGAACGCGATCGCGGCCGTGCCCCACCACCAGCCGAGTTCTCCGGTGACATCGACCAAGAGCACGCGGGCTGAAGCATCGGCGCCATCCCGTTCGAGGTCGGTGCGCCGCTGCCAGCGCAGGCCCGATGCATGGAGGAGCCTCGCGATCTCGCCCTGGCGCTCGACGTGCCGGGGCACGATCACGAGCCGCAGCCGCGGATGATCCGGCGCGAGCAAGCGGTAGGCATCGATGGCGAATTGCTCCTCTGGCGCCTGCGTGCTACCCGCGAGGAAGACGACGTCGCCGGCCGTGAACCCGGCGAGCCGCGCGAGCCGGTCGATGTCGGGGGCGAAGCGGTCCCCCTTCACGCCGTCGAATTTCATCGATCCGGTGACGGCGACGTCGCGGGCTCCGAGCGACCGAAACCTGCTGGCATCGGGTTCTGAACGGGCTGCCACCAGATCGACGCGGCCGAGCATCCGCCGCACGAGCGGCCGGATCCGCCCGTAGCCCGCGAAGCTCCGCTCGCTCATCCGCGCGTTGGCCACGACGAGCGGGATGCCCCGGGCATGGGTGCAGGCGAGGAGGTTCGGCCAGAGCTCCAGTTCGCCAAGCACGAGCAGGCTTGGCCGCACCCGGTCGAGCGTCGCGTTCACAGCCCACGTGAAGTCGAGCGGGCAGGGAAAGGCAAGTTCTGCACCGAACCGCTTTGCCGCCACTTCGAGGCCGGTCGTGGTACTGCTCGAGATGACACACTCGACCAGCTTGCCCGCCGCATCGGCCTGCCTGCGAATCTCCGCTGCCAGCGACGCGAGCAGTTGCACCTCGCCCACGCTCACGCCGTGCAGCCAGATCCGCGCCGCATCGGTGCGGGGCAGGGGGGGAATCGACCCGGTGAACCGCATCCACGGCGCCGCCACCGGCCGAGCGCCCGAAAGCTTCCGCCAGGCCACCCAGGGCAACGCTACAAAGGCGACCACGATGTAAATGAAGTTCAGGAACATCGAGCCGGGGAGGCGAAGGGATCGGCGGAAGGGCGACGAGCGTTAGGAACTTTCGACCTTCTGAGGATTGAATCGCCGTAGGTCGTGGAAGGAGAAAGTTTCTTGGCGAGGCGACTTCTGCCGTCCCTGAGCCGGCGATTCACGTCAGGCGCACACGCACTAGGCGGTGGCGACTCCCGACGACTTGCCGCAGCAATTTTTGAACTTCTTGCCGCTGCCGCACGGGCAGGGATCATTACGGCCGACTTTCGTGCCGAGGTTGCGGATCGGCTCGACGTTGATCTCGGCAGCCTGCGACGGCGCTGGGGAAGCGGCGGCCTGTGGCAAAGCCTGTGCGACCAACTCCGCGGCCGAGGGCGCCTCGGCGTGGATTGCGGCGGTCTCGCGGAACGTGCTCTTCAGGGAGTCATCTTCCACCTGCTCGATGCGGTAGACGATGTCGGTGACGCGTTCGTCGATCCCCTTCCACATCAGGTCGAAGGTCCGCATGCCCTCGCGCTTGTATTCCACCTTCGGATCGACCTGGGCATAGCCCCGGAGGCCGACGCTCGCCCGCAGGTGATCCATGGCGAGGAGGTGGTCCTTCCAGGCGTTGTCGAGAATCTGGAGGACGACGGCCCGCTCCATCCGCTTCATGTCGTCGCCATAGTGGTCGGCACGGCGGGCATACACCTCGCGGGCCTTCCGGCGGACGATGTTCTTGAAGGCCCCGGCGTCGTGGCCGGACTGCTCCGATTCCCGCACTTCTTGTTCGTCGAGCGGCACGCCAAATCGCCATTCCGTCCAGCCGCAGGCGCTCTTGAGACCGAAGTCGGGAGCCAGGAAGCGGGCGCCATCGGAGAGGTCGATCCGATGGATCGCCTCGCGGGCCTTCTCCTGGAGAAACTCCGCCGCGCCCGAGCGTCCCACCCGCTTGAGATCGCGGTCGTTGACGGAGACCTTCCAGCGCGTGTTGGCAAACGACGCCAGGGCGGACCAATTCCACTCGCTCTCCTCTTCGCCGTCGGGGAGGTTTTCCTCGACCGCCTCGAAGATCTGCGCTTCCGACTGCCTGACCGCCTCGTCGCCGGCGAGCCGCTCCGCCTCCTCGGGCGACATGCCGCGGAAGTCGTTGCCGTCGAGCTCGCAGGAGAGCTGCCCGGAGGCCCAGCTGGCGAACGACTGGGGGCCGTAGTCCTTGTCGAGAAACGTGCCGATGTTTTCGTCGATCTGGCGATCGACCATGTCGAGGATGATCTCGCGGCAGTCGGCGCCTTCGAGGATCCGCTGGCGGAATGCGTAGACCCGCTTCCGCTGCTCGTCCATCACCTCGTCGTATTCGAGGAGATTCTTGCGGACCTCGAAGTTTCGCTCCTCGACCTTCTTCTGCGCGGCCTCGACACGGCGGGTCACCATGCGGCTCTCGATGGCCTCGCCATCCTGCATGCCGAGCCGCGTGAGCACGTTCTTCACCCACTCGCCGGCGAAGATCCGCATCAGGTCGTCTTCGAGCGACAGGAAGAAGCGGCTCGAGCCCGGGTCGCCCTGACGGCCGCAGCGGCCGCGGAGCTGGAGGTCGATCCGTCGGGCCTCGTGCCGTTCGGTGCCGATGATGTGGAGGCCGCCCATGCCGCGAACCTTCTCACCCTCCGGCTTCATGTTCTCCTTTTCGGAGATTTCGCGAACGAGCGCCTCCCACTCGGCGTGCGGGACGTCGAGCCGCGTCGCATAGGTGTCTTGGAGCTTCGCCCAGGCAAGCGTGTCGGGATTGCCGCCGAGGATGATGTCGGTGCCGCGGCCGGCCATGTTGGTGGCGATCGTGACGGCGCCGAGCCGGCCCGCCTGGGCGATGATCTCGGCCTCGCGCTTGTGGTGCTTGGCATTCAAGACCTGGTGGTCCACGCCGCGCTTCTCGAGCAGCTCGGAGAGCCGTTCGCTCTTCTCGATCGACACGGTGCCCACGAGCACGGGGCAGCCGCGGCGCTCGATCTGCTTCACCTTCTCGCGGGCGATCGTCTCGACGTCGCGGGTGCCCTTCGGCTCGAATTCGAGCGAGGAGTCGGTCTCCTTCATGAGTTTCCCGATCCGCCAGGAGCCGTCGGCCATGGCGAGCGTGTCGAACCGGTGGAGCCGCTCCACCTCGTCGGCCACCGCGACCCACTTTTCCCGCTCGGTGCGATAGATGACGTCGGGGTGGTTGATTCGCTTCATGCCGCGGTTGGGCGGAATGGCGATCACGTCGAGCTTGTAGATCTTCCAGAACTCGCTCGCCTCGGTCATGGCCGTGCCGGTCATGCCGCCGAGCTTCTTGTAGAACTTGAAGAAGTTTTGCAGCGTGACGGTGGCGAGGGTCTGCGACTCCTCCTTCACCTTCACCCCCTCCTTTGCCTCGACCGCCTGATGGAGGCCGTCGGACCACTGCCGGCCCGGCATCAGGCGGCCGGTGAATTCGTCGACGATCACCACCTCGCCGTTTTGCACGACGTAGTTCACGTCGCGCTTATACAGATAATGGGCCTTGAGGGCGTTGTCGATGAGGTGAGGCCACTCCATGTTGCCCGCGGTGTAGAAGCTCTCCACGTCGGCGAGCTTTTCTGCCAGCCGCACGCCTTCCTCGGTGAGGGCGACGGTGTGTTCCTTCTCCTTCACCTCGAAGTGGGTGTCGGCCTTGAGCTGGCGGGCGATCTGGTCGGCCTTCGAGTATTTCGTGACGTCGTCATGGGCGGGGCCGGAGATGATCAGCGGCGTGCGGGCCTCGTCGATGAGGATGTTGTCGACCTCGTCGACGATCGCGAAGTTGAGGAAGCCTTGGCTCTGCTGCATGTGCTTCGGGAAGCGGTCGTCGCCGCGGGCCGCCATCCGCATGTTGTCGCGAAGGTAGTCGAAGCCGAATTCGTTGTTGGTGCCGTAGGTGATGTCGCAGGCGTAGGCCTTCTGCCGCTCGCCGGAATCCATTCCCGACTGGATGGCACCCACGGTGAGGCCGAGACCCATGTAGAGCGGCCCCATCCATTCCATGTCGCGGCGGGCGAGGTAGTCGTTGACGGTGACCACGTGCACGCCCTTCCCCTCGATCGCGTTGAGGTAGGCCGGCAGTGTGGCGACGAGCGTCTTGCCCTCGCCCGTGATCATTTCGGCGATGGCCCCTGAGTGGAGCACCATGCCGCCGATCAACTGGACGTCGTAGTGCCGCATGCCGAGGAACCGCTTGCCCCCTTCGCGGCAGACGGCAAACGCCTCGACCAGGATGTCGTCGAGGGTTTCCCCCGCCTCGAGCCGCCGCCGGAAATCGGCGGTCTGGCCGCGGAGCTCCGCGTCGGTCATGGCCTGAACCTTGGGCTCGAGCGAGTTGATCGCCTCGATCTTCGGCTCGAGCCGGCGGATGTAGCGGGCGTTGGACGAGCCGAACAGGCCGGTCAGGGCTCGCTCCAGCCGCGAACTGGCGCCGGCGGCGGCGTTGGAGAGACCATCCCAGAGACGTTCGAGCTGTTGCATGGATTCGGCAGGCGGGCAGGGCGGGGCGAGGGGCCGGCTGGCGCAGCGCCAGCGGGGCCGCAAAAAATGCGTGCCAACAAAGGATTGTCGCGGTCAGACCGCCCAGGGGTCAAGGCGACCGGATGCGAACGTGCCAGACGGGGGGAAGCGGGTGTTGACCGGCGGGCGTTGAGAGCCAGCGAGTGTTTCTGACGTCGAAACGCTAACGCGGCTTGTTGACGAGCCGGCGGCCTACCTTGGCGGTGATCTCGGGACAGCATTGCGACGCCAGTCTCGTCATCGTGTTGAGCGAGATTCCCAGGAGGTCGGCCGCCTGGCCGCGGTGCCCGCCGGTCTTCGCGAGAGCTTGACGGACGGCGAGCCGGCGCAGTTCATCGAGATTGAAAACCGGCACGATGGGCTCGTCCGGCAAGGGGGCGGAAAGCGGCTCCTCCGCGTCGGAATCGGTGAGGTCATTCGTGTCGGTCGCAAACAGGTCGGCCAATACCTGATCGATCCGATCGCCGAAGATGTAGATCCGCTGGACGGTCTGCGCCAGTTGTCGCACGTTGCCCGGCCACGGGTGGGCGGCGAATCGCTCGATGAGATCGTCTGCCGGCTGCCATAGAGGCACGCCATACTCCCGCGAGAAATGTTCGGCGAAGTGGCAGATGAATCGCGGGATGTCTTCGGTTCTTTCTCGGAGCGCCGGCACGGCGAGGTGCACCGTATTGAGCCGGTAAAAGAGATCCTTCCGGAAGTTACCTGCCTCCACCTCGGCCTCGAGATCGCGGTTCGTGGCGGCGATCACCTGCACATCGACATGGTGATCGACGGTCGATCCGACCGGGGTCACATCGCCTCGCTGGAGCACACGGAGCAACTTGGGCTGTAGCTCAAGCGGCATCTCGCCGATCTCGTCGAGGAAGAGCACGCCGCCGTCGGCGGCGCGAAAGCCGCCGAGCGACGGGCCCTGGGCGCCGGTAAATGCCCCTTTCTCGTGGCCGAAGAGCTGGCTCTCGGCAATCGTGGCGACCAGTCCGCCGCAGTTGATCGGCACGAACGGCTTGTCGTGTCGTGGTCCCGCGGCGTGGATGGCGCGGGCGATTTCCTCCTTGCCGCAGCCCGTCTCGCCCGTGATCAGCACCGGGCATTCGAAGTCGGCGACGCGGCCGATTGTTTCTTCGAGCCGCCGCATCGCTGGAGAATCACTATCCAGCCGTGGGCAACGACGAGCGCGGCCTCCCGGTCGCCGCAGCGTTGGCGCTGACGCGGGTGCGAATCTGACGTCCGTTGCCATCGTTTCTCCTGTGTGGGGGTAGAGTAATCCAGTTGGGGGGGAGTGGCTCCATCATAGCCAGTTTCGCCGGAAATGAGAAATGGTTTCGCCATTGCTGCGAGCTCATTTCCAAAAAAATCGGCGATATGGCTCACCGTTTTGGTGGCGGCGGGGCGCCGATGCTGCGGTGGGCCAGCGGTTGTAGGGCTCCGGAAAATCGGGCCGAACAACGCCCGGCGTCGCTCGTACAGCGACATTCGTTGCGGAATCCACCGGGTTTGGCATGGCGATTGCGATCCAGCCTGATCGATTTGGCCCGGAGTTTCCGTCCGGTGATTCCCAACCCTCCCCCCTGTTCTCGTCTTGTTGGAGCGAATTCATGTTCAGAATGGCATATGCGGTTGCCGCGATGGTGGCTGCCGTGATTGCGGCCACCCCGCCCGCCAGCGCCGGCTACCTGATCGATCCGACGGGTGGCACCGTCCTCTGGGAAGATAGCTTGAACGTGGATGACACTACACAGAGTCGCGCGCTCGGCTTCACGTTCAACTTCTTCGGCACGCCGCGATCGGCCGTTGACGTTTCAACGAATGGCAATCTGAATTTCAGCTATTTTGACGGGTACACCAATACGGGCTTTCCGTATTCGGTGGCGATGATCGCTCCGCTCTGGGACGACCTCTACATCTTCCAGGGTTCCGGCCAGAAAATTACCGAGAAATCAGTCGCCGGACAGTACTATTCCGTGACGTGGGACGTGTCCCAATTTTCGAACACCGTGCCGCGATACCAGTTTCAGGTCGTCCTGTTCGGTGGAACGACCTCGATCAATGGCACGACGTACCTGCCGGACGACATCGTGTTCGCCTATCAGCGGGTGGATGCGGATTTTCGAAACGGCGACGCCACGGTCGGTCTCAACAAGGGAGACAGAACGTTTGCCACATTGCCCGATTTCGAATCGACCGGTGGATTGCTCGGCGAAGCCCAGGCCGGCTTGCTTCCGACGGCATCTCAGATGCTGCTTCTGGCCCGACCGGACGGATCGGGGGACTACGGCGGCGACTTCGTGACTGCCGTCCCCGAGCCCTCGACGTGGGTGCTGGGCGCGGGCGGGTTTGCGTGTGTGGCGTGGTGGACTGTTCGGAAGCGGAGCCGAACCGGCAGCGACCGATCGCTTGCGGCCGCCGCGTAGTTCGGGCGGCAAGGCGACCGGGGTTCTTTCTCATCGTCTTTGCACGCGGTCTGAGGCCGCTGGATCAAGGCGGCAAAACGCCGCAAAGATCTCGGCGTTGATCACGGCATAGGACGAGCCGATAGTGGGTCCGCTGGCATGAGTTCCTCGGCCTCTGGAGTGATTGCAGAAACGGATGCTCGGCCACCGTGAGTTCGGCGGGGTCGAGCACCACGACGTCGATGCGTTCCGCGCAGCGCATGAAGAAACGGCCGCGGGAAGGGCTACCCGACTTTTGGCGTCGGCCGGGTAGACTCTGCGGATGATGTCTCCGTTGCATCAGGAACGTTTTCGCGACCTCTCCGGGCAGCTGCTCTTCCTTGGCACGGGAACGAGCGTGGGCGTGCCCGTGGTGGGCTGCACGTGCCCGACCTGCACGAGCGACGACCCGCGCAACAGCCGCACGCGGACAAGCGCGGTCGTCGGCCTCCCCGGCGGCACGCTCCTGATCGACACGACGCCCGACCTCCGCAGCCAGCTTCTGCGCGAGCGGATCGGCCGCGTGCACGCGATCCTCTACACGCACGACCACGTCGATCACGTCTACGGCCTCGACGACGTCCGCCCCATCTGCTTTTCGTCGGGCGGACCGATTCCCGTGCTCTGCGAGGAGCGCGTCGAGAACCGGATTCGCCGGGCCTTCGACTACGCGTTTCAGCCGATGCCGGTGCCGGGAGGCGGCGTGCCGAAGATCGAGTTTGCGCGGATCACGACCGAGCCGTTCACGCTGCTCGGGGCCCGCGTCGTGCCGCTGCGGCTCCGGCACGGCACGTTCGACGTCCTCGGCTTCCGGTTTGGCGACATCGCCTACTGCACCGACACCAATGAGATTCCCGACGCCACGTGGCCGCTGCTCGAGGGGCTCGACACGCTCGTGCTCGACTGCCTGCGGCCCTCCCGCCACCCGACGCACTTCTCGCTCGACGAGGCGCTGGCCGTGGCCCGACGCGTCAACGCCCGCCGCACGCTCTTCGTGCACATGTCGCACGACATCGAGCATGCGGCCGTCTCTGCCACGCTTCCGCCGGGCGTGGAGATCGCCTACGACGGTCTCACCGTGCCGCTGGTGGGGTAGACCGCTTGCAAGTAGACCGCTTGCAAGTAGACCGCTTGCAAGTAGACCGCTTGCTCCGCAAGCGGTTTCAGATCCGCTTGCGGAGCAAGCGGTCTACTTTGGAGCAAGCGGTCTACTTTGGAGCAAGCGGTCTACTTTGGAGCAAGCGGTCTACTTTGGAGCAAGCGGTCTACTTTGGAGCAAGCGGT
>Ga0172376_10000203_pt1 | contig 77051 bp, 44 predicted proteins | sample Lak35m_FD_121114 | JGI IMG/M metagenome (GOLD analysis project Ga0172376, IMG submission 121114) | Freshwater microbial communities from Kabuno Bay, South-Kivu, Congo - kab_092012_35m | ecosystem: Environmental > Aquatic > Freshwater > Lake | place: Democratic Republic of the Congo: South-Kivu... | reverse complement strand
GCAGCAGCAGCAGCAGCAGCAGCAGCAGCAGCAGCAGCAGCAGCAGCAGCAGCAGCAGGAACAGTAGCAGAACCACTAGTTGCTGTCTCCTCCTCATCTTGAGAATCATGTGTTTTTTTTGCTTGATTCACATAGGAAAACAGCTGATGACATTGAGGTTTGCGACACTCGTCCATGATCTTGGGGTGAAAGATATCCCAAGCAGCAGTCTTGGCATATATCTCCTGTCCAGCAATCCTAGCTTTTCTCGAAAAGTAAAAACCCTTCCCATACATAGACCTTCGAGAATAACCCTTGTCAAACCCATGAGTTAAAAGCGATTGAAGATTCATCAAAGATGTTCCATGCCACAGCATCCTTTCAACAGGATAGGGTAGCTTAGAAAACTTAGTCTCCCTGATTATGGCAGCGTGTTCTATAGAGTATTTAAAAAATTGCTTCACATTTTGAATTTGTTCAATGCAGACAATGTTTGCGCACTCTCTGCATGGAAGAGTCTCGTAAAAAAAATCTGACACTGAGCCAAATTCTGGATCTGATGGGAGTAGCTGAACCAATTGAATTTTAGGTGCGCGAAACGTGCTGTGATTCTTCGCAAATTTCCAATGCTCTGGAAAGGAGGCAATATGCCCCATCTCTAGGCTTTCGTGATGGGGGTTCGACAAAACCAAATTTTTATGGACTGCTTCCTCCCGCTTTCGCTTCTTGCTTCCCTCTTCAACAACGGGCTTTGTGGCAACGAGTGCTTGTTCCATGTAGTCAGGTGTTATGTGCACTGAATACTTGGGGTAACTGAAACCAGTCACTTGCATATAAAAGGACACTAATTAATAAAAAATGTTTTTTGATTCGTTATTAGAAAAAAAGAAAAATATCTTTCAGCGGTCTACTACCAATTGTCTGACTCTAGTGGGCATCACCTTTAGCCTCTTTATATTATTCCTGGCATTTGGATTGTTATATCAAAGGGATTCGCTAGATATTGGCGCATTTCCGTTTGCAGATAACTTCCTTTCTGCGCTCGGCAAACAAGGGAACCTGAAGCACGTGAATGAGAAGCCAAGGAATGTGAATGTTTTTGGAGTGGGCAAGGCATTCATCATTGCTATGAACCCAGACACTGTTTTAGATCTACAGCAGGATACAATAGATCACTTGAATTTTGACAGGGTCGAAATATTCAGAGGAGTGAACGGCACACACGCGTTGCAAAATAGCTTGTCATCTCTCCCAATCTACACAAAGTATCAGCTTTTATTCGGGAGAAGTGACCACATGCAGCTGTCCAACGAAAACATGCTTGGGTGCTTGCTGAGCCATGTTGCTATTTGGGAGGGCATACTGCCAGGCGAAACAGTCGCAGTCATAGAAGAAGACGCATACATAGATCACTCTAGCTATGAGAGACTCTATATTTTGCATCAGGACCTCAACGGCCTGCCATGGGACATTGTCATACTGCAAACATCTCAATTTATACACACAGGCACATGGTCCAATATTGGGAAATTAGGCGCTACGTGCAAAACGAAATCTGACAATTCGTTGAAGCGTACTGAACACAACAGGACCGATTCCACATTCTGGGATATCTACAACCACCATAAAGGCGGAAAACAACAAGAAACTGACGATTCCGACCAAAGTCAATATAATAATGATACCTCTACTAGTGATGCAGCCTCGTGGTTTCATTCATTTCACAAATCTCAGCCTAGTCAACATAAAGACGGCGTAGTAGGAGAGACTGCAAGTGCAGGGGCACATGGATACTACGCATATGAAGACGAAGTAAATTTTTGCACTTGGTATGGGACTCGGGGCTACCTTATAACGTATAGAGGAGCCCAACTTTTGCTGAAACAAGTGTATCCTATTCAAATTCAAATAGATTCTCTGATATCACTAGTAGCAGGATTCAATCCTGATTTCCATTTGTATTGGACGAGAGAGGAAATCGTCCATCAAAAATATTATTATATTTCAAAGCTATGGGATGCATGTTTAAAGTGCTACATACCACAATCGTTTTCTTTCTACTTATACCTTTTTGGTTTTATTGGACTAGTTTCTATTATCATCGTGATCCAAGTCTACCTCTACTTGCAGCGATTTCAATTTGATTTGAGAGCGGCTACCCTACCTTCACTTCAAAAATACAACGAAAAAACAGAGTGTCAGTCTCAATCAGTTTAATCAATAATAGCGTCCTCGTCGTATTCATTGTTGTGAACAAGAGCGTTTTTTAAAACAGAGTATTGAATTTGATACACGTGCATCCCGCGCTTAAATTTCTTCAATAAACCTGATATTCCTTTTAACTTGAGCGAAAAAATGTTTTGTGTCATGCTTGACTGGAATTTCCCACATTCCTGAAACTTGAGGAAATCCCTAAACAAGAGCAAACACGAACATTCTCCTTCCTCGCCACTGGATTGCTCAGAACCAACAGCATCTGCTGCTGTTAACGTGTATCTGTGGGTATTGACTATGGCAGAGAGGAAACGTTGCAAAATAGGTATGGAGGCGGCCCTGGCCTGCATGTAGTACTCTGTCAGTGGCCTTGATTTTTGAAAGTTTCCGGGATATCGGGACAAATCTCTGCTTTTTAGAAACTCAAAAAAAGCCCGAGCCACGTCTGTCCGTTGCAGATGGTTGGCTAATTGAAGGTAATACCCGTCGTCCTTCAGAAAGACGTCTGATGCTTTGAACAAGGCGTACCGCCTATCACTGGACTCAATCAAGACAGGTCTCTCGTGATTCGTCGTAATCACAATGTTGATGTAGTTTTCGGTAACTAGAGGAGAAATGCCTTTTAGCTCGTAATTAATTGTTTTTGTAGTGATGATATTCTTGAGTTGATCAGCATACTTTGCCATGCCCTCTCCTTCGTCAATCTGCAAAAATACTTTATCTACATGCTTGTTGGCAAACCTAGAGAATAAATCCTGGCCTGGGTTTTGAATCTGCGACGAAATATTAGTGCCCAGAACAGCTTCTCTAAAAAAGTCAAAGATAATTCCTTTTCCCACTCCTTGCTTTCCTGATATGACGAGAGGAACTTCTGTTCGGACGTGAGGTCTCTGCACTATATTTGCCATCCAATCCAAAACCCAATCGCAATGCTCTTCGTTTTGATTGGTCAACACATAGAGAATATGCCTGCGTATAGGTCCAATCAATGCGTCAATGTCTTGAACTTCGCCCGGAGTTGTGGAATGCCGCTCTGCTTTGAATCCAGGCCATACGTTGAGAACCCCAGGAGGCACATTTTCTTGATTTGGAATAAATTTCATTTCTTTATAGCTGCGAATTCTGGCGTCGTCTGTCCAGTATGGAAAAAAACGCACTGGCAGTGGTTTTTCGTCTTGATCTTTCTTGCGAAGATACCACTTATTTTTAATGACCTTGGACATAGTCTCGTGCGAATAAGCATGATATGAGTTTATTTTTTGAGTGACTGGATCAATGTTCAGTCTCAAAAACATGACGTTGGGGCTCTCAATTTTGCAATGAGTTCTCTCTATATCTCTTTTTATGTACTGGTAAGAGAAATCAATGCCATATTTCTGTTGTTCTCTAAGTGTCCAACCATACCCTTCAATTCGCAGTTCCATGATAAACTCCGGTTTTTCACACACTTCATGCTCGCATGTAGTAGGTCTCTGCTGCTCTAGCATGGAATCCATCATTGAGCCCACATTCACTTCTTTTTCTGCGTCTGACTCTGCTCCAGAGTAGTCATCTTGGGACGCATTGAATATGGAACGCTCCCATTCTTTATCTGCTGCTTCTGCGCGCGGCTCCCTCGCTGGATGATCAGAAGAGGCCAAAATCAAGTTTGATCGAATCTCGGCCTGCTTTTCGTTGATCCTAGAGCGCAGAGGTCCTCTTTGCGTGCGGAGTCTAGCTGGAAATATTTTCACAAAAGTGTATGCATGAGGGTCGTCTGGGTTTCTATGCAGCTCTCCAATGATTCCGTCGCATCTGCATTCACTGCTCTGGCAGTTATAATAGACCAAGTAGTAATCCGAAAGTGTACCTTCGGAGATATGTTTAGGCGCGTCTAGCCAAATGAGAGGGGTATTGCTAACGTGCACCTCCTTGCTAAATATGCAAGGTCTTTCTGCCAAATTCTTGCACTGAAATCTCAAGTTGATATTGGCCCTCACCAATCGATCTACTATAGTGTTTGCATTGTTCCATTTCACCAAGAGTTCTTGGATATTATCTTTCATGCTCTGAATTTCGCGTGGATAATTTGCCAAAAAAATATCTACCAAATCAAGACAAGATTCTTCACAGGGGTGGCTGTCGCTTGGGCAATCCAAGTCGTTTTCACCATCATCATTAGGTTCTGTTTCCTGTAGCCTAGATGATGAAGGAGTTTTTCTTTTCTGTCTCACTGGTTGTTTTTGAAGAACAGCACTCCTCTTTCTTTTTTTGGATTGAACCTGAATTGAAATTGCATTCTCGTCTGCCGCTGATCCAGCAATAGCAGACTGTCCACTGCCCTCAGCATTATGTTGCTGTGGAAAAGGCTTTTGAAGTCCACGATTCACATTTTCTAAAGTCAATACCTTTGATTTATCCAAAGAGTACGTCAAAAACGTATCGAATGGTTCTCGCGAGAGCTGAAGCAATGGATAGTCAAGAGACACCACACTGTCTGCTGCCAAAAATGAGAGGGGCGTTGAACCACCGCGCTTCGAGCAACTCAAGAAACGGAATATCTGATTGTCTTTCCATACAGATAAGTCTGGCGCTCCAGTGTCTTGAGCGCTTGGTTTGTATGTCAGGGATTCGTCCAAGGAGGGGTTACGCTGAATGAATTCACAGAAACTGGGCACTCGATCTCGAAACAGCTGATACGCCTTGGATTGATTGCTTTCGAAGACTACATCTGGAAATATGACATGATAAGAAAATTTGAGTTTCTTTTGCGAAGAGACCGCGCTTTGATCGGAGTCTATCTCCATTGGATCGTTTTGGTAGCGAGTGCCGTCTAGGATGCAGACGCGCGTGGCGTTTTGCTTGCACTCTGAGTACGAATCAAAAACGTTGCATATTTCGACGCGAACAAAATCTACCCAGGCCCAGAGTACATTTGATATGTCATTCCTGACCCTGGCTTCATCGAAAGAAGGGAAGCAAATCGAAAATTCAACATCCCAGTACATTTTGCATGCTCGGCCTTTTTCGATGATTTCGTATGCATAACGCTCGTGGGAAGAAAGTTTGGAGAGTTCAGCCCAAAATGTGCAGTGGTCTGCGTAGACGCCATATGCTTTTGCAGAGCAGCCAATTTTCCTCTTCTTTTTAGTTAAACTGGCAAGATCCGTTGTTGAAACGGGGGAATCATCTGTTGTCGCATGCTGCTGTGCATTTTCCTTTTCTGGCTTGTCCCATGCTATGATGATGGGTGGATTTAGCTCTTGATTTGGATTGCAATTTTTTTGGTGCAGCGAACAGCATGCTTGGGCTGCCGCTAGATAATAATACCATCCCAAAGCTCCTCCTGGGACTCCAAATAATGTCAAATCCGCTTGGTTGGTAATTTTGTGGAGCTGACGCGGAGCTGACATCATCATTTTCTATATCGTGTTGCAATGTTCTGGAAAATATTCTGTGGAATATATATGACAGACACAGTCAATATGGAATCAGCTAGCGAAGAAGTGTATGGAATATAAGGATGTATTTAACAAGGCTCGGGATACTTTGTTAATCAAAGTCACGGTGTTTAACAAATAATTCTTTGTATAGATATATATACAACGAAATTGCCAAGCCAACGCATGACGACGGGCGACGATGACAAACATTCAGGGGCAGGTGTACGATTTTGTAGGAATTGCTCACAATATCTGCCCATTCATTTATTTCCAAAGGGACCCACGCGGTATCTATGCAAGCAACACTGGATGGAGCAAGTTTGTGCTTGCAATAAGAGACACAGGCTTCAACACAAAGAAAGCAAAAACAATAATAATGCCTCGTCAAGTGAAACAAAATTAAAGCAAAAAATGCAGTCAATTTTGGGTCAGCGCCCAAATTGTGCAGCAAGTACCCTCCAACAGTGCAGGAGAGACTTGCGCCTCGTATTCAAAAAAGATCCTGTGCATTTTCTTCAAATAACAGAAGAAGAAATTATTGAAATTTCACGACTACAACAAGAAAAACATAATGTTCATAGCAAACTGTGGATTATTCCCCTAAACCCATCATTGCCGTGGTCGCTGGAAAATAGCGTGATTTGCAAAAAGGCAGAGGAAAGAGACATTGCGCTGTCTTTTTGGAGAATGCGCCCTTGCTTGGCCTCATACAAGAAACTTATTCAAATCTTATGCAGCTAATAGTTTTTTTGTTTTTTTATTTTTTTTTGAACAAATGAGTGCTTATAAGAACACAAACAAGATCATTTCCAGGAAATTGAAATGCCAACTCCAAAGGTGAGAGTAGCTCCACACTTGACCCCCAGAACGACTTCAGATCCCACACTTCATCATAGAAAAGCATCCGACACGAATCATAACACCCACGAGCAAGATGGACCAATCAGAGAGAAGGCGAAGATGTGTTCATCCTCGAAAACAGAAAGGACCAATGAAGAATGGGAAATTTGGATGGTGACTTGCAGGAGACTAATGAATTCCATCTATAAGCTCAGCTACTTTTTGGAAGATTGTTCGCAATTCAAGGAGTTATTGGACAGATTTGGGGTTTCTAACGACGAGATGAGACATATGAGGAAATTTTCGGTTCGCGTCTTTCAAGTTTGCATGGGCAACGATTTTACCCCTTCTATGCTGAGTTTGGAAGGGGGTGCTCAGGCGAAAAAGTTCAAGGAACGCGATGAAGACTCGTCGCCCTCGTTTGTCTCCAAGACAGAAAACAAACGCAGAAGACAGGAAATGGTCGAGAGTGAGGAAGAGGAAGAAGAAGACGAAGAAGAACAAGAAGAAGAAGAAGAAGAACACAAGAGAAAAAGAAAGAATGGTGGATCTGATGAAGACGAGGCTCTTTCTGATTCTTCTGAACGCGACGAAGAAGAACGCAGATACAGACGCAAGCAAGAAAAGAGGAAGAATTCAAAGAGGACTGATAAGAAGAGGATGCGCAGAATGGAGGATAGTGACAAAGAGTTGGAAGGCAACAATAAATCAGAGAAGAAGAAGAAAGAGAAGAATGGGAGGCTGATGGAAAATAGCGAAATGCCAATGGAATGGGCTTTTTTTTCAAAGCTGAATAAGAATTCTGGAGAGGATCAATTACGAAAGGATCAGTATACTCATGCCAAACACGCTGTGAAAGATTTTGCCACCTTCAAAAAATTGGATTCTGTGAAGAATGATGAGAGGGTGAAGCGTGAAACAGACTTGAAATCCAAGAATATGCGCATCCAGAAGATGTACGAGGCTGAGAACAAGAGGATACTTTATGCAGCCAAGAGTATGGGATACATTCCTAATTTCGACACATTCTTGGACATGAATAAAACATTGCTTGCTGATGTGAAGAAGAGTCCGCAGAAATTATGGAAGGAGTACAAGACGTGTTGGGGAAAGATTATGGGGTGGGAAAATCTCAGAACCAAGTCGAGGTTTTTTGAAGAAGGAGAAGATGGCAAAGGTAAGTCCAAAAGGGCAGAAAAGGCAAACAAACGAGACTCAAATGAATCTGAAGCGTGTTGTGAGGCTGACGATCAAGACGCCGAAACTGATGAGGAGATGAACGAATCAGAAGACAATCATGACGACGAGGGTGAAGTAGATCAGGAGTCTGTTGTCTGTGCCTCTGGCGAAAAAACGAAAAAGACGTCTAAGATGGCTGATGCGTCTGAATCCGAATCTGAAGCAGAAATTACCGCCAAGAAGCATAACGAAGGCAAAAAAGGAGAATGCAGTGGCAATGAAGCTTTGAAATCTAACAACAATCACGACAAGGAGGACGACGCCGAGGTATGCCAAACCATCAACCAAACCATCGAAACCAACCTCCTCTTTTATTAGATTCTAGTGGAGTGCTTGCTTTTTCAGTGTCAATTTTTGAATTTGATGCTAGCGTGTCTTCTGTTTCAGGACTTTGATTTGTCAGAGAGTCCTCATTTGGGAAGCGAAGACGATGGAGAGTAGCAGTTCCGTCTTCAGAAAATGCCCTCGTGGTTGCAAACTCTGTGTTTCCAGACCCGACTCGAGGAGAAGAATGCACTGCCTCTTCCTCCACATTGGATACGCGTGTATGGGGAGGAAACAGTGTCCTGGCAGCTCTTATTCCGTGGCCTACTGTTTTGAACCTTGATTGCGGTGATCCCGAATTCGGGGTTGGAGATGGAGATTGTGGTTCTACGAATGATTCTGTGGTTTGTTGAGCGAATGAAGCACTGCCTCTTGGTCCCAAAGCCTGTTCAATATAGGACTTTTGTTCGTCTATGATTTGGCTCAATCTGCTTATCTCGCTTTCATAAAACCTTAAGCGCTTCTTTTTGTTGATGCCTTGAGACCACGAAACGAATAGGCCAGTCAGAATGCTGCCTGCCAAAAAGGATGTCATTTCCGATGAAAAATAGGGGCGCGTTTTCTGCATCAGAGTAAGACATTCGCGCGCAAATAAAAACACATATATATAGATAGGCGCCGTATCTTTATTCAGTTTCAACTTCATTGCGCTGAATAGAATATGCAGCTTGATGTCCTCTGTTGATGCGATGTTGCCACATGAGTACAATGGCAAACGAGCCCCCGAGTGCAAGGGCAGTCACGCCTGCTAATGGCTTCCAAAACCAGTCGGGCCATTCCACCTCATTCATGTAGTGTATATTATGCTGTGCAGTGTCTTGTAGATAGGATGAGAATGCAGATAAGGTGTTTGAAGCCCATAGAGAAGACGCATTCATGGAGGTAGCAGTGGTCTCGACGTATGAGTTTTGCGACACTGATTGATTCATTGTAGAATTTTCCCAAGAGAAGAATGCAATGATGGGTTGATATATATATCTAACATTAGACATATGCATGAGATGGAGGCCATGTGTGCGGGAACGGGCTCTCTGTGCATTCTCTAGTTTCTTTGTCTGTTTTATGATGCGTTATAGCTGTGCAATCGCTGTAGATATGGAGTCTACCGTAATGATTCCACCAGCAGCCACCCCACCACATCAAGTCCAAGAAAACAGTGTTCACTACTAAAAGAGAAAGGAGCCAACTTCTCCAATCCATCCACGTCCACAATATCATGGTTGCTGCGAAGAGTCCGCATGCGCTTAGAGCTGAAGCCAAAAGCCCTGCCAAAATGCACGCGCAACATCTATATCGAAACACAGACGATAGAGGCCAAAACATGAAGCAAGTAAAAAATATAACATAAAAGAATACGATGCTTGCGAGGCACGTCTCAGTTTTGTCCAATGAAATAAGATCAGAGCTCATGGTATGAAATGATGCAGAATACAGTTCCAAGAAAATGTAGATGAGATGTGCAGTGGTAGCTCCAAAACACGCTATTTCAAACGTTAAATACAATGCCCTTACCAGGACTCGATTGCGCTTTCTCTTTAGGTGGTCATTGGTGGTTTCATCTGTGCTTAACGCGAGCGACAGCGGAGATATATTTCCAGCTTCTAGTGTTTTATTGTCGTTTTCTTCTACTACTTCTACTTCCTTATCCATGATTTGCTCGATGTCGAGGTTTATGTGCTGCATGGTGGGAGAAAATCTCGACGTGAATCGAAAATCATCTTCTGCGCAATAAAACGCGACTCCCATAGACAGAGTGTCTGCATCTACATTCAGTCTAGGTGCATTGTAGATTTTGTAGCAACAATACACGTACCCGCATACAACAGCGCCCACAAATCCACTAAAAAAATAGAAGAAAACTTCAGAAAATACCGGCAACATATTTGTTTTAAATCGCGCCTCTCATATAGCTTATGGTATATATGTGGCGAACTTTTAGTCTGACAAAACATACGCACGAGTCTTCAATGTATTCTCAAAATCCAATTTTTCGTGTTATGGTATCAAATCCGATGGCTCCTGTGCCTAGTGCTTCAGGCCCAGAATCTTTCATGCGAGTCGACGCAGATGCGGGAAAAACGAGGTGGAAGATCTTTTCTACTGCATATCTCAATGCCTTTGCTGCTCTCTTGCACGCAATGCAGGCAGTGCTCGTGTTTGGCTTAATTGCGTGGCTCAATTCGAAGCCCATTGACAATTTCCCAATTGAATATGATGGACAGCACGAAACCGCCAATCATTCTTCAGGCCAACGCCTGCGCGTGGGCATTTTTGCTCTCTACCGAACAGCGTATTCGTGGAATAGAAAGAAAGAAAATGACACGTCAAATCCCGAAAACGACGCTATGATCAGGGGCTTCAGCATCACGGAAGTTAAGTCGAAAACAGGAGAGCTCGACGTACGGTACGCCATCGCTGCATTTTTCGTGCTAAGCGCGGTGTTTCAGTCACTGGGAGGAGTCACACAAAATCACAAGAAAAATGCGCGACTGCGATTTATTGAATACTCATTTTCGGCTTCGGTGATGATTCTGACCATAGCCGTAGAGTCTGGTCTGCGGGACATCTATGTGATGGAAATGATGTTTGTTTTGACGTGGGCTACCATGATGTTTGGCATGTTTGCAGACATTTTGAGTGAAATGTCAGAGAAATTGCAATCTTCCAACGAGCCTCTGTTTGAATGGCTGGGGTACTGGACATGGATAGCGCCCCACGTAGCAGGCTGGGTCACGTACATGAGTGCATATGCCCCGATATTCGACCACTACCATCACAGCATTGAAAAATCAGACTCTGACGCTAAGCCTCCTGGGTTTGTGAATGTGATTGTTTACCTCCAGTTTGCACTGTTCAGCAGCTTTGGCTTTGTGCAGCTGTATGGACTCGTGAGCCGCACGTACGTGATCATGGGGGCAAACAATGGAATGGATGGCGCCGGGGGAGGGGTGTCCGCGAAACAGGGCTATTTTGATACTACTAATGCACGCGATGACGCGTTCACAACTGCAGAGAATGACAGGCTTTTGATGCTGGATTCTGTTGCCAGCGGAAATTACCTCAACAGCAAGCCCAAAAAACTAGCATGGATTGCTGATACCACGGATAGAATGTATATTGGTCTTTCTTTTGTGGCCAAAACTCTATTGGCTTGGCTTATCTTGAGTCCTATTTTGGTGAATGCTGTGAAGTGATTGTGAGTTGGTTTAGTTTGTATCATCTGGCTCCAAGTCTTCTCTTTGATTATCTGACTGTCCAGATTGCACAGCTAATTTGCCATTAATTTCAGACTCTATTTGTTTTTTTAATTTGCTGCTATCACTTAGAAATCTTTTTGCCAAATCTTTAACCTCAATTGCTCCATTTTTACTATCTTTTGCAATAAGTTGTATCAATCGCTGTTGTACTAGAGCATAGTCATTTGCTGTTAAGTATCGTCTCAAAACTTTACTCGTATTATCAAGTTGTCGTATCTCGTTGCCATACGATGCTTCCTGCTCTTGCATTCGCTTCAACGCTTCAGCCATTCCAGCTTCTTTTGCCTTTATTTCTGCAAGTTCAGTATTCAAGGCATTGATCTTTTCCTCATCTTCCTTCAATTTGCTTCCGTTGCTTCCCATAGTATCAATATCTAGCACAATAATTTGCAAAACCAGAATTTCGAAAGGCCAGTGGCTTATATATATATCTCAAACTGACGTAAGCCATCTTCTAAAAATTTGGCAATATTGATTGAAACATTCATCAAATAAAACACAGAACAAAACTGTGTAGATAGTGTAGTCATGAATCAGTTTCAGCAATCACTTCCCAGATCGTCGTCTTCATCCCTGCGAGCTACTTCCATGACTCAGAGTCACAGCAACAGCGGCAGCAACAGCGGGGTCTACAACCACCACAGTCATTCTCTGACTCTGCCTTCCCATGTTCTGGCCTCCAATGAAGGCGCTTCTTCCTCTGCCTCTACTACTTCAACCCATCCAAACATCGAAATTGAGTGGAAGATGCATTCTCTGATCGACAGTTTCATCGTAGAGCTGCTATCCTCCATATTCGTGAGCCTGAGCGTGGTGTTCAGCTGGGACTGGACTGGTCAAAACTTTGCGCTTCAATTTATTCCGGGCATCACCCTCGGACTCATCATGCTGTGCCTCAAGGACGAAGACTACTTTTTCCCAGACGGATCCCCCTTGGTCACTTGCATGGTGTGGCTGATGGGGGGGTATCTGTCGTGGATGCACAGCTGCATAAGACTTTTGGCCCATGCTGTGGGCTTTGGATTTTCCTATTGGATATGCACCATGTCCCCCATTCCAGTGATGGTGTACCATCGCCAGTACACTTCAGAAGCATATTTCGCCATGGAGACATTCACTACAGCCGTGGAGCACATTGCGTTGGTTTATGTGGTCATGCCTCTGCTTCCGCCAGTGAACTTGCAAGGCACCAAATTCTTGTTTCCAAGATTCAAGCCCAAAGCTCACCCTGACACCATGGCGCCATCCAACGCGATCATCATGCACGCTGCTGTCATATTTTCGACCATTCACTGGGTATTCTGGCGAATGCTCAGTTGCGAGATGAATCCACAAGTGCTCTTGCTTCTGACCATGCTGAGGGAGCACCAGGAAAACTCTGGCATGGACATTGCCAAGTCCTATCATTCCACCCAAGATCACGGCGCCCAACTCTATCTGGCACAGCAATCCGACCCCCAAGCTAAAAACGCGAAAATAGACCACTGGGCCTTTTTTGTGATGGGTTTCTGGGGCAACCTATTGGGCCTCCTGATAAGCATTGGATATGCCTTGTTCTTTGTGCCCAGGAGCCACAAATTTGCAATGATGTCCAAATATTTCTACGGGGACCACCAGTCTTCGGCCAATAGCCACAACAGCTCTAGCTCGTCGACAATAAACAAGAGCCAAAACTTGAATAAACGAATATTGGGTTTTTAGGCCTAATGTGGCGCAGAGGCGCTCTTGATGACGGGCTCTAATTTGGTTTCTATTTTCTGCAATTCTCTCTCTATTTTTTTGATGTGTTCGAAAGTATCTGAATTTTGCTCTAGCGCTTGATTTTTTGCATAGAGCATCGTCAAAAACTGCAGCAAATTTGCAACCAGGGGATTGCTTTCCCTGAGATAGCTTGAAATGACGCTTGCTGCGTTGGAGATGTAGAGGCCGCGCAGGGTGGGAGAAGCATATATTTTCTGCAGAGTTTCCTTGATGGTTTCCATATATTAATAATATTGGGTTATTGACAATAGCAGTAGTGATATAAATATACTGAAGGAAGTTTGGTTTGTGTGGCGAAAATACTAAACATGTTTTTAGTGAGTGGCCTGGACTATTTTGAAGATGATTATGAAGATAGTAGTAGTAGCAGCAGTAGTAGGAGTAGTAGTGAGGCAATGGAGTTTTTGAGTGGGCTATTTGTGAGATATGCTGTTGCAAGGACTTCAGCAAGAAGACCAAGAGGGCCAAGTGCTAGAATGCCAGGACCTAAAGCCAACATTAAAGTTAAGAGTCATCAGTCATTTCCAACACGAAATAGGCCTTTACCCCGACGTACATCATCAAGACCAATCTCATCTCTAGAAAAACCACATTCAAGGCCAATAACACCACGTGGACATCACTCTGGCACACAACACAAACAGGAAAGTCCACTCCACCATTCAAAAAAAAAAGACGCAATTGCACAAGATTCACGTAGGAGGCACAAATCCAAAAGTCCAGTACGAACTTCACCCAAACATGCAGATACCACCCATTCTCACGCGGAATCACGTACCCCAACAAAACACAAACCAATTCATAACACCGAACATATGACACCTGAACAAAAACAGAATAAAGCAGCATCAACAATTCAAAGCAAATTCAGGGAATTCAAAAAACAAAAGGCCGCAAAACAACAACAAGAAACAGAAGCAGCTTCGAAAATCCAAGGCGCATTCCGAAAATACAGAGGCAAAACGGCGCTAGCTGATAAAGCAAAAGAAGAGTCTAAAGCACCAACCTCAAAAGAGAACCCCAAAGACACTTCTTCTGCTAAACCTAAATCTACAGAACATGCTGCCTCATCTCATGACAAAACACATCACGATCCTGAACACACAAAATCTCACAAATCTAATGATGCAGACAGCGGAGGTGCATCCAATAGTGGTGATGATGATGATGAGAACAAAAAACCTAAAAGCAGATGGCAAAGAGCTAAGGACGAATACAAAAAATTTAGAAATAGCAGGATGTTTAAGGCAAGCATAACAGTTGGAAAAGGAGCAGGAAAAGTTATGGGAGGTGTTGTAGGCGCAGCAACATTGGGAGGTAGTGCAGCAGCAGCAGCTTCAGCTACAACAATAAGAGGAGGTGCAATTGGTTCTGCTGCTATGAATCAACCTGTATCCGGAGCTATGAATGCAGTGCGCAATGTTGGAGGCAGTATGTCAGAAGGGTTTTCAAGAGTGGGCTCTAGTATAGGCCCTGGCTTTTCATCAATTGGATTATCTGCTCCTAGTTTTGGGACTGGATCTGACGCTGGAGGACCTTCTTCAACCACCATAAATATGGGCAGTGGTAACGATTCCAATTCACCTTCATGGAATGATGATGATACTGCTGGTGATGCATCTTCAAATGGGAGTGAGTACCCAAGCGACATCGAACAAGATGAAGATCCATAATCTAAGGAGTGTGGTTTAACGTCAAATAAAAACAAAATCTAATATAAACAATCAAATCAACAACAGCAACTCCAGCCATCTCAAATTTCAAAATGAGATCTAACAACAAGTCTTTATTACGGAATCGCTCGACCTCACTATCTTCTGCTTATGCATCGAAATCAAAATCAAATAATCTACAGGAACCGTCTGCTTCCTCGACCTTTATTGCATATTTTATATTTTTTATAAGCTGCACACTCATTGCAGTTTTGTGCGAGTTAAACAGATATCCATGGAACCAAAACATTCTGCTCCAAAACATCACGGCTGCTTCATTTTGCGTGTATGCCGCAGCTCTCTACGTGACGTACATGCTTATCACAGCGTCGCTTCAATGCGTGCTCAAATATGCAGAGCAATTAGTGGTGCACCGCCAAAGGTGGACGAGTTTACCCATGCAACATTCGCCATATGACCAATCCGACGACGAAGCGTCAGAGGATACAGATCAAGAACGAGAAGGCGAAGAACAGGACGATGAAGACGAGGAGGGCGAAGAACGCCAAAATCTAGGAAGAAGGCAGCGTTGTTTCTCTGCGCAGCTTGAACAGCATGTAGAAGAAGGGGATCAGATAGACCAAAAATATAGTCAAAATCAATCCGACAGTGACCCCCCTCCTTCTGGCATTGGCAGCAACAGCAGTAGAAGTGCTAGACTTTTTGTGCATCATCACAGAGCTTCTGCTTCGTCTCCCTTTCTAGAATCCTCGGATAAAAACAATAAAAGAAAACGCGGTAACAATATAAGAAGCAATATTTCTTCTTTTTTTGGGTTTAAGAAACATAAAGTAGTAGGACACAATAAAAATGACATTGAGACGCAAGACAACTTTCAAGTCATGCACATCGACAACAGCGAGGAGGACGAAGAAGACGACGAAGATGACCACGAAAAAATAGACTTTTTCTACAACAACATATTCTTAAAATATTTCCACGAGCAAAACAAGGTAAAAGCCAAGCTTCCACGTTCAGTGATTATCTCCAGCATGTATCTTGGCGGATCAGGCGCATTCTTAGCCATAGCTCCGCTGTGCATGTGGGATTTCACCATGTCTGCTTCGTTTGCAGCATCTCTCTTATTCATCTCTATAATTGACGCAAAGAAAATTGACACTGAGTTTAAGCCCGACATAGATACAGCTGGAGCAATCCGAAAACTCAAGTGGATGCGCTGGTCGTTTCACTTTTGTGCTCTGGTATCTGTATTCCTGATTTTGTGGCTGGATACTCGCGAGGAAATAGAATACTATGCACTGCCCATCATCGAGTCTGTGGAAACTTCTCTGTATCCAATAGTGCAGTTTGCTCCGGTAGAAACAACGCCGCCCCCTCCAAATACAAGCATGTTCAACGACTCTACTCACGCTCTGGAGCCTGCTACATTTCACGAAAATTCTGTGCCATTCAAAAATCAAGGCACTCTCGTCTTGGAAGGTCACACTGGCCTCGCGTTCAAGTGGCCTTTGATTATCTTGAGCGCAAGCAGCCCCATTTTTCTCAGAGCAGGAGGCGGCGGAGTCAGCACCTTTTATTATTCACTGCCCCCTTCTCAGACCCTCGAAACAGGCCTTCCAGTCAGCACTATTCTGGCGATATTGGTACTATGCTGGCACAATCCAAACGAGCAAATCGTGAGAGACGTCGAGAGTATGATTGATATCAAGACTGCTCTTCCCATGTTTCTGATATGCCCGCTTTGTGTGGCAGCGGCTCTAGCCTTTGTACTTTATGGCTTCAAGCGTCGCTCTTCGGGCATTATTTCAGTGGTTTTGCTACTCATCATGTGCGTCAGACAGCAGATTTCTAATAAGCATAAACTCCAGTCTAAACTGGATTGGGCTAGTCTATTGAATACGATTCACGCGCTATTTTTGGTATGCGTTTACCTGTGGTACAAGAACAGTGTTCAAATTCCTATGCAGCAGCGCCGAACAGGACCAAAAAAACCATTCTTAGTACCTTCTCATCCATCTAATCAAAAGAAAATAAAACAGCAACACCCTCATTCGTCATCACCGTCTTGCTCGCCTCCGCATTCAGATCCTAATTTTTTGATTGAGGATGCAGGAGACGAGGTGGGAGCCAACCACAAAGACAAGTCACCTTCTTCTCCTTGAGCATTATTTTTAAAAGATGCTTCTTGGACATTCGATGATATATATATGGAGATCATTGCACTTGCCAAAAGAAGCATGGACAACATTATTTTATCTGCCATGAAACAATTCCCTGGACATTCTAACCACATGAATCGCCATCCCCCTGCTTCTGAATTCGATCAACGATATCCAATGCAGCAGCAGCAGCAGCAGCAGCAGCAGCAGCAGCAGCAGCAGCAGCAGCAGCAGCAGCAATTTTCCCAGAGACAAAGGAAAGGGGGATTTATAGACTTGACCCAAGAATCGTCAAGTAGCAAGTCAGACGACGAAAGCGACAACTCGCTATCAGAAGACGACCATTCCCACTACGGAGAAGAACATGAAGACGGAGAAGATAACGGACAGGATAAAAAGGATGTATTCAATGTGAAGTCCAATCTTCCGAATTCAGTCCACGTTCAGGAAATTATCAAACACATGCAAAATTTTAAGATTATGAACTTGCTGCCCCCCAATCTCCAGTACAAGACAAGCGAGGAAGACAAGAAGTTGGAGGAAAACATTAAGACACTGTTCAGTGACGTCGAGACTCTCTGGGACGCCGAAAAACTAGAGCACATTATGTCTAAAATCGTCGAACGCGAAGATAATCTCATGCACCCCAGAGAGATTAGGGAATTCAGGAAAAACAATATGAAAAAAATGGATAAGTCAGAAAAAAATACACTAAAGCTTTTCTATCCCAATCTCGTGCGCCTCATCATGGCTCTTATTGCTCACATTCACAATAACACTGCCCAGATGGTGCTTCAAAAGGGAGCCGGGGGAAGCAACGCAGCTCCCTCTCTGTCCTCAGAAGCCAAATTGTGGCAGACCAATGGAGTGGTGTTGACGCTATGGAAGCAAGTCTTGACGGAAATGAACGAGCTGCACTCTATCATTATCTACGCAAACGATATGGACGAGCCTTTTCTGGGCGACTACGACACAAAGTGGAAAAAATTGATTGAGAATAGAAATTATGAAATCAATGCTCTCAACAAAAACATGCACACAGTGATTGACAGGATCAACGAACTAGAAAAATTTATTAATGAGCGAGATAAGCAAATTGAGAAAATCAGAGCACAGTATGCCAACAAGGTCGACGAACTCGAATTGGCGAATTCTCAGCGCCAGGGAGTCCAAGAACGACTGGCTCAGCTTCTCGATGTCAAAGTCATGGTAGGCAATAATCTCACGCAGCTAATGCAAAGCTTTCCTCAGTACGAAAAAGAATATATGAATTCTAAACAAAGGCGATGATTTATTGGGAATCCAATCACACCAGGCAAACATCTTCAGGCAAGATCCCACTGGGCAACTGAGCGGCAAGCAACGAGTCTTCTCTAGAACACGGAATGCACGCAGTCATTCCCTGGCTTTGGCCGCAACTCTCGAAAGGGTCACAATTTTGGCAACTCACGCCGTCTATCCCAAAAGTCCCAATGGGACAATATTCGCAAAACCAATAATCAATCATTGAAGTAGTAGTACTGCCCTTGGACAAGTACTCTCCTGGCCGACATTGCGACACACACGAGCTCTTGTCTGCACTTGTGTACACCAAGTCTGGAGAAGGAGGCTCTGCACTGCACAAGATGCATGGCTTTTGCGGCTGCGAACTCCAATTCATGGGCATCGTGATGTGGCCTAGCGGGCAGTTGATGCAGCGCTGTAGCGCAACGTCAATGTCGGGAAACGTCCCGCTAGAGCACAGCTCGCATTCAAGATCACCACGCAACGACGAGCAGGCTTTCTTGACATAATGAAGAGGAGTGGGGCAGCGAGAGGTGCAACGCTCGCATTTGATGTTTTCGAACGCAGAGCATTCCTTGGTCACAAAAAAATCTCTGCCACACAAGCCACTGCATGGTCGACAGTCGATGTCCCTGGTGCTGCTGCAATTTCGCCATATGTATTGATTGGGTATAGAACAGTTTTTGCTGCAAGGCAGACACACTGTGTCTTGTGTTTCGGTGCACGCAGAATGCAGGAAATGGTCGGAGGGACAGCCAATAGTACAAGGCTCGCATGACCACCACAGTGCGGTGCTGTTTTCGAATAATGTATGATTATAATAAATTGGAGGGCATATGCACGACGTTTGGGAGTGTGTAGGGACAGAGTGATTGGCGCACTCCAGGCACCCGGTGCTTCCAGTCACTTTTTCGCTGTAGAACCCGTCTGGGCATCTAGTACAGGCAGAGCTGTGAATTGAATCTCAATAGGTTCCAGGAAAGCAGGCTGTACACTTGTACTCCAAATCTTCGATGGAGTGCCAAGAGTAATATCCACTCAGGCATGGCGCACAGATACTTCCAGAGAAATCGAGGGCGAAACCAGGGTTGCACCAGCATTTTGTAGATCGCGTCTGATTGCGAGTCCCCGAATGAAGAGTGCATGCGGCGCACGACGTTGATCCAAAAGCGTGCTGCAGAGTATACGTGTCTTGCTCGCAGTCATTGCACGCGTGAAGTGTGCCAGTCCGATTACTGTACTTGCCTGGTTCGCATTCCAAGCAGTATCTATCGCTGGCATTTAGATGAAAGTATGTTCCAAGAGCGCACAACGCACAATTCGAGTCATTGGTTGAAACAGCTCCATCCACACACGTACATGAAGGGGAACCTTCTGCAAGAGCTTCGCTGTACGGAGAGCATGGGGCACACGCGCTGGAACCTAGCTTCACATGAGTAGATGTGTTGGGAGGGCAGAGAGCACAAGCAGTAGGATTGTAGCCAACCGAAAATGATCCAGCTGCACAGAGCTTGCACTGAGACGCAGATGAGAGGCCAATCTCACTAGAAAAAAAACCAGGAGCACACGATTCACAATGACTGGCGTTAGCATAGGGCTGGTACGTTCCTGGCTCACACTCTATACATTGAGGCGAGTCATAGCTCACGCGATCCCATATGTACCCGGCTGTGCAGACACAGTCTTCAAAACGCACGCTGCCTTGTTGCAGGGTATAAGCCATGTCTCTTGTATCGCAGGCTTGGCATTGAACCTGGCCTTCATTGGGGTTATATTTTCCCAAAGGACAAGCTAGACACCTTTGACTCCAAGCACTCGCATTTGAATACGTCCCTTGTTCGCAAGGCAAGCAGCGCTCGCCAGCATCCTCAGACTGATACATGCCGACAATGCATGGCGCACATCTTATTCTGAGATAATCCCATGCATTTCCCTTGCCGCAAAAGCAGTCAGATTGATTTTGACTGCCCATGTTGGGGGTTGTGCCTAGTCCATGCAGATCGCATTCGATGCACTGCGCCTGGCCCAAACTAGGATTGTATTTGCCTAGAGGACACGCTTGACAGCTTGCGTTTGAAGTACTGCCAATCAAACTAGAATACATACCCTTGTCGCAGGGAATGCATTGGCTGCCGTTAACGTTTGGCTGATATGTACCGTTCAAGCACTCGACACACGTCGTCATCAGATAATCCCACGTTTTGCCTTTGCCGCAGATGCAGTCAGATTGACGTTGACTTCCTAGTGAAGATGTTAATGCCAGTCCTTGATGATCGCATTCGATGCACTGCGCTTGGCCCAAGCTAGGATTGTATTTGCCTAGAGGACACGCTTGACAGCTTGCGTTTGAAGTACTTCCAATCACACTTGAATACATGCCCTTGTCACAGAGAATGCATTGGCTGCCGTTCATAAAAGGTTTGTAGGTTCCAGCTCTACAAAAATCGCAGTGAAACGTTGTCTCGTTAAATGCCATGCCTTCAGGGCACAAGCAATCTTCTGGGCTTCTACTTCCAGTAGTAGATGTAGACGTTCCGTGCATCACATCCAGAGAACAACTTCTGCAGGCAGTTTTTCCGACATCAGGATTAAAAAAGCCCATACTGTAGTTTTCGCATTGAGAAAATCCACTCCCGCTGGCGTATTTGCCTTCTGTGCACGCGCGGCAAACACCATTACTGATAGGATTTGAAGAGCCCGGATGGCATGGCACGCACAGTTTGAAGTCAAAACTGCGTGAAGACCCTGGCATGCATATGCATTGAGTGTAGTTGATACTGCTCTTTGCTAGAGTAGCGTTGGACATTCCTATATCAGAGCACGACAAGCATGCAGTTTGACACAAAATTGGATTATAAAACCCAATTTCACAGCCATCGCAAATTGATGTTCGAGCTGTTGCGCTTGAATATGTACCTCTAGCACAGTCTGTGCAGCTACGCAGATTTTTAGTCCGAGCATATTTGCCTGGAGCACAAGCATCGCATGGCATGTCTAGTGAAAGTGAGATGCTATAGCCAGGCCTGCAAAAGCAGTCCCCAATCTCATACGTCCCTTCTCTGTCTGTGCTCATGCTCAAACCTTCTGGATCCAAGGGCGAACACGGAAAACAAGAAGCAGAAGTCTGACCCAAAATATCACTGTAGGTGCCCAACTTGCACAAGCTACATGCAGTGTTGCCTGACCCCGCAGCATACTCGCCCACGTCGCATTCCTCGCACCAATCAGTATAAGCTTCAAATTTGCCGGCAGGACAGCCTTCGCATTCATGATAATAAGTCTCGTTGTTTTGATTGGGCGAAGCCAAAGCTCGCGTGACGAATACATATCCAGGTCCGCATAAGCAAGGGCCGCTAGAGCCCAGGCCCAAAGTGTAGCCATGCGCATAGCACTGCGAGCACCCCCACTTAGTAGACGACTCGTTAGAGTAAGTATGGAGAGGGCAGAGGGTGCATTCAGTGGCGCCTCGGAGTGCATGCGAGATATATTTTCCAGCTTCACAGCGAGCACAAGTCAAAGCCCCTGCCTTGGTACTGTACATGCCTGCGGGGCACAATTGACACTGCTGGGGCATAAAGACATTGGGGTAGCCATATCTGTATGCCTGCGTAGTCTCATTCACAAGTATAATGGGCTCCGAAACCGAGCCTGCATCCAGATAACCAGGCAGGCATGGAATGCATTTGCTGCCACGAAAATCAAGAGACGTTCCTCTCACGCACAAACAAAATGGGCTTCCTGTTCGGTTGGAAAAACCGCCTACTGCAGTACAATTTGAGCATGTCGCCTGTCCTGGCATTCCATTCGTAGATTCATTGACCTTGCACAGATAACATTTGCTCTGTCCGCCCAGTCCCAAAGTCGATTTACCAGCTTCGCATGGAATGCACTCTCTCGCATTGTCGGCAGGACCCCTGTATTTTCCCGCAGGGCATCGTACACAGGAGTTATTTTCTTCGCTTACCATGAAGCCTTGAATGCACAGCTGACATTGGAAATTGGAAGAAATGTCCATACAGAAATCGGGGAGTGTCACAGTCGTGGTGTTGTTACTGCTCTGATTTTTTTGAACAGGTACTAACTTGCAGGTGGCTGGAGGCTCAGACGGCGGATTCTCTTCATTTGATACGTTGAGTGCAGTGATATTGCTCACCACTACCGGAGGCGCTACAAACGTATTGACAAACAGTTGTATGTTCAGCTTTAAGAAGGGAGATCGAGGCAAGCTTGTAGTCGTAGCCATAGCCATAGTAGTATCTGAGGTAGTGTACCAAGAAGTAGTATTGACTACAATGCTTGTAGTGGGCGCAAGTTCTTCATTTGCACTTGACGTTGTCGTTGTCATTGGTACATTTGAATCATGGTCTGTGGCATATGAGGTGCTTGGTTCAGTAGATTCAATGATATTATGGGTTGTCTCATTGGAAAGTATGGTACTCCAGGATTCTTCTCCAAGTACAGTGGTAAGATTTAAGACGTGCTCAAATTCGTATGACGTCTGCTCTGTCGTGTGCCAATCAAATGTTTCAGTCGTTGAAATGTGAGTTGTTGTTGTGTGGTTGTCGTCGACATCGCTTGCAGTGGTAGCAAAGGCGGATATTGGTCCCGTTGAAGAGGAAAACGATTCATGAATCTCCACAGTCTGAGAAAACGACTGCATAACATTCTGTGATTGCACGACGGCGGTAGAAATGGACTCCGAAAATATCTCAAACACTGCAGCAGCCTCATACACTACGGTTGAATCCCCCATCCCCAACCCATTTCCGAATAAAAATACAAAAATAAGAAGAAAAGAATGAATGTCTGAGGAAAAACTCAAACAACCCATTCTAGTACCATTTTGTCATGAAGTGCTTGTGAGGTCGAAAGGTATATCCAAGATGAATAATAGTACTCTGATTTCAATGCGTTCTTTTTAGGTTTATTTGATACAGTTGGCGTATGTGCTTTTGTGATTCAAGCAAAACATACGAATCCCGACAGTGCAATCCTTCAAATTATATAAATTAAAACTGGTCACTACGACAACAACACCAAACGTATGTACAAAAGAGCGTCTACAAATAAAAACCAGAGAAAAAAATGGAGGCCTTTAAAAGAAGACAGTGTAGAAATCAGAGACTCTCATAACATGCATCACATGATGGAGTGGTTGTTGGCTGGAGGTTTATGGCTTGGGGGCTTGTTCATTTATCACAAATGGAATGTAGCTCAAAATAAAAGAAAACAGGCCACTATCAAGCGGAATCTTCCCATCTCAAATTTGGTCTTGTCTGCTTCAGCTCAAAGAGAAAACGCCATTCACGATCCAGTATACGAACGCTTTCATGAAAGAGTCAAATTATTATTCAAACAAGTATTCGACTCCTTTAACGAGGAGCGAGTATACCCAGAATACATGGCATTATTGCGATATAGTGACACAGACGAAGAAATCAAAGAAAAAATTCGAAAGTATCCAGTCCAAATGGTATTAAATGAGGTAATACCGAAATTAAAAGATGAAGAAAATAGAGCTTGGTGGACAAAAGAACTAGAATCTCTACTCTGATTTCACACAAGCTTTATCATTGTTATTTTATATAAATGCATTGTTCTCTTTGTTTTGAATCTATAGAAAATGAATATCAGAGACGAGATTCTAGCATTCTTGCAATCTCACCACCAGAAAGACACCTCAAGGCAATCAGTAGCAAGCAACACTGCATTGAAGGAACGGCTTTTCTTTGAATTTGGCGCGTGGCGACAGTCCAGATATAATGCAGACTTAATTTTTGAATGCAAGGAATTTAAGCCTTTTTTTTCCTCTCCGCTTGCTATTCCTAAACCATCCATTGACAACAAGCTATATCTCCATGGACTTTTTGACTTATTCCTGAGTCTACATGACAAAACAGCGCTAGAAAGACAACAAGTGCTGCAATCCATAACACAAATCATTGCAGAAAATGCAGGCATACCCCCTGACTTCTTCAAAAAACAACAGCCAAACATCTTGATCCAATGCCTGGGAAGTAGATCGCTTGGAGCTTGGTCTCAAATTGTAGCGTCCTCTGCCCTCGCCATGGCATCGGTTCATTGCCGCTTATCCAATACAACAAACAGCGAGGCAATGGATTTATGCAGCTCGTCCGTGGACTGCGTCCCAGTATTATTATTGTTTTCGTCTTCTTCAATCAACAATTTGGAAAAAAAGCTAATCTTCTCATCCATTTGGTTGGCGCAGAGGTCTAGGATCCTCTTGCGATTCAATATGGCCTCCTACTGGGGGGGGTTATCTTCCAGCAATGAACGTGCCCTCTATAGCGAGTTGCAATTGCCATGGGCAGAACAAGAATGGTTACTGCACTTTGTGCACGACTCTCTGTTTCTAGGGACGCTGGCATGCTGCGCCTTCACGTTTTCATTTTCCATGGCTCTCAAGCTGCCCATCATAGCCATGAGCTTTTTAAACGTAGCAGCACTGGCTCAAAAGTCTATCTCGGGATTGGACGCTTCGTGCAGCATACAGACCCTTCAACAGAGATACTACACTATGAAAGAAAGACTTGATAAAAAAAATCCAATTTATTCCCAAATTTGCCCATTGTGGAATGAATACATACCGAGGGGCTTGGACCACGTACTAAACACGAAATTAGATTGCCAGAAAGGACTCTCCAATCCAATGTTTGGGCGACAGCTCGCTCAACACGTCTTGTTTAATAGGACGCTGTGCAACACGTATGCTGCATCTCGAGGGTTCAACTTTTTAAACGTGTTTTTAGCCATGGCTGCTGCAGAGGTCCAAGACATACCCTCTTTTATCAGTGATACTCCACAATTAAGAGACATGTTTTATTGGCTGACAGGAAAAGCCAAAGTGTGGGCATCACAAGACGATAGCACCCGCACTGAGTTTCTTCACCAAAATATCATACTCGACATGAAATCCCTCCACTCAGCATACGGCTCTATTTTGACACACTGGAATCAAATCAATCATACTGTGCAACAACTAAAACCATCTGTGGCTAATCTTTATAAGCACATGGCTGCCTCCCCTGGGCAGCTTCTCATGCCAGACATATCCAGCGTCCAAGACAGCGAAACTGCTGCGGCACTGAATAAAATGGATGCAGAATTGGCTATGGCGGCTCGCGTCAAAAGAGGATTCCTAGTGAGATACACACTGGGATTGCCGTTCCCTAGCGATTGGAGCACAAAATCATTGTGGTTTCACAATGCTCATGCTTTTATTGAAGCAATAGATTATGACACGCTTATTCCGTCTATTTTAGATTCAAACATCCAAACGCTATTTCGGATGGTACCGCCTCTTTTTTTTGAATCGTCGCTGGTTCTACACGCTGATTTGTCAGATCAACTGTTTCTCGCACTGTATGCAAGCTTAAACCCCACCCTCTGGTCATCAGTAGAATCGTTTGTACAAGCACACATCATAGAAAAAACTAAAAAGAGTGTCATACGGTACAAGGAAAATGACCCTAAACTCATGAGTCTAAATTTTCTGGCAGATCCCAATTATGAATATGGCTCCATATACAAAATGTTGACAATTGCTGCTCAGATCGCGCCTGGCATGGCAATCAAGGCCGTGCAGTATTGGATACCCTCTATCGAAAACATATTCTTAGAGACCGAGTTTTCTCATCACATCAAGGCATCCATGGACAGAGAGGGGCTTTTTGATATGCTTTTGTCCAAGATCAAATTTCATGCTTGTACTGAGGCAAAAATCATCGACTTTATCCAGACTTACTTGATTGAAGACAAACTATCCTCATATGAGTTCTCGCACTCTTCTTCAACATCCAATGCACTGCTCAAGGCCCCCATAAAAACAGTAGTCGCCCAAATCACGTTCTTGATGCGTCTTTTTCCCAATCTATTTCAAGTAAGCGCACAGCACCAGTCGTCTTGGATAAAGTCACTTCTCAACATCAATGATCAAACAGAACAACAGCTTCACTCCATTGAACCACGAGGAAGCACATATTGGACACTCAAAATATATCCATATATTGATCGTATTTCTAACTCGCCACTTCAATACGTCGAGATATTGCTGCCTTGGTCCAAGCAACGCATATATGAAACAGTGTGGGAATGGGAGTGGCTTGACGCAAAGCAGAAGCAGCAGTCTATCATAAAACAATTTTACGTGACCAATAAGTCCACATTTCTATCTAGGTTTGTATACATATTGACAGAAACATTATTGTGGTCTACAGAAGAGCACGACAACGAAGCCCTCTCAGTGCTCCTAAAAATTGCTTCGTCCCTAAAAAAATATAGCGACAGCAAATACGACATGGAGGGTGACTTGGAGAATGCGCTGAATTTTTTTGCTGAATTTGTAGCAAAACCCTTTATCTCGCATAAAACAAGTGAAACTGCCCAGTTACTCAAACGAGAAATGGCCCAAACTTTGCTGTGGATACAAGCTTTTGATCACAAGCGTAATTCATTTGCTCTCGTCAAACCATCTCGCTATATTGCTCTTGCAGAATCTTAATATTATTTATTTTTTTTAAAAAAAGAACAACAAAATATTCTTAAATGAGTGGAACTCAGGCTCACATTTCAGAAATGCCCCCTATGAAGCGATCTGCTGCAGTGTCACCTCTGCTCTTGCCTGCGCCTGCTCTTCGCATGGACAAAAAAAACGAGCATGGTACTCCATCCACTCCGAGACATTTGAGTCTGTCTTTGCATACAATGTTTCACGATGTTCTCATCACTGACCACAAGATGAGGTTTGGGAATGAATTGGGGTATGCGTGCGTGCAGTATGTGCGCGATTCAGAAGAGAGTATGGTTACCCCATGCAATCATTTTATCTATGTCATTGACACGAGTGCATCAATGTGCAATGGAGACAGGCTGGGGAAAGCAAAAGCTGGATTCAAAGCAAGCTGCGCCATGCTGGGTGCTGGGGTTCAAGTTACTGTCATTTGTTTTGAGTCGACTGCTAAAGTTGTGTATGCTGGGCCCAATCCATATTTTTTAGACACAGAAAATTCCGCTGCCATGCAGAGTGTGTTGGATAACATGAGATCTGGAGGAGGCACAAATATCCTGGCAGCAATGAAATTGACTGCGAGCGAAGTGAAGAAGAATCTGGGTCAGAGTATCTACGTCCTTTTGATGACTGATGGGGAGGACTTTGAATTGTCAAACCTTATTTCAAAGGAAAGCGACAAAATGGAGACTGAGTGGATAGACGACGTGCTGGTGCACATGTCTGGCGTTCAGATTCACATTGTAGGCATTTCACATGATGCAACACCCAGCAATTTATCCTATCTAAGCGAAGTCACGCATGGAACGTTGGTGTGCGTCAAAAACAAGGAAATCATCGACGTCATGGGAGCCTTGCTGGGCCTCGTCGAAGAAAAAATACCCGAAGCCATGACATTGGATATCAAAATCATAGCCAATGGCGTGGATTACCCCTTGCTCAAGACTCGCGTGCCTCTAATCATATCCAAGAGTTCACATATTGCATTCAAGATTCCTGCGCTGATTGAGGATTGCGAACACGTTTGCATCCACGTTCAATTGCAGGTTGCTTTTCTGGGAAACAAGATTGACATGCCCTCTTCTTTTTCCCTTATACAAGAAAAGGAAATGAAGATACTGAAGGAAGCAAGGGTCAAAGTGGAGGGCGATGCAATGGATCATCTGCAGGCGAGACCAGATTGCACCTGCATTTCTGAAGAGGCTAGACACTTGTGGGGCGAATACAACCGACAAATTGCATCTAACCTTCGACTCCTCAAAAACGATGGTTTTTCCAAGAACATGGAACTGAATCAGAAGCTTATCGTGCAGATGCTCGATTTCAAGGAATATCTATTTATCATGAATCCAAAACATGGAGCTGCTCAACGTGAAGAACTGGACTATTATGTCGCCATGCTTGAGGAGCAGGCCACTGGGATGAAAGAATGCAGAGAGAGCCGCAAGCAACGCATATTGGAAGAACAACGAGCACTCAGTCGCGCATCCACGCAGCGCAATTGCAGCATATCACTTCAGAGCGAGTCTCGAAGCATGTCAAGCGCGCAGGTGCATGCCATAGAGAGGATTCGCAGTTTATCGTCGTCTATTATATCAGAACCAGTTGCTGGACTAGGCATTTTAGCTATGTCGTCTGATGAAGAATCCAAGGATTAAAGCCTTTTTTTCGGGACTATCACTATCATGACGCTGTGGTATATATAGTCGTTTATTTTGCCTTGCACATTAAACATTCTATACATGGAGGGGTTCTTGGGTTCTTATAGAGGGATGACACAGGACCGGCATCGAGTTTCTGAAACGCGAAATAAAGCAGTGTATGTCCCGCTGCCTGCATATAACAATTGCATGTACACTGCAAATCAATTTGCTACTAGACATGTTGAGCTGGGTTCTCCGTATTTTTATCCTATTGCGCCCACATCTATACATGGGGCTCCTGGTTATGGGTATGGACATGGAGTGAGGGTGGATGGTAGCGGTAATCATTTGAGAAGCATACGACACATTGCAACAGAGAAAATGGACGGGCAAAGGACAGAAAGAAACAATGACGGAGCCTTTGTGTTTGCATTCAACCAATTAGTCCACGGCATTGAATCTCTGGGAATTTTTTCAGATTTTTGGGGATTCACTTGCTGGGGATGTGATAGATGGAGAAGGCCAAAAGCAGATGAGGATTATAAGAAAAAGAAGGGGCTTTTGAAGGCATTGCAAGCCAAAGCGACATTGAGTGCAGCTGATTTTAAAAAAATAAATGAGTTAGAACTTGAATTGCGGGAAAAGGATACGCCATGTTCTAAATATATTAGTCCAGAAGAGGGCGACAAATCATTTTATTTTAGAATGTTTCTGCAGACGATAATAGTCAGCGTCTATTTTATACTATTTGTATTGCTTGCAGTATACCACCAAGACGCAGTGTTTTGTCAAAAATTCTCGGATTCCTATCTGCTAAAGCCGGGTTGCAAGAATATCATGGAATCAGACAAATGTCAGTTTAGATGGGCAGCATCCACTCTCAAGATTCAAGAATATTCTATGATCCGCGTGATTTTTTTCGTCGCTGCTTGTGTGCCCTATCTTTTCCTCTATTTTTGCTCGTACATGCAAGAGAAGAAGCTTTTAAACCAGTACACCAGTACGTCACCTCCCAGCAAAGACAAGCAAACGAATGGCATATTTAGTATATTTCTAAAGGAAAAATCCAACAGTTATCAAATAAATACAGAAGATGCCACATCTTATGGTCTAGAATCAGGAGACTATGAAGAAACAAAAGCAGCAGCCTGCGACTGCGGAAGCTTTGGCTTCATCAGAAACGTATTCTTTGGCCTCTTTGTCGCGTGTTTCGGCCTGCTTGGAATCATGAGTCTCTCACTCGACATCGAGGCGTTTAATGGTCTGAAGGACTGCAACATGAAGCCTCCTCTTTTAGTCCCCAACAGCACAACCCCAGCCATATTTCCTGATAAAGACTGGAAAGCAAACAACTGGTCTCTTTATCTCGGAAGCACGCCGTACGATTTGCCGATCGGGTTGTTTGTGACGAATCTGATTGCCACAGTGTGGGGGCTGTGGTACATGGGCTCCCGATTCTGCTATCTGATGTCTAAGTCCAAGAACAAGACTGCAAATTGGCAGAAAAAGCCAAAAGCAGACACTTTATCAAATGATGCTGAAGCACAGCCACCAAATGCTGCTCAACCAGCAACATAATACCTACTTTGATTTAAAAACAACGAATATAATCAATAAAGCTAAAGAATAAAAATTCACACACAAAAACACACACTTCATTTATTATTCTCGCGAAGCTAACCAACATAGTTTTCCAGCACGCTTCCTGCTGCACAACCCACGCATTCATGTGCAGCGTAAGATGACCAAGACCCAGGACCGCATGGTTGGCAAGTCGAGATCAAATCTGCTCCTGTACTAGCAGAATACTTTCCAGGCACACATGCTATGCAAGTGCCGCTGTCCACTGCTATTTGTGTGCCTGAGTATTTTCCCACGCCACAAACCGTACAATACGACGAAGAATTCGAGCCCGAATTTGTATTGTATTTTCCAACGCCACAACTCAGACAGTCATTCTCAGTAGCAGATGCATCTGTATCGCTGTATTTCCCCTTGCCACACAGCTGGCAATTAGACTCTGCTGTCATGCCCGAATGGTGGTTATATTTGCCTCTCACACACGAGATGCAATCGCTGTCGTAGCGCAATCCTGTGCCTGTTGCATACGTTCCTGTAGTGCAACTCTCGCAATTTGTACTAGACGAGGCTCCTGTTCCTGGATTATAGGTTCCGTTCATACAAAACAAACAAGCAGCAAATATGCCGGTGCCAGTAGAATATCTGCCCTCTGCACAAGGAGTGCATGTTGAAGCATCTTGAGCGGCTACTGCATCAGATACCGTTCCTGCAGAGCACAGAGTGCACGTTGCGATTGAATCTGCCACATCATGTACGCTGTACGTGCCACGCACGCAGCTCAGACACACGCTGCTGTCTCCAGCTTGCGGGGTATCTGAATATTTTCCTTTGCCGCATGCAATGCAGTTTGTTTCTTCGCCCGCGTTTGAGACCGTTTGATATTTGCCCTGCACACAAATCTCGCAATTGCCTGAGCTATTGCTACCCGATCCAGTATAGTATTTGCCCAGCCCACAATTTAGACAGACGCCAGAGTCTTGAGCAGTGGGAGTCACTGAATATTTTCCCAATCCACACAGTGTGCATGCTGCAATGTTGTCTCGGCCTTCATCCGAATTGTATGTACCAGCCACGCAATGCATGCAGGCTTCGCCACTGCTGACTCTCCCAGTACCAGTGCCGTACGTGCCTTTCGCGCAGTTTAAGCATTGAACAGTTGGAATGTTTGGGGTTCCGCCATATTTTCCCGTAGGGCATATATCGCAAGAACCCGTCCCCGCAGTCCCCTGGTAGCCAGCATTGCACGTGCACGCTGTTCTGAGTATGCTTTGCGCTGGGGACGCAGCGTTGGGAGTGCATCCAGTGTGAGTTACGTTGCCTCCGCCGCAGTAAGAATTCGCGGGACATTGATGACATTGAAGCACGCTGTCTGAGCGATAATAAAAGCCGGCGTTGCACACACAAAAACTCCCATTCGTAGCTTGCACTGCTCCATTCGTGCCATAGTTTGTAGAGCAAACTTGTTTGTAGGTACCTCCCATGCAATAGTGGTTGGCTGGGCACTGTTGGCATGGACTTGTTTCAGTGTCTGAATAGTATCCAGGAACGCAGCTGCAGTTCCTTTGATCAATGGAACCTTGGACTGTCTTGGAATTTTCTCTGCACGACGAACGCGTTCCGCTCATGCAAAACGTGTCTGCGGGGCAAAGAGTGCATGCTACCCCTGTTTGACCCCCTGGCGTGGTTTCATACCCTGCAAGACAAGAGCAATCATTTATATCATCGCTATATGCAGAAGACCAAGTATATGAAGGACAGCCGTTTATAGGACTTGAAGCCAAGCGCCCAGGACACCAACTATTATCTGGACATGGAGTACAAGGAAGGGGATTGGTATTTTCTCCATAGTACCCTGCCTTGCACCAACACTGACTAAAGACACTAGAACCAGTACCTGAAGTATATTCTGACGCGGAATCGCAGCTTATGGGCTGGGCATATTCTCCAGTACAATACTTGTCCTTTTCGCAAATAGTGCAATTTGTAGTATTCGCTGTCTTGTAGTATCCTGAGTTGCAGCGACAATCCACGATAGTGCCTGTGGCAGTGTCAATCGTGGTGCCATTCCCGCAAGTAGTGCAGAAATCGTCTCCCTTGTATGAAAATTTGCCTTGCGCACAAGCATAGCACTTATATAGACCATCAGAGTCAATGTCTTTATAGTAGCCTGCATGGCACTTGAAATCCGTAGACCCAGACCAAGAGTAACCATTATCCGGCACGGGGTAGCAGGCAGCTTCAGCCGCACTGCGAATGGTTGTTCTATCTGCTCGATCATAATACTGATCCGTGCAATTTGTACACTGATCCATTCCAGTATCGTCTGCATAACTGCCAGGAACGCAATCAGTGCACACTGAACCTCCATTCAAGCCCGCGTAGCCAACTACGCACTTGCACTGATCTTTGGAAGTTGTTGCTAGATTGAGAGAATAGGAATTGGAAGGACACAAAATGCAGTCTGATCTGTTGTCTCGACCAGTCAATTCATTATATGTTCCCCTCTCGCAGTCAATACACATGACTTGTCCAGCTACTTCTTGATATTTCCCAGCCTCGCAATTTTTGCAAGCACTCGCTTCAGAATTCATTCCTGATCCTACACCATACTTGCCCTTCGTACAAGACGTACATTGATCTGCTGAGTTAAATCCAGGATTCACGCCGTATTTTCCGTTCACGCACGCAGTGCAATTGCTTGGCGAAATAGCCTGCAGATGCACGCCGTACGTGCCTGCAGAACAAAGTGTACAGTTTGAACTCTCCAAAATAAACCCAATGCCAGTGGCATATTTTCCTGTTCCGCATGCAATGCATTGAATTTGAGCTACACTTTCCTGATACTTTCCGGGCTCGCAAAAGATGCATTCTATCTGCTTGGCTATGCTGTTGTATTTGCCCTTTTCGCAGCTCTTGCACGAAGTTTGATTCACTATGTCTGTATATTTTCCTGCATCGCAGTCTGTGCACGCATTCACGCCCACCAATCCAGTGCTCGCGCCATACGTCCCGGCTGGACAGCCAGCTATTTGGTCTGCACCTACGCAATATGACCCGAGAGGGCACACCAAGCAATACCCAGAGTCGCAGTTGGTCTTGTCTGTTGTTGCCTTTGTATTTGTTGGACAGGCATTGCAGCTATTTGTGCAAATTTGGCCTTCAAGACAATACGTATTGCCTGTACAAGCCTGACATGTTGAGGTAGTTGTATTCCAAAATTGACCTGCAGTGCATGTACTGCTAGCTTCAGCACCACGATAGAATGCAATTTTATAAAAATACACAAAAAACAGAGCCCAATGCTGCTGCGCGCGGCGCAAGTGCATTTTTGGCTTTAATCAATGAAGTTATGTATAATCTATATCAATGAATAATAGTATTTATATACGTCGTTGTGCCTTTAATAAGTAATAATCTACTATTTCTTCTTCCTTAAATGAACAGTCCGCGTTTAAACAATCACATACTTCTATTTTGCATGGTGATATTCGACAACCAACCAGTAGGTGCAAATGAGTGCCTGCCTTCGATGTATACTCTACCGCCCAGTGGGATAAGAATACGTGCTCCAATCAACCCAGCTTTGTATTCTACGTGCACAAATCTGCAAACAGGAGGAGGGTTTCCAGACGGTATCATAAGCGACCCAGACAATCACTGCTTTAAAACCTGGTGGTATGTACCCAATCAAGGGTGTACTTGGAATAAAAAAGACCCATGCACCTGCAGTGCATATACATGCAGTGGGGGGTTTGGAGAGTATTGTTTTTGTTCCATGGGAGGAGGTGGTTTAAATAGAGCTCATAAATACTGCTTCAAAGAAACAACTAGCTGTTATGTATTAGCCAGTACATGTCCCACAGGAAACGTAATTAGAGACTGTGGTTGTTTTCAAAATGGTACAACTTTGGCGGCTGGCTCTTCAGAAAAGCGCTGGAACTGTTATTCTGGATTTTGCACAGCATGCCCTAAGGGTCATCAATGTCCGGACAAAGCATATGCCATACCATGTGATGCGTCTAAAAATGAATATCAAGATGAAGAGGGGCAAGCGCGATGCAAGCAGTGTATTTGTCCTCCACGCCAGTACAGAACAGCAACATTCAAATGTGATCCAGATATAGGCCCTGTTGGATGTGGCCAATGTGACCGATGCACAGACTCTCCTGAATGTGAATCTTCTAGAAATCCCAATTTTTGGAAAGATAACAATGGTTATTGCAGAATGTGCGAAAACGCGCACTGTACTCATCCAAATTATTTTCGGGGAAGTCCAAATGACATGTACTGCTATTTCACAAATGTTCAGAATAATGCCACGGTGGGTAAATGCGCCCCCTTATATTTTGATATGACACTCAACCCTAATGATCCAGGGTTTAGAACAAGAGATTTCCAAAAACATAAAACTGAATCAGAGATCAAAGAAGGGTACATTCCATGGAAAGCTGGGTACAAACGGACAAAGCCTATGTTCCCAATGGCACACACCGGAGGAATTTTGCATGGATATCCAGGCCAATTGCCATTTTATACACGATGTGAATCTCTTACCCCGGCATACCCCTACAAGTGGACTACAAACACTGACAGAATTGCTGAGCTGAATAAAATGACAGATTCTTGGGAGCACGACTGCTCTAAAGCATATGCACAAGACTGTGATAACGCTAAGCCAGTTTATTTTGACGAGCTAACGAATTTATTGCTGCGAACATGTGAAACATGCAAACTGCCAAGCTTTTTTAAAGATAACAAGTGCATATGCCCCAATGGCACAGCAAGTCTAGATCAACTACAAGATAGAAGTCTCGTTTCATTTCCTGTTTTTCCCAAGAACACGACGTCAGATACTCCATGCTATACGTGCAGAGCCTACACAGAGACTAATTTTCTGTGGCAAAAAGGCCCTGCTATATTTGTGAGCGAATCACTGCGCTGCAGCGAAGCCATGGACCAATTGCTGCCTGCTAATCAACTTCAATACTTAACAGAGGCAAACGAGTGGGCCACATGTGGTTCAGGTTTAATACCCAATCTAGAGAGAACTGCCTGTTTGCAATGCCCCCAAGGCCAATATGCATCCGAAAAATATCCCACATTTGAAGATAATTTAAAACAATATGAATGCAGAGTGTGCGAGGCAGGAACATATCAAGACATGCCAGGTCAATTCAGCTGCAAACCAAAGAGAACAACATGTCTTCCTGGAAACAAAGTAATCATAAACGACGAATCAGACGTGACACACGACAATGATTGTGAACCTTGCGAAACTAGATGTCTTGATGGTCAAATTCAAGTATATCAAGACAATAGCAATGATACATGCAGTGGCAATGGACTTTCATATTTCGCATGCTATGACTGGGCCAATAACATTCATTTTCCCATGGATACGCGTTTGAGGTACACCCAAACGCCTGGACTCAACCCACAGCCCAGCATAAGAGTAGAAAAATGTCCAGAGCAAAGATTGCCAGACCATTCATTTTTTGTCAAAGTAGAACAACAGGAGTTAAATGGGAGACAGTGCTATTTTTCGTGTCTGCATGGAGTTGATAAAAAGTTTCAGGAAATAATCCACGAAGTCGAAGAGAGATATGCTTTGGTGCACAATGTGCATCTGACTCCATTTATAGTAAAAAATATCGATAATTCACCCAAACGTGAAAGCGGGTCGAAGATCAAGATTTTATCTGAAGAACTACAATTGGACCACAACCACGCAGATGATGCAGAAGTAGATTTTGCTTCATGGATTCACCAAACCAAAGAAGTTGACATAAAGAGGGATTGTCCTTTTTGCGACGTGGCATGGAAATCTAATACATTTTTGATGATTGACGACCTATTGACAACGCCCAACTCCATGCTTTTATCATCTCTCTTAACAGAAACCAGTCAAGGCATAGATAATACCACGCAAATCTACTACCGCGTATGCCTCAATCACTCTGCTGCATACAATCGATGCCAAAACAAGTGGTATTCGACCCTCACTCCAAACCAACATTATGCTGATAAATCCAGAATGCAAAATGGATTGAACGAGATGGGCTCTTATGTCAAATGTGCGTATGACGCGAGAACTTCGTTAATAGCACAAGCCAATAGAGGAACAGACACCTATAGCGTCCAATCTAGTCACGCAACTGAAATCTGCAGGCTGGAAATAAAAAGTCGCGATAATATTAATTCCAACGCCTCGTCCAATGTCTCTGAATGGAGTGATGCGCTGACGGACACGTCCTCATTGACTCTTACGTCCTGGGATAGAGTAGGATGCACTGAACACTGTCTCGACAAAGAGCAACTCAAGATAAGGAATGTGATTCGGCGTCTGGACATCACCAGTAACCGAATGCCCATCGCCCAACACATAGAATATTTTTTAAGTCGCGAAACTTGGCGCAATCTTTCGCAATACCCATACATTTTCTCTTCAGATGCTCCCCGGTGTTCATTTGATTGCGGCTCTAACACCATAAAGCTTCGGTACAAAGATTTTCCTGGCGTGCCACAGCATTCAACAGACGTCAGCGCGTGTGTTCCTTGCAGTCCAGACGACACTGGCACTTTGGCTTTAGCATGCTCACTCCTGGGGAAAATACTCAAGTCAGCTCGATGCAATAATCAGGCGGTGACCAACTGGACTCTCGACGACATTTGCGATTCTTGCAGTCAAAACAAAGAAGGGGCTGTTTATATAGAAACAGGCTCTGACTCTCAAATATCAGGGTGGACAAGCCAAAGAGAAGCTCAACAATATCATCCCATGAATTCATGGCAAACTATGGCTTGCAAGTACAGATGTGTACCAGGTTTTTACCCAAACGACGTAGAGGCCGATTATAGAGAAAATCCATGCATTTCGTGTTCAGAAACAATACAAACGCTGTGCGTGGAAAACCATAACAATGATGGGAGCGAGACTGCGTGGTTTAAGCAGAAGCCAAATTGTGACTATGGTTTTCCGTTGCAGTATAAAAGTGTGAAATGCAATACATGCCAGAATTATTGGGAACCACACAATGACAACATACGCGGTAATTCCGCAGCCTTCAAACCTGGCATTTATGAGAGCGAATCAGAATGTTTGGCTCTGTGTCACGAATCTGATTATCATTCATTTGATAGACGCACTGTTGTTACTGACGAGAGTTGGATTCCCATAACTTCTCCTATTCCAATTCAGCATTTAACATGTGTCAATTGTACCGAATTCCCAGATTATCCGTGCAATGGTTCGTGTCTGCAACATAGGTTCCTGCATCCCACATCCAACCAATGTACAATATGCAATGACTCTGCATGCCCGTCGCCTGAACTATATCGCGAAGAATGCCAAGGCGGAAATCGAAACACAGACGCTCAGTGCATAGATTGCCCGCCAGGCTATCGTCAAAATAATGTGTACAGCGATACAATACCTTATCTGATGGAATCCACATCTGATCTTGCGCGTCTGATACAAAGCACGAAAAACAAAATCACTAGAAAATACGTGAGTTTAAAATCCATAGACCAGGATTTGAATCCTGTACTCTTTGTGAGCGATAAACCCACGCTTTCATTGACTGCAGCCAACAAAAACGGCATAATTCAGCGCCAATGCCTCTTAGCTTGTCAAAACAATTACGTTTGGATTGACATCACAACACAAAAATCCCCACACGCAAAGTCAGGTTCCACAATCTTGGAGTATGACCATGAAAGGCACATGTGCTTGCCCTGTGATTCGTCATTCTTTAAGCAAGCGCTTGCATCTCAAGACCTTACCCTATACTCGGTCTGGAACGAAAGTGGAAATCATTCTCTCTTCTCTTCTCTTTGGATAAATGGAGCAGCTACACTGCCTCTCTTCATATTAACTGCCACAAAAATAAATATGAGAGGGTCTTGCTATGCATGCCAAGATCCAGGGTCTCAAATCACTACTGAGAATTCTTCTTTATGCGCGACAGCCCCTGGATCCTGTTCTTCTGATTCTTGTAGTCCACATAACGGGACCTTTCATCAGGAACTATCTACAGCCATCCCGACTAATACAATTGCGTCTGGCACATTCTTTCGACCTGGCAATGGCCAATCTAGGCCATTATCTACTAAGATACGTACAAACAATACCAATGGGAACAGGCGGAGGCGGCTGCTGCAGACTGCGTTTTCTGATAGTTCAAGTGGTGCATCTGAGGAAACACTCACGAAAAAAAAATTGTTTCGACAGAGAATCACAGCATACAAATTACCAGTGCAAAGGAGAGAAGACTCTGCAACTTGCTGTGATTACGTGTATGCCAACTCAGACGAGGACAAAGAAAAATGCAAGAATATGCAGGCATGGGAGATTCAGTTCAAATTTCTAAGAGCCGGCAAGTCATTGGGCAATGATTTCTGCAGTTCGTTTAGGGTAATTGACAAGATGCCAACAGCATTGACTCCAAATGTCATGGGGCAAACGTCTATGACTGCAGGTAAACGAACCAGGAATCTACTGCAATTCAACACAGAAGTATTGAATCCAAATACAATAAATGCAGCGAATGCGCAAAACGAAGAAGTCATTGAATTCGAGATTCAATCTCCGCGAATATGTCCCGCGGGCACGTACAAGGAAGGCGTTGGATACAAAAAACAATGCACTCCGTGTCCAAACGGCGCTTCTACTACATGGCCATATACTGGCTCGACTTCAAAGGAATCTTGTTTTTGTCAGCTAGGATGGAAGACCACGAGAAGAGAATGGACAGAAAACAATGAATTTATCCTCGAATGCACAGAATGTGGGGTAGGTTTTTTCCGCTCAGATGATCCCAATTTATTTCCTTCAAACTTAAATGAGACAACATACTGTCTACCTTGCCCTGACCCTGTGACCATGTTTACCCCTTCGCGTGCTAGTTCACGTTGTTTCTGCAAGCCGGGATTTTATCGCTATGATGCAGAGTGCGTTCCGTGTCCTGTTGGCTCCTATTGCTCTGAGGAAAAACAAATCCAATGCCCTGCTTTTAGCACGACGTTGTCCAGCAACTCCTCGGAGAGGGGACACTGCATATGCAATTCGAAAACGCACTATGGAAATTTGTCAGAGCCTGATTCACAATGCATAGAAATTCCTCCAGGCATCAGATGCCTTGACGGTTCGTGGGACTGCGAGTGCGCCTCGGGATGGACAAAAGTTCAAGACCCCTTCGATAAGAAAAGAGCTCGATGCATCACTTCATGCAAAATAGGAGAGTACATTGAAGTGAACGAACAAGACAAGAGCATATCTACGCATTGCAGACCCTGTCCGTTGAATACGTACTCAGACAAGCCAGAAGCTATTGGCCTCTCAGAGAGTTGCAGATCGTGCCCCAGCAACACGTTCACCGAGAGGAATGGCTCGTCGAATATATCAGATTGCAAATGTGCCACTCCGTCTGCTACTATCATGGAATGTGGAATATGTCCAGAAAATTATTATATGGACAATAACACCAAAATATGTACTGCATGCCCCCATCCTCTGCTTTCAAACCGAGGATCTTTAGGAAGGCTATCTTGTTCATTTTGTCCTAAAGGATATCAAAGCATAAAAAAACCAATAATAAACAGTGTCGACGAATACAACTTTGAGTATGAATGTGTGCCGTGTCCAGCTGGGTTTTTTTCTCAGCGCACTGGCATATCGTGCACGGCGTGTCCTAGAGGCTACACTACTTTTGTGATTGGCGCTAGCAGTTTAAACCAGTGTGTGCCCGTTCAAACCATGGCTTAAACCCAAATGCGTTCTTCAACACAAAAGGAATCATTTCCAGGCTACTGTCATTCCTGCATTCACGTTCTACATCTTTTGGGAATGCCTTGGCTTGCAGCGAATTAAAGTAACAGTACAGAGAGGAGAACGCACCACTAAAAAAGAGAATGCATTTGAGCCAGCCAGCATACAAGAGCCAAGGCACTGGAGAAGAGGGAGTGCCTTGTTTTAGAGCATCAATACACGCCCCGTTTTCTGAGACAGTAATTGACATATGCAAGCCAGCTATGGCCATGACCATCATGCAGGTGCCAGAATAAAGATACCAATTCCACCACCCGAAACAAAACAAACAGCAGCAGCCATACACGCAGTACACTGACGGAATTATGATGGGAGAAAGGAGAGACACCAGGGAAAATTCCCAAAAGCCAGGACACAATTTCTTCACATTCGTGGTGTTATTCCACGCCAACAAGGCGCATATTCCAATAAACAACATTAAAAACAGCACAAATACTAAAAATCCAGCACAGCAAATGCATCCCATAAAGATGTTGGCTACGTCTTTGGATCTAGGAAGTCTACTGCTTTCCATTTCATCAGGGGGCATCAGCACTAGGATATCACCATCTCCTGTGCCATCATGTATTAAAGGAAGGGTCGAGTGTTGTAGGCTACTATCGCAAGCCAATTCTCTTTCTCTTGGCGACGGGGCAGCTTGCATCAATACATTCTTGCTGTGGTTCATCGCTGAACAAGCCATCGCGGTCTTCCTCATAGCCGTGTTTATTTTTCTTTTTTTGATTATTCACTAAACGACGATTTGCCTTTTTTGACGCCTTTAAAAGCAAAACAAGACTTGAATATATAATTCCCATTCTTGGTATAAGCTCAGGATAACGCAATCGACGCCTGGATAACAACATGATTTTTCGTTTAAAGTACTGATCTGCGTGTGATTCACTGTTTTTCCGCAGCACGCTGGTTTCTAATTTGTCATAGAGGTTCACATACGCAGTCTGTTCCAACTTAAGGGCGCCCAAAAATCCGTAATCCCCGTGAATAGCAGAGTACTCATATACAGTGATATTAAATTCTTCACATGCCTTTTTTTCTTCTTCTGTCATATCATATTCACTTACCCATTTCTCCACGTCTCTCCACAGTGTACATCGTTTCGAATCCAAATCATCATCATTCATCATAACACATTGATTTTGGTGCTTAGAGTTTGTACTAGAAGAAGACGCATCGAAAACATAATGAGGGATGAGGTCATTTTTTGTTTCTTTTATTTCACAAGTCTCAATTTTGCGGGATAGACGACGGCGCAATATGTCAGTGGGGGGTGGGCAGTTGAATAGAAGGGGTTCACACCCCAACTCTACTAATTTTTTATTTGTCTTAGTGAATCTCGCGACTCGTTCTATAGTTTCCGTCCTCAATCTATCTTGATCTGTTGCCATGGTTTTTGAAATGATCTCCAATAAAATTGGTTCGACGTCAACATGTGAAATTCCATGTTCTGCGAATATTGTATCCCGTAGTTTGTCGCCGTCTAGTTCCATGGAATTTCTTTGGGGTATTTTTTTTTTGTTGAAGCCTTTATATATGGAAACTTAAGGCTTCTCTGTTCCTCAACATGTCTCAGCCATTGTCCACTGAGCCTGACGTCATCATCACTACCCCAAGCACGCCATGCCAGTCTGTTCAGCAGCACAAGAAACGATACAGACGCCCCAACATACCCACCCATGTCAAAAAACTGTGCCAACTTACTTTGCTCAAAATCATGTTTTTGGAGAATATGAATGTAGAGGACTTGTGCATCAACGAAGATGTCTGCTGCCTTTTTGCCCTAAGCCACGCGTTTTTTTCTTGGTGTAGATATCGAGATGTGAGTGCTCTGGCCAAAAAACTCAACGAGTGGCTGAAGTGGCTGAAGCCATTGTTAACAGAAACGTGCTTTCTTACTATATTTCACGTTTCAGACGCGCTTCAGAAAAAACATAATATCTCAGATGAGGACATGTCGAAACTGGAGGATCTTTTCCAGAATTATTCAAAATGGACAATGATGGGCAGTCTTCCTAATTTCTTTTATTTGGGTAGGAGCATCAAAAACAAACTGGACCCATCTCTGGTTTATACAAACAATGAAGGCAAAATTCTAAACATATTATGGGTAGAATCGTCTGAATCAGAGGATGAAGACCGCGAAGAAAAGGCATACAGTGCAGTAGAAGCAAATGGAGCAAAACAATGGTATATTGAGAGGCGAGGATTATTTATTGAACTCGGCAAACAAATCATTTCCAAAAAATCAATTGCCGAACAAACTTTTGCAGACGACGAAGAAACAGGAAGAGTCTCCTATCCTGAAAGAAATTCAAAGAAAACCACAAAAAGCGCATTGGCTTCAACGTCTTTGCCTCTCCCAAGCCTTTTTCTCACAGCAGCAAAATCAGCATCGAAGAATGCCAAGAGAAAAAATACAATGTTGGATGCCTCGCTGGACCACTATGACGAGGATTTTAAGAGAGTGCGCATCCAGGCAGACAATCACATGGCATGCTTTGATTCTTCTTTGCCTATCGTGCTTCACACCCAAAATGCAACGAGTGAATTGTTTGGGAAACAACAGCATTTATTTCAGTTGTTGAGAGAATATGGCGAAGACACACAGGAATTTCTTCATCTCATTCAAAATCTTACTCAAAAACGAAAGCAAATCATGCAGGTATTGCAAGACACTGTGTATTCTATCACAGACTTTCAAAATGGAGTTTTTTCGTTTTTGACTAAAAAAATAGGAGATGATTCCCAGCCTCCTACTTCAAACGAATTAGTAGAGAGAGCAGACGGAAATGTTTTCGGAGCTGCTGTTGGAGTGCGCAATACGTGTCAATCCGTAATGCAAAACATGCTCCCTAATGTAGTGGACAGAATCCTAAACACGAATGACAAGAGCATGGAAAGCATTTTGCCACCCAATGTACTTGTCCCCATACAAGACTATCTCATGTCTAGACAGCGATACCCATGCATGTCTTCGAGGATGGTACTCATGGGGTCTTATCTAAAGGATATGCAAGCTCCTTGACCCTGAATTTGATCTCTCCATTAAAGATTGTGTGCTATATATATATGACACATTGAACTCCAAACAAACACCTAGGAAAAAATGTCTGTGCCTCCGCATCGTTCACCCAACACAACACAAACCCAGTTTAATCAATATCCATCTGCTACTACTGCATACAATGCTGCCCCCGCATTTTCTTCCATCCGAAAGACGTCGAGCATGTACAATCCAGCGCCTACTACAACAATGTCTCCGCATTCGATGATGCCTTTTGTTCGAACTGCTTATCCATATGCCTTTTCCGACGCGTCACATGCATATGCTCGCACTCCCACTACTGCATCCAATCCCTACCGCGAGTTAGTTTCCCGTGGTTTGCCTCACACCATGTCTGAGTTCAATCTCAAACCCGGGAGCGCGCACACTGCATCCGAGATTCCACTTCCTCTGTATGGCGGCGCAAAAACTAATGCTGCTTTTGGCGGAGAGCGCTTTTCTTCTTCTCACCAGCCCTTTTATCCTGGCTACTAGTATTCTACAATGAATTTAGCGCGTTGTGAAGAAGCGACCCAGCGAGTGCATTTGTGGGGCGCGAAATATGTTATCTTTATTTTCTTGCAATGTCGGCCAGTGCGCAGCAGCGTTTTGGAAGTTCATTGAAGTGGCTGTATTTTTTTTGAAATTAAATCTATTCACTTTTGTCGATGCATAGGAAGTAGAGCCCGATGGAGACAGCGCCCTCCATCTCTTGTAGAGTAGATTATCAAATAGAGATGCTAAACACAGACACGTAGCAGTGAGAGAGCACACCCCAAACACGTCATTTGAATCATTGGTTGAGCCAAGATATATGAAAGAACATATCAAAAATAAAAAGATGCCTAGGATGCGCAACACCATTCCTAAAAACACAAACGTAGAATTTCGGATATTTGATTGCATAAAAAAGCCACATCCATACAACACAAAGCCCCCAACACAAAATATTAAGGGGAGCCATATCCCTCCACATAATATATTCTTATCGTTTTTGCAAATAGATTTCAGAGTAGCATCTCCTCTCAAATGATCGCACGTGAATCTTAACTTGGAGATTATACTCAGAGGCGTCATCAAAACAGTCATTGCTATTCCAAGGCATCCGAACTCAGTCAACCCCACAGTGAAACCCCCTGCGCTCCAAGTCTGAGACCCCAACGAAGACACATACATAACCCACGCCCAGGCAAATGTTCCCACACACGATAATTGAGGAAATGCTGCTGCCCCAAAAAAAGATACACTGTACTTTTTTGGTTCATTGAGACAGAGTATTCCCACAATAGTAGTCACTAGTGCAATCCCTAAAAAGAGAGACGTTTGAGCAGAGGCAACGTGGGGCAAAGGCTCGCGAATTCTAAGCAGAGCTACTCCCACACCTTGAATGCACGTGCTAAGCAGGGATGCCACGATGTGCGTGCTCACCATCCACATTTCTAATGAGGCCACTATAACCACGCCGTTTTTTCCCCCTCCTATCGAAGAAGAAGTGCTTGCATTACTTGCATATACCAAACTATATGTCAACGAGTATATGGCAAATCCTATCAAAGAAAGAACACTCAGCGTACAATGCCCCACCAATTCTTCCCTCAGATGGTTTATGCCTAGAGAGGATGACATTTTATACACGCGACGGATATTTCTATTTATTTTTCCTCAATATCCTTATTAAGAGCTTTATTTTTCTTTTTTTTGTTTTGCGGAGGATGAGAGGAATAATTCAATAAACGCTTCTCTTCTTCTAAAATCTTCTTAGCAATCAGATGGTCCTTGGCAATCGATACATACGTCATGAAACACACGCCTACAGTACAGACCACAAGTACGGCTCCTGCACATGCACCCCACAGCACTAAATCTGTGCCCTTCACAGACCAACCTAAATTCATAAACGTCTCTTCGGTGCCTCTCCATGGGGAAAACTTGAAACTCAAAGGAACAGCATCATTTGTAGTAGTTGGATTTAAGTAGATAGTCGTAGGAAAATATGTGAGCAAAGAGATGGCTTCTCGCGCCTTTTCTGGAGAGATAGCTTGGAAGACATACATGAAACAGGTTCCCCCCCGAGAACCAGGCTCTGTATTTGTGTATGTTTGCACATGGTAGACTGCCGAACTCTTCAAGATGGACTGTATGTCACTGTGCACTTTCTCTCTAACTTGATCAAGCTGTGCTGATAATACTATGTGTGGATTGACGCACGCCTGAATCTCTATGGAATTGGCAGTTCTCATGGTAGACTCTGTATTAAAAACCTGGGCCTCTATTATTGCCATGCAATAGAAATACGCTATGATCGCCAAGTTTTTATTCATATATGCTCTTGGTTAGTGTCAATACTTATGAATTTATATAACTTTCAATAGCTATTCCGGCGCTTGCTAAGAAGATACTCATATGCCCATGCAAAAAATTCGGCTGAACCAAGAGCTACAGCCAAATTCATAGCATCATGTGCTAGCTGAGCAGCATCTCCCCCATTCTTATGATATCCCATAGTATCTAGCGCATAGCTACCAACATTAAACTTATAATCAGTATGAGGAGCAGATTGATACATGGGAGAATACATGCTGCTAGTGATAGGCACAGGCGACTGCTCTACAAAGTAAGGCTGAGAGCTCGTCATGGGAACAGCACCGTGGCTGCTATACACAGGAGAATCTACAACAAATGGACTGGCAGTGGCAGCGGACGGGACATAATACGGAGGCATATGAACAGAAGTCTTGGGAACAGCGCCATGGGGAGACGCGCGCAACATAGAGGAAGAAGTTTTTGTAGTAGAAGAAGGGTGACGTGCTGACATTTTCGTTTGATCAACAATAGATTATTCAAATGAAACTTCATCTTCTTTAAATACCCTGAGAGGTGTACTATGGGAGGTCATTTTTTTAATCGAAGTAACAACCTATGTTTATATCGCCGCAAAATGACTTGATTTATGAAATCAAAGCGTCCCATGTCAAAACCTGGCCTCCACCAAAAATCCGTGAGTCTTCGAGGCGAGCTATCTACGTCAAAATACGAAAAAAAAGGTCCTCCTGGAACCCACGTTCTAGGCAATGGGATCCTAAAAAACGACTTCATTTGATTTAGCCAACACATTCTACGCACGAGAGTCTCCTCCTGAACTCCATCTGCTGACAAAGGCACCATCATAAATGCGTTTTTTTGCATAGTCAGCTTGTGGGCAAGTCGAGCACATGCAGCTGTGAGAAGTCGCGCTGCCTGAATGCGAAGGAGTTGGGTTTGTTGGCACTCTTTCAAGCTGACATCCATAATGCGCTCGATGTCTGATTTCCATAGAAAACAGCATTCTCTATTCTCTGACTCTGCATATTTAGAAATGAACGGTGCATCCAGGTCAGAAGCAGCCGTTTGAAGTTTTGACATGATCCTCTTGGCGGCGCTGTCGTCCATCACAAGCATACTCCGAACTTGATCCTTCATACTGCTGCTGTGCACGTATGGCTTTCTCCCTTTTTTATTCATTCGCGATTCCAAAACACATGCAGTAGGCACCAAAATCCCATTATGTTCCGCATATGTTTCCATAAAATCATAGAATGAAAGTCCATATCGGAAGAACAGTTCTCCGTTGCTGACGAGATTATCACAAAAGCACTGATGGCAAGTGCGAACCAACAGCGACTTCACTATGAAATGGTGCGACTGTTTTCCGCAAAACTGACACTGACTTCCAAATATCAAGGCCAATGTGTTTTTCGGGAGAATATTGCCTAAAGAATCTCTTGATATAGCAGAAGATGATATATTAGGGACTTCATGGACAATTCGCTCTATATGCTGAAGTTTTTTCAAATATTTGCTTTGTTTGAAATATCGTCTTTGGTAATCTAAAACTTTAGAATAAAAATTACCCCACCACCAAACATTCACAGCAAACAATTCTCTAAAATATCTATTGCAAGCACATAAACAGATTGCTGAGTGTGGGTGTCCAGCCAAGGACTCTGCTATCACGAACCAAATATTATTATCTAGATATGCAAAACCAATTTTTTCTACTGCATTATTCTTATTTTTTTTGCGAAAACTCTTCTTTTTTATTCCAGTATTTCTGTGCCTTGCCCCTTTTCTTATTACTTCAGTTATGAACCCAGCTATGATTGGTTTGGAATCTAGAGTATTTGGAGTTTGTTCTTGAGACTCTTGATATTCGTCTCTCCTCCAAAAACAACATACTGACATTTGCCCCGCTTGTTGTTGTGTTGTGTTTAACCTCTTTCTACAAACTACAAGGATAAATATGTAGCTTGCGGCATTCGCTTATATCAAAGTTTCATCCCACACTCTTTAGCAACACCTACCATTGCAATTCATTTTTTTTGATTTAATTTCCCACATGCAGACGCCTACCACACCTCCTCTTGAAGTTATCAAAGAAACAACCACAGTTTCGTCGAAGAAATGGTCAGACGACAATACAGACGAGGACAATGAACCCAAAAACGATTCAGTGGATGCAGGAGGTTCGCAGGATAAGAAAGGGGATCAAAAGCAAAAGGGAATATTTATGCTCGAAATTGAATCAAACTTGGCACCGTTTTTGGTGGGAGTGAAGGGAAGAAACATTTCTCTCATTCGCAAGTTCACTGGCATGCTCATCACAATCGAAAACTCAATGGTCAGTATGACCCCATCGAGACCTCGACACGTGAACCCAGACTTGGCCTGGAAAATGGTCATGTCTGCTTGCTATGGAGGCATCTTGAGGTGGTTTGAAACCCCATATGCCACAAAAAAGGGCTATCCTGCAGATAAAGTAGAGGAACTCCAGACACTTGCTATGTCCTTTAACTGTACGCTGGATCTCCTTCGTTCTCGACGCGGACATTTGTGTCTCATGCTTGTGCCGAATCTTCACATCCAACCATCTGATCAACGCCCTTCTGATGCAGAAATTCACGCAAACAAACTCCGCATCCAAAATGCCAGGCATGAGTTGATGCAGGCCCTCAACATCCAGCGCAACCCGCCTGTCGCATCTTCTTCAGGAGAGTGATTGGGATCAAAGCGACGATATCACTTTGCCTTGTGCATTTATCAATCCAGACAGCAAGACAGGAAAAACAGAATAAACTAAATATTGAAGGAATTTTCTTGTGAATTGAGGGCTATATCGTTTTATATAAAAAGAAAACTCATATTCTATGAACGTAGAGAGCAAGAGAGGTATGGTGATCTTAGCCATTTGTTTAGGATGAAGAAAATGATCATAGACTTCTGTCGTGAAACCTGTCATAGCACTGTGAATTGCAAACTTTAGGTATTGATCCATTTTTTGCTTCATGAATTCTTCAGGAGATTCCAAGGCTAATCTCGGAATTGAATCATGGAATTCATTAAGCAAATACTTGCGAGGCTCATTGACAAATTTCATAAAAAGAGCAAACGGCTTGTTCTTGGGGTCTTGGTTATCATCCGAAAATTTTTCATTCGCAATAGATATAAGCCTATCCAGGTTATAGCGGAAATTCACATCAACAAGTTTGTATTTATCAATGGCACATCCGTGCGCGATGATTTGTGGTATATCATACATGAGTTTTATATAGAGCTCACTGCCTTTTCCTCCTCCCTCCTTTTTTATCACTCGCCTCATAAACATGTAGACATGACATAATTTGTAGCTAGATTCAAGCGTTCGCTTCCTTTCACTAAACAAAAAACTGAGAGAGGAAGACGACAGAGAATAAAGCTGATTGTACATGGAATCAAATGCGGGCTCGATTTCGCCGTCCCTCACATTCCACAAATTATTTCGTTCACAAAACAGTTTAAAAGCAGCAGCTACATGCCATGGACTTTTTCTGATAATTTTGGTTGAATTAGATGACACTGGCACTTCGCGTTCATATTTCACATTCTCGAATTTCTCTATGTTTTCTACAATCTCTTCTACAATTGATTGTGATACACTAGAACCGGAATCTGATTCTGGAACATAATTTAGTGACAATATTGCACGTCTTGGCAATTCACTGCCATTAAACGTTGCTTCAATCTGTTCATATTCGTCTTTTTCTATATTGATGGCATGCATTAAAAAATTGCCAATCTTTCGCTTCATAGTGACATCTGTGGACTTATTCAGGATGCGATCGTTGTTTTGTATGCAACAAAAGATAAATTCGCTTGCACAAGTCTTTATTCCTACATTTAATTCATTCGAATATTCCTGTCCATTCAATTCCGATTCAGCTCTCTCCCAATAATCAAAATAATCCACATTCAATTCTTTCTTAAGATTAGACAAGTACTGATTTGCCTCGGCTTCCACTTGCATATAATTTTTTTCGTCTGCAATAGTATATTGCTTTAATGTATGCATCAACAATCTCCAAACATAGAGGGACCTTCCACTTCCAACAAAGACATTTGTATCCAAAAAATTGCCCATCACTTGGTCTACAAACCCCTGCAGTGGATTCAATTGCGAGAAAATGCTCTTCTTTTCGGGAGCACTCGTAGACTCTGATATTCCCCTACTCAACAAAATCTGATCCATACTCTAATCTTGCCAAAATCATGCAAGCGCTTATATATGTTTTAAACGTGCGCCATTATGACAGTGACGTTGTCTTGACTCCCCATTAAAACAGCCAAGTGCGCTGCAGATCGGCATAGCAGCGCGTCATCTGCAACAAAGGCAGAAGGCATCACATATTTGGATTCAATGTTTTCTTCCAACCAGGCCATTGACTTTTCGCAAGCATTCAGCCAGTACAAATATGAATCCTCGCTAACGCTACTATATGTATCTCGAAACGCAGTAGACCTCAAGGCAACCATGTGCCTGTCTCTCAAAAATCGTATCATACCCAACCAAGTGTCTTCGCAGGACTGCCACGCTAGAGCATGATCAAATTGCTTCCAAAGACCAGTAGTACTATGAGAATGCCTCTGCATGGCAGAAAACAGTTCTTTGTCTTCAGGCAAAAGACCCACTGCTACAAGACGGAGAGTCACTTCCTGATCTTGATGATAAAAATATCGCTTAAAAAACATTAGAGGATCAATTATATAACTGCAGAGCCTAGAAATGTTTTCGAATGCCCCTGACTGGAAAATGCCATCGCTGCATAATAAACAGCAAGTAGAAGACGCTACTGACGTGGTTTCTCGCAGTTCTACTCTCATCACACTGCATTCTCTTATCACGTTTTTGTTTTGGACAGAACTGTCTCCCAAAGAACGCGTAGGCTGGATTGCTCTCGAAAGACGCGTGTCTACTGTTCGAATGGCATTGCCAATCTTCATTTTGACGACATCCACTGTCACGCAAGAATTTGAGGGCAGTGTATCACTTGACTCACTAGCATTCCGCAAATGATCACACTTACTCTTTATCTTCAACATTTCATACTCCCATTGATTGTCGTCGTTTGCAAAATATTGAGGAATCACATAGTGAGCATAAGCAAATGCATCTTTGTCGCAAAAAGAATCCAAAACAGTCTTTTTCGGAATGGCTTGGTTGGTCTTGGTTTCATTGCAAGCACAGACAGATTCAAGCGAAATTGGAGTCGAATAATGATACAGCGTGTCGGGGCTCAAAACCACACTGGAACCGAATTGGTGGGGCCTAGTTTTGGCATATAATGTATTTTGACTGGAACGTAAGCAGGGAGAAGGACTCCCATATCTCAACTCGGCGTAGTCAAAACACTGAATACCATTGACTGTTTTGACGAGAGGACTAGCAAATGAACACGCGTCTTTTACGAATAGGCAACCTTCACAATCGCCAAGCCATCCCAAGATTACCACGTCTTCAAATAAAAGGGCTATTGCAGACACTACCCCACTCGACTCATCCTTTAGAATGGAATTGGCAATTTCATAAAAGCAACTGAGTTCGTGTTCTGCATTATCGGGGCATATTTCCACATAACCATTCTTCTTTCGTTTGTGATTGTCTAGCATGATTGAAGCCAACCCCTGCAATATAGCTGTAGCACGAATACCCCCATGCCCATCTAACGCGCCTATACTGTGCATTGAGTGCTTCGTCGTGCAGCTATCGTCAAATACAGACGAATGATAAGAGAAAGCCATGTCTTCATTGTACAGCCTAGCTCCTTGAATGCATGCATGATACGTCAGCAAACCCCCTCGAGTCGCAACCTTCTGCAACCCCTGAAGAGCACTACAATCTGTGCAATGGTTTTCCATAAAGTGTCGATTGCAATAAGTGCTTGCGTTTTCTATAATATCTACAAAACTACTTGGCAATGCATTGCAGCAGTTGTCATCTGCTTGCGATGCACAACTTTCTTGTCTTGTTTCCACAGTGTGTTGATTAAAATGTGCAAAAATATTTTTAATTTCAGTGATGGAAGAATGTAGGAGAGATTGGGCAGAGGTCGGATTGACATTTTTTAGCATGGCGGTGGGTACGCAGTTTAAAACGCCTTTGGTAAAATTTGACAAACGCCCCTTGATACTCAATTCATTTTTATACTCACATGAACTTTCGACTTCGCTCATTGTCTTGTATTCTCCTTCTCTTTTAATTTTGATTTTATTAAAAGCACGAAACATAATAATTTACTTCCAATACGATAACGTATTTTTTTTATTTCAATAATTGGAGGGGGGGCACGCTGGCACTCAAAATACACGCTCCATTCACAAGCCTGGCTCCAGGCACATAAATGTATAGCATGCAAACTTGCTGCTTGCCGCTCATCACGAGACAATGGTCTTTTTTCTCGCAAATGTTGCATTCTTTAATTGATTTACTTCCAGCAGATGGCGTAGTTGTCAGATACGGGCAGCGCAGACATCCATTATTGCTAGAAAAAGACGAGTATGAGCCCCTGGGACACACTGCACACCCTTTGGTCATATTTGAAACGCTAATGGCATAAAACCCGGGTAAGCACATGCAATCTTGGACGCTCGAAGCTCCTACTCTCGCCTCGGAATTCAATGGACATCCCTTGCAACTATGGTTGTTTAGCCTGTATTCAGTTCCAAGACACCCTACGCAACTTTTGTTGTCTTTGGACAATACCTGTGGATATGCACACCCACAGTCTTCATAATGGGTAGATCCTGCTGTCTTTGTATTTGTATTGTTAGGACACCGCTTGCACTGTCCAATCGTGATTGTAGAATCTGTGTAGCTACCAAGAGGACACTTCATACAATTAAGAGCAGGGTACGTGATTTGGCTGCCGACCTTCACAGGAATAGAAGGATCCTGTTCTGCAAACTCTCCCGGATTGCAGAGGTAACAACTCTTGATGACATCTCCCGTTTGCTTGCCATCCTGCGTTAACATGACATTCTTTTCGTATGTAGCCCGCCATCCTTCCTTGCACTTCAAACTCCGCGTGACATTATCAAACACAGAATTCGGTGGATTTTCTGCGCAATATGTATTGGTCTGAAGCAATTTCTCCACTCCTATGGAACCATTGCTATAAGGCATCTCCTTTCTCCACCTCTGCATAAAACCAGACCTGCAGGTGCAATTTTCTATGGACACACTCCCATTCAACGATACTCCATTGGCCATACATTCAATGCGATGCGTCCCCTCCGCTGGCCAAGAATTCTCATTATCATAACTTGCTATGCACGCGTGTCCCCCCGGGCAAAGTTCACATCCTCCAGTCATGCCATTTTTTCTATAATATCCCGGCTTGCATGCACATTTGGTTGCATTTTGCGTATCAAATGTTGTTTCGTTTGCGCTGCACGCCAAGCATTCCAACTCAGAAACATCTTTGGGAGGTCTGTATTTATCCACTCCACATGGAACACATCTGTATGCACTCTTGGAGCTCGTGCTAAGCGTTTGACGACTACTTGTATTCAACGGAATATCTCTCCGAAATCCCCAAAAACAGAGACAATCCTCCAACTTCATCTTCAAGACACTCGTAGTAGACGTTCCCTCTGGACATCGCACGCAAAAAGAAGAATTTCCACTGTTATAAAAACCGATGGGACACGAGCCGACAGCAGGGCCTTGCGATCTCAGCGCAGGAGAAGTTGTTTTCGGAATATTCACGGTGGCGGTACCACTGGGCGACGTAGAAGAACTCAATATCAAACTTGTTGGCACTAGCGCACTCGAAGTAGTCTGCATGCTGCTGATGTTCAGCGTTACTGAAAGCATTCTTCTTCTCCCGCCTACACTGCTACTGCTTTTTCTAGACAGTGTCCGTTTGCGTGGTTCACGACTACCAATATAAATTTCTGAAGCAGACGAAGGGATTGGAATCACTGTAGTTTCGACTTCATATTCAGAAATCCTGCCGTATCCAGGAAGCACCTCACATAGGTTTTGATCTCCGCGATCATCTGAAGTGCCAGTTCCCACTGGGCATGCCCAGCACACGACGCCTGCCCTTTGGTATATCTTTTGTACCTTGTCCACAACATAGGGTGAATCAGAAATAGACACATAGCTCTTCATGTGAGACGGGGTATACTGTGGATCTTTCCACCAAATCAAATCGTCTGTAGCATTCCAGTGCGAATACTTGAAGTCACACGGCTTCGGCTGTCCTGCCTCATAAAACATTGCACTTTTAGTTTCAGCCTCGCAGCCTCGAACACCCTTCACATACGAATCACAAGTGATGCATTTTTCGTCGTAGAGTATGTGATTTACCCTGCACATGCGAGGGCAAGACGTTGGAGTGAATGCATTTGCAATGTATTTGTAGTCATAGGGCACAAAGTCCATCACTCGATGACGTTGCTCAGAATCAAATAACAAAGAAGACTCACATTCTATGCAGGGGGGGTTCACAGTCTCATTTCCAGTGGAGCATTCTTTGGCATACCTCCCAATTCCACATTCTAAACTCTGCCTACATGGAACACAAGAGTCTGGAAGTCCATCTGCAATTTGAAGGTTTCTGTATGATCCAGGGGCGCACTTTCCTTGACAAGTGACTCCATCCCCAGGAATACACAGCTCACACTTCACATCCTTAGCAAAGGCCTTCTCAACCAAAGGAACTGGCGCATTTGATATGCGATACACGCGGTTATACCCAACTATACATAGACCTTCGCATTTGTCAGGATCTGTGCCTCCGTGAGAAGTGAAGGCTAGCTTGCCTACAGTGTCATTGTTCTGCATACACGGCCTGCACATGGGCTCCACGCCTCTCTCTACACAGGAAAGCACATCCAAGTATTCTCCCACAGGGCAAGTTTTGTTTGTGTGCATGCAAGAAAAGCAATAGGTTGAATCAGGAGAAGCATAGTGGCTTCCCAGAGTGCATCTGTACAGACAACTTTCCAACTCCATGCTGTATGCGTAGGGCGTGCCCCCCGCTCCCATACTCACACAGGCTTTGCACAATGACACCATAGTGAGATCAGGTCTACATTCTGAAAGAGGCACTTTCGCAAATCCCTCAGCACATAATATATCTGTCTTGCAGGATAAACATTTTGTCTTGTTGTCACTCAAAAAGAAACCTTCGTGACACCTCCAAGGACACAAGGAATTATCCAGCTCATGTGACCCGTCGATGAAGGAACTATTGGAGGGCGCATTCATGCAAGTTCCAATGCATCCGTCTGCTTGTGTGCTGCAATTGTTTGGACTAGCCATAAACACATTGAGACTGCACGGTGGTCCACACTTATTCTCTATGTCATATGCAGGCCTGAAACGCCCCAATGGACATTCTGTAGTAGGGCATGGGTTGCAAAGCAAAGGAGGATATACATTTGAATCTAAAACGCGAGGCAAGAAAACGTTTTGTCTCGGACGATCATCGGACGATGCATATCCATATTCGCTCATGTATTTCGCCACTCCGTCAAAAATGAGCCCATATTTGCATCCTACATAACACGACATTGCACTTGGTCCTTTCACATAGCCCATCAATGCCTTGGTTTGTGCGTTTTGTGTGCTTTCAATGTCAGAGCACGTCTCATAAACTATCTGAGCTCCGCCCCCACTAGAAACAGTTACTGCTCCTCCTGCTGCCACATTATCAAAGTCCACGCGCATTTTTCTACCAGCCTCTGGAACGTTATCTATGCACATGTAGCGCTGCGAAAGTTCGTGTCCAGGGCAGTATTGTTCCATAAATGTCTTGCCATTTTCTACAGGACAATATTGTCCGGTAATAGCATCACTTCTGCTGGAACCCACACTGTTTTCATCTGACATGCTCAAAATAGAACCCAATGGATCGTTGCTGTTGCTCTGAAGAGACGTCTTCACACAAAACTGATATGAGGGGTCGCACATCACGCAATCTCCACATTTGTGATCACTAGTAGAATCCTCAAAATTCAGAATAATGTGCTGGCCCGTGCTGCAAGTGGTTCTTCGCTTCTTGCATTGCACTGTTCCATATTCGTCAGCATAACCCAAGTCACTCGTACACGTCTTGCACTGTACGCTTCCTTCGGTAGCTGACAATGCAGCAGAGTGGTTTGCGTATTTTCCAGGCTCACACAGCACGCAACTCATCTGACCACTCTGATTCGTATACTGCCCTTGTGGGCAAGGCACGCACTGAGAAGATCCATCACTCGCAGAAAAAAAACCAGGAGGACATGGAATGCACGACTCTCCGTTGGGGCTAAACGTTCCCTTAGGACACAGAGTGCATTCTGAAGCTTCTGAAAGGGCTGTTTGTCCAGGAAGACAACGTATGCACAAGGTCTGATTTGGAGAGGGAACATAGCCAATGCCCTCGCAAATTCTGCAATCTAAATCACTCCTGCTACCAAAAAACGGATTGTGTCTCCCCGCTGGACATGAAACACAGTCATATCTGATGAATGGCTCAGTGTTTGCAATGGCGTTCACTGCCACCGTATATTTTCCAGGCTCGCACTGTTTGCAAGTACCCCCGTCTTCAGGAGAAAGAGTCAAAAATTCTCCACAAAACGTGCAATTTTCGATAGAATGAGACCCTGGATACGAAACCTTGCCGTCAGAACAAAGCGAACACCTCGTAGCAGACGAACGATAAGTGTTTTTAGCACAAATGCTGCATCGAGTGTTGGACACAGCCCTGTGACCCAACGGACAATTCTCACATGCAACAGATCCTGTTGCACTTGTCGTCTTTCCTGTTCTCAAAAAATCACACTCAATGCATTGCGTCCTGCCCATTTCTGGCTGTGAGGAGCCTGCTGGGCACAGTATACAAGCTACTTGCCCTGTACGCGGCTGCATGCTTCCTGCTGGGCAAGGTTGACATTCAGTTTCATTGCTCCTGTACATTCCTATAGGACACGGGATTTCTCCCGTCTGTTCACCATTAGCTACATATCCAGGCCTGGCTCTCAAGCACGCTGTGTTATTGGAGAGAGGGTCTACATAATCCAGGGTTGGAGACGGACAGCTCAGACAAGTTGCATTCACATCAGTTCCATTATCCACTAAGCTATTATATTTTCCTGGAGGGCACATCGCACATTGCTGTTCTCCTTCATAGCCATCTACTCCATATATTTTTGCGTACATGCCTTTGCCGCATCCAACACACTTTGATATATCCTGAGCTGAAACAATACCAGATTCGCATTTCGTACACGCAGTAGCTCCTTGCCCACTGTACCAGCCTTCACTTGCGTCGCAAAGGTCAATGCAATCGTGAATTTGCTTCGTCTGGTTTCCAAACGTGCCATTGGAACAAGGCAGGCATGTAGCCAAGCCTTCATATGGAGCAAAAGTTCCGGCTGGGCAATCCACACAGGCAGCTGCTCTTGCTTGTCTTGCGTGCATGCCTTCAGAACACAATTCACAAGACGTAGCTCCTCTCTGAGAAGAAAACGTACCAGGAGCACATTCAATGCATGCGCTAGAATTGGTTTCATTCGAAAAAGTGCCAACTGGACAATCAGCGCATCCACTGCTGCCCATCCCATCGCTGAACTGCCCTTTTAAGCAAAATGCACAGCCCTGGAAGTCCAGTGATTTTGAACCAGATCCAGGAGGACAAGTCCCAATAGTGTCTCCTTCACCAGAATCGGGATCTGGGGAAGAATGAATAATGTACCTGGAACCGTCTGCAGCCCAATCACAGATGGTAGACGACTTGGCGCATGTACTAAATGCGTTCAAAGACCCTCCAGGACAGCGCACGCATTTCTTCGATTCTGTATCATAATAGAAATTTAAGCCACATCCTCTTCCACAATTCCGGTTCACGACCAAATCGCATTCTAGAAGAGATTCAGGGGCACATGTGGTGCATGACCTGGATCCCTTACTCATGGCAAAACTTTGCAGAGGGCATGGCATGCAACCTGCTTGTCCTGCACTTGGCTGATATGTATTGACGTCGCATTCATAGCAAAAAGTCTGATTCAATGCATTGCTAAAGTGACCTGGCCTGCACACTTCACAGTTATCTTGGGCAGCCTGATTCTGGAATTGGCCAGGCACACATTCCTTGCAGCTTCCTGTCCCAGGCCTGCATGGAGAACACTGAGAGAGTGACCAAGATCCCGAAAAGGAATAGTGGTTTTTAGGGCATGGAGTACAATTGGGAGACCCCTGTATCAAGGTAGCATATGTATTATCAGGACAAGCCTTGCATTCAGTGGATCCAACAGAGCTGCTGAACTTGCCACTAGAACAAGGCTCACAATGATATGGCCCTCCTTTGACAGTCTTGATATGCATAGGGACCTTGGAAAAACTTCCAGGCAGGCAAGACAGGCATGTTACCACTGGTGCCAACTTTGATCCCTCAGACACAAATATATTGTCCTTATTGTTTTCTAATGTCGATGTATTAGGAGCTACCCACATGTATCCGTCAGGACAATAATAATGAGAAGGCCATCCAGTTCCACATTTCAATTCTTTCACATTCGTCTCTCTGGACCACTGCAGTCCTTGAGGCGATGCAATATGGAAATCCCCCCTCTCAGCCCTTTCGGGATCGTATAGATTAGAAGCAGTTGTTTCTCTTATATGCTGAAACGTAGGAAAACATGGACCCTTTCCGTTTCCTTTCTCACTGCACACTGTTTCACGGGCATTTTCGTCTGTTCCTAGTATGACATAACGACTCCATTGCTGAATCCTATAATCACTTGCCAGATTCAAATTCTTTTGCGTGTATTCTTCTAGGAACGTCGCTTTCACGTCAAAACTCCCAAGAGCCCTGCCTTCGTTTTCAATAGCCGCAAGTCTCAGACAGCTCCACGTAGGACTTCTGCACGACGTTTCGTTGGGAGAATCAAATTCAGCGAGATTCCAGGGACAAGAGCACTTATAATTTTTAGCAGCGTCTTGATCATTTTGCTCGTTTACTTTTAGAGCTTCCGGATCATTGCAAGGATACCATATGCCGGGTAGTATGATCTTGGGTTTGAGATCCTGGCGCGATTCCACTACCCAACACCCATTTGACTCATTCTGATCACCATACAAGTCACAAGATGTGCCTTCCTGATATGTCAAGCTAGCGTATTCCAATCCATACGGGACGTGTCCTCTAGCTCCGCCAAGAGCGTATCGCACGGTAGAGTCAAAAGCAAACATATCATTCCAACTAACCTGAAATTGCTTGAAAGGCCCGCCAAACCAATCCGACCTTTTATCCAGCAAAGGGAATGGGTTTCCCTTCACTTTAGAATATGAAAACCCAGTGCCAGTCAAGGATGCATCTCTTACGATGCGCCATATAATGCAGCCTGCATTGTTAATGCGCAGCGCGACTGCATCCTCGCATGGCCTGCACACTGTCTCGTGATCCAATGCAAATTGCCCAAATGGGCAGCTCTTCAACTCGCGAGATCCATCTGGAGGGTTTGGGTTATAACAACTTTTATATTTTTCTAAAAACACAAATCCATCTGGACACCTGCATTTGCCGCTCACAAAAATACGACGGATAGCCCGGTTGTTTCTGTCGGAAATATAAAGAATTCCTCTGTCTTGAGCCATAGAAACGCGGAAAGGCATGTTGAATCTGGATTCAGATATTTCTCCGTCGACATTACCAATCCCAGTCACTTTGTCTAAATCCCATATTTTGCCTCCTACATTGCTGCATTTCAATGAATTTTTGTCGATTGCCACTATACCGTGCTCAACAGACACAAATACTTTAGAATCATATACAGTCACGTCAAATGCCCCGCGCAAGAAACAACTCACTGGAGAAGTAGGAGCGCAGGAGGACTCTTCCAAAACAATAGTCTCGTTAGCTAAAAACTTGTTGACATCTGCGAAAGACATGCTGCAATACGAGTCGAGTCTCCCAGTAGCAGCGTTCAAGTTATTGTTCAGATAATGCCCGTCCTTCACAAATGCAGACGTGCCAGACAAGAGGCCAACAGCGTGCCTGCTCTTCATAGCTAAATAGATGTTTCCATTGGAGTCGATTCCCATTCCATTTGGCATTCCCGCATAGGCGTATGGATGATCTGGGGGCGAATTAAGACCCCATACAGTAGGAACCACGCCTTCTTTCCACGTGGACTTGGACGCCTCTCCTAAAATGGTGACTACATTCCCGCGTTTCATGTCAATCGCTCTGACGGTATTGCCTAGAATATCCGAAACATACAACATTTCTTCGTCGTCAGACAAGTGCATATCACCGTACAAATAAAACACAGCCTCAGATAATGGCTCGGTTCTATTTCGAGCTGCTCTGTTGTCGCATACTTCTTTTCCAGCATATAACCAATTTTGCAGAGAGTTTCGCCCCAACGCATTCATGGCAAGGTGCCGCCTGGACATGTCTACATCCACTGTGCCACTCACTTTGTACACAATGGGCAAGCGATAGATACTACACGTATCTCTCCAAGTATTCACATAGAGATAGCGAACCTCGTGCGTAGTGCTGGGAAGCCCACTTTCTGTCAGAAAAGGGACTTTGGTTTTTTTGCCCATTGCAAATGCTTGGAAATATCGCTGATTCTCAATCTTGGGAAGCAAATCAACCAGATCCTTTTTGCATGCATTTTCTTTCATTTCAAATTTCGAAATGTATGCTGGGCAGTCGTCGTAGAAATACCCCAACACATTTCCGTCCGTGTAGAAGACCCCAGAGCCAAGAGGAGCAGCAATCACAGAGCCAGACAGAGCGTCTAGTACCACTGACGTAATGACTTCGTAGCTGTATACCAAATTAACACAATCACGTCCATTTAAAGAGCACTGGTTATCAGGACATATACGAGTGCACTGGAAGGCGCCTGTAGGTGATACATATCCAGTCTCGCAAGGTTTGCACACAAATAAAGTGTCAGGTCCCGAATACGTGTTTGCAGGGCACTGGACACATCCAGAAAATCCTACTGCATTTTCTGCTGAAGAAAAACCCAATGGACATGATTCGCATTTCTCGTTATTTTTAAAGTAGCCTGTCGGACATATGCTGCTGCAACTTTTCCCATTAATATCATATGGTTGGTTAGGCGGGCACCAATCACACCCCCCACCAGACCCTTCCAAGGTTACTATGGATCCAGAAGGGCATTTTTGACAATTTAAAAAAGAGGCGCTACCGGCGATTCTCCCAAATGTTCCGACTGGACATGCTCGCAGAGACCCTTCTGGATCAGTGAAACGCCCAATACCTACCTGTACGCACGCCTTTTTAATTCCAGTTGGATTTTCTGCTGCTCCATGCGCGATGTAGCCTCCAATGCAATGGATATCTTGATGCGACACAGCTTCCAAAGGTACAGATATCTCCACAATATCTTCCTCATTTTCTGCAGTATCGTGATTTGTCGAGGATCCAACAAACCATATGCGCTGTCCTGCGCACCCCATCATTTTTGCAAACGTCCTGGACATCATCACATTCCCGGCACTTGCATTCAATCTATGTATTAAATTGGGGTAACGAGGGTCCAGTATGTCTATCATGTCGTGTTCGCGGACAGATTGCACACTCAAGATTCCATGTGGGTTCACGCACATACTCAATGATTCAGGTGAGGCCGAGGAACTAGAGGATCCAGGAAAAATTATACTTTTGGATTCTAATTGAATTCCGTCGTCTTTGAATACTTTGAATTCAAACACCTCTGACCCCTTTGAATAATATAAAATATCAGACCCTCTTCCCACGGCCAGGCGGTATGGTATGTCAATTATGCAGGAGGAGGACAATAATCTGGGCTGCAAGAGCTGATCATTGCTGATAAATGTAGAGATATGTCCGTCAAATAGAGATATACTGCGAATGCTCATGCATCCAAACTTATCCGTTGCGTCTGTAGAAACAAACAAAACGTCTGCCTTTCCACTCACTTGCATCAGCACCATGTCTTTGACCATTCCAAGCTTTCCAACCCCAACCAAGCCATTCATCTCATTCGCCATTCTTCCGTGTTCTGAGCAGTCGCCAGCCCAAGGAATTCTATCGTCAATATCATGAACTCGAGCTAAATAATCTTTGTCCAAGGTGTGGTCTTGGTCTGTGTTTGCAATCTTTGACTTGTAGATGCACGTAGACTGATACGATGCATAAAACATAGTTGTTTCATCGTCAGTTACTTCTATCAAGTGAAAGATGGGTCGCGCAACAATAGTAGATGCAAGCGCCGACGAGCTATACTTCAAAATATACTTTGAATCCAGCAAATGATCCTGCCAAACAAAGTCCGACGCGCTGCTGGCGCTCCAAGGAAACACAGAAATGCTCTGCCACTTCACGTCAGCAGGGCCTCCGTGACTTCCATATTGCGTGATTGACTTTTCGATTCGAAACCCATCCGTGCGGAAAATCACTCCCCTACTTGTACTTGTCATACTGGTAATCACTCTCATGGTTTTATTCCCCATACGAGTGGGCACTTCACTGCAGTATTCATAAAGGCCGTCAAAGGCCCCACAGTTGCTAAGGTTCACATTGGAAGAAGAAAGAGAAGAGCACTTTGTTGAACCTTGGTATGGAGCAATTTGTCCGCCTGGACAAGCCGAGCATACGCCGGGACTCGATCCATAAAATCCTATGTCGCATTTCTCGCAAAAAGACTGAACGCCTTGGGCTTCTACAATGGATGACTCAAGTGGCTGTAGTCTCGCCTTCATGCCTAGCGGGCACTGCACACAACCCTGGAGACGCACATCAAAATAAAATCCTGCTACATGATCGCACGATGCACTGCACTGTTGCGTCGTCTTATTGAATATTTTACCATAGTCGCATTTCTTGATGCAGTTCAGGGCCCCAGCTTCGTCAGTCCAATAGTCCAATCGGCCACATTGCCTGCACCAGACACTTTCTGTTTGCCTTCCCACGTCATCCAGCAGCAGCGCGTTGTTGCTAACAGTGCCAACAGGACACGGCATAGCAAACGAAGACCAGGATCCAGCAAAGGTACCTGCAGGCACCTGCATACAAGCATTCTTCTCCTTGCTATAAAATAATCCCTCCTTGCACAAAAAAGAATCGCCACTCATTTCCTGCACGCTGATTCCCATTCCATACATGGATGTCTGTGGGTTTTGAAGAGATTGCATCACCATGCGACCTCCTTTTCCTCTGCTACTCCTATGTTCTTGCACAAACCCAGTCCATATGTATCCCGCCTGAAGAGGAAACGCGGATCCAAAACGGTCAGCCGATTGCACATGGACCCGCTTGACGACGTGACTGCGTGCAGCATTAGCATCCATATCAGAATAATTGGAAAAACTCAAGGTTGGATGATCAAAGGAAAGGATCAAAGTATGGCCATAGCTCCCCATCAGTACATACACTGTTTGCATGTTATTTGCCACTGATACATCTAAAAATTCGAAGCCTCCTATTTTAAAAGAATCACAGGTAGTGCTAGAAAAAGAAGCGTCAATCTCTATAGAATTCCGCAAAGATGCATCCACTAATCCGCATACATAAAAGGCACTTTGCTGTTCATTCACAGAGGATCCAGGATACACCCACATAGCATACTTGTCTAAAATGAGAATGTTGTCGTCTCCTAATTCGATAAGCTTTGAAGGACCAAAGAATTTGTGGGTTGTAGGCAAAGGCAAGTTCTCGCTAGTACTCAAACCATCCTGGAATGTCCCAATCCAAACCCGGGCTGGAATGGTATCTGAAACTGTAGGATGTATAAGTTGCTTTTCCACTCTAAAAACCACTTTTAATTTTGAGTCTGCAATCCATACGTATCTCGATGACAGCGACTGAGCAGCCAACCCAGATGGTGCGCCGAAGTGAGACGCAAATACATCCACGTCGTGCTCGACTGAAGACTTTAGTCGCATAGGAAGAGTCGTGGCTGTCACCTTTTTTTTATCATTATCCAGATAAAGTAACCTAAGACGAGCTTGTCTCTCAGTGTTCAAATCCATATCCGTGCACAGAATCAAATCGTCGCTGAATGAGGATAATGCTAAAATCTTGCCAAATCGAATCTCCTGCCCTACACCATCTCTAGCTCCTTTAAATATCCCGTACGGATAACCTCCCACAGTACGACCGCCTCCTCCATTTGAGTTACTTCGCAAAAGTAGAGATCCGACATTCTCAGTAGAATCCTTCTCCAATGCATAAAGGACGCCTCCAACGTCAGGGTAGTTGGTAGCAACTATAAATATTTTCTCGGTTTCGATTCCTTCAGTCATCATGCTGATTCCGTCCACCCATAACGATACCTGTCTCGAAAACACATTCTTTCTCTGCTGTTCATCCTGTGCTTCAGGTAAAAGAGTGCAATCCTCAGGTTTCCCCGTGGGAGAGTATTTATCACCGCCACATCCGCTTATTGTCACGCTGCACAGAGAGGATCCTGCTACTGAATCAAACCCTTCAGGACAAATCTCACACAACTCGAGTCCCCCCTCGCCAAAAGTTCCAGAAGGGCACTTTTCGCATAATGGCAAATCTTCTGCCTTTCGAGTGCCAGGAAGACATGGATTGCATTTTCCGGAGGGCAACAAATGCCCAAGAGATTCGTTGCAGTGCGATAGTACTGCGTCTACATGTGAAGAGCACGCTACTTCCACATATGTCTTCAAATGAGTCGCCTCTCTGCAAGGCGAGCATACTGCGTCCTGATCTCGAGTGCATGTTCGAGTATAATAATGAGAGGGCGCGCACACTGAACATGGCCGTAGTACGTGATCTGACGAAGCATTCCCATGCTGATAAATATACGTCTGTCCAATCACAGGCAAACTAAAGGTCTTAGCTATTCCATCTCCATCTTGATATTGATTAGGTCCTGGATCTACACACGGTCTGTATGTTTTATATGCCCTGTCTAGCCCACAGTGTTCTACAAAACAGTCTTCTCTTGATGATTGCTCCATGTCCTTGGGGCAGGGGCACGATATCTTCCCAACGGGACATTTTTGACAAGGAATCCCTTGTGTCACAGTTGAGGAAATGTATCCGTTGCTCTCCTCATACAATTCCTCATTCTCTGGACATAAACTGCATTCAGACTGGCCCATTTCCCACTGAAACATGGGACTCATACATAAACTGCAAGAAGTAGCTTTGGACTGATTCTGGTAGTGGTGAACATTGCAGTCAGCACATCCATCTTCGCCCCTGCTTGCCTTATACTTTCCTGGCTGACAATTGATACATTGAGATGTTTCGAGATTATATTCCATGCCTGCATCGCATTCCACGCTCTGTCCTTCAACTACATGGATAAAAAACAAATCTCTCACCAAAACAAAAATAAGGCATTGGATTCCCAACCACCTCCAATTCATCATTCTTCCAGGCAAGAAATTTCTCAAATCAAATATATATATAGGTCAGAGATTCTGAAAGGAAAATGGCAAATAGGCAATCTAGTATGCTAGGCAACTGTGCTTAAACACATATATACGTGTTAGCATATAAAAATACATGAATTCTTTGCTGCTTCATCGTGCCACATTTGTTTAAGCATGAACAGTGTCTGTGACGACGACGGCGCTGCAATCAATACACACAAAAAATCTTTTTTGTGGTCTATATCAGAATATTTAAAAAAATTCTTCATGGACCTCAGACTAGTTTCTGTTTTGATGACAATATGGCTAATTATAGTGATCTTGATCATGATAGAAATAGGGATATTCTCCAACAGCAGCTTCGTAGCATTTGGACCCAGAAAAGAACTATCATTCATGAAAGTCCCGATTGATACATACTATAAATATAATATGCTCATTGTGATGATCATTTCGCATACATTCATCACCGACTTTATAGCAGACAGCCTATCTCCGCACGTCTTGAATGTGGTTCAGGATCCAAAGACAAAATATATCCCACACAAACCTTATACGTATTTTGGAGTCACAACTATATGGGCTGTCTACTGTTCCATCACCCAACTTTTCGCAATCTTCATTGCATTTGCACAGCTTGATCTGCTGCTCGTTCGCCTGATAAGCGACGTATGTGCAAACTTAGTCACCACCAATTTGTACCTACACGGAAAAGAATATAATCCAACTAAATACAAGATAATAGAAATGAAGCAAAATCACTACCACAGTCACCCAGGCACCTTAAACGAAGAAATGCACGATCTCACATTCTCTGATCAAGTACTAGACTGCCCTACCCAACATGAAATAGCATGGGAAAAAAAGGGACAAGATACCATTGCATCATCCAGTGGAGGATTTTTAGGCAAACCATCATCGTCTCCCTCTATAGAACCAAGAGACTCTGATACTTTATTACCAAAAACAATATAAATGTTGCGTACTCAAGAAACAGAAAAAGCACAAGAATGTCTACACATCCTCCTCCTTTTTAACGTCAATTCATATCCATCAAAAGGAGAGTGGGATACTGCATGTCGCTTCACGTTTCCCTCGGGCATAATATAAGCAACTCTCTGCAATTCGACAATAAATTCATACGCAAACGATTGTTCATTGTGAACTTTATTTGAGCAACAAACAAAAGTCCTCATGCTGGCGTCCCCGTCTACGTTGTTTGCAATCCACACGCCGACATCCGGCTTCACGTAGGCATGCAGCAGCTCCACGATACAAGCAACCACATTCCACGTCATTCTGCAATCTCTTTCTTCGTCGTAGAGCAAGCCATTTGACGTATAAACAAATGGGAGTTTTAGATGCCAAAAGGGTGCTAGATTCTCGCGCTCCATTATCTCTACCACTAGATTACGGATGTGATCGCAAAGGCGCCGAACATCCAAATCCGCGCGAGATACTCCTCCTATATTATTGCCTGTCAAATCGTGATTGGACATCAATACACAATCCACATTCACATTGCAATGTGGACATTTTATTGCCAAACCAGCTTCCCTTTGTGCTTGCTCAAAAGCATATAGACAATGTTTGTGAAACAAACAGAAAGAAAAACCACATGGAGCAATTTGACAATCCTCCGATGAATTCGAATCTATCACATCCATACATATACTGCAATAATGTCGTGATGTCGGTGGGTCGTTGTTGCATTCAGATATCATGATAAGTGGCGTGTGGTGTGCTTGGTTAAAATAAATCATATATTGTTTATATTTAAATTAAAATCAACATAAGAACATACAAACACACCCACTGATATACCTTATTGGCTTTGATGAAGTTTTTGACGCACTTCCTCTGACATATAAAAGAGTCCTTCAAACAGCATTTCTCTCGATGCAATAGTCTTTTTCATCCACATCATGACGCCTTCCATGCCCGAAGGTGTCTTGGCCACGTCAAGTAGAGTTCTGAGATTTCCCAATTCGAGTTCAGTCTGCGACATAATGGCATCTTGAATCAACTTTAAATTTTTGTTCCAGCCATCGTCATTGAGCGACATCAAGTTCTCCAACATCAAAATGAATTCATGCATCCGTTGAATTTGCTTCACCAACATGCTATATTTTGTCATCTGGCCTTCCCTACTCGATGGAATCAGAGTCACAAGACGAGATCCACTTGCTCGAGATATATCTCCATCGAATAAATTATTAATTCGCTCCATCTGGATTTCCAACTCTCTACAGGCCACCTTCTCATTCAATATTTTTTCGTTGAGATTATCAATGACAACTTTAAAGTGACTATTCTGGACCTCTTCATATTCCATGACGTTTTGTTCTTTCAAAACCTTCTTGGATATACCCAACACTGAACACGAGGAAAATGTTGAGGCGCACTTTTTAATCGTGTCCAAATCACTCTCATATTCAATGATTCGTTCGTTGCACTTGTCTCGCCTCTCCTTCATATTCGCATGCATGGCATCTACTGCTTTTTTTTTTGATTCGAAAATGCCCAATTGATGTTTTCTCCATTCCAAATTCACTCGCAGAGTATCTCTCATATGAGAGGCGGAATTCACATAATCAGACAATAATGCTTGATACTCTTCATAACTTGTACAGGTATTCTCAGACAGATTTGTATAAACACTCTTAAACAGCGACAGATAACTACATCCAAATTCTCTCTCTTGTATCCACACGGCATTCTTTTGCGACAATGAACATGAATTCAGACCTATGCATAATTCCAAATTAGATCTCGTGCTGATCTCAAGTTCTACGCTTACTTTGAAATAGCCATGAAGCGGGGCCTCCATTCCTCCCACAGTACTACTTAAATTGTTCTTAATGTTCCGATAAATCATCTCACAAGCATCAAAAACAGCTGATCCCTTAGCACTTCTCAAATTATTCACCAAGTCATGTTCAATGAAACGCTCGACATTCCCTCGAATATCACTGATACTCTTGATGCTTTTGTCCTCGCCTACAAATTCGTCATTAAAATCAGACAACATGGAATGAACATACCCAACTCCAAACACACGCATGTTTCTCTTCCTCCAATGCACGTAGTGGTCCCCGCTCTGAAATGACTTTGACACCAGCTCTTTCAAAACCTTCTGATCTGGGATGTCATCGCATACTGCGCTTTCAGATGCGCGAGGTCTCTTCTTAGAAGATAACTGTTCAGAACTCATCTTCACGGTGTTTCAGGCAAACAAACAAATTGCCACCACTTTTAAGGTCACAGTGTCTTAAAAAAAGTTTTTTTAATGGTTGTTTTGATTCACACAACGAAATGACATATCCGTAGTTGAATACCAATACTGCAAATGAGAGCGCTTAGCATCCATACAATGCGTTTTGTCAAAACACATACAATTATCTCTATGTTGAATCATTCCAGGACACGATTCGTACATATTTGAACATCCCTCGACATCTTTCACACAAATGATTCTCCCCTCGTCATTATTGCTAATATCATACATCATCTTCGACGGAGGCGCGTTCCTTTCGTAATCAGACATTGTATAAGGACACTCTACTCTCATGCACTGGCAACCTGCATTTGGAAACACAGCAAAACCTGGACTGCACGTTGAATTCAAGGGACAACATCGAGATGAACCACTTGTAGAAAACATGCCTGCGCTGCATTTTTGTGGATAAATACTTCCACTCTGACAAAAATGCCCTTCAGGACAAGGGACACATCTACTATCATCATTTGCATTATAACGACTATGAGAAACAGATAAGAGTGGAATCCATCCTTCCTTGCTACACTTGGATTCACACTGTATTATCATGATTAAGTGTGCCCCCAATAAATACTGACAAAACAAAGAAACCTTATTCATTCCACCCAAAACAAACGCAAATCATTTTGAAATGCCAGCATATATAAAGTCCCGGGCGCTTTTAATTTGGTGCAAAATTTCTGGCTTGACTTTATCCAAAATATCACCGAAACTCAGACTCCACTGAGACCAATGCTCATATTCTGCCTGAAGCCATTGCGCCACTTCCACCTGAGGAGGCATGGGAGAAGAGATGCCGCTGCAATGATTCGAAAATAATGTTTTCCTCTCTTCAAATTTTGTTTCGATGGCTGAGAGTCCCACTTCAAACCAATGAGATCCACCATACGTGCTCTTGCTATAATCAATGATTTTTTCTTTGTCAGTCCAATTACCCTGAAGGCTTAGCAAATATGCAGCAAATGTGTGGTGAGCGCTCTCCAAAGACTTTGCATTATCACAAAAAAAAGTTTTTAAGTGAAGGATTCGCTCCAATACATGCTTTAAAGTATCTTCAATGGAATGAATAGGCTTCTTAAACTCCTTTGCCAATATATGCTGCACGCCTTGTTCAGCATCATATAATTGATGCACGAGCAAATCTACATTATCATAAAAGGCACTGGTACCCTTTCCCGTCCCATTTGCTGCATGATGCAGGCGGAGTGCTTGAAATACCTCATATATTGTGCCATTCCGAACTTCGTCTACATTAATCCCAAGTGATTTAAACAACTCCTTCTTTAAATTAGCTTGCATTGGATGCATTCTAGAAAGTACCAATTTTAAACAATATTCTCCAATATACTCCCAAAACATGATTCCCAGTCTAAAGTAAGACTGGTGAGTATAGCACCAATAAATAAAATGCCACAGTTGCTCTGCTCTGCTGCTGCTATGTCCTACTAGAGTCATATCCATTGCATCGTATCCACCCAAAAGCGAAAAAATGTTCATATTCCCAATATTTCTACTGCTTTTCTTACCCGCCACAGAAGACATGTTTTATGCAATGCACAACAAAAACAGCCACTATATATAGGATCAGACGATTCCATCAATCATATATAAACAACATTTATTTAAAATAAGAATCCAAATTCATACCATGGTCGAGGTGTTTATCTCACGCTTCGCAATGATTTTCTTATCGTGCTTCGCAGTCACAACCCATTCGCAGCAGTTAAATCCGCCAGTCTGTCTATCTTGGCCATCCACCCCCCCTACTTCAACAGAGAATCCATTGTGCGGAAATGGCATCAAAGACGCAGGCGAATTATGCGATGACGGGAACAGGATCAACAACGATGGCTGCAATGCTTGGTGCAATGCTTTTGACGGCCTCACCTCCACATGTACTCTAGCAGGAAAAAACATGGCGTGTCCTACAGGCAAAACAGAATTCAACGGAGCAGGACATCCTGCTAGAATCACATTCTGCAACCTGCGAGCCATGGATATTGACCCCCTTCAAGGAAAATATTTGTTACTAGCGGACGAGTCCACTATCCTACGCATGGAACTCTTCACAGATCAAACATCTTCCAGTATCACAAGCTTAAACGTGAATTCAGAAAAAAACTTCAACCCCATATGTTCCATATCCATTTTCCCTGATGACCTCTCTTTTTTGATCTACGAATGCACTTCTCCAGCAAATGCACAGCAGCGCCGAGAAAATGGAGATAATTTGATGCTGTCTCTAGTGCCCCCTTCTGGATACGGCCTAATATCTATTGCTAATTTTAAGGATTTGTTTCATCCCATATCCTCAAATCCCATTTATGCTCCTCCTCCGTATCCCAAAATCCTTAGCATCCCAGATCAACGAGACGTCTTAGTAGCTGGCGTGTCAACCAATTCATCTGCATCTACATTCACGCCATTTGATTTTTGTGTTGATTTGTACAGGATTCACATTCCAGCATACAAGACGTTTCAGGAAAATATGGTGACTGATCCAGGGCTCTATAATTCAAAACAAGCACTGTTTGATAAATCGAATCTAATTCCATATGCTCGCATACCGTGCATCATCTACAACGTAGCAGAGGCAAAGGGCATAAAAAAGTACACCGCGTATTCAACCAAGGACATGGTTCCTAAATACATTGTTCGAGAATCATGTATTCACTCGTATATATCAGATTCCAAGTGCTTTGTAGTTCACATGGCGAGGCACAGCGACTTGCATTTTCTCTCTGCATACATTCCAGAAAACGGAGGATACGACATTGCTTACGTCCTGCACTCAGATATCATGGATAACGCATTGGGGTTCCCAATCACTCGCTATGGAACCCATCCGATAAGCAAGATGAAATATATGCTCCGAGGCGCCTGCTTCCAATCGCAAAATCTCAATCCTGGCACATCTTCTAGAACCCCTGACCCAATATCCCTAGGAAACATTTGCAACAATGTCCGCACTGGAAATGCACTTGAATGCAGCGCTCCGTTTAATAACCCATTTATCACAGACATTGTAGCATCCCCAAAACTCCTACCAGAAAATCTCAATTCCATGGATACACACTGGGCACTCAAGCAAATATTTAGTCAAGTATCTGCGACTGCTAGCATAAATGCAACGGCAGAGGTTGCCAATGCCGTCCCCGATGAGGGCGAAACCATATCCAATGCTATTTTTTACCAAAACCTACTCAAAGACATGTATGGCAACAGCACCCCAGTAGACTTTGTGGAAGTCCCGTCTACACAAGACATCATCTACATCACTCCAATTTCAGTGGGACTGATAGGAACAAGACAATTTCAACTCTTTGATCCAAGGAACAGGGGTTATTGCAAGGTAAATGACATGCTCTACTGTCCGCCTGAGTTTTTTGGTTCTGTTCAAGACGGTGCGTGTTTTTCCTGTAGTGAGTCTACCAGTCCTGGCTTTGGAATCTCAGTAGCATGGCAAATTAAGTGTGCATCCAATACATTACCAAAACTCACACCCCAACAAAAGAAGAACTTGGTCCCCGCCACCATTCTCACTGGACAACACGCAGAAACGGGAGAGCGCTATTCCACTCTAGTATCCAATCAAGTTGATGAATCCATCATGTACGAGGCCATTTGTGCTTTTATCCAAACCACGAACCAAACATGCCCTGAAAGAGCCCAATCTACACTTGCTCCTAAGCAACAATTCAACTGGGAAGCAGACAGAGAAGCTACAGCATCTTCCATCCGAGATGGACCCAACACTGCTTCTTTTATTCAAAAACTGATTCAGAGGGCAGAATCAAGACTCTCACGAAACATCACCACAAAAAACAGCCCAGGAGAATACATATCTACATGGAACTCCCAAGGCAATGCCATCCTCAGAGCTAGCGCCCAGATATTTCAAACCATCAAAGCGAGAGGGGGGTTCAATGGGTTTCAAAACGTGACTATCCAAAACAAAACATACACTTATAACGAAACCAAACTCATCAATGCATGTCTATTCAATCAAAATGGAAACCAAATCACAAAATGGCTCCAATGTGCCATTCCATTTATTCTCAACTCCACATTCTCGTCATCGCAAGCGCAAGTACAGCGCCGCCTTCTCGATGTCGCAGAGCAGCCAAATGCAAGTGATGCCCGCATCAACGCAAACCAAGACCTCACTCTTACTTCAGATTCTCCAATTCTGTACAATCCAACGACTTCAAATACCGACCAGGATGACCCCATTTATGTTCCACCGCCAAACAACTCAAATGACGCGAGGGGGGAGTCATTTCCTCTGTGGGCTGGAATCATTGTAGGAGTAGCAGGCTGCATCGTGATATTGATTTTGATTGGATGCCAATTCAAAACCCGCATTCCACTCGCACTCAAAGCATCTTCTTTATATTCGTAACTTGATTCAAACATAACACCTGCCGTGCGCAACGTCGTACAACACATTTAATATTTTGTTGCAATCAGACACCACTTCATGCTCATGAAGTGCGTTCCACATTGTTTTTTGAGGAAATGTCAAGCGTATTATAGTTCCCCCTCTGCGAGAAATATTAATGTTCATTGACTCTGCATTTCTTGTCATGTCAGAGATTGGGACAGAGGGGTATTTTGCGAGAAAGACATCCCAATTGATAGAATCTATGCACAAGACTTCGCAAACGTCTTCTAAGTGAATTGAACTTTGACACCACCCCCATATTCCATTCGTAAGAAAACATTTATTAGGACCGCCGTGAGTGAGATCAACAATATGATGCTTGCTGTTGGGACTTTGGTAAGACGAAAAACACGAGATATCCATCTGCCTAAAAAATAAGCTCTTGCCTAGATTTCCCTTCAACACCACCATATAAACATACATGGAAACGCTGTCGATTGGAATCCCACTAATAGTCTCCCAATCTTCTCGAATCAAGCTTACTGAACGCACTCCACGAAAATCAATCCTCGTGCAATTGGAACACAGTTTAAATGTACCAGAAAGCATCACAAGAGATTCACATCTTCCAGGGTGATTTTCTGGACTTATGCCAATATCCTCTGTCATGTCTTCATCGCACAAACCCATTGGATTTGCATAGAAAGATTGCCGTTGAGCTTCAATGATGATTTCTAGAGTCCGTTTACTTTTCTTAGAGACTGGATAAAAAGACCTAAAAGATATTTCATAAGGCAAGTTGCAAAATCCGCAGAGATTTTGGATAGAAACAGATGTTCCTTTGTGAGGGGCTATTCTTTCTTGGTACTTTGGCTCAAATTGAGAGATACTAATCTTTTCTATATTAGGATATCCATCCTCTTCCGTTCTGCAGAAATAATCAGTCAAGTACAACAAACAATACACATTTTCTTTGTTATGCTCTAAAAACGATTCTTCAGCCCAAAGAGCTTGAACTCCTCCACTCGTAATTTGATCCCCATTCTTCACTAAAACGTCAATCCTACACTCCTCTACGTTCCAACCTGCGACTTTGATGGGTACACCAAATAGAAACGAAAGGTACCCGCAAAAGTCAGTTCTATTGTCAAGGTAAGTAACACTCAGCTCAAATTCAGCTGGATTAGGCGAAAACGGAAGAGGCAAACATAAATGCTCAAAGCGGACGTCTCCATTAAATAGACAAATGCGAATCTCGATGAGTGAGTTATAAGAATTGGACAGTATATCAAATTTTCTATGCTTCTTCTTGTGCTTGAGACTGGGGGGAACAGTCTTTGAATTGTGAACAGACGTGTGACTGCTTAAAAAATAGGGATACGTACTAGCAAAAACAAAAGGGTCATTTAATGGACGTATCGAAGGGCTCGTTTGCTCATGTGTTTTCTGCTGCTTTGCCTTCAGTGGTGTCATTCAATGTGGTTTCAATTTCTATTTATTTTGCCTCTTATAAGTACATCTTTTTCAAAAAAAACTTTAAAACTATATTATGCAGGTGATTAATTCTAGTTTGTCTGACGATATTCTCAGAGACGTCCCTGACGAAGACAGGATATTGGTAGATAATATACTGCAAGGTCTTGAGAGTCTAGGTTCAGATGAATTTCCGGCGTGCAAAAAATATAAGATAACAAACATTTCAACAGGCTACTTGATCCATGCTAAATTGCCTTCTACTGATCCATTCGAGATAAACATCGAAGACCTACTCTTCCTACAATCCATCCACCCTGCCCGCATAGAAAACATTGCCATTGGGCGGGCCACACATGGGACTCACAACATAGAACTCTTTATTCGCATTCTAGACTTTCGACAGAGAATCATGATCAAGTCGTCCTTGGCATTATATAGACAGGCGTCGCGGCTTCCTCAAGAATCAGCTTCAACTCAAAGCCATCCCCAAGGTACTGCCGTGACAAGTAGCAGCAGTTCATCAAACACAAGTACGACCACCACTATTCTTATGCGAAAAAGAAAAATGCAAGAGATGAGTTGATTATCACAATGGCATTTTTCGAATATCTAACTTAATAATATTTTCCCCCTCTGTTATGCTTTTTGCGCGTATCTTGAATACTACTGGAAGCAGCACTTGCATTGGAAGATATTCGTGGAGCATATCTATTTTCGGAAGCAATTGTCTGTTTTGATAAGTGATTCCCATTCTCATCAAATAGAGCATACTACAAATGAATTCTCTGCGCCTCCCCACATTTTGCAAATGACGTACTACGCGGAGTCCTCCATAAGACATCAGGAGATTCACTATACTTTCAGTGCACGTCTTCACAAGCTTCGAAACCACACTGCACGGGAAACGTTTCTTATTGCAGTGATCATGCAGAGTGTGATTTTTCTTCTTATCTCTCGCATGAGATTTGCGGCAGTCCCTCTCGAGTTCTTGATGTTGTTGTCCCATACATGATGGAGGATAAACGAATCCATTGTATGAAAGTCTGCACTTTCTTGCGTGATAATAAACTTGAGTGAACAAATTTAAAATGTTGGGGCGCAGGCAATGCTTGCTGTGTGCTGTTTCGCGAAGCAGTTTCGAAAACAAAGAACAGAGCTTTCCTTCATTTCTGTCAATTTCTTGCATAAAACAAAAATACGTTTTATCAGACGATAAAATATCAGACACAACTGACTCCACTGTTTCATGAACCTTGTTCATGCTTTCATTAAATACAGATAAAATCATTATCCTATACGGATTCATGCCAGATGACAAGAAATTGGATGGGCATACAAAGCCTCCTCCATGCGCTGATGTTCCGTGTGCAGGCCAAGGGTCACTACTTGCAGAAGATGATGCAACGCTGGCTGCAGCTAGCCACATATTCATTTCTACCACACTTATTCTCTTTTTCTTCTTATTCTTGTTATTTGTGGAGTGAGTTTCAGCATCATCATGGCGACTGTCGCTGAGACTTTTGCCTGCTAACCCTCTTCTTTTTCGCTTGCCTACTACATTTCTATCTGAAGAAACAGACACAAATTCATCTTCTACGATGGAATGATGATGCTTGGCGGAACTTTCATTTCGAAATAACACATCGTCGTCCATCTCTTCGTCGACTTCTCCAGCAGACTCCAGCGCCGAAAAACGCGAAGACTGATAGTGTCCAGCAAAAGTTACCCTCTCGTGAATGTTTCTTTCTTCTCGAAATTCACTATTCACAGTCACAATTCCAGTGATAGTGCAAACGCTAGAAGAGTTTTCCGTCTTTGTCTCTGGACATTGGCCGCGATGACATTCGTGTCCTGCTCCACATATTCTACAGCACGCAAAACAGCAATCAAGAACAACCCAGTCATGTTGGCACGACCCCCAAAAGATTCCAGCAGAATCGTTCATGACAAACCCTTTTCCCTTGGTTTCAACATATTCAAACAAGTCTGCAAAATAACGATATTTTGCCGAAAAACATGGTGTGTGATAGGATCTTTGCTTGTCACCACTAAATGCTAATGTGTGGTGGTTTTTAGAGCAAGACATACACCACTATTATTCCAAATCAAATACACTTAAATGTTATAAGTATATATACAGCCACAAAACTCATAGTTAGCACACATATTCCATAAAATGTTGCCCCCTTCTTGCTGAATAGCGTTTTTTTTCAATGCAAGGTCTATTTCAAGGTCAGTCTTCCTTTTTTTCTTCTTCAGGCAACAAGTATGCCATGTCTTTCGAGAAGATTGAACCAAACTGTTTCCTTTGTTACCTGTTGCACAATGAATAAGTTCGAAGCACAATGTCAAGTCTGCATGGGCCATCAAAACATCTTGAAAGTCACTGTGCTGCTCAATGAGGGACAGAACTCGATACAACATTCTCAAATCTACTTCGCTCCATTTTCTCACATTTTTTTCTTCACGGACAGTCATCAAAAGAAATTCATACACTTCAACCAAGCACCCCCCCTTGGACATCACAACTCCATACAAAAAATTGCGCAGATCATAGTTTCCATACTGAGACACCATTTCAAACACTCTCCTTCCAAACTCATTCACAGATTGACCTTTGTTATGAAGTACTTGAAAGGACATGGAACACAAATTCTTAAAATCTTTAAGCAAAGGTATTAACCCGAGCTGCCGTGCAACAAACGTACTGGCTATAACATGACCATCTTTATTACCTTCTTCTTCCATGGCTTCCAAGTGTTTTAAAACAATGTCCAAAATCTCCATGGTGTGTTTTCTAAAAGGCGGATCTCCATTATACGAGCTATTAGCATGATGAGAAAACAAATCTACATCCAAACCGCAAGGAATGCCTTGTGTGGCAGACATACTCTATTCTCTGCTAACAAAACCGAATTCCAACAGAGTCTCCTAAATTTAAACCAAGCATCGATTTTTTTTTATTTTTTAACTCAATTTCACACCTATGCAATCAAAGATGGTCCTTCTGTACGCGGATGGATTCTGCACCAACAATGTATCTTGAATTTTCACACTCATGTGGCGAACGTGCTTCATGCCATCCTTGGTGGCGCATTCAGTATAGAGCGATTCTAGTTCGTTGCTCGCAGTAGAATCATAAAACATAATGACAGTTACGCTCAGCACCCCATTTCCACGCCAGCCATTTGCCACATATGCTTCTTGAAGGTCTTCAGTGGGAATGCACAGTCTGCACTCCACAACATCATGATCTTTGTCCACTTCGTCCTCGGCCACTGTCGTCTGCTGGGACCCACCCGCCGCTGCTCCTTGACTCATTGCCATAGACTGCGAATCTTGCTGTTGATGCCTCGACTTCTTCTTTTGATAAAACAAGATGTTGGTTTTCTTGGACGCTGCGTTTCCACCAGAACCATGATGCGCTTCTGTTATAAATGCCCTC
>Ga0172376_10000197_pt1 | contig 78126 bp, 99 predicted proteins | sample Lak35m_FD_121114 | JGI IMG/M metagenome (GOLD analysis project Ga0172376, IMG submission 121114) | Freshwater microbial communities from Kabuno Bay, South-Kivu, Congo - kab_092012_35m | ecosystem: Environmental > Aquatic > Freshwater > Lake | place: Democratic Republic of the Congo: South-Kivu... | reverse complement strand
ATCGAAGCGAGCGATAAAGTCGATGAGATCATTATCGCGCAGCGAATCAAAGAAATCGGAATCTCATTCAAGGATAACATCGACATCTTTGACTATCTTCGCTCGCTTGCTGTTCGCAAGACGAACAAGAACACGGCAGTAATGGCCGCGAAGGAAGTGAAGAAGTATTCGATTCGCCGCTCGATTCACTCGTCAGCTCTTGAGGTTGCCGAGAAGATGAAGAAGATGGCTCCCGACTCTTCGTATCAAACGATCATCGACGAAGCGGACACAACATTCAATAAGATCATCAATATTTATGAGAACAACGAAGAAAAGCCAATCAACATCTTTGAAGAGATGGAGAGCGTCATTGAAGAACGCGGTAATAACCCCGTTACTGAGTTTGGTCTCATGGGGCCGTTTCCCACTATTAATAAGGTTTACGGCTCTCTTCTCCGCCCCGGTAATATTACAGTTATTGTCGCCCGATCTGGCGTAGGTAAGACGCTTCTTGCCCTTAACTACACGACGAAGGTATCGGCTCAGTACGATGTTCCCGTTCTTCACTTCGATAACGGCGAAATGAGCAAAGAGGAAGTGATCATGCGTCAATGCGCCGCATTGAGTCACGTTCCGATGCATCTTCTCGAAACTGGTCTCTGGCGTAAAGCTGGTGACGATGTTGTTCAGCGCGTGCGCTCAACGTGGGCGAAGATCAAGAATCTCAAGTTTTATTATTACAACGTTGGCGGCATGACAACCGATCAGATGATCAATAATCTGAAGCGGTTCTACTACTCGAAGATTGGTCGCGGGAACAAGCTCATCTTTAGCTTCGACTACATCAAGCCGTCTGCCGATGCGGACGGTAATCGTCCAGAGTGGCAAGTGATCGGTGATATGTTGAATAAGTTCAAGAAGACGATTCAGCGCGACACCGTTCAAGATCAAAAGCCGATGATCACGATGTTCTCATCTATTCAGTCGAATAGAGGCGGCATCACAACAAATAGAAACTCGGACTCGATTAATGACGACGAGAGTATCGTGTCGATGTCTGACCGCATCACCCACTACTGTTCGCACATGGCGATTCTTCGCCCAAAGACAGCGGACGAGCAACAGGAAGAGGGCGCGGCATTCGGGTCTCACAAGCTTATCTTCGTTAAGAGCCGCTTCTTAGGCTCCGACGTTGCAGGCGCACTTCAGCTAGTTAGAATTCAAGACGGTTCACTTAAAAAGAATTTTATCAATCTTCAATTCCACAACTTCGATATTGAAGAGCGCGGTGACTTGCGAGACATTGTAAATTCAGTAGACACAGGTCAAACAACGCTTAGAAGAAACCACGATGCGGACGATGTCCCAAACTTCAACAGTTGATCCGTTGATCCTCAAAGGGTCACTAGAGTCTATGGGCTACAAGCTCAAAGACTATGGCAGTTATTGGCGAGCTTGCGCGATTTATCGTGGAGGAGATAACACAACTGCGCTCAAGATCTACAAGAACAGCGGCGTCTGGACCGACTACGCTCAAGGCAGCACAAAGAGCTATCCGTTTCAGCGTCTCGTTGAGCTTACGCTAGATACCAAGGAATCGCACATCATAAATAAGTATGTAAAGTTCGATCCTCAGAATATAATACACGCCGAAGTAAAAGAGAGAATCGAAATGGAAAAGATCTACCCAGAATCGCTTTTAGACAATCTTTTGCCGCATCTTGACTTTTATCAGAAGAAAAAGATCTCAGACGCGACGCTTCAGTTTTATAAGTGTGGGTATGCGACTGGCGGTCAAATGTTCAAGCGCATCGTTTTTCCGATTTACAATCAGTACGGTCAGATTCACGGTTTTTCTGGTCGCGCACCGCTTTGGCAGAAGAGCGACGAGTTTCCAAAATGGAAGCACCTTGGAAAGCGGGCAAACTGGGTCTATCCGCTATACATGAAACGCAACGGAATCGAAGAAGTCCGCGAATCCATAGAGAAGTCTAAGCGCGTATTTATCGTCGAAAGTATTGGCGACAGCATGGCTCTTTTCGAAAACGGCTATAAAAATAACCTTGCCACGTTTGGCTTGGGAGTTTCTTCGAAATTCTGCTCCGCGCTGCTTTCTTTGGACGTTGATAAAATTACTATTGCTTACAACAACGATTCGTCTTCCGAGATAAATCACGGTCTTGTCTCTGCCTGTAAAGCCTATTTGCAGCTTTTATCCGTTTTCGACCCGTCGAAACTCGAAATTAGACTCCCGCCAAGAAATGACTTTTCGGATCTTTTTCTAGAAGAGGGTTGCCACGAAGTTTTTCAAGAATGGCTCAAGAAAGAAATTCGCCAAGCCGATCAGATAAATGCTATTTTAGAAATAGCTGTTGCAAATAAATTCCCCGACAATTTAGTCGAAAGGGCAAAAAAGTTAGTAGAAGACATTGGATAAACCTAAACACACGGCACTTTCCGCTAGCAGAATCAAAACATTAGAAAAATGCAGTTGGTCATATTGGTGCTCTTATGTTCTCAAGTTGCCCGATAAGGCGAACGACGGCTCGTCTCGCGGAAACGTTGTCCACTTGGTCCTTGAAATGCTTGCTAAAAAAAATCGTAAGCAATACGTTAACGATATCTTATTCGCGAAGAATATTTTTTGCGTTCCGTCGATCAAGAAGCTCACTTTAAAGCACGCCAGAAAGCATAATGTTTCCGATCAAGAGAACATTGAGCTAATCAAGCAAATGACGCTGACCGCCCTAGAGCATGACTTCTGGGGTAAGGGTAACGGTAAAGTTCTGCAAGATTTGCAAGAAAGAACTTTCGATATTGACATTTCAGAAGAAAATAAAAGCTATCGTTTAAGGGGTTTTATTGACCGCCAGTTCATGTACGAAGACGGATCATCGGTTGTTCGCGATTACAAGACTAGCAAAGCGGTTTTTAGCGGCAAAGATGCCGATGACAATCTTCAGCATTTTATTTATACTCTTGCGTCTAAAAAGCTCGATCCAAAATACGAGGTTGCTATGGAATTTTTATTTCTAAAATTCGACCTGCAGAAGAAAAAGGGCGGCGGCTTGTTGAAGATGGAGCCTCTATCGGAAAAAGACCTTTCCGATTTTGAGCTTCACCTTACAGAAGTGCAAAAAGTAATTGACAACTTTTCCGAGAGGGACGCTTATTCAAATTTTGCTGCCGACAAACCAATGCCTTCTGATGGTTCATTTTCTGGGAAATTGTCTTGCGGCTTCGCGAAATACAAAGGTCAGCTAAAGAAAGACGGCAATCCAATGTGGCATTGCCCCTACAAGTTTGATTTTATTTACTACGCTCTTCGAGACAAAGAAAATAAAATTGTAAAAACTGCATTTGGAGAAGACGCTGGAGATCTTTTTAAAGGTATGCCAGAGGGCTTTAAGGTCACAAAAGAGCAGTATGCTGGTTGTCCAGCGCATCAAAAGACTTGACAAGTCTCGTTCTCTTGTTATTTATGAGTAATGGTCCCTTTATTCAAGTCTCACTTTTCCGTGGGGAAAAGCATTTTAACTCTGGCTGAACCAGAAAAGCAAAAGCCAGACGGTCCAGACAGTATTATTTCCATCGCAATCGAGAACGGATTAAAAGAAATCTATCTCGTAGAAGACTCGCTGACTGGCTTTTTGACGGCTTTCAAATCGTGCAAAGCGCACGATATTCATCTCAAGTTCGGGTTAAGAATTTCTGTTTGCAACTCGTATGATTCAGTAGAGACTTCTAGTCACAAAGTCGTTTTGTTTGCCTTGAACGACAACGGGTTCAAGGACTTGAATAAGATTTACACGCACGCCTTCGTTCATCACGAAGGCACGATTTCTAACGATGATATTGTAGCCAAATTAACGGAGAACGTGCTTGTTGCAATTCCGTTTTACGACTCGTACATCTGGAATAATATGTATAGCTTTTCAGACTGTATGCCGAGCTTTAATGCGCACGTTTATTTTGTGGAAGACAACAATCTTCCGTTCGATAAGCTTACCGCCGATTTTATCCGTTCGAAACAAAACAAATCTTCCATTGTAGAAGCCAAGTCGATCTACTATTATAAGAGAGACGACTTTGACGCTTGGATAACGTACAAGATCGCTTGCAATCGACGCATGGGCAAATCGCAGACCTTGTCTGCGCCAGAGATCAATGGGTGCGGAAGCCGCGAGTTCTGCTTCGAATCTTGGGCTCAGAGAAGCTATGAATAATCTTTTAAAACAGAAAATTAACCAAAAGTTTGTTGTCTTCGATACAGAAACCGAAGGACTGTCTTTGACCTCTTCGCGTCCTTGGCAACTTTCTTGGATCGTTTGTCAAGGCGATCAAATTTTAGAGAGACACGACGAGTTTGTGAAATACGATGATTTGAACGTTTCAGAGGATGCGGCTAAAGTTACAGGATTTAATTTTGCAAATTACTCTGCAAAAGCAAAAGACCCGATGGATGTTTGGAGAAAGTTTGCCAAGTATCTTTACGATGACCAGTACATTTTCGTCGGGCATAATATTCTCAACTTCGATATTTACATCCTCAATACAATGATGCGCGGGCTTGGACTTAAAAATGATTGGCGTTTCGTGTCAAGAATGATCGATACCCGTTCTCTTGCCGTTGCAATGTTTAAGAAGATCAAGCGAAACGGCGATTTGATTCCTTGGCAAATTAAGCTTATTAACGTTCGCGAAAAAGGGCTAAAGGCTAGTCAAGGATTCCTTTTGAAGCATTTTGCCGTTGATCACGATCCGTCGAAACTGCACAACGCTCTGTACGACATTGAAATGAATTATATTTTATTCAGAAAACTTATCGCGGAGGTCGAAGTATGAGTCTTTTGCTCGAAACATTCAAAAGATACGAACATCCAGTACCGCCCGGCGTTCGACTCCCAGAAATTAAAATCGACGCCAAATACTACGAAACACTTGGCATAGACAGTACTGTTTCTAATTTTGAGTTCTTGCGTCAACTTTGTTTGCGTGCAGTTGTCGCTAAAGGAATCGATAAACTTCCAAATAAAAAAGAATACTACGAGCGAGCCAAGATGGAACTTGCCGTATTCAACGAACTCGGCTTCGTTGACTATATTTTGCTTAATTGGGACATTCTGAAATACGCCCACGAAAACAATATCCCGACTGGGTACGGTCGCGGCTCTGCCGCTGGATCTCTGATTCTTTATTTACTTTCGGTCACTAACGTTGACCCAATCAAAAACGGCTTGTTCTTTGAGCGTTTCGTGTCCAAGAGTCGCGCAAAGAAGATCGTTGTTGATGGAATTACTTATCTCGATGGTTCGCTGATGCCAGATGTTGATAACGATATCGAATTTTCTAAGCGTCACGAAGTTATCAATTATATCAAGACGAAGTACTCCGGTAAGACTTGCAAAATTCTTACCATGAACACGCTAACTGGTAAACTATGCATCAAAGAGTGCGCGAAGATTATCGCCGAGATGAGCGAAGACGAAGTAAATGCGATTAGCGACGTTATTCCGAAACAGTTCGGCAAAGTATTCCCTCTCAAGGATGCCTATGACCAAAGCGAACAATTCAAAGCTTTTTGCGACAAGAATACCAAGGTATTCAAAATAGCAAAGAAAATCGAAGGGCTAAATAAAAATACGGGCGTTCACCCGTCTGGCATTTCGATTTCTTACTACGATAACGAAGAGATTATGCCTTTGCAAAAGACTGGCGACGGAGAAGTTGTGTCGGCTTACGACATGAACAATATTTCCGAGATCACCGTAAAGTTCGATATTCTTGGTCTCAGAACACTTACAGTCGTTTATGATACTTGCCAACGTCTCGGCTTAGACTTCAAGAATCTCGATTTCGATAAACCTGCTACTTACAAGTTCCTTCAAGACTTGCAGAATCCAAAGGGCTTGTTTCAAATTGAGGCGAATACGAACTTCCATGTCTGCCGCAAAGTGAAGCCTCGCAATATGCTTGAACTTGCTTGTGTTCTTTCTCTTGCTCGACCGGGCGCTTTGGACTTCGTAGAACAGTATGCTCGTTACGTTGAGACTAATCAACTCCAATCAGTCCATCCATTTTTTGATGATATTTTGAGCGTAACTGGAGGTATCCCGATCTTTCAAGAACAGTTGATGAAAATGGTTGTTAAGGTTGGATTCACGCTCGATGAAGCAGAAACTGTTCGCCGTATCGTTGGCAAAAAGAAGGTTAGCGAAATGCCCGCTTGGCAAGAAAAAATTCGCAATAAAGTTGCCGAGAACGATCTAGAATCTCAAGTGGCGGACGTTCTTTGGAAGGTAGCTGAAGATAGCGCGAACTATTCGTTTTGCGCCGCCCATGCCTTTTCCTACGGAACCCTAAGCGCATTAACAACTTACCTAAAATTTAATCATCCAAAAGAATTTTTCTTAGCTCTCTTAAAGTCTTCAAAGCACGAACCAGATCCGCACGAAGAGATCGAGACGATCTCTCAGGAACTCAGTTTCTTCGGTATCCGACTGCTTCCTCCCGACTTAGCAAAGTCTCACGCAGATTTTGAGATCGAGGGAGATAATATCCGATTCGGATTGAACGCGATTAAGGGCGTATCAGATAAGGTTCTTGAAAACCTTCTTACGTTTCGAGAAGCCGAGTTTAAAAACAAAATTGATTGTTTCGACGGGGCGAAAGAAGCTGGCGTAAATATCGGAGTTTTATCTTCTTTGATTCAAGCAGGAACGTTATCGAGCTTTAGTGAAAAGCGCTGCCGTCTCGTTCTTGAGGCTCAGAGCTACAATATTCTTACCGATAGAGAAAAGCGGAATGTTAAGCTTGTCGCTGATAAATATCAACACGACGCTCTAACTGCGATTTCAGAAATGGCGAAAGCTAAGGCTGTCGGCGACGACAATAAGCCGTTCATGACTGAAAAACGCTTTAATACATTTAAAACCAAATACGAGTCTTACAAAAAGATTTATGACATGAACAAGCAATACGAGAAGTTCGCCAATTGGTTTTTCGAAAAGCGATTGCTTGGCTACAGCTACACTTACAAGCTTAAAGAAGTTTTTCATCAAGACGAGCACGAACGACTATTCACGACTTACGAAGTTTCTCAAGCCCAAGTTCGAGATGCTGTAAAAATGGTTGGAGTCGTAAAAGAGGCTCGTAAAAAAGTGAGCAGAGCAGGCAGACCTTACTTATTGGTTAAAATTGCTGACGAGTACGGTCAAACCGTATGCCGTCTAACCGATGGCGGTCGCGACGACAAGTTTACGATGTACTACGAAGGAGGAGGCAAAACTCCAAAAGAAGACGATATCGTTGTCGTCTACGGCTCTAAAGCCGAGGACTCTATTTTCTTAAATGGCTTGACAATACTTTCGGAAAGGATCTATACTAAGCTATCGCAGATCGAATCTGTGTAAAAATGAATAAAGTGCAACAAATCAACTTCACTCCTAGGGCAACGCGGGCGCTAGAAATCTCCAAGCAGCGCTGTTTGGAGAATAACTATCATGAGATTACCGAAGACTTTTTGCTCCACGCAATTTTGTTTTCCGAATCAATGATTGTTAATACGGTGTTTAGCGCCTTAAATATTCATACTAAACAAGTTGTGATTGCGCTATCGAAGACACTTCCGTCAAATAAAAAGAAACTGCCAAGCTCAGATATTCCGTTTGGTTCCGTCTCTGCCGAGGTTATTAAAAACTCTCAAATTATTTCTGAAGCGTTTAAGCAAAACTATACTGGCGTAGAGCATATCTTTTTATCGCTTTTGAGGCACTCTGAACTTGTAAAAAAGTTCTTAAAAAAGAACTCGATTGACGTTGGCTTCTTGACAGATAAAACGGAAAAAGAGTGCGAACTCATTTCGAATCCGATTAAAAAGCCCGCGCCGCCTCAGTCTGACAGAACTAGCAACGAAAGCTTAATTTCATCTCACTGCGTAGACTACAATGAAAAAGCTTCCAAGGGAGAATTTGACCATATATCTTTTCGCGAAAAAGAAGTCGAGCAGATGTTTGAAATCCTTTGTCGCAAGCAAAAGCGGAATCCGATGCTTATCGGAGATGCTGGAGTAGGCAAGAGTGCCGTTGTAGGGCTAATCGCAAAAAACATCATTTCGTGCAATTGCACAGAGTTTCTTTTGAATAAGAAGGTTTTATCTCTTGATCTTGGGGCTCTTATCTCTGGCACAAGGCTTCGCGGCGAGTTTGAAGAGAAGCTTGTAAAAATTATGACGGAAATCAAAGCTATGGGCAATGTAATTTTGTTCATTGACGAGATTCATAATATTATTGGACTCGGCAATGACGCGGGTCAAATGGACGGAGCGAATATCCTAAAGTCCTATTTTACTGCCGAAGACCTTTCGTTTATCGGGGCGACAACGCAACAAGAATACGACAAGTACTTTGCGAAAGACTCGGCTATGTCTCGGCGCTTCGAGAACGTCTTTGTTCGTGAGCCAACTAAAGACGAGACTTTCGGCATTTTGAAGAACGTGAAATCATTCTATCAGACGTTCCATATGATCGAGTATCCAAATTCGGTCCTGATGAACATCGTTAATGTTTGCGATAAGTATATGCCAAATAGACGCTTCCCAGATAAGGCTATTGATCTTCTCGATCAGATCGGAGCTAAAGTTAAAATTCGAGGTTTTGCGCGTCCAGACGAAATTAAAAACATTGAAAAACTAATCATTCAATTCGAAAAGTTTGCTCCCGATGACGTGAAGAAAAACCACTTGCCTAACTTAATAAGAGATTACGAATCAAAATACAATGTCTGGGTAGAAGCCGCTAAGGAAAAAAAGGTTCGAGCGAAGAAGAAAGACGTTTACAAGGCTTTGTCAGATAAGCTCGGCAAAGTCATTGACTCAAATTCTGACAACGACGGAATCAAGAATATTTACAGCAACCTGCAAAAGCACGTCTTTGGACAAGACAAGGCTTTAAAGAAGATTTCCGATTGTATCTTGCGTTCATCATTTGGCTTGTCAAAGAATAGTCGCCCGCTTGGGAATTTTATGTTTATTGGCCCAACTGGCTCAGGAAAGAGTCATTTGGCTCGAACGCTAGCGAAACAGGCTTTCGGGAGCGATTCTAATCTTTGCGTAATAGATATGTCAGAGTTTATGGAAAGTCATTCGGTTTCGAAACTGATTGGCGCTCCCCCCGGTTACGTTGGGTGTAATCAAGTAAGTGTTTTAACCGCTCATTTAACTCGCCACCCATCGTCAGTATTTCTTTTTGACGAAATCGAGAAAGCTCACCCAGACATAGTTAATGTTTTGCTCCAGATCATGGATAGCGGACAACTCACAACTTCTGACGGGGAAAAGCTTTCGTTTAAAAATTCAATCATCATTATGACCGGAAACGTTGGCTATCAAATCAACGATAATAAACGAATGGGTTTTATGGCGACTGCTCAATCAACGCCTACAAAAGATACTGTTCTAGAAAGCTTAAAGAAGTTCTTCCGCCCAGAATTCTTGGCCCGCTTAAATGATATTGTTATTTTCGACGAACTTAGCGAAGAATCGCTGATCAAAGTGGTCGAATCCGAGTTTTCCCAGATTCAAGCATCGCTGCTTGAGAGCGGAACGAAAGTTTCTTTCTCGCCGGAAGTTATCGACTTTATTTTGCAGAAAACAAAAGATTCTAGCACGGGAGCAAGAAAAATCGTTTTTTACGTCGAAAATGAGATCAAAACCAAAATTGTAGACATCTTGCGGGCAAATACATACAATAAAATCAAGATCTCCATTAAAGACGGAGAGTTGACCATCAATGGAAAAACGAAGAAACTTCTTGCGACACACAGTATCTAGCACAACTCTCCTGCCAGTTGAGCAGGAGATGCTAGACTCTGTATGCGAGAAGATCGAAGCGGAGCTTGAGGCTCCGATCTCAAGGAAAACACGCACGGCTAGTGAGGTTTTGTACGATCGATACGATCTGACTTCTGGCAAAGATTCGTATGTTCTGAAGGTCAACCTGTCTCCAGATACTCCAAATTTCTGGAGAGAGCTTCGCGAAAATCATTTTTCGTTTCACCCAGAAATCGTGGCGTCATCATTTGATGACGATTTCACTTTTTACTGTTATAAGACGACAAAGACATTCTCGGCGTCTAGCTTGACCGAGTTTCTGCTATCTAAGCGGCTTGGACTACAACACAAGATCGCAGAAGTCTTGAACGAGACTCATGCGATTAAGCTTTCGGACGTTGATCAAACAACGGAAGTATTTCGCTCAATGCTGCCGATAGAAGCTGGCGCGTCAGTATCTTCGTTCCCGTTAGCTCACTTGTTTCTGCAGTGCAAACAGATATTTGCGAAGCTGTACAAGCCAACGACTGATCTTGGCCTTTGCCACTTTGATGTTTCACCGCGAAATCTCTTGTACAATAATAGTGATTTTAAATTAATAAATTTTGAGTATGCGGCGAATGCGAACGTCTATATCAACACGCTCTTAGTCAAAGAGACGCTAAACGGATCGGACGAGAGCTTCAACGATCTTTTGTCCGACATGACAATCGACAAAACGAAGCTCGTTAAGTATCTTGATGCCGCAGAGATTTTTACATTCTGTTATTTTAATTCTAAGATTCTCGCAGAGTACTTGACTTTCGGGACTAGAAACGAACAGCTTTTGAGGTACTGGGTTCAGAAATCCGAGGCGATTTATAAAAATATCAAACAGAAGTTTTTTCTTCAAAAACCTATTGACAAATCCATAGACGCCTTTTATGATGCTTGGAGACAATAAGTCATATCAAAACATGAGTACCAATACAAATCGTGCTATCAACGCTATTCGCGGCACTTCAGGTCGTTACTTCGGCCTTCGCACCACAACGGAAACGGTCAATGCTCGCCTCCTGAGCGAAACTCCATCAACGATTCTCGTTGAAGATCGCAACGCTGGTCGCGTTCGTCGTTTCCGGAAGTCCAGCATCCGTAATGTTACCTTCGAGGGTTGCAGTTACAACCGTTAATTAGCGCAGTGGTCATCACTAAAGCCCACGGGAAACCGTGGGCTTTTTTGTGTAAATATACTTATATGCCAATCCCAACACCAAAGCCCGATCAAGAAGAGTCCGAGTTTATCGGCTCTTGTATGTCTTCTAAGTCAATGAACGAAGACTACCCAAATCAGAAGCAACGCTATGCGATTTGCATCTCCCAGTTTAACCGTAAAAAGAAGAAGAACGAAGGATCAATGGACGCTGTAAAGTGGGATGAAAAAGACGTTTCTCGCGTTATCATAGAGTAACATGACCGCATACAATTGGACGTTCCCCTCTTTTGATTGCTATCCAGTTCAATCTGGTTTGGCAGACGTAGTTGCTATGGTTCACTGGCAAATTCGAGCCGTTGAATCTGGCTCTAATGGAACAATATATATCTCTGAGGCTGGCGCAGGAACTTCGCTTCCAGCAGTTAATCCAGAAGACTTTATTCCGTTCGATCAGCTCACTACGGGAGAGGCTGCGTCTTGGGTAATTCAGCTTGAGAACATTACTGGCACGAACGGAGTATATGAGAGACTTGCCTTAGATATCGAAAATCAGAAGAATCCACCGATTATAAAAAAGACTCTCGTTAGCTAATACTTTAGTTTAAAAAATATTAGGGCGCGTTATCATCTCTAAACCAGATGATATATGCGCCTTAAATTTTATAAGCCCAACAAGTCAAACACTGGAACAGCATTATCTTTTAATGTTGTTCAGCGTCAAAAAGAGGGAGACGATAAGGGTCTCGACCTCTATGTTAGTTTTGTAAAGCAAGCTTCTTGGAACGAACAGAGTCGTAAAGGCTCATTTGCCGAGAACGCAAAGAATCCAGAAAAGACAGCTTCGCTAAAGCTGAACGAGACAGAAGCGGCGACGATCATTCGCGCTATTCGTCTCGGCACGAAGTTCTCGACAGTTCATGCGTATCAAGGCGCGACAACGTCGATCATGTTTGGCCCGTATCAAAAGAAGAACGGCGACCATGCGTTTTCGTTCTCTATCAAGAAGGGTGAACAGTCTTTTTTGATCGGCTTCGAACTCGGAGAGGGCGAGCTTGTCGCTCAGTTCCTTGAGAATTATTTGGCTCAATCGTTCGCCGTATCAGAATGAAAAAAACTGTAGTTCTCCACAGCAACCATAGTCGCATCTTTACAGGATTCGGCAAGAACATGAAGAATGTTCTTTTGTATTTGCACAAGACTGGCAAGTACAATTTAATCGAGTTCGCCAACACAAAGCACAAAGATGCTCCCGAGCTACAAACGCTGCCTTGGAAAGCCGTTGGGACACTACCAGATCAAGCTCAACTTGCTCAGATTCAGTCCGATCAAAACAAGCTCCGCACCGCTACATACGGTCACTACGAGATTGACAATCTAATCAAAGAGTACAAGCCAGACTTCTATATCGGCATCGAAGATATTTGGGCTCTGTCTCCGCTTGCCGAAAAGAAGTGGTGGAACAAGAACTGCATGATTTGGACGACGCTCGACTCGACTCCGCTATATCATGAGGCGATCAAGATCATCCCAAAGGTTAATCATTACTACGCTTGGGCTTCTTTTGCTGGTAAAGAAGTAGAGCGTTTAGGTCATCCGAAGGGTTCGATCAAGACGCTACGAGGAGCCACCGAAACTTCTTCATTCTTTGCTCTGTCAAACGAAGAGAAGAAAGCGTTGAGAAAAGAGTTTGGATTGAACGACGAGTTCATTATCGGTTTCGTGTTCCGCAATCAGCTCCGAAAGAGCGTTCCGAATCTTCTTCAAGGGTTCAAGCAATTCAAAGAAAAGAATCCAGCGTCTAAGGCGAAGCTCTTGTTGCATACGCACTGGAGCGAAGGCTGGGATATCGTAAAGCTGATGAAAGATAATGGCGTCAGTCCGAGTGATGTTCTCACAACTTACTTTTGTAAGAAATGCAAGCAGTACGAGGTTAAGCCATTTAGAGGCCAAAAGATCGCGTGTCGTTTCTGCGACGGCAAAGATACTGTTGAGACCACCAATATCACGAACGGAGTAAGCGAGCAGCAGCTGAACGAGATCTACAATTTGATGGATGTTTACTGTCATCCATTCACTAGCGGCGGGCAAGAGATTCCCGTAACCGAAGCGAAGCTGACTGAACTCGTTACTCTAGTAACAAACTATTCTTGCGGCGAAGATTTTTGCACCGAAGAGAGCGGCGGTATGGCGTTGAGTTGGAAGCCGTACTTTGAACCGGGCACTAACTTCACAAAGGCTACCACGCTTCCAGAATCAATCGCTGATAAGCTTGAGCGTGTCTATAAAATGTCCCTTTCGAAGCGGCAAGAGGTGGGCAAGCGGGCAAGACAATTCGTTCTAGACAACCTCTCTGCTGAAGTAATTGGTCGCAAGCTAGAAGAGATCATCGACAATTCGGGTAAAGTTGACTGGAACTACGAGTCCGCTTTCGAAGCTCGTAATCCTAAATATGAACCAGCCGACAATCCAAATGATGTTGAGTGGCTGATTGATATTTATAAAAATGTGCTGCGCATGACCGTCGATGCTAATGATGACGGCTTAAAGGGATGGATGTCTCAGTTAAAGAACGGAATCAGTCGCGAACAAATTCTCGACTTTTTCAGAAATACGGCAGTCAAGGAAAACAACGAAAATGCCAAAGTAGATTTCAATGACTTGCTCGACAAAGACGACAAAGGTCGGCGCATCTTGTTTGTTCTGCCTCAAAGTGCTGGCGACGTGTTTATGGCAACGTCGCTATTGCCATCGATCAAACGTGTTTACCCAGACTACAACATCTACTTCGCGACGAAGCCAGAATTTTTTGAGATCTTAGACTGCAACCCCTACATTCATAAGCGGCTAGTGTTTAGTCCATTCATGGAAAACTTATTGAGCATGGAAGGTCATGCTGGAGGCGAAGGATATTTCGACATCACGTTTATCCCGCACATTGGAACACAAAAGATGTTCGACTATCAGCATAACGGCAAAGACATCCTCGAATACCAAACGATCCTTTAATATGCATTTACTAGACAGATATGCCTTATCTTGCGGCGTCAAAGCTGAAAAGCCATTCATTGACGAAGCTTACTATCCACTATCGGAGGATAACTACATCGTTTTCCAAACGAGCGGCAAAGGAAACTCTCGCCAGTACGATTACTGGTCGAAGGTATTTAATCTGATTCGCGAGTACGCGACCGACTACAAGATCATTCACGTTGGATTACCCTCGGACCAAACAGTTGGTGGCGTAGACATTGATCTTCGCGGCAGAACTTCGATCAAGCAGTTGGCTTACGTTATCAAGAACTGCAAGATGTACCTCGGAGTTGACAGTTTATCGACGCACCTTGCTGGTTTTTATGATAAAAAAATCGTGTCTCTGTACTCGTATAGTTACGCTCAAAACTGTGGCCCAGTTTTTGGCTCGCCCGAGAACAAGACGCTAATCGAGGTAGACTGGAAGAAGCATGGCAAGCCCTCGTTCTCGTTCAACGAAAAGGAAAAGAAGATCAATACGATCTATCCCGAAGTCATTGCTCGCGCTGCGCTCAAGCAACTTGGCGTAGACAACGATTTAGATAAGTTCAACACGATTCATATCGGAGAGCTTTACCACTCTCCAACTATTGAAATCATTCCAAACAACCTTCAGATCCACTCAATCGTAAAGGATAAAGTTTGTAACGTTCGAATGGACCTTTTCTTTGGTGAGGACGTTTTACTTTCTCTCGCGAGATACGCTTCTATCAATATCATTACTGATCGAGAGATCTCACTTGAAAAGATTTTGCAAATCAAGCAAAAGATTGTTGGCTTCACGATTGTTGCGAACGATTCAATTTCAATCGCTTACCTTTCCGAGTTGAAAACTCTCGGTATTAAAGTTTCTCTAATAGCTCCAGACGGGCCAGACTGGTCTCGTTTGTGTGCGAAATTCTTCGACTTTTGTCTTGACAAGGAGGATATCATCACTAAAAACGATGTAGAAAATGCAGATCAGATCGACGACACTTGCGTGTTCTCTTCGGAAAAAATCATACTTTCCGATGGAAAAGTGTATTCCAGCAAAATAGCATGGAAAAGCAATTCTCCGAAAACATCGAGAACAACAAAGGTTGTAGATCACCCAGATTTCTGGGAGGAAAGCGAGCATTTTCATATCTTCAAAGATGAGCGACCAACAAACTCCAATTATTGACGTAAAGGCTGACACGAAGCCACAAAATTCAAGCTTACGCGACGAGCGAGGGCTTTTAAAAGGAATAGATTACATCCTTAATAAGGACGGGACAGTAAACTGGCGAGCAATGATCAACCCCGCTCACCTCTATCCAAATAAGGATTGGTTTAATCGCCGCAATCTTCCGACCCCAGAGACGAGCGAAGGATTGCGAGACGAACAGCTTTTGATTAGGCTCGGAGGAATCAAGGAACTGGCAAAGCTTCGTGGATTCGAATGCGTTGACTTCGACTTGCTTAAGCTTGAGCGAGATTACGTTGTTTCGAAATGTACGATTAGCTGGATTCGTAATTTTGAGTGCACGTCCGAAGAGTTCTTTTGCTTCATTAAGAATTCCGACGTTGCGAACGCCACGACCGAAAATACTGACGGTTTCGGGCAAAAGTTTCTAGAGACTATCGCGGCTAACCGCTCGTTTGTTCGAGCCGTTCGTAACTTTCTTGGCATTCATATCGTTGGGGAAGATGAGATTGCGAAGAGTGGCAGCGGAGGCAAGACTCAAACGGCTGACGGGTCTGCTGACGTTACTCCACAAGCCGTGCTGTCAAAGAAGTTCCAAGAAGTGATCGGCGGCGAGTTTCCCGATTTCCGTGAGTGGCTCCGCACGCTCTGGAAGGAAGAAACGTATCGCAACGAAGAAGCGAAGAACTGGAACTCTTGGTCCGACGTGCCAAGCAAGGAAGCTCGCACGTTACTCAAGCACCTCAAGTTATGATCAAGAGGATTGAAAAAGTAACAGAGCTTCGCGAGGTTCTCGATCAGATGGAAAAGTCTGACCGTTTAGATCTCGTTCTGAAGACTCACAAGCACGTTGCGGGAGATTGGGACTTGCCTCACTTAAAGAGTGAGCTTTCGCATCTCCTGCTTTCTTTCCGAGACAACGCCGTTGTCTACGTTTACTTTCGCGACGGCAAGCCAAACTCGATCTTTGCGGGACTGATCTCGCAAGATTGGGCTTGCGGCAAAACGGGACTCAATGAAATCATTTGGGTCACAACTGGTAAGTCTTTTCTCGATGGAGTTATTGTTTTACAAGAAATCGAGAAACTAGTGGCACAGAGAGGTTTAGATTACTTGTCGTGCCACTGGATGTGTAACGGCGGCGATCCGCGAGTGCAGATGTTCTATATGAACAACGGCTTTCGTCTCGATACACTTACCTTTGTAAAGAATTATAAATAATCGCCAGTTGGCGGTTTTACATGGCAAATGATTGGGGCTTTATGTAAAGCCATTTACCTTATTTTACTTTTAAGATGAAAAAATCAATGACAGTTAAAAAGAGAAGCGGCGACATCGAGAAGTTCGACGCTGACAAGATTAATAAAGTTTTACAATGGGCTTGCGACGGCATTTCCGGAACCTCGTTCGAGGAGGTCGGGATGAACGCCAACGTAGCTTTCTTTGACGGTATCTCGTCCAAAGACATTCACAATACGCTAATCGAAGCTGCTGCGGGGCTAATTTCTGAGGAAAAACCTCAGTATCAATTTGTTGCGTCTCGCTTACTCAACTATCACCTCCGAAAAGAAGTTTGGGGAGGGAAGAATGCTCCGAAACTGATTGATTTTGTAAAAGAAAATATTAAATATGGCGTTTACGATCCAGACATTCTTAAGTGGTACGATGATCGCGAGTTCCATAAGTTAGACGAGTTTCTGAAACACGACCGTGACTTTGACTTCGCTTATGCTGGTATCAAGCAGCTTTGCGACAAGTACCTCGTTCAAAATCGGACAACAAAGAAGATTTACGAGACTCCACAGTTTGCGTACATCTTGATCGCTATGACTCTGTTCAGGGGTTATAAGGAGAATCGCCTACAGTACATTAAGAAAGCTTATAGCTACTTTAGCCAGCACAAGATCAATCTGCCTACCCCAATCATGGCGGGCGTTCGCACGACGCTAAAGAGCTACGCCTCTTGCGCTTTGTTTACCGTAGATGACACGCTAAATTCGATTTTCTCGAACAACTCGGCTGTAGGTATGGCTACGGCAAATCGATACGGAATTGGCCTTAATATGAGCCGAATCCGAGCCGTTAATGCGCCCGTTAAGGGCGGCATGGTTAGTCACACGGGTCCAATCCCATTTTTGAAGATGTTCGAGTCTACCGTAAAGAGTTGCCACCAGAACGGCATTCGCGGCGGCTCTGCTACCGTAAACGTTTCTTGGTTTCACCACGATATCGAAGATATCCTCGTTCTCAAGAACAATGCGGGTACTGACGATAATCGCGTTCGCAAGCTTGACTATTGCATCGGCTTTGACCGCGTATTCTATGATCGCGTCCTAAACAACGAAAAGATCACTCTTTTCTCGTATCACGAAGTTCCCGAGCTTTGGAATCGATTCGGCTTCCCAGACTTTAAGGATCTTTACCTTGCCGCAGAAAAGAACGCGAAGCTGAAGTTTAAGAAGACGATGAATGCCCGCGATCTCTTTATGCTCTTCTCGAAGGAGCGTGTAGAGACGGGACGTATCTACGTCATGAACGTTGACCACGCAAACTCGCACGGTTCTTGGCTTGAGCAAGTGGACACTAGCAATCTCTGTACGGAAATAACTCAACCATTAATTCCGATTTCAGATCTTAATGATAAAAATGGAGAGATCGGTGTTTGTATTCTCTCTGCCGTTAATCTCCTCAAGGTTGACAAAGACGAGATGGAACCCGTGTGCGACGTTATTGTTCGAATGCTCGAAGAGCTTATCGACCACCAGAACTATTTTGTTCCTGCCGCAGAGAATTTTGCGAAGCGTCGTCGTAGCCTCGGCGTTGGCGTCACGAATCTCGCCGCTTACTTGGCCGATCTTGGCGTAAAGTATTACGACAAGGCCGCGCCGAATAAGGCGGCGGCAATCATGGAGCTTGTCAGCTATAACTTGATCAAGGCGTCCGTTGAACTGGCAAAGGAAAAGGGTGCGTGCGAAAAGTTCGACAAAACAAAGTTCTCGCAAGGTATTCTCCCTATTGATACTTACTGCAAGAACATCGATGAGTTCGTAACCGAAAAACTTCATTGCGATTGGGAATCGCTGCGCAAAGACATCAAGCAGCACGGTATGCGCCACAGCACGCTCACTGCGATCATGCCCGTAGAGTCGAGTTCCGTTATTCAGTCATCGACAAACGGCATCGAGCCACCACGCTCGCTGATTTCGCAGAAGCGTTCAAAAGCTGGCATTATCCCAGTTGTCGTTCCTAATATCCGTTCGAAGAAGAACGACTACACGCTCGCATTTGAAATGCCAAATAACCACGGCTATCTTAAGGTTGTCGCGGCGCTTCAGAAGTTCACCGACATGAGCATCTCGACCAACTTGTACTATAACGTTAATCGTTATCCGAACAAGATTCCGAATCAAACGGAACTGCTCGGAGACATTATGATCGCTTACAAGTACGGAATTAAGAACCTTTATTACACAAATACATTTGACGGCGACACACAAACCGTCTTAGATTCAACTCCTAACCCAACCAAAGAACCCGCAAAGCAGCCAGAAACCGAAGAGGCCGATGGCTGCGCTGGTGGGGCTTGCACGCTGTAATAAAATGAAAACTGTACTCAACACAATTAATCTCGACTCGTTAAAGCAGCCGCTTTTCCTTGGAGAAGACTTGGCTATTCAACGGTACGACCGTTTGAAGTACCCGAAGTTTTACGAGCTTTACGACCAGCAGATCAACTTCTTTTGGCGACCCCAAGAGATCAATCTCACAAAAGATGCCGCCGATTACAAGACTCTCTCACCAGAAGAGCGTTTTGTTTTCGATAGCAATCTTCGCTTCCAGACGATGACCGACTCGATGCTTAGTCGCAGCATCAACTCGCTGTCCGATTATGTTTCGAACCCAGAGCTAGAAATCTGCATGAACGTTTGGTCGTTCTTCGAGACTGTACATAGCAATAGCTATACATACATTCTCCAGAATGTTCACCCCGACGCGACCAAGTTCTTCGACTCGATTCTCGAAGACAAGGAGATCGTGAAGCGTGCTCAAGCCATCTCTAGCCGCTACGATGCTTTGCTTAACACGCGAAGCACCGATCCTAAGCAGCAGATTCTCGATGCCCTTATCGCTACACAAATTACCGAAGGCTTAACGTTCTACGTTTCGTTCGCGTGCTCGTTCTACTTTGGCTATCGCGGAAAGATGGAAGGCAACGCAAAAATTATTAATTTAATTTCTCGCGACGAGAACCTTCACGTTGCTATCACGCAAAATATCATTAAGATCTTGCGCGATCACCCGAGCGAAGGCTTCCAAGAGCTTCTCAAGAAGAACGAAGATCGAATCTACGAGGCTTACAGAATGGCAGTGGACGCAGAAAAGGAATGGGCCGATTATCTGTTCTCTAAGGGAAGCTTGATCGGTTTGACTGCCGACTCGTTGAAGCAATACGTTGAGTGGCTCGCGGATAACCGCTTGACATCAATGGGTTACAATAAAATTTATAACGCTAAGTCCAACCCACTCTCTGGCTGGCTTAATAGCTTCTACGACTCCAAGAAGGTTCAGGTTGCCCCGCAAGAAACGGAAATCTCGTCCTACGTTAAAGGCGTAGATAACAAGATTGACGAATCCGTCTTCGATATTAAGTTTTAAGTGTCGAGGTAGAGAGTATCGGCGTTCAGATCGACCCAACCTTTCGGCGTAAACTCAAGAACTACTTGTTCATTTGGTTTTACGACCGTTAAGGTTGGGGATTCTGCCGCTTCGCCACCGTCTCTATAAACAACGTAAACATCAGCAGCCTTACCGAACGCTGGCTTGTTTACGAACGTTACAGTATAACCAATTGGCGGATTCGATGGAATTTCAACCGTTGAATCGCTGATTGGCGTAACAATCTTAGTGTCATTCAGATCGTCTGGAGATAGCGTCAAATCAATCGTGCTTTCTAGCACAACGTAGCCTCCGCTGCCAGTTATTGTTTGACCGTTGTAAACGAACACAACGCCAGCTAGTCCAGACTTTGCGCCGATAGTCGTCCAGTTAACGGTTCCTTGAACCGTGATCTTGTAGCTCCTATTAACCATCAAGTTCGAGCCTGTGGCTTCGATTTGTGGTCTTTCTGCTGCATTTACTGGTGCAGGAGGACGCTTGCCATCAAGAATGTATTCGGTATAGGTAACTGCTGGTGGCTCGTCGGCTCTATCTTCCAGATAGCCGCTAACAACTGGGGACATTACGCCAGTGCCAAAGTCGTCTCTCGGCAGGAACTTGAAGTAGTACCATTGCTCGCGTTGAATCGTTGGCCCGCCAAGCTCAATAAGGTTCAAGTAAGAGCGGCTTGGGATAGGATAGATAGCGTGCAAGTTACTTCTCGTATCTGTGTCTGGAGTAAATGCTTCAGAACTACCAGTATAAATGTCTACCGAAAGAACGTCTTTGTTCGAAGATGCTGAGTAACAATAGAATTTAATCGCATTATAAGACACGCGATCTTGAACGACGGAAACTGCAACGCCCGAGAAGCCAGTTTGGTTTGCGTTAGTGATGTCGGCAAAATCGGCAGTACCCAAAATATTACCCTTTGTTCTTGGAAGAGTTCTCGCCTCTTCATAACCGTAAGTTTCCCAATGCTCTCTTCCCCAAGCGTCTTTTGTCTTTGTGCCGCCTTGCAATACTTCCGACTCATAAGCGTTCAGCAAATCGGGCCACTCGTTGACATAAGCTTCGTAGCTAGGATCGCCAAGACCAGAGTAGTTAATGTCGATACCATTTAGAGTAGCAACGCCAGCAGAGCTTAATCCTGTTGCAGACTTGAATGCTCCAGAGATATCTCTGAACGTGATTTCACGATCAGCATTCTCGCTTCTTAACAGATCTCCAGCACTTGCGCCAGCAGACCAATCTCTAATACCCGAGCCGCTAACGATATTGTTTTCCCCACTATTCCAAACTGCGACTCTTGTGAACGAAGAGTTCCCGTAGTAGCCCGAGAAAACATAATAGGGCGAGAACTGATAAGAGTCTACTACGTCAATTTGAGAGTATGCTGGAGCAACATTGTAAGCGTCGAAAGTTCCTGTAAATGGATTATTATTTACGTCTCTTACGACGACTCTTAGTCTATAGTTTCTTTGCGCAGGAGAATCGGTAGTCTTGATGTCTGCCGTTGTGCCGCGCATCGAGTATTCTTGATTTTTCTCTTTTGTTAGCGTATACGAGAAGCCTTGATAGCCAGTATTGGATTCTAGTAAAGTTCCACCATCAGAGTATAGTTGAACAACGATATTCGGAGCGTCTGGGAAGAACGGATTGTTTCTGAGAGAATCTGGTGAATTGATTCTGTCGCCAACGGGATCAACGTAAGACCAGCGGAACGTCAAATCTTTTGACGTGAAGTTCCCTTGCCCAACTCCCGAGAATGTTGCTCCGTAAGTAATGTTGTATCGCAAGCTTCCAGTATCCGCTGTATCAAGGTAGAAACCAGTGATCGCGACTCTATCTAACGATGTGCCGCCAATTGTTGCGGTGGACAATGGAAGAGCGACTGCGCTTATTGATGCTGAGTCTTCGGACAAGAATCGATACGGCGTAGCTCCTTGAGCGTAGATATCGATATCGTACTGTCCCCAGTTTGAGTTAACTGGAATCGTGTAGTCGAGAGAAGACGTTGATACGGCTTCAGTAATTGCTCCCGGTACTGAACTTGAGTAGTCTGGGCGGCTAATATAAAGCTTATAAAGTGGCGGCGAACTTGGAGAAGCTCCCCAGTTAACATAAATGCCAGTTGTGACGTTCGATTCATCTTTACGCAAAGTAGTTGTAACGGGCGTAGTTGGAGCCTGTGGCTTTACTACAAGGTCGTAAGGAGATTGAACGTAAAGGTTTGGCGAAGTGTCCGAGATGTCATTCTCGATAAAGTTTTCTTTATCTGGATAAAACTCGACGCCAGCTACCGAATAGTTATTCGCCTCTTCTTCTTTAACTGTTAGAGTCTTGTAAAGCTTTGGCTCAACACCAGAACCGCTCAACAGATAAATCGACCCATCTTCAATAAGATTAATCTTTGTTGGCAAGGTATCTACAGCTAGCGAATAGAAGCCTTTGCCATAGCCAGTTCCATAAACCAATCCGCTATAGCCAACACCATCAGTTTCGCTGAGAGTTCTGATATCTGACTGTCCGAGGGTTCCGCCTCCAACATAAACACTCAGCCCAAGCGCAGCAAACGCACCAGAAACGTGTGCGCTTGTTAAACTTGTCGTGATCGGAATCTTCGTGGAGCCATAGAAATCCTTGGGGAAACCAATGGTTCTGTGGTCGTTAATTGTTCCGGCAATCCAGTACTTTGTCTCATCCGTAGCGAACGTTGCTGAAGACGTGTGGCCAGCCTTACAGCGGTAAATAACGCCAGAAACATTTACGATCTTATCTATATCATAATAAACGCTCGCTCTCCAGTCGTCATACTTAGAATTCGAACTGTTTCCAACATCAACATTTAAGAAAGTATAGTACGGAGTCATCTTGCTTAAAGCTAGAAGATCTCTGTAATTGAATCTAATCTTGCCAAAGTCATTGAGCGATTTTGATGCTCGCTCGACAATTCTTCCCGCTCCAGATGAAACTTTAACAAGAGCCGCTAAATAACCGAAAGAAGTTGAAACTGCCGAGACATCTTTGCCGATCTTCTGAACTTCTGTTGGAGCATAGGCCGCGAGTTCAGAAGGAGTTGCTGCATTATTTGCAACAGCTGCATTGTTAGACACAATGATAACAACGTTGCCCGCAGTGCTCGCGGTTATATGCGCAGCCGCAGTAGCTAACGAGGACGACGTTGACGTTTGATTCACAAATGCTCCAGCAGTAGTTAACTGGATCGCAGTGAAAAATCCATTAGCTGCCGCTGTCCCAACTTGTGACCCATTGACCGTCACGGTTCCGTTCGTGCCGTCAACAGCACAAGACCAATTTGTTTCGTCGCCGATTAATTGTCCCGTTCCCGCCGAGCCTTGAACGTCAATATCAATTTCATTTTCGAGCAACACACCAGAAACCGCTGCGAAGTTTAATGTTTCAAAACGAGGATTTCCCGTTACAGTCGTGTTGTCTGGGAAAACATAAACCTCTCCTGTCAAAATAGTATCGCCAGTTGTTACGCCACCACCAGAAATTCTTCCTTCGATTGGGTACGTTTCAAAGATGCCAGATTTGAGCAAGAACTCGCCAGTGATTGTGATTCTCGATCCGTAAGTGTTACTACCGTCAACACCGTCAGCTACCGTATGAATGTTGTATCTCTGTAATTGACGCTGGCGTCTCGCTCTAATATTGTTGAGCGTGCCAGTAAATTGACCAGCAGAACCAGTTAAGTTATTAAGATCCGATACCGAATAATTCCCAGAAGGGACGTGGATATAAATACCCGAGTCAAGTCCGATAGTCGATGCAGTTCCTTGCTTAAACTCGCCATCGATAGTGACGACATTAGTCGCTTCGTTAACATCTAAGATGCGCCCAAATGTTCTTGCAGTGTTCTTAACTTCGTCGCTGACCGAGAAGATATCGCCCGGTTGCAGGAACGCAGCCTCAACGCCGCCAACGAACGACACGATGTCAGACTCGAACATCGAAGAACACAAGACGTAGCGTCCAATTCTGCGAGCCTCTGAGCGTGAAGTGCAACCAGCAGCGTTGATTTTAAATGGATTTAAGCCGAACTTACGAATGCCGTCAACATCTTCAATATACTCTACCTTGGTTTTGTAACCATCATACTTATCGTTATAAACGACTTCTACGGAAGTATATCTGACGTTTCGCGCCGTTTCGCTATACTCGAAAAGACCGTCTCGAACATTTGCATTCGAGAACTGCATAACAGGATCTTGTGGTCTATCGGCGTAAAAAGAGAAACCTTCCGTGTTCCAGTAAACGATGCCCTTAAATACGGCTGAGACATCGCGCAATACATTGTAAGCCTCGTCTTTATTGTAGAAGATGATGTTGTATGTGTAGCGTGGCTCTAAGCCACCTTTGCCGTCTGGAACGCCTCGAAAAATACCCTTATCATCTACAGCGTCACAATACCTACCGATATCGTAAAGCGTCCACTTGTCGAGTGACGAAAAGTCGATTTGGTTGCCCAAACCATAATTCGTATTCGTGATGATATCGTAAAGAACCCAAGCTGGATTATCGGTCCAGCCTAACTTGAACGTGCCATCCCAATCACCGTAGTAAACCTTGTTGCTATCGTAAAACTTATCGTCACAGAACTGCTGAAAATCGATATCAGAGTCGTGGAGCATATTGAACGCACCACCATTTACTTTTGCCGAAAGTTCTCGGAATGTTCTAGTTCCAGAAGACGAAGCGTTGCTGTAGAAATAATAAAGCTGAACGCAGTTTTCAGTCGAGTATCTGAACAGAGCATCGTAAGTCGATTCGGTCATCGACTCTGGACTTGCTCCTCCGAAGAAAACAACTTTTCTTACCGTGTTCGACCAAAGAGAGTCAACAACAACCGATTCAAGCTCTTTGCCCATTTCGCGATTCGATGCGTAGAGATTCTTTCTGATTAAATATGAAACTGCTCCGACTTCACTATAAGCGGCAGAGACGGTGCTTTCTTGCAGTAGCGTATCGAGCTTAGTAAAAAGATTTTGATTGTTTTCTCCAGCAGAATCTGGCGAGCGAACAGTTATGAACGATTCCGAATCGTAATATGAGAAGTTCGTTAGCGTTGGGCCATTGATGACGCTATAGCTGACGCTGCTATCCACTTTCCAAATTGCTGCCCTTACCGCAGTATAACCAGCGGTCATCTTCGCAATCATTTCTTTTAAATTCCGACGAATCAAAGCCTTATTCGCAAATGTCATATTCTTGTCTACGACAAAAATAATATCTAGATTATTTGGATTAGCCGGATAGTTTGCGCTTGGGTAAACATAACGACGGTCAAGACCGTTTCCGCCCAATGGATAGTAATTGGACGGGATCTTAATCTTCTTCATTCGCACGTCGAATGCGCGTTCTGGAAAATTCGCAAAGGTTCGCGAATCAAACTTTACTCCAACGTGAGCTGTTAGCGGATAAGAGAAATTGCGATCAATAACTTCTGTGATACTATCTACATAAACTTCGCGCCTAACGAGCGGAGAAATAGTTTCTTCGCTGCGCTTTTCAATCTTGATGTAGCGATCTTTGCCATTTACTGATTCTGGTAAAACGATTTCATCAACTCCTTCAGATACATTCGTTGAATCAACTGACTTTTGAAAAGCCGTTTGGTTCGCGTCGATTGGATCTTCCGCTCCTCTTAAGAATCTAAATGGATTTAACATTTTCATCTACTAGTAAATATTATTATGTAATCGAGAATGTTCTAACCCCATCTGTGCCACCAGTTAACTTTGTTAAGCCCTTTGGCGATTGGGCGTTGATATAAACAGTATGTGTTCCCGTAGCGAGCTTCGAAGTCACATCGGCTGGGATCGTAAATGAAAACACTCCCGTAGTGGTGTTAATGTCTGTGCCGTTTGCGTAAATGACTTGTGGCGTATTCCCATTACTAGCTGGACTATCTATATGAGCCGCCAAGGATAATGTTGGAGTAAGAATTGTGGTAGCTCCAAGAGTCCTGTTGAACGTTGCCGTTCCGGTCAGTGTGATAGTGGCTCCCTTAGCGTAACTTGAACTAGAAAGAGCATCAAAAGTAGCGGCTGTTCCCGCACCCTCTCCAACCAAAGTATAAACATAGTTTTGTACCGTAGTGTATGGATTTGAAAATGGCGACGTTGAAAGCTTTTTTAAATAATAGATAACCCCCAAAACCGTCGAATAGTTCCGTTTATTGATTTTCGTCGCCGCTAACTGTTCTGGAGTATATTGAATAGACATTTTTTATGGGACTTAAAAGCCGGGAGGAAGCGTCTTTTTAAAGTCGTCGTTCAAGTCAATTGGTGGAATATTTACTCTTGTGCTGGCTCCACCAACCGACGAAGCGGGATTGAAATTGGTATTTGTTGCCGCGTAGTAAGCACCATCAGTGGTTTCGCCTTCTGAAATCGAGTCGTCGCCGATAGTATATGCATACGGGCTTTGAACCAATCCGTAGAAACTAACATCTCTAATTTGTAAATTAGACTCTCCATCCAATCCCCAGTATAAACGCAAGAGAAGCGTCGATTCTTTGGCTGTTCCAGCTTTTGTTCCCTCATCTACAGTATCCGCCAAAGCTTCAATTAAAAAGTTTACACGAAGCTTTTTGACATCGCGGTTTCTGATTTGATGAGTAAATATGAATGGGTCTTGTGGTGTCGTCGGCCAACCATCGGTTGAACGCGCCCAGCTTGTAAAGTTTCTGCCATCTAACTTAACGTCGTCCTGCATCGTGATCGGGCCGAGCAGTTTAAAGCTTGCTGGTTTAGAGATGTAAACGTTTTTAAAGTTGACTAAAGCTTTTTGTTTCTCTGTACCAAAGTTTACTTCGAGGAGAATGTTTCTGTAATTGTATTCTCCACTAACGTTCATAACTGGAACGCCATTCAAATAAACTCCCTTTAGCATATCTAGGCCATAAACTTTTTTGCCAAACGGATCGACAATACCTTCGATTGGACCCTCGCAAAGCAAGTCAACGATTTCTGCCACAGAAATAGACTTCTTGAGTTTCTTGCCCTCGTCTGGCGGCAGAAGTTTAGCCTCGGATGTTCCCATCCCTCTGAAAAATCTTAATGGATTTAGAATTTTCATCTTAGAATATAGATGGGAGTGACTGAATCGGAGGAACGCTTCTCTCGATGCTTTCGTTTTGCGTTGACAAGAAAGTAACGCCAACACGAATTGTCGGAGACAAATACTTATTCACTCCCTTTGTAATCTCACACTGCCAGAAAGAAACATACTTAGCGTAGCCTGTGTCTTCACGTTCCGAAGTGAACGTCACTAGTCTTTGGCTGTCTGCTTGAACTGCCGCAAGATCGATAACTTCAGAAGCGAATGCTCCTGTGCCGGAAAATGCTGTAGAGTTCTTTAAGAACACTGTGCCAACTGTTGCCGACGTTGCGCCAACACTAGTCCAATTAGCTGCCGTGCCGACAACATTGATTCTGTACTTCTTGCCAGCGACCATTGAAGATGCGGCGATATCTCCGCGTTGTGTATAGATCGGAGAATTTGGAGCGATCAAATTAGAATCGGTCTTGCGGTTGAGAAGCTGATTTTCTCCAACCACAGTGAACGAAGCCGCGCCAGTCTTTCTGTAAGAAATCTTAATCTTGTTTCTGCCGACACCAGTTCTAAGTCTGGCGTAAATTCTATGATATCCGCTCGTTAGCGTAACGGGCGAAACTGTTGGAGACGAGTCTACGTCGTGACTCGACGCTAAGATTCCGTTAACGTACAAATCGGCAAAAGCGTCGTTTGTTTCGAGACATTCGATCTTAAAGTCGTAAGAATTTACTGGCGCGACCTTTCCGTTTCCAGTTGCAGCAGTCGCGTTCTTTGTAAACGTCATGCCAACAACAGGAGGAACCGAGCCAACGCCAATCGTTGACCACTGAGCGGAAGTGCCAACTTTTGTAATCTCGTAAACAGTGCCGCTATTCGCTGAAATAACGCTAATTTCTCTCACAGCTAGCGGATCGGTCGAGATGATGTCGGTGTTCTTGTTTAATGGGATATAGAAGTAGCCCAAAAATTCGAGCGTGTAGCTGCCGACATCAGAAGCGTTACTGTTGATCTCTGAAATATTTACTGCCGAGAAGTCGCCAGTATAGAGGTTTTGATTGATTGGCAACTTGACATAACTCAAATAAGTGTCGAAAGTGCCAGACGCTGTTGGAATAGTTTCCGCTGTCCAGAAAGAGCTGTCAGTAGGCAACTTGCCCTGAGCATTAGACGTTGCGCGGTAAATTTGCTCTCTGATCGGTGGGATAAATAGTGACCAGAAATTATTCACTCCGCTAGTAAACAATTTTACAACGGCGCTGATTTTTGTTTGATCTAGGATATCGGCGCTTTCTGCAACTACCGTGTAAGTTTCGGAACCGCTAGGCGATCCGCTCAACGTATAAGTAAAGGTCGTGTCGCTCGTTGTTGTGATCGTGTACGTTCCGTTAGGATCTACTGCGCCAGTCAAGTTTGCAATCTGCGCCGAAGTTCCCGTGATTTCCGAAAGAACAATCGGATTGAAAGGAGTGGCCGAGTTTCCAAGAGTGATCGTCACTACCGCATTGCTGCGAGTTGCGCTTGCAATATACGACTTAGCGAGTGGAGGGTGCGTGTTTAACACCGCTCTACCAGCGGTTACTGTATAAGTTTCCGTTCCCGTATCCAAAGTAGCTAATGTGTAAGTGAATTGATTTGCGGCAGTTACGGTAATATTGTAGTAGCCGTTTGCATCAACATTGCCAGTGCTCAGTCCAGAGATCGTCGCTTTGAAGTTGCTTGCGAAATTATGATTCGAAGAAGTCGTAATGGTTACGGTTGCTCCAGATCGACTCGCCGCCGAGATAGTTGCGTCGGCGGGAATACTCGTTGTGCATCTAAAGAAAATGCTACTTAACGTAACAATTTCTCCGCTAACGTATCGAGTGTTATTGTCCCAAGCCGATTTTGGCAACGCCTCGAATTGCGATGGCCCCCAAATAACCAAAGAGTTAGTCGGGTATAAAATCATGTAATTCGAATCGGTGCGGTTTTGCGCAGCGTTCGAAATTAATTGAAACTCTTGCGGGCGAGCGAAACGATAGAGCGCACCTTCAGAAAACGAGTAAGAATTTTCCTGCTGAATCGCGCTCTTTGTCGAATCTGAAGAAGACAATTGCTTCCATTTGTACGTCAAATCTTCATTGTACGTTGACAGATTTGGGTTCGAAATAATCTCACCGTCTTGCTTTACTCGAAGCTCAACGATGTTAGACGAAACTTTTTTAGCGGACTTCGTAACGATATCAATGTACGACTGCGAGAGAGAAACATCGACAACTGAAACCGCATCTTCGAATACGGCAGTTTGATTCGAACGATACCCGTCGATTTCAAGTTCATCAATACCTTCGTAAGCTGGGATAGCGTCAATCGGCCTTGAAGTTGGCGTCATCAAAGCCTTCACATCGTAATTTAAACGATAATTATTGATCGAGGCGCTGATTTGCGAGCTGCCGATGATTAGTCTGCCATAGCCAACTGGAACGGCTTGACCTTGAGAAGTGTTGCTCGGCTTGCTTCCGAAAAGATAAGACTTGCCGCCCGCAGAAACTTCTTGATTAAAGTCAGGTTTGGGCGTTGGGAATAATAATCCCATGACGCCCTGCGTCAATAATGCAGCACCAACAAGTATACCGGCTTTCGCAGCAGTTCCACTGAGAATTGCTAAACCACCAGCAGCACCGAATCCGCCCGAGATTGTGATAAGCGCAACAGCCGCGACAATCAAAAGAATATTCTTTACGCTATCTCCAGCGCCCCACACCACAGGAACCAAATGAATTTCTTGTGGCGTTTTAATGATGTCGAGTTCGAGAGGATCTTCGATAACTTGATCATCAACAACGATTCTGTAAAATACACCTTTCGCCGCCAGCTTCTTTAACGCGGCCAAAAAGCCGCGACGATTTGCATTGATCGCAGTAAACGCTTCTCTTGGTTTCGAAATGTTGTATCGAAACTCATGACCAAACAAGTTGCGTAGTTCGCCGTATAGATAAATGTTAGTCATAACGTTTCTTTAACATATCAACGTATTCTTTCTTAACGTGCGATACCTTGGGCATCACCAAGTTGAATTCTTGAGTCTGCTTGCTGTAAATAAGATAAGGAATGCAAGAATTGTCGCAATTGAACTGGTCGAACTTCGACTCGTCTTCGCCCGTCTTTGGGTGCGAGTGATAGATCGCAACAAGATTACCCGAACGAATCTTCTTCAAGATTTCGAGCGGATGAATCTCAAATATATTATCGGCGTAAGTGGCAATGTTCTTCGCTGGCTCAGTTTTCAGTTCGCCGTTCTCAACGGTTACGAATCCGCAAACTTCCAAATCGGACGATAAAGCGTGTTCAACGATTGTAGTCATTACTGATTAAAATTGATCGGGTACTCCTCGGTTCCCGGAAACCCACCGAACGGTAATTCTGCATTTTCACCAAAGCGCAGCTTGCAGCCGCCGATAGACTTTGAGCACTGATCTGCCATCCAGAACTCTTTATTGATAGATGGATTTTTGCCTGCGGTAGCAGTATGAGCCTTAACGCAAATATAGAACTTTTGAAGCGGTTTCCAGTTTGGGTTCGCGTTGATATTCTCTTCCGAGACTTTTACATTCGTGTTTTCAACGTAAACGTAGTCGGCTATCGAGTAGCTTGTGCCGGGCGTCCAGCGTCCTTTATTCACTTTGGTTGCTAAAGACGTTGACGTGCCAGCTTCAATATTGATAGCATTCTCGAACAATTGATTATTATCGTCAGCTACTGGAGGACCATTGAATCCGCATCCGTTGCCGCGATAATGAAACGAACAGTAACGCGACATTACGATACGCTTCGGGAACGTGACGCTATCGAGTTCAAGAGGCGAAGCGAGTTCAAGCTCAACGATTGCCCGATTTTCGGACGAACGGCGCAGAACGAAAAAGACTTGATCTTCTAGCCCAGCAGTTGCATCTGCGGCACCGTATGGATTCTTCGAGTCCGAAAAGTTAACGTTGTCCAAGAACTTAAGGAACGTTCTCTTACGGACAACTTTTGCGCCAATAAGGTTGTTATAACGGCGAATAAGGTTCGAAACAAAGAAGTCTTGGTTCGAAATAGTTAGTTTCGGGCGCGGAAGCGAGCCGTCACCCTTGGTCTCGAAGCCTGAGCTTTGGATCGGAAATGGCAAATACTCCTGACCTTGCCAGTAGATCGAACCGTTTATCCCATTTGTGCCGCCATGAATGTAAAGTTGTTGGTCAGGTTGATTAACGTAGTCGTAATAAATAACAAAAAACTCCAAAAGAGCCGTTGGCTCTAGTGAAAAAAGCTCCGCATTGACTTTCTGGTTAGACTCCCTTGACATTTCCTTTTACCTTTAGATTATATTACACCGATGAGCGATAAAAACCAGATAAAAATCGAGGGTTCAGAAGCCGCTCAGATGCGACTCAACGATATTCCCGATGTTTTGAGGCTGGCGACCAAAGCTCAGGCTCAATTCAAACTTTTCCCGATAGACTCGCCATCAACGATTTTGAGGGAAATATCACTTGTTTTGCAGAAAAACTTTAGAAATTCCGTCATTTTCCACGCAGAAGACGAAGTTGTCGCTGCGTTCATTTTACGCGCCGAGACGAGCGTTTCGGCAGAACTCGTTTACAGTTTCACGTCGTCGGAAGAGCTTTTGACAGCAGAAATGGCCGAAAAGTTTAAAAAAACGCTGACAAAACTAGGATTTTTGGTAATAAATGCGAAAATTCAAACTAGCCGTAGAGACCTTGACTCGCTTTTAACGTTTTTAAAAGATGTTGGTTTCAATGAGATTTCGAGCGAAAACGATGCTTTCGTGTCAATTCGCATCAGAATAGCTTGACTTTTCGTTAAAAACGATAAGATTTGCGGAATGAAGTTCGACAGGCTCGTTCAGCTTGCCCGCAATCTTGTTATCTACGATAATATCGATTTGCGCTGCCGTCATTTCGCTTTTATCCTCGATAAGAAGCGGATCATTGCTATCGGCAAGAACTCAAAAAAGTCTCACCCGATTAACCACAAGTACGGTTACTTCGACGGTTCTGGACTGCACGCCGAAGCGTGCGCAGTTATCAAGTCGGGTCACATTGACCACTCGAAACACACGCTCGTCACGTTTCGCATCGACCGAAACGATAAGGTCGCGATGGGTAAACCGTGCAAGCATTGCGAAAAACTTCTAAAAGATGTTGAATTTAAGAATATTTTCTATTCTAATGAAGAGGGAGAGTTCGTTCGCGCCAAATGAATATTTTAATTATCGAAGCTACTAGCAAACGCAAGCCGCTTGCAGAAGACTACAGCGACACGTCAATCGTTCACTGCCGCAACAGCATTATCTTAAAGAACGCTCTAGGAGCCGATCTTCTTGACGGGGAGTACGCACTACCCCAAGTGCTCGAAAAGCAGTATGACGTGATTATATGCGCCTACGCTTCGCCTTATATGCCGCACGTTCCGTACCGCGAGATCATCAAGAAGAACCCGAAGGCTCGGTACATTTGGCTCGTTAACGATCACGACATCGAAGACAATCAACTTTTGCGTTGGGGCGTCATTGAAATGGGCCTCAAGTACGACATGATCTGCAACAATCCGCGAAACGGATATCGGCACTGGATCTTGAACAAGAACATCGCAAATAAGAAATTGAACGACTTTATTGGCGAGTGGCTCACGGTAAATCTCAACTCGCTGATCATGGACGACTTTGCTCCCGTAGACTTGACTGCCAAGAGCGGGATCATTTACTACGGTACTTACAGAAAGTGGCGTCAGAATTCTTTCGAGCGTTTTTTGACAAAAGGAGTTACGCTCTCGGCTTCGAACAAAAATTGGAAAAAATTTCAAGCAATCAATTGCGATTGCAATTACATCCCGAAGCTAGAGTGGACAAAGAACAACGAAGATTTACGCAAATATAAATATTCGATATACATGGAAGACGTGCATACTCGCGACAATTATGCCTATCTCGCAAATCGCTTCTACGAAGGATTAATGGCAGACACGGTCGTGTTGTTCGACTCGGAATGCAAAAACACAATCGAGAAGTGCGGGTACTCGTTGTCCGAGAACGTTATCGTCACGCCAGAAAAATTATCGATTGGCTTGACGAACTACGTTGAAACGCTCAACTTTGAAACTGAATTAAACCATCAGCGGTCATTTCTCGTTAAAGCTTACGGCGAAAAGCGAGACACGATCAACCAAATAAAAGATTTTATTAAATGAAAGCTACTGTTCGTTTCGTTATCTCAAGCGTCTCGGCGTCCGAAATCGGCATTGATTTTCGCGAACTCTACGTCGTCGAACTAAACGATTATCAATTCGAAGGAGCCGAAGGTGGACAATATGTGACTTGTAAAATCGTTAATACCAATAAATTCGCGCCGTTTCTTCTTGAAATCGCAGAGATTTCTTTCTGCGCCCATTCTTTAGTGATTCGCGCATGGTTCGTTTACAACTTCGAGAAAGAGAAAGAGTCTCGTTTATTTCGCGGTTCACTAGAAATTCGAGGAATTCACTAATATGAATCGATACGCTATTCTCAAAGATATTATTGTTCAAGCCGATTGCCCAATCGAAGACAGGTCTAGCGACCGAGTTGTTTTGCCGAGCGGTGAAGAAATTCCGGTTTACGGAGAAACATTCGACTTGTTCGACGCATCTCTTCGTTACTGGACAACTGGCAGCGGCTGGGTGTTAAAAATCACCGATAACGACTTACCTTACTTTAAAAAGATTTAATATGATAACAAAAGAAGAAAGCGAGAAAAAAGTTTTTTCCGAATTTTTGCTTGTTAAAAACAGCGCTGAAAAAATTCTTGGCAAAACAATCAAAAACGAAGAGTTTAAACGGGCTATTGCCGACGTATCCAAAAAGATTATTGTTTTGGCGCGAAATAAAGAAGATAAAGATAATACGCTAGTCGATGACATAAAAGCGTTTATCGAATTTTTTGACAATTGCAAGCATCTTCTCAGGAATACTGTTTGGAACGAGATACAAGAAAAGCATCTTAAAATCGAAATTTCTTACGAATCGAAAGCTATTTCGAGTTGGAAAATTCCAATCGAAATGATGTTCTCTCATCCAGAGTCGTTCGAGGTCGGTATGCCGACACTAATCGAAAGCTTCGAAGACGTGTTTCTTTATTCGTGTCTCGACCCGTCTTACCGTCAACGAATCATGCAGGGCGACGATCAAGCGATCAAGATCTTGTACTCTGTATTCCAAAATAACGGGACAAGCAGTTGCTCCGCGATTCAGCTAATGATCAAAGAAAATTTCCCCGAGTTTTACGATCACATCACGAAAAAACTCGATGTAATGAAGTTCGAGGAAATTCCCGAGGAATCGAAAGCTAAAAAAGGGAGAAAACGCAAGCAGGTGAAACACAAATAATATTGTGCCATATCTAAACGCCAATATTCCCGTTTTCGCGGCCTACGTCAAAAGCGATTTTTTCTACAACAACACCAACACAAAGACAGACTATGTTCTTTGCGAAGTGTTTGGAATCACTAGTTTAACGCGACGATGCCTCACGTTTCAAATAATGACCGAGTACGGATCGCGACACGACCGAGTGCCGATTCACTATCTCGTTAACGAGCCTGAGCACAGCAATCTTCCGTTAGACTGGCTCCAGCTTTGGGACTGTTTCTCTTACAACTTATCGGTTACTCGTTGGGAATATCACAAGAACGCTCAAGTTAAAATTCAATTAAAGAATCATGAATGGATCAAAGGTAAATACTTATTTACAATCGATTGGCACGACAATCCCGATGCGGCGTATGGCTACAGCGAGATGGCGGGCGGTCACAAGTGCGGTCACGTCATTTGGGGCGTTTCTGACAAAGACGGGAAGCCAGTTAACCAACTTTTTTGCCAGCCCAACAACCGTGTCGTCTGGTCGGACGGCGGCGCGTTCATCTCGAAAAAGCTCGAAAAGCCGGATTGGAAAGTCTTCACGCAAGAGTTTTCGTGCGAAGGCGGCACGAAATGGGTAGCCGAAGATAACTGGGACCATTTTTACCAGTTCAAAGAAGAATGATCGAGGTCCAAATAAGTAAAGATATGATCGAAGAGGCTCTGTTCCGAGCCTCGCGAGTTCCCGCTTTGCGCAACTCGGACACTCAGAATCACGGCACGAAAATTGCCGCTCTGAGCGACTTGATGGTGCAAAAAACTTGGGGCGGCAGGATCGTATCCGACATGAGTTTCGACTTCGACTGGATTTCTCCGAAGCTTTTTTTATTCGAAATTAAAGCGAAAGAGCGAAACGTTGTGCCGCAACCTTGGCACAACTGCGCCGTTAAAGAGTACAACACTCAGCAGAAGTGCGATTATTACTTGTTTACGAGCATCTTTGGTGATTACAGCCGAGGCTGGATTCTAGGCTACGTTTCAAAAGAAGCGTTTTTCAAGCAAGCGAGGTTCTTTGAGAAGGGTCAAATTGACGACGATCCTCGCGGAGACAAGTACGTCTTTCCATCTAATTGCTACAATTTAAAAATCGAAGAATTGATCTGTTGACAAGCGACGAATTGTCCGATCTTCTCAAACCATGAAACTCGCGCTTTGCTGCATCTCTAACATCCTTGCTGAACAAGGTCACAAGTTCCAAACTATGACCTACACACGTTTCGTTTCGCAGTCTCGAAACGAAGCTTTGCGCGTTTTATCTGAGCGCATTCTCAACAACTTCATCGTTACCGATTTAACGATCAAGCATTGCGCCGATCTCGGCATCGCTGGCTATCGCCTGTCATCGAGTTTGACTCCAGTCATCGATCACCCCAGCGTTGATCTTCAACTCGAACAGTTGCCCAACTGGTCCGACTTGTCTGCCGCTCTCGACAGCATCAAACGCACCATCGAGCAGACTGGCGTTCGCATCTCTGCTCACCCCTCCGAATATGTTTCGCTAACTAGCGACTCTCCGACTGTTATCGCGAACAGCACGCGAGATCTTATTTCGCACGCCAATCTTTTTGATCGCATCGGTTTGCCGAGCGATTATCGCTCACCGCTTAACATTCATTGTCGTCAAGACGGTGACGCGACCGTGATCTCGCAGCAGTTCATTAAAAACTTCAACACGTTACCGAGCAACGTTCGCTCTCGCTTAACTCTCGAAGTTAACGACAATGTCGGCGGCACTTGGACCGTCGCCAACTTGTTCAAGCACTTCTTCCAGACTAGCGGCATCCCAATTACTTACGATTCGCTTCACCGTTCGCTTTGCAACGACGGCAGTTCCGACGAGCAAGACTTTTTCTTGGCTCACAAGACTTGGCCTACTGTGCCGCTCTTTCACTACTCTGAAGGCATTGACGGCACGCGCAAGCACGCCGATATGCCTACGTCCACGCCTCGTAGCTACGACACCGACGTTTACTTTGACGTAGAACTTAAAAACAAAGATTATGCCATCCTTAAAATCATCAACGATTCAAACAAAATTAAATAATGATAAAAATGCGGTTATCGCCGCCCTAAAAAGAAGAAAGATTCGTTTCGCTAGTGATCAGTTTGTCTGCGACAGCGAAGACGGAGAAAAGGGGTTTGGTTTTACTGTTGTTACCGAACTCGTTACCTCGGTTATCGTTCCCGACTACAGCAAGCGGAAAGTTGGATTTTTAATTTATAACCAGCGAATGGCAGATCACCTAGAATCCGAAGGTCTTTCGTCAGAAGAGATCGAAAAGAAGGGTAAAGTCTGGTGCGTGGTGAAAAGTCGCGCAAATTTCCTTAAGATCTTGGGTTGTTAACTTATGCGATCTGCCACCATTTTCTCCTCTCCGAACGTCAACGAAGTTTACGCTGCGTACAGCGAGCTTTCGGCGGTGTTTTTAAAGCAATTTAAATTCCACGCAGAGTTTGGCATTTCTCACAAGACTACCGAAAAAGACTTTTCCCTGAACGCTTACGACTTGAATGCCGTTGAGCAGAAGTTCCTCGAAGAGAAGGCTTTCGAAATTTCTCAAAAAAAGTTGAAGAAACCTGTTGACTGATCCGAAAACTGTGGTAAGCTTTGCGTGCAAATCCATTGCTTATGATTATCAAAGAAGTCCAGCGCAAGGTTGCCCAATCAGACAATTTCAAGAGCGAAATTGCCTCTATCGATCCCGAGGAGATGCGTTACGTTTCCTCGCTGCTTCGCAACAACTACTCGAACCCGATCCTCGCGACGGTTCGCGAACTGATCGCCAATGCTTCCGACGCGAACGTTGGCGAGCAAAAGATCGAAGTTCACTGCCCTTCGTTTTACGCTCCGACGTTCTCGGTTCGTGACTTTGGTGCAGGCTTGAGCGAAGACGATCTCTTTGGTCTCTACACGAAGTACGATCGCAGCACGAAGCGCAGCGACAATCTCGCAATTGGCGGTTTTGGCATCGGTCGCTTCGCGCCGCTCTCTTACGCCGATTCTTTCACGGTCACGTCGCGCCACAACGGTACGAAGACTGTTGTCAATGTTTTCGTTGACGAGCACGGCGACACTCGCTTCACGAAGCTCGCCTCTTCACCGTCGAACGAAGAGAGCGGTTTGGAAGTTTCTGTTGCGATCAAGGGCGGCGACGAGACTAGCTTCAACGACGCAATCAACGTTTGTGTTGCGTTCTCCTCGAAGCAATTCAAGATCAGCAACGCGCAGTTGTCTCCAATCAAGTGGTTGATCCGTTCCGAAAACTGGGGTTTTTACGAGCGCAATCCGCATCATACGGGTTCTTTCGTTGTTATGGGCGGCGTTCCTTATCGCATCGACCCAAAGCAGATTTTACCGCTCGTCTCAACTGAGCGTTCTCCGCTGCTTTTCAAGAAGTTTAGCGGCAACGAGCTGACCTTTAATTACGCTCTTTGCGAGTCTAATTTTATTCTTTTTATGCCGATTGGCTCGGTTGCGATTCACCACTCGCGTGAGCAGTTAGAGTATAACGTTACCACGAAGCGAGTTATTCTCGCGGCACTCGAACGCGCCTTTGGCGAGATCGGAAACACTTTTCAAGAGAAGCTTGTCGAAAACAAAACGTTCGAAACGTTCGTTGCTAAACTCCACGAAGCGCAACAAAATTCTTCCCCGCTTCTCCGTCGAGCGGCACGGGCCTGCGTTTTCAAGTTCATCGACGCCAACAATGTTTCTCATGACGTTGAACTCCACAACGTTGGCAGCGTTGAGTGCGCTTACAAGCGGTCGAGCGTTAGCTCGAACATTCGCTCGGTCAAGCGCGCCGACTTCGACCCGTCAACGTTTATCTTGTCTCAAATTACTAGCGTTGCGGTCATCATCGATGACCTACCTAAAAACAAGCGTTTATTCGCTCGTTCGCAGCGTCTCGCTCTTAATGACGGTTCGCTAAAGAATATCATTGTCGTTTCCGAGAAAACTGCGCGAAAGATGCTTTACGTTCATCTCCTCGCTGACCGCAAGAGTCGCAATATCTTTTTCGCTTCCGAGATCGTTCCCTTTGTCGTCGGGAAGAACACTAACAAAGAATCGGCATTTCTTGTTTTCAATGGAAACTCCTACATGACGGTTGCGAATCGTTGCTCTATTCCAGAAGGCGAAAAGTTTTATTATGTAAAAATGCGCGACCGCAAGAAAATCGTTTCGAAGCTGTTCGCTGGCTCCGTTGATGACGTTCGCGAATTTTGCAGCGTGCTTAATGCGCTTAATCGAAAGTTTTTCAATAACCGCTTCCAAAAGGTTTACGGTTTTCTGGAAACCGCAGAAGTGCCAGAAAATGCAGTTCTGATCGATGACGTTTTAATCCAAAAAATTAACGAACTGTACGGAAAGTTTTCCCCGTATATCTCTGCTGGAAAGTTCTCTATCAGACTGCGCAATATTTTCAACTCTGCACACCGCATGAAGGACGTTGCAGAGAATCTTCCCGAGGGTCACAAGATTCGCGAATTTGTCTCTCTGTTCGAAATCGAAAAGAAACTTGAAAAGCTGAGCAAAGAAGATCAAAGTCTCCTCGATAGTTTCGAATCTGGCATTCACAATTACAGGCACTTGTTCCCGAGGTACGATATGCTGACCGACGAGCAGTCTGCGGCGACACGGCGTTGGCAGGAGTTCTTCTGCTCGAAGTATCCGATGGCAGTCTATGCCGTTGACTCGCACAATTTTACCGCTAGTCGCATCAAGGAAATAGCCGATTACATCAATTTTGTGGACAAAAACTCTTGACAAACAACCAACCATAACCCAACATGGTAAGACCATGAATAAGATCCCGTACATTATGCGCGACGAGTCGATCACCGTTTTCGTTGACGGCGCGCCGCACACCATCAATAACTCGCACGTTAATTTTCGTGCTTTGCGTCAGGCGATCCTTGACGCCAACTACGACGCTGTTCCCTCGCTTTTGTCTATCGAGAAGCGAGTTGAAAACATGACCTCCGGCAACATCACGATTGTCGATGGCAGACTCTTCTATCGCGGCAACGAGCTTCACGGAGCCGTAAGCGCGAAGCTCCTCGCTCTCCTGAAGCAGGGCGGGAAGGACGCCTCGCCGCTGCTGAACTTCATCGAGCGCATCATGAACAACCCGAGCGCGAATTCGGTGAATGAACTCTACACGTTTCTCTCGTACAAGGACTTGCCGATCACTCCAGCAGGAAAGTTCCTCGCGTACAAGGGAGTTAAGAATGATTTTTATTCGAAGAGCGCAAACAAGCAAACTGTCGTAATCGAAGGCAAGGTCAACGACAAGGGCGAGATTTTCAACGGAGTTGGCGAATCGATTCGAGTCGCTCGCAACCAAGTGGACGACAACAAGGACAATCATTGTTCGTTTGGGCTTCACGCTGGCAGTTACGACTACGCTAACGATTGGGCCGGAAACAACGGACGGCTTCTCGTTGTCGAGATCGACCCTGTCGATGCCGTGAGCGTCCCGACCGACTGTAACTTCCAAAAGCTCCGCACTTGCGCTTACAAAGTTATCGCGGACATCACCGCTTCGCGCCGCGAAATTCCCGAAGCCGTTTATTCGGGTAGCGACGACGTTGGAAACGACGACGCCGACTACGATTCGGAAACTGAAGACGATTCTCTTTCCGAGAATTCGATTGATTTTTCCGACGCGATTGACGAAGTCGAAAGTTATGTTTTTCGGCAACAGGAACAAGGTCTTCCCGCTTACGCCGAAACTGCCGAAGCGATTCTCCGCACCGTTGGACTCGCTCACATTAACTTGGGCGAAGTTCTTCTTCGTTTGGGTTTGACGAAGTTTTACGTTGTCGAAGCGAACCTCAACCTTATCGTTCACGACGATAATTATTAATGACTAAAAATACAGTCGCCAAAACACTCGAAGACGCTTTGTCGCACGCTTCCGAGACGGAACTCGATGTCGCTTTTGCGCTTCTCAAGTACAAGGAAATCGGCATCTACCGCAAGATCAAGTGCCTTTGCCTTGCGCTCCAACTCGATTTCGATGAGGTAGTCAAAAATCTACCGAACGAAAATGGTCGTCTTCTCGACCGCGAGACGCGCCACTACATTCACGATTATATGCTCGCCCGAGCAAAGCAGTTTCGCCCAGCAACAAACAACGAATGAATAACTCCCTGGATCCTAAGTTCACGACCAATCGCCATTGGTTCGAAGTTTGGACAACAGAAAATGATGGCAAGCTCTTGAGTTGCGTCAATTTCTACGACATGGCATGGAAGGACGCCGCAATATTGGCAGTTCAATGCTATTCGCACGAATCGTCACGAAACTCGGACGCTTACTACACAATCGTTCACGCGAAGCTCGACAGCAACAGCGGAATGGTGCGCGAAGTGATTGCGCTCCCATACGATGAGTCTTCGAAGGTGCTAAATAAACTGATTAAATATCGGGAGACACTCCAATGATGGACCGCACCGCGCTGTTCGCTCATCACCGCGCCTTGACCGAGGCTGCGTTCAAGATCATGCAGGCGAAGAACAATGACTATGCTGGCAGCAAGGGAGACAATCCTTTCGCCAATTTCCAACGCTGCGAGGCAATGGGAATCTGCTCGGCAGAACAAGGTTTTCTCGTTCGCATCGTAGACAAGGTTTCGCGCCTTTCTACGTTCGCTCAGGACGGCAAGCTTGCCGTAACGAACGAAAGTTACGAGGACGCTATCTTGGACATTATTAACTATTGTGTTTTAATGTCGGCGTATGTTGCAGGGAAGAATGAACCTCCCTCAACAACGAACGATTAAAAGATCGCGATTCCAGTTATTCTGTACCCAGCATCGAAAGGCTGGATAAATAAGCCAGTTGGCATATTCAGCCTTTCGATTTTTCTGTTATATTCTCTGATAAGGTGGTCGGAAAAGTCGCCGAAAACAGCGTTGCCGGAAGCCGCAAAGCCCGTAGCCGAGTACAGGCCCGTGATCTGCCCTCGGTAAGCGACCCAATCGCCAGAAACTAAACTATAATTGCTATGGATATCTCCTTGTAACAATCGCGGATTACTCATATTTTATTAATTACACTTTATTTTATGTTATTTTCCCTGCTGTTGTTTATCGCAGTGTGCATTCACCTCTTTACCAAGAGCAACTATTTTACTAAGAACGCGAGTCTCGACAAAAATGACCGACGCAACAAAGACGATTAACTATAAAAAACTCCCATTGGAGATTAAAAATCACGGTTACAAAATGAAGCAAGTGAAGCGAACCGAAAACACCGCAATGTACTCGAAAGCGGGCGGATACGAAGTTCTAGTCGTGCAGCGTCACGACGGGTACGAAATCAAAGGCAACTGGATCGAGCCTGCCGAATATCTGCCGAAAGATGAAGACTTTGGGACGAAAGGCTGGTATTTTAATGGTCCCGATGGCCTGCAAAAAGCAGAAAAAAAGTTCGAAGAAATCGAACAAAAAGCTGGCGAGTAACTAGTTTTTTAATCATAGTTCAAACGTAGCTTCAACTAAACACTAAAATCTAATCATGTCCATCAACGAATTGATCGAAGAGAGTTATCCGCAGCAGAAGGTTATCCATTTGTATGTTCGCGACCGTCAAAACCGCCGAGTTGGGGTGTTGGCAGCGGTAACGAATCCCGAGCAACCCGAGACCGTTTTTATCGGATGGTCGCGCTGCAATCGAAGTCTGGGCGACCGATTCGATCCGGTGCGCGGCACAAAGATTGCACTCGACCGCTCTTATCGGCACAAGGGAGCGGGCATTCCGTTCACAATGCTCGAACAGTATAACGAGTTTCGCGCTCGATGCGAAAAGTATTTCCGAGGCAAGAATGTCGCCTAATGAGAAACCTCTGGAGACTCTGGGCCAAATCAATCGGAGAAAAAGCGAGCAACGAGAACCGCGAAGCTGATAAAATCGCCGCTATTCGAACTCTCATTGTTTTAATCTATATCGTAACAAACGTTTTCATCTGCGCCAACGTGATTCGTCATTGGTAACAATTATAAAAAATAAAATGTCTTCTAGCCTCGAAGGTTCTGCGATAAACACTTTTAATTATCTGTACGAGAAATATCGAGACGAGTTCGAAAGGGCGAGAAACTACGACGAAAAGAACGACAAAGCTTACCAAAAGGAACTGCGTAGGCTGAAGCGCGAAGCTGCCAAACAAAAAGAAACCAACTCCACGGAACTCTAAAGGTTTTAGGGTCTATGGTGAAATTGCATATCACATCGCTCTTCTAAAGCGAAATTTCGGGATGGTATCCCGATAGACCCACCAATTTTATTGTCCCGTAGCTCACGGTAGAGCAAGATGTTTTATAAACATTTCGGTAGATAACCGCTAGGTCTGGGTTCGATCCCCAGCGGGACAACCAATTTATCAATTAATTTATGAAAAAACTCAAAATCTCCATTAGCGAGCGTCGAAAAATCCGGCAAATTAAAGCTAAAATTAACGCGCATCGAGAGCGCGAAGAACGCGAAATTCAGCAGTTGGCCGAGTCTATGGGTTTGACGGAACAAGAAGCCGAAATCTTGTGGGATTACGTCTATAACGACTCGTCTTGGACAGTTGAAATCGAAAAACGATGAGGCGCACGATCAAAGGCATCAAATTGTCGCCGCAGACGGGAAAGAGTATGTAATCATCGAACACACAGACGGTTTTGAGGATATCTACAAAGTTTCTAAAAAAAATTAAAAAACAAATGAACTCATACGAAAATGATTAAAATTCTCGCCATCTCAGACACGCACGGTAGGCACCCGCAAATAACTGCGAGCCTGCCGAACGCCGATATTGTTGTCCACGCAGGAGATTTCTGCGGAATGGGCAACATGGTCGAGTGCATTCGCTTTTTTAATTGGTTCAGTTCATTGCCGCACAAACATAAAGTTTGCATTGCTGGCAATCATGACGTTTGGCTTGAGAAGGCTAATCCGTCCGAAGTTGCTGCGATTGTTCCGCCGAACGTCCGCTACTTGAACGACAGCGGGTGCGAGATCATGGGCTTGCGATTCTGGGGTTCTCCCGTCCAGCCAACGTTCTTTAATTGGGCGTTTAACCGAGATCGCGGCGACCCGATTCAGCAGCATTGGGACCTTATTCCCGAAAAAACCGACGTGTTAATCACGCACGGTCCACCGCAGGGCATTCTCGACAAAACGATAGACGGCGAGAATGCGGGATGCAAGAACTTGCGCGATGTAATCGCAAAAATTCGCCCGAAGCTGCACGTTTTCGGGCACATCCACTTTGGTCGCGGTTTTTTGTGTACCGCAAACACAACGTTCGTTAATGCAGCGATTTGCGACGAGAATTACGCCCCAGCGAACGCGCCGCAATTAATCGAATTAAATTAGAAAACTGCTCCGAGAACGTTAACATTCGTGGATGAAGGTTTGCCGTCGCTGCGGCGAAAAAAAAGAAATCGAAGAGTTCCCGCTGTTCTCTGGCCCAACAAACGGGCGCAAAAACACTTGCTCAACGTGTTGCAAAAGTCTTTCGGTTCTGAGAAGAACGTTAAAAGAAGCGAATCCGCCGCCAGTTGCGGGAAACTGTCCGATCTGCGACAATCACACAACCGAATGGATTTTGGATCATTGCCACTTCACCGAAAAGTTTCGCGGCTACATTTGCAATAACTGCAATCTTGCACTCGGACGATTTAATGACGACGAGAAATTATTGAGAAAAGCTATTGACTATTTGAGCGGGAAAGATAACGTAGAGTAATCTGGTCGCGTGCATGGAACGGCAGACAGGGAGCATTCAAAATGCTCTGCTCTTCGCGAGCGTGAGGGTTCGACTCCCTCCGCGACCACCATTTTATGAAGTTCACTCCAGACAACATTGTAGAATTAAAGAAAAACCAAGTCTTTGTCTTCGGTTCGAACGAGGCGGGAATACATGGGGCAGGAGCCGCGAAACTCGCCGAAAAAAAGTTTGGCGCAATCATGGGCGTCGGCTACGGACCACAAGGAAAGTCTTTCGCCGTTCCGACGAAAGACAAGTCGATTCGCACGCTTCCTCTCGAAGCAATCGAACTCTACATCAAAAATTTTCTTCTCGACGCTACGCTTTTCCCCGACAAAGAATTTTTAGTGACTAAGATCGGTTGCGGTCTAGCCGGATATTCTGAAGCGGAAATCGCGAACTTATTCAAAGGCAAAACGATCCCAAAGAACATAACGTTACCCGAATCATTTTATCGTATTATTTATGAAAACAACGCTAGAATTTAATCTGCCCGAAGAACAGACCGAAATGTTGCACGCAGTTCATGCCTCAGATGCATGGTGCGCTTTGAGCGAAATCGACCAAAATTTACGAAGCTTGGTGAAATACGGAACATACGATGGCTACGAGGTAACAACAACAGAGCAACTCGCGTCAGAGATTCGCAAAAGAATCGGAGACGTATTAGCGAAAATCGACTCATGAAAATCACGAAAAAAGATCGCGCTCTTCTCGCTGGAATCGGAGAAACGCCATCGACGCTAGTCTTTTGGGCTTTTCGTTACTTTGTCGGAAGAATGTCGATTCACACGGTCGTATTCGCTCAAAATCTCGCGTTGAATTGGGAACATCTAGACGAGCGGACGCAACTCGCAATTTGCACGCAATTAGAGTCGCTTTTCGAAGCGGACGATAAAGTTCGCGAGGCGAAGCATTACAGCGTGCCGATTTTACCGCTCGGAAACAGCGAGAACCGTCAAGCTTGGGAAAAGGTTCGCGCCGCATACAAACATTCGAATGAAAAAAATTAGTTTAAATTCGATTTTCCAAAACGTTGAAGCGCAAATCGCAAAATCTTCGATCCAAGAAGTTAGCAGAGCTTTTATACCTTTCCGAACGAATTGGTTTAGAGAAAGCTTTCTCGGCTATTGCGACCAAAACCGGACGCATTTCACTTCGGTCGTGAACAAAAAACGAATCACGATACACGTTTCGGGCGCAATTAGAGATTCTTTTTATCAAGACGAAAGCAAGTTCATCGTCCCGTTTATTTGAACTCGCAACTATTATGACCGATTCTAAATTGCGCGCCGCAACGATGGAAGATGTTAATGCTGCAACACTTGCCGCATTTCGCTGCCTAGAAGACTTAAAAGTGCTTGACGGGAACGACCCGAAACACGATGTTCTTTTCGAAGAAATAGCCGAAACGATTTCGCGACACTTTAATTACCCAGACTACAGCAATTATAATTAATGACCTCGATTTCTGAAAAAAATCTTGTTGCTGTCCGTCAAAAGATTGACAAACAAGTGAATCGCCGCTTGTTCAAAGAAATACGCGACCGTCCTTGGATCGACTCGGAAAGATTGAGAGGTTCCGATGTTTACGACGAGTGGAACCTTTCGAGTCTCGTAATTTTCGGCAAGCTTGACAGAAGCTTAAACGTCGTTGCATTTCAAATTAAAAATCAATTTTATTCTTGGTAGACCGATGAAAACCGAAGAATTTTACAAAAACATATTTTACAAAAATCGCGAAGAGATGCGTGATGCAGCGTGCAGAGTTTGCTATTCAATCGAAAACGGCCCTCTCGATTCGTCAACTAACACGCGCATTTACAACGGCACTCAAAGAATTGTTAGTTTGGAAGTTCTTAAAGTGTGAACCGATATTCGCAGAGAATTTCTCAAAAATCGCTTGACACTTTTAAATCGCTGAACTAACTTATCCTCACTTTCCGAAAACCATGAGTAAGATTACGAAACTGACCGAAGAACAGGTTGCAAAGCTAGACGTTTACGTCAACGAGTGGGTCGCCAAGGGACTCACGACCGAGCGTAAGACTCAACAGGACGCAGAGCGCGATTTCACTGAATTTCAGCGTCACGTTCTCAAGCGCGAACCCTCCCCCGTTATTCTTCTTGACTCGCCTGCCGATTGCTGGCGCGTCGTTTTGCAGCACACGCTGCGCGAGAACGACGAAGTCAAACAGCTTCTCAACGAGAAGATCGAGAAGAAGCTGGCGTTGAAGAAGAACAAGAATGCTGCTCGCGAGAGCATCGAAGCTTCGATCTTCGAAGAAATCTTGAACGATGCGGAGAAGACGATCCCCATCGTTTACCCGTACTTCGACTGTCAGTTCTGGGCCGGATGGTTCAGCTTCTACGAGTTTTGCAGAAACGAACTGAAGATCTCGTTCGACAACATCACCGAATACACGGCGATGCTCAACTGTCAGCCTTACGGCATGGTGTGGCCCCTCGACACGATTTGCGTCGTGTGCCAACCCCCGACCGTGATCGAGCGCAACGAGCGCAGCTTGCATTGCGAAACTGGTCCTGCGGTCTCGTACAACGGTAAAAACGAGATTTATTCTCTGAACGGCATCGTTGTGCCAAAGGAACTCGTAACGACGCCTGCCGAAGACCTTTCGCTCGATTTTTTCACGAAGGAAAAGAACGCTGACGTAAAGGCAGAATTCGTTCGTAAATACGGGATAGAACGGATGCTTGACCTCGGCAAGCGAGTCGATTCTTACGAGAACTATGACGCCAACACGCACGAATGGTGGCACAAGAGCGAGTACGAGCTTTGGGACATGGCTGCGCTGTTTGGTATCGACTATCAGCCGTACCTAAAGATGAGGAACCAAACGACCGACATATGGCACGTCGAAGCCGTTTCTCCCGCTTGTCGCACGCTTCGAGACGCGATCAAAGAGCGTTTCGGTGGTCGCGAGATGAAGATCGTCGCAATCTCCTAGTTTTTTATGTAAATTAATTAGACAAACAGTAACATTCAATCCAATATAAGCAAATGAACAGCAATGAAGTGATCCTCCACGGCGAGTGCATGGTGTTTCGTTCCACGATCCCAGCAAACGCCAAGCCGAAGCAGAAGAGCAAGACTGGCTTCGTTATCGTCGCAGATTCGGAAACTTCTGGCAATCATCACGTTGTCGATGAAACGGTTGGCGTAGACTTTTACGAAGCGGACGGCAAGCTGTACATGAACAGCTCTGTCGATACGACGATTCGTTGTTTGCACGCCGAGCGTCACGACACGATCAAGCTGACTGCCGGAACTTACGAGTTTGGCTCGCAGCAAGAGTACGATCCGTTCACGGCTCGCCTCCAAGCGGTGCGCGACTAATGGACGAGTCCGATCTCATCAAACGCGAAAAAGTAGTCGTTGCGACCAGCGGCTACTTTAATCCGTTGCACGTTGGACACATCGAGCACCTTGAAAAAGCGAAACAACTAGGTGATGAGCTAGTTGTTATCGTCAATTCGGATCGTCAAGTTGAGCAGAAAGGCTCGAAAAAGTTTCAAACAGAAGCTGACCGACTACGGATCGTAGCGGCACTAAAGTGCGTTGATCGTGTTGTTTTGTCCGTAGACGAAGACACGACTCAATGCAAAACGCTTGCTCTATTAAAACCAAACATTTTCGCGAAAGGCGGCGACCGCTTCGCGTCAGAAATCCCAGAAACTCCCGTTTGCAAAGAACTTGGAATAGAGATTGTTGACGGTCTCGGCGCAAAGATTCGCGCCAGTTCTGAAATTTTAAAGCATATTTAAATGCTATTAGTTTTTGCGGCAACAGTTATTCTGCTGTTGATTCTCGTCACGGCAGAGGACACGATGTAATTACGAACACCAAATTGCGGAAAGAAATTGAGAGTCACTTGGCGAACCAAGTGGCGGGCCAAGTGAAGAGCTAATTGGGGAGTCAAGTGGAAGAACAAGTGTGGAACCAAGTGCGGGGTCAACTGGAGAGGCAACTTTAATGAATTTTTCTAAAGCGATCAAAGGTCGAGTACGGGACCATGTGAGACTGCAAGCGTTGGATCGGATTCGAATGCCGCCCCAAGTTAATCACTTGGATAATCAACTGCGGCTCCAAGTGCATGGTCAAGTACGGTCCCAAGTGTGGGAGCAAATGGGGTTCCGAACGTGGAACCAAGTGCTAAACCAAGTGCGGGGTCAAGTGTGGAGTCAAGTGGATAGCCAAGTGGATAGCCAAGTGTATCGCCAAGTGCTAAACCAAGTGCGGAACCAAGTGGAGAACCAAGTGGGGAGACGAGTGTGGAACCAAGTGTTGCGCCAAGTGTATGACTAAGTGAGGAGGTGCCTTCAATGAACATTTTTAAAACAATTGAAAAGCAACTGTGGATACAAGTGTGGGACCAAGTTGTGAATAAAGTGCAAGCTTTAGGGCGGACCCAAGTGGATCGCCAAGTGGGAACTCAAGTGGTGAATGAAGCGTATAGCCAAGTGCGGAATCAAATGACGATCCAAGTGAGGAGACGAGTAACGAGTCAAGTAACGACTCGGGTTGATGACCTAGTGGTGAATCAAGTACAGGTCTTGGTTTTACCTGAAGTGACAAACCAAGTACGCAGTTGAGTGACAAACCAAGTGCGGAGACGCCTTCAATGAATTTTTCCAAAGCAATTAAAGACCAAGTGGGGGATCAAGTGCGGGACCAAGTGGATAGCCAAGTGTATCGCCAAGTGCTAAACCAAGTGCGGAACCAAGTGGAGAACCAAGTGGGGAGACGAGTGTGGAACCAAGTGTGGGAGCAAGTGCTAAACCAAGTGCGGAACCAAGTGTGGGACCAATTAGGGAACCAAGTGGGGAGACGAGTGTGGAACCAAGTGTGGGAGCAAGTGTGGAACCAAGTGTGGGACCAATTAGGGAACCAAGTGTGGAAACAAGTGCGGAGCCAAGTTCGTGCACAAATACCGCATCAAATCTCAAAATTATGAAAAAAATTTATAATCGAGACGAGAGCAACTCTATGAATGTTTTTAAAAAATTTGAAAACCGAATACGGCTCGAATTAAGATTTTCAGAGAACATTTGGTTTAACGCTATGCGCTCCCCGAAGTGCAAAGTCGATGATTCGTTAGAATTTAGAATCTGGGGCGAAATTAAATTTAGCACTCAAACTTTGGTTGACGATATTGTTCTTTCGTCGAGAACGCGATAACACGCCGCCTTTGGCGCATTATCGAACAAATTTCCATTTAACGCGCCGTTTTTGACGCGCAAACATAATGCCGCTTTTCGAGTCAACGGTGAGAAACGCGATTCGCGAACAAAGCGTTCGCCGTGTATGCGAAAAAATTTGTAACGCCGAAGATCATTTCGAGCGTGCAATTTCGCGCAGTTTCGATTCGAATCTATTCTACTCGCGAATAAATTGGACGATTAGCCCAGATTCTCTCGCTTTATCGACGATAATCGCCGTTATAAAACACAAATTCGATGAGTCTTAACGTTAAAAAAATAACATCTGAGATAAAAAAGGCCAACTATGTATCGAGCTCCGCAATTCGCGAGCAAGTTGCAACGTGCTCGACGTTCGTGACCGCTTCCGTTTCGCACGTTAAGTGGTCGCGTGAAGACGCTTTTGTTCTTTTGCTCGATGCGCGAGTTAAAATAAACTCTTCTGTGTTTATAGCCCGCCGAGGCGTACGATGAAACAACTTTATCTTCCGCAAATATTAAAATATCATGTCGCGCATAACGTTCGAATGCGAGTGAAAGAGCAAATGTGGCTTGTCGTTGGAGAGCAGATGAACTATGTTCGCGAAGGATTGTTGATCGGACATCGACTAGAATCGAACGTTATACTCGAATTGCAGCGCGAACTCATCATTCCAGTTGCGTCTCAAACGAGACACTCTAATCTTCTCTAAATGAACATTTTTGAAACGATTAAAGATCAAGTGCTAAACCAAGTGGAGAACCAAGTGTGGAACCAAGTGTGGGACCAATTAGGGAACCAAGTGGAGAACCAAGTGGGGGAGCAAGTGCGGGACCAAATGCGGGACCAAGTGTATCGCCAAGTGGGTCGCCAAGTGGGTCGCCATCTGATGAACCAAGTGATGAACCAAGTGGAGAATCAAGTGAGAGATCGATATGAATTTAGATAAAAAAATTGAAGATCGAGTGTGGGTCCAAGTGGCGCGTCAAGTGCGGAACCAAGTGCAGATCCGAGTGCGGTCCCAAATGCGGGACCAAATGTGGAACCAAATGACAAACCAAGTGTGGAACCAAGTGTGGAACCAAGTATACGACCAAGCGGTGATACGAGTGCGGAGCCGAGTCGATGACCGAGTGCGGAATCGTTTTTAATGAATTCTTCTAAAACAATTAAAGATCAAGTGTGGAGCCAAGTGTGGGGCCAAGTGCGGAACCAAGTGGAGAACCAAGTGGGGGAGCAAGTGCGGGACCAAATGCGGGACCAAGTGTGGAACCAAATGCTAAACCAAGTGCGGGGTCAAGTGTGGAACCAAGTGTGGGACCAAGTGTGGCATCGAGTGTGGAACCAAGTGCGGAGCCAAGTGTCTCGCCAAATGAAGATCCAAGTGTCGGATCAAATGAAGATCCAAGTGGTGAGCCAAATGCAGGGCGAACTTTGATGAAACTTTCTAAAAACATTCAAAATCAAATTCGCACAGCAGTTAACGACAAAGTTTGGGACAAAATTTACTTTGCTATCGTTGACACCGTGTCAAAACATACGCTAACTAAATACTCTTCTCAAAGAAAACTCGCACTTTAAACATAATATAAGACAACACTATGAATTACCAACAAGCCCTCAATAACATTGCGGCCCTTCATGCCCAAGTTCGTTTGACCCCACAGGTCCACGAAGCAGTCAAGGAATCGCTCCTTGTTTTAAACGAATTTTTTAGCCCAAAGAAGTCGGACCAGAAGTACCAGATCGGCCCGAACGACGCATTCAATAACCTCGTTGCAATGTACAACGCTTCTCAAGTGTCGCTTCAAGAACACGAAGCTCTAAAAGCAAGTTTCGAGTTTATTGCGACCGAGTTGCAAAAGGAAGCTAATTTGCCCGTTTCTAAACAATTAAACAACACTTAATAGTTTGTTTTTGAACTGGGATGAGAGGAAGATTGGTAATTCAGCACGATTTCGCACGTTTTTTAACATTCTAACAGAACAGAAGATCTTTTACGTTAAAAAAGAGAAAAGGGAGCAAGAACGTGTTGACAAGTTGACCAAAAAGCCTCAAAAAACTAGCGAGAAAACGACTCAAAAACTGACCCAATTTTGACCATGAATTTTGCACGCATTTTCGGCGCAATTCCTAGTGAATTTTTCTTCTATTTCATCCTCATTCTTTGCTTCATCGCTTTGGTAGTTTTCCACGTTAAAACGTCGGACAAAAAGATCGAAGACTTCTACAAAAAGGCCAATCCAATCGACATGGATAAAATGCGTAAGAACCTACAAACCAAGCACAAGCATAAGAAAGAGATCGAGTTTGGCAAAGTGTCGCCCGAAGAGGTTCGTAAGGGCTTCGCCAAGCGCAAGCGGTAAGCCAAAAACCACGTTCGAATGGGTTAACACAATGCCCCTTCCCCTCGAAGAATATACATAGGGGAGACGATAGACGTATAGATAGAAAAGAAGAATAGAAATATAGAAGAGAAAGACAAAAGAAAGATAAAGGAAAGATAAAGGAAAGATGAGAGAGAAGTGAGGGGGGTTAGAGATTATTTACTGTCCACGACTCCTCTATTTTTTATTCATTTTTATTCATTCTCCCCCATTTTCGCCCACGTTATCCCGCTGCTATTCTTTCCAGTTCTTTCTAGTATGTTTCTACTTAAGTTGTTACGGCTCACGGCTTTATGCGTTGCGGCGAGCACCGTGGTTGTGCTCGGAGCGGCGGCAATCTCGGTTCTCGCTGTGTTGTTGGGCGCGGGCGCGGTCATTGTGTTGCCGTGCCTCGCAATCGAAAAAATGGTGACGAAACTCGCAGAGAAAAACAGAAGAAAATGGCCCGAAAGTGTTGACGTCTAGTGTTGTTTTGATATATTCCTGGTAGGGTAAAATACAAAGTGCACTTTCTCACAAACATCTAAACATGAATGAGTTAGCCAAAATAAGCGGTTTTTAGGCGGCGAAACATGAACGCGAAAAAGCGAAACGCGAATGACCACGGTGTAAATACTAACGTGAAACAAGCAAATATACTATTATTGACGCTGCTGCTAAGTGGTTGCAACTCGTTCCGCAAGGCCGACTCCGCCGATGTGAGCAAAAACGCTCCAGTTTTCATTCGTTCGCCCGCTAGTGTCGCTGCGGAGAAGAAACCGGAAGTGCCGAGATTATATTCGTTCGATACGGAGCCGCTAGTAATAATGAAGGAGGCCGACTTAAATAGGTTAGTTGAGCGGGCAAAGACGAACGCGCCCGGCGTAAATAACGAAAAGGTGAATGAGTCTGCGGTAAATAACGAAAAGGTGAACGACATTTTGCCAAATAAAATCGAGGAAGTCCGCCCAGTTGCTCTAACCAGCGATTTGCAAGTGCAAACCGTTGAAGTTAGCCCGTTTTTGCAAGAGCAAACAGTTGTCGATAGCAGGCGTTCTGCATTTGCAACGATCTTGCTTTACCTAACGGTAGCAGGAATCGCTTTCGGTTTCCTAACGCTCGTTAAAAAGTTTTTCTTTAGGCAGAATGAAACGGCCCCCGCCACCACCTTCCCCGCGCCCAAAACCAAAGAAGATAAAGTTTGACACGAAAAAGATCTTGCGCAAGCGGCGAGTCGAATCGGATTAAAAACACGCAGAAAAGTCTTCTGCTGGTGGTGATTTTTTTTTGAATAAAAGTGTTGATCTTCGAGAACACGGTGCTACTGTCTCTGTATGAACCCCGAGACACAACCCAAGCGTGGTCGCGGACGCCCAGTCGGTGCGACCTCTTTTGTTAACGTCAGCCTCGCTGACCTTCAGCAGTATGTCGGCAACAGTGCGCCCGTTCCGATTTCGCGCCTCTGGCTCGAAAAAATGCACTTGACAGTTGCACCGATTGAAGCTTCTGTACGCGAAGCATCGGCAACTCCTGTCGTGCAGTTTAAGGTCACGCAGCTCGATTAAAAAACAATAAAAATTGCTGAACATGAAAACGCCCGCTCGATTCGAAGGTCTGATCGGACAAGACGACGTGAAGAAGAAGCTCAACTTCTATCTCGACGCGCAGAACAAGACGCAACGTTTGCCCTTTATCTTGCTTGCTGGTGCCAAGGGCCAAGGTAAGACAGAATTCGCCAAGCAAGCGGCAAAGAACATCAAAGGGCGCGACGGCAAGGCGCGTCCGTTCCTCGAAGTTAACTGCGGCACGATCAAAAACGCTCAAGTGTTTTTCGAGCAAGTGTTTGCCCCTGTGATTCAAGGTAACGAAGTCACGGTGCTTCTCGACGAGTGTCACGCTCTGCCGAAAGACCTCATGACGACGCTTCTCACGGCCTTCAACACCGAGCGGGTAGACACGAAGCAAGTCAACTGGCGCGACGGACTCTACGAGTTCAACTTTAAGCTTCAGAGTTTCATGCTCGCCACGACCGAGGCAGATCGTCTCTTTGCTCCGCTGAAAGATCGCCTCACGTTGGTTGATTTCCAGCCGTACTCGGAAAAAGAAACGGCGCAGATCGTGCAAAAGGTTCTGAGCGAAATCAATTTCAAGGGCGACGTGTTGGAGCGTGTGGCGAAAACGGTTCGCTCGAACGCTCGCTCTTCGGTTCAGCGTGCGAAGCAGATCGAGCTCTACTGCGATAGCAAAAACAAAAACACGTTCGATTCGAAGGACTGGACCGACTTGTGCGCGAAGCTCGGCATCAACTCGTCTGGTCTGGTCAACTCGGAAATTCAAGTGCTTAAGACGCTGAAGGACCGTGGGGACTGCTCGTTGAATATGCTGTCGGCTGTCACGGGTCTCAGTCGCGGCGCATTGCAGCGCGACACGGAACTTTTCTTGTTGCAGCGCGGCTTCATGCGCATCGAAGGCACGCGCCGCATCACCGCAGCAGGCATCAAGGCTCTAGAGGAAGCCACAAAGTAATCTAGAGACGGCATCGAGACTGGGCAACTTGCGCTAGTGGTGGCCCACTTTTACATATGAAAACTTGGAAACTGTTTGATCACACGAATAAAGAAATTTTTTTCGGCACCGTCATCACGTCAATGATCGGCGCACAGTATGTTGTCGAGTCGGGCGAACCGCCGCGCCACCCTGCATCGAGCGGTCGCGTGTACGTTAAGATCGGAGAATGCACGTCAGGGTTTTTTCCTCATGTGTTTGGACTCAGGTGGGAGGAAACAACGTGACGCCCGTCACCCTCGAAGAACTCCGCAGATACCCCTCCCACCACTATATCGAATACAACGGTAGCGATATACTAGTCTCGGACCTGTTAGAACTATTTGAAAACAAAGAGAAACGCACGCGCCGCCGTGCCGAACGCCGCCCGCGCCAGCCGCGCAAACGGCGCGAGCGGAAAGAATGAACGTGAACCCGTAAATAAGCAAATAATGAACGCGAAAGCTTAAATAATGAACGCGAATGTCTAAATAAAGCAAAGGGTTGGGTGGTGTGAGTGATTTGCTGGTGCAAGTCATTTGCATTACCCGGCCGGGCCTTACTTCAATTTAAATGCAATAAAAAACCCCCTTTCGGGGGTTTCGCTCAGTTCGTGATGATCTTCACCCGAAGTTCGCCGTTGATTTGCAAGACGCCCCGGCCCGGTATCGCAAACCAATTGCATTTGCGCCGGTTATAATTTTAATTCTTTTTTTTAGGTTGACACCGCTTAACTGCCCTCCAGTAAAGTTTTTTTGCTAGTTCGTCAAGGAATTCGTCGCGAAGCAGGGGGGTACCGTTGCGATTGTAAACGGTCCAGAGACCGTTGTCGAAGTCGTACCAGTACCCCCCACGCTCGAACCAGTTAGGCGGAAGCAGATTTGGGTTCATTGATCGGCTCCGCGACAAACAGCTCTTCATTGAAGCGGTAGTTTACAGCGTCGTCGCTCTCGGCAGGCCGCGCGTCAGTCGGCACGAACCAGCGCGACAAAAGTTCGGCACCGTAAAGTTCCGCCTCGCGACGAGTAGCAAAGCGCAGCGCATTAGACGCCCACTTGTTTTGAACGCAAACTTCAGTTTTGAACGAATTCATTTTTTTGATGGGGGAGGTTTCAGCAGTAAAATAAGCGTTAGAACGAAGAACAAGACAAGCATTGTTTCGGTCATCGCAAGAAAAAAAAAGGGGGGCGGCTGTCACCCGCCCCCGTGTGCCTTAAACTTCGATCACTTCATTCGACACGGTGAGGCCCGCGAACGGATCGAGGATCGAATGGAGCGACGCGGAACGGTCGCGCATCGCGATCAGGTTCCCCTTCCACACCTCGGAAAAAGCATTGTGCAGGCTCCAGAGGTTGCGGGGAGCGAAGTCGTCATGGTTCGGCTTGTCCCATTGTCCGATCACGTCGGCAATCATCGTCTTGCCGATTGCGCCAGCGTGAAAGCTGCGGATCACAAGGTCGTGAGCGTCACGCGAGTCGATCTCGACGGTCTTGTAACGCGACACGCGGTTTTCGTGAGCGATCCAGAGGTCACCAAGCTTGCCGATGGCGCGGCTGATGATCGCGGGAAGGTCGCGCATGATGTTCGTCGTGTGCTTCCGCCCGAGCGTCACCTCGTTGCTGAAACAAAGATTGTCACAAACGAACGGAGCATTGCCCGCGCAAATGCCCGCGACAAACGACTTGTCGTGCGAGTTGCGCAGACCAATGACCGTGCCGCTCGTTGCGTTCGGCTTCGCCATGTCGATCTCGAAAAGACCGAAGTAGCGTTGGCCGTAGCGTGCGAGCGTGTGATATTCGCTGACAACGCCCAAATTCGCTTCCTTCAGTTGCGTGCGCAAGTTCTCGACCAGCGCAGCATGGGGAATCGGGAAGTGACTGTCGGTCGCCTCGGGAGTCTTGACAAGAGCGAGGTCGGCAAGGCTGACCTCGGAGTTTTCACGTCCGCAAACGCGGAGATTAACGGTGTTTTTCATACGGGTACGATGTTGGGATGTTACTGGTTACTGTGCAAGAATATTTTTCAGATAGTTTCGCCGTTGTGACGAAAGTTTTTGATGCCCGACAAGCGGAAAGACTTGTAGGCGTGGCCGTCACCCTCGGATTCGTTGTTCGTGCGAACGGTCAAAAACAGTTCGCCATTGCTCGACTCGACAATCGACTTGCTGACATGGTTGCCCCACTTGCGGTCGCCAAACGGCTTGTAGCCGATGACGCCGTTGCGCCGCTTGTCGTTATAGTCGAAGGACACGATGGCCGCGCCCTTGCTGACGATCTGCTCGATCTTGTTTCTGAGGATTTGGGTGTTGTTCATGAGAAAGACAGTAACGGTCGCCGCGCCGATGTCGAAACTTTTTTTCGCGTTTCGCAAAGTTTTTTTCCGTTGCCTAGGGCGCAGGGTACAGGAAAAACACGCGAGGTCAAACCTTTTTTTCGAATAAAAAATAGGGGGGCAAACGCTTTTGCAGTTGACATGGGCAGTGTTGCAACTGGTTTGCATCGCCGGGCCGGGCCTTTTTGCAAACTAAAGACATACGCGAGGATCTTTTCGGGAGTATCAGCAATGATCGTTTCCATGATCTGAGCAGTATCGGACGTTCGTGCAGAGTCGAGATTTATTTCGAGAAAGATTCGCCCCGCTGCTTGTCTCCTATGCGACAAGTGATTAGAGAGACTTTTTGGGCGCTCAGTCTCTCGGTCAGCAAGAGAGAGAGTGCAGTCTTTCTCGCGAATTTCAATACTTTTCTTCAGAGAAAAGAATCGTCGCGCCGCTTTTTATGCTTGACTTTTCGATTGTAGCTCCCTTTGCCGCGCTTCGGTTCGTGCACGCTCCCCGCAAGATTCGTGCCGCTAGTGAACACCGAACGAATTTTCTTTTGCTTTTTCATAAAGGTGAAAACGTGAACGCTAAATCATAAATAACGAAATACGAAAGGCAAACGTTAAATAGGTAAATAGGACAATGCCAGAGATTTGCAGGTGCAAATGACTTGCATTGCAAACCGCCTGCATTGCAAAAGGGCTGCATTGCAACCCCCTTGCGCAGCTGCAATCAGCAGTCTTCCTGACAAGTATCAAAGCAATAGTCCTCATCCATGCCGTGACCCGCAGAAGCGAGCGCATCCGCGTCGTCGCTCAGGTCGTGCGACTCGTAGGGTTCGCAAGCGTTGGTGGCGCGCTCGTCCGCTTCGATCTCGACCAGCTGCGCGTGCAGCGTGTCGATCACCGCGTCCAACTGCGGGAACCTCGCACCCGACGCATGAAGGTCGGCGGAGGCTTCGCGGAGGGCGGCGAGGGCAACGTAAGCCTCGGGGGTAGACATTTCGATAGTGATCATAGGATAAAAAAAAAGGGGGGGTGGGGGGTTAGTCGAGGGCGACCTCGCCCAAAAAAATCGGGCGCGGCGGGATCGGGTACGATTCGACACCGTTCGCGAGGGCGAAGGCGGCGAGGTCGGCGGCGAGGGCGAGGGTTTCCTCGGGCGAGAGAACAAGGGCGGTTTTCATGAGATTGGGCGGGGGGTCTATTCCGATTGCGCGAGCGTGTTCAGGTAATCGGCTTCTTCGATTACCTGAGCGATTTGCTTGCGGGTCAACCCTTGCTTCAGCAGCGATTCGATCACCATCTTCGCAGCCAGTTCGCGGATCTCGCGGATCAGTTCGTTTTTCATGCTCTTAAAGTAGCATACTTTTCCCCGTGCGCAAGTTTTTTTTTCGTGTTTTTAGAAAAAAGTTTCCGTGCCAACTCTGAGAAAAAACGCGTCAAGCAGAAAAAAGTTTCCGTGCCAACCGCGCAAAAAAACGTGTCAAGAGAAAAAAAGATATTTTTTTGTAATGGGCTAATTGCAAAGTAAATGATTTGCATCCCCGGCCTGGCACTTATTGCAACTCTCTTGCGTCGTATATTCGCGAAACTGGCGAAAAAACCATTATGCGCATTGCAAATAAATGGCTGCAAACAGTTGGCTTTTCGCATATTTGAAAAATGGGCCGAGTGGCAATTATGTCTTTCGTAACTGTTTTGCATTAAGACCCGGCCAGGAATTGCAAATTGTTTGCGTCGCATATTCGGAAAACGGCCCAAAACCCGATTATGCGCGTTGCAACCCTTTTGCCGCAAAACCCTTGCGTTTCGCATATCCCCAAAACGGCCCAAAACCGCATTATGCATTGCATCTTGTTTGCATTAGTTCCCGGCCCGGAATTGCAAATCACTTGCAACAGACCCTTGTCAAGAAAAAAACCAACTTTTTTTGTAATCGCCCGCCAGCCTGGCCAGGATGCAAATCACTTGCAACAGACCCTTGTCAAGAAAAAATTTCACTTTTTTTCTAGTTCGTCTACCAAGCACGCGCCGTGCCAACCGCGCCACGAAAAAAAATTATTTTTTATTCGGCGCTTGGCACGCTTTTTTTTTCGAAAAAAACCAAAAAAAAGCTTGTTTCGGCGCGGGAGTGTGCTATGTTGTGAGCATGAAAAACAACAACAGTTCAAACGGATTCGATCGAGTCGCCTTCCTTTACCTTCGCAACGTGACGGGAGAAGAGACTTGCGCCGAGTTTGAACAGAAAGTCGGTGAAAACAACTTCGCCCTTGCGGTACTCGACTACGGCAATGCCGACATCTTCCAATTGAAACAAGCTCGAACCGCTGCAAAGAATCGCGCTTACTGCGAGGACTTCCTCGCGGATGCTTACTTCACGTTCCGTCACCGTTTCGGGCACGGTCCGAAAGAGTCCTAAAAAAAAGCTTGCTCTTCGGAGCAAGCGTCCCACCCTCTTTCTCGTGAAACTCAACCTTCTTTCGGTCGGCACGGATGCGAAAACTTCCAAGGGCGAAGCTTTCGGATGGAGCACAGCCATCCTTTACCTTGCCCCTGCCCGCGAGGCCGGGCGCGGCGACGTTTGCGCGAACCGCTCCGCTGGATGCACGGCAGCTTGCCTGTTCTCGGCAGGACGCGGAAAGTTCTCAAACGTCAAGTCGGCGCGCATTCGCAAGACGCGCCTTTTCTTCGATGACGTTGCCGAGTTCAAACGTCAACTCTTCGCCGATATCTCGGCATTCGTTGCGAGTTGCGAGCGCAACGGCAAGCGCGCTTGCGTTCGCTTGAACGGAACCTCCGATATCTCATGGGAACGCCTCGGAGTGTTCGCCGCTTTTCCTTCGATTCAGTTCTACGATTACACGAAAAGCCCGATTCGTGCATTGCAAGCGGCGGCGAGGTCAATCGCGCCGAACTATCACCTTACTTTTTCGCGTAGCGAATCGAACGAAGCGAACGCGCTTGACGTATTGCGGGCGGGCGGCAACGTTGCCGTGGTCTTCGCTTCTGCTCTTCCGTCAGCTTGGCAAGGGTTCCCTGTTGTCAACGGCGACGAAAGCGACCTTCGCTTTCTTGACGCTCGCAACGTTGTAGTCGGATTGAAGGCTAAGGGCGACGCGAAGCGCGACGCTTCCGGCTTTGTCGTTAACACTTAAGACATTTCTCGCATGAAACGCTCGAACCTATCTCTCATTCTCTTCTTGTTCTTCATTCTCGCGGCGCTCTTGTTCTCTTCGCGCCAAACAAAAGGGCAAACGGCACAAGAGTTCGTCGCGGCAACACTGATTTTAGAAGCGGGCGGCGAGCGAGACCCTCGCGCAATGGCAGCGGTCCGCGAAGTCGTCTCGAATCGCGCCAAGGCTCGCAAGCAAACGGAAAAAGAAGTTGTCTTGGCTCGCCTTCAATTCTCCTGCTGGAATGCGGGGACGGCAAGCGCGTTCGCCAAGGCAAAGCGTCACGCGAAGTGGCGCGAGGCTCTTGACCTTGCTTCCTCGCCTAGCTTGACGAACTACACTCTCGGAGCGGATCACTATCATACGGTGCAAGTTTCTCCCGCTTGGTCGCGTAAACTCTTGAAGACGAGGCAAATCGGCAATCACGTTTTTTTTCGGCAAAAGTGAAAAAAAAGCTTGTGACTCGGCAATCCATCCCTTATCTTTTCCTCATGATAAAAAACAACGTTACGGAAACTTCTTTCAACTTCTACCGCGATGCTTACCTTTCGGAGCAGAAAGCGGCTCTCGCCCTTGCTCGCGAGGTCGGAGCTTATAAGGGGATCATTGAAGCAATCTCTAGAGGTTGGGTGTCGGGGGTCACGGTGATTCACGCCGAGTCGCTCGAAAAGCTTCTGACCAACGTGCCGAACCTCGTGAATCGATAAAAAAAAGCTTGCCCTTCGGGGCAAGCCTCTTCACTCTCTTTCTCATGGAAACGATCACGATCTCCCGCAACGAAAAGAAAAACGCTTGGTACGTCAACGGCGTTGCCGTGACGGACTTTGAAACCGACTACGACGAATTTCCGTACATGATTTCGCACGTTTTCATCGTCAATGTCGCCCTCGGAAATCGTTGGGCGACGGATGCGGAAATTTCTGCGCTGCACAAGGCAGGATTCCTTCGCTCGCAAGCAATCAATCACTCGCATTTCGCGACGCTCGCAACGGTCTAAGGTCAGCGACTCCCCTCCCCATTTCGGAAAAACCGAGTGGGGATTTTCCGGGGAGCGCGGCGGGGGGTGGTTTTCTGCGCGCTATACCAGCAAAATAACCCTACCCTCCCCTACCCTCTCTCTCTTTGCTTATTACCTATAATAACCCTACCCTCCCCCTTCATATCTCTTTCCCTTTTCTTTATATCTTATAAGGGCAATACATATACCCCCCCTTATTCCTTCTCTATCCCTATCTTTTTTTTTATTTTTATCAAGATATATACTATCCCCTTAACATCCCCCTTTAGATCCCCCCCCCTAATGTTTTACGCTTGTATTGTTTGTTTTTAAGGCAAAAGGGGGTACGAGGGTATAGGCTGGGGAGAGATCGGGACGAATTAGACTCCATATGAGGGCAAGAACGGCAGTTTGTAGAAGAGACGTTTGAGGAAGAAATAGCCCCGGACTCCCGTCTTTATCAAAAACCGCGTCGTTTTGTTAGTGTGTAGAGTTTCGAGAGCTTCGAAGAACATCTCGTTTGCCGTTTCGGGCAGCAAACAGCTCTCTTCGAGCAAGTAGTCGTGCAGCACTGCGGCGCGAGCATATCGGCCAAACGGCGGAACAACTGGCCAAAAGATGCGCGGCACCGACGCGAGGTCCGTTGTGAACCCTTTCTCGATAGTCACAACGTATCCTGTTTTGCTCACGAACACTATCGGAGCGAGTAGCTCCCACGTTGTTTTGTTGTTCGCGTGGTGTTGGCGAACGTCTAACTCGCCCACGAAGCCCCCCTCCCCCATTTTCCAAAAACGGAAGATCTCTTCGGCGGGCGAAGGTTTGCGACTTCTCGAAAACCGGGCGGCTCTTTTTCGCTTATTCCTCATCTTTAACGATTAAGCGGTCGTTCTTCCCTTCGAGAACAAAGTCGCGACCATCTATGAGTAGAAACACAAAGTCTTTCCAACCTTCGCGTGGTTGGAATGCGACATAAACGATCATGAACGGCAAGATCATTGTGATTAAAGAAGCGGCGATCAAAAAGCGCAGCGGGATCGAAACGAACGGAACGAAGCTCATACTTTATAGTAGTTTAGTTGTTTACACGTTCAACCGTAGCGGCCGGGAAAGGTTTGTCAACTCGAAAAAACTAGAAAAAACCAGCATTGGCGTGTAAATAAGCTGTCAATGTCTTACGTCTCGTACAGTAACATTCGCGCCGTTTTATCGACTGGGGATAGCCAAACAACGGCGACTGGGAGTTACATCCCGCTGTATGCAACGAACGTTTCGGTATCGAATTCGACGCAACTCCAAAGAGTTCGCCGCATCGGTGCCGAGATGGACTATTATATCCAAACGGGACCAAAGAGCGCGTCAGTTAACGTTTCCGCAATTCCCGTTACAGGAGCTGGGCTTAACCAACTCGTTAACTTCTTGGCACTTACGGGAGATTTTGTAAGCGGATCTTTTATTCAAGTTCCCGCTTACCGCTTCGAAAAGTGCTTCTTGAAGAGCTTGTCGTTTAGCCTAGAGCCTTGGCAAGTGTTGCAAGCAGAGATGCAGTTCGACTCTTACGGTTTAGCTACGGGGTCAGGGATCAATGTTGTAACGCCGCAAACGGGCGCAGCTAACATTGTTTCGCCGCTTCGTAACATGACCGTTTCAATCTCAGGCTCGTCTTTCTCTCGGCCAATCAACGAGTACGAGAGTTTGTCCTTCGACATTGAAGTTGAGCGCGAACCGAACGTTGAGCTTGGCGACGCTTACCCGAAGAAAGTGAGTGTAGCAAGAATTTCTAAGTCTTTGCAAATCAACGGCGCATCAAACTTAGAGTGGGTATCAGACTACGAACCAAACGATCCAGTTACCGTTACAGTGACAATGGCAGACGGTAATTCGTTCTCGGTGGTCGGTGTTTTAAGCTCTCAGAGCGTGAACATCGACTCGAACGGTGTGGCAAAAGGAGGGCTACAAGTAGTCGAAGAGATGGTCTAATTTTTTATGGCAAAAAAGCCCAAGAAACCAAAAACGGTGTCTGCGGAGTCATTGATTCCGCAAATGAAAACGGAGATTAAATTCAAAGAACGCAAGTTCAAATTCACTGGAAAACAACAAGAGTTATTAAAAACGCTTTTAAACGACGCTTCCAAGATCGTGTTTATCGCTGGGCCTGCTGGGACGTCAAAAACTTTTATGGCCGTTTATGCGGCTCTAAACCTAATCAATCAGAATGACAAAGAAATCGTATACATTCGTACTATCGCAGAAAGTGCTGACAAGTCTATGGGATCGCTGCCGGGCACTGTGGCAGAAAAGTTTCAACCTTATCTACTCCCGCTTGAGGACAAAATTCAAGAAATCATAGAGCATTCTGACGCGCACCACTTGAAAGAGCAAGGGCGCATCTCTGCTACTCCGGTTAACTTCCTGAGAGGCAGCACACTAACCGACAAAATTATCATCGCTGATGAAGTCCAAAACTTCACTTTCAAAGAGATCACAACGCTCCTCACCCGCATCGGTGAAGGATCGAAGATCTTTTTGTGCGGCGATTTTATGCAACCCGATATTAAAGCCGCTAACGGGTTTCAAGACTTTTACCATCTATTTTCAGGTGAAGATTCGCAAAAACACGGTATTCACACTTTCGAATTCACGGAAGACGATATCAAGCGAAGCGAAATCTTGAAGTTCATTGTTAAGAAAATTAACAAAGGGCTGCTGGAAAAGGGCCAACGAAAGTAACGCTGGTTGAAATATTCGCGGCTATCTCTAGAATAGAAGTAAGTTAGTAAACACAGCGACAAGATAACAATTTAGAGAAAGAGACGAAAATGGCCACGATGTTCTGTACAAATTGCGGGGGCAAACACGAATACCAAGGTTTCGCCCCAAATTTTTGTTCAAAGTGCGGCACTCCAATGAATGCTAAAACGAGTGTGCAGAACGCCCAACCTACGCAGCATAGTTTTGCGCAAAAAGCAATTACGAAAAGAAGTCGCGCCGACGAGATTGACGATCCGAGCGACGACACAACTGATGTTGAAGAGCTTCCTCAAATCGACGAACTAGATGTCGATATTGAAATCGAGGGCGGTTTTAGAGCATTCGACTTGGCATCTTTGAGGCAAGCGGGACAAAACGCTCAACCGAAGAGATTCAAGTCGAGGCGCGTAAGTGGGTTAGATGGCTTGTCGCCCACTAAATATGGAAGCCGCAAAAACTCGCAGGAAGATTAGATACGAGGACAAGCAGGACGTAATAGATAAGGTCATCGAGAAGCATAGATACATCTGGCAACTCAAAGCAGTTGCTTGGATGGATTACGATGACGTTGCTCAAATAATTCGCTTCCATATCTTTAAAAAGTGGAAGATGTGGAAACAAGATCGTCCGCTTGAGCCTTGGATTGCGCGAATCACTTCGAACCAAATCAAAAACCTGTTACGAAACAACTACTCGAACTATGTTCGTCCTTGTTTAAGCTGCGAACATAATCGCGGAAACGATCCGCCCGCTTGTTCGTTAACTCCGAGCGGAAAACAATGCGGCGAATGCCCGCTTTACAGAAAGTGGGAAAAAACTAAAAAGCAAGCTTACGACGTTAAGCTCGCCGTTTCTATCGAAAACCACTCTTCTTCGATTCAGTCACTGCAAGATGTTAATTTCGACATTAACGTTAGCGCAAAACGACTTCACGAAGAGATGAAACATCGTTTAGCCCCGAAACAATATAAAGTTTACTCGCGTCTTTATATCGACGGAGCAGACGAAGAAAAGGTTGCCGCAGAGATGGGATATAAAACGAACGAGAAAGGCAAAAAGGCAGGATACAAGCAGATCAAGAATTTTAAAAAGATTTTTCGCCAAGTAGCGGCTAAAATTCTACAAAATGAGGATATCTTAAGTGGGCAATTCTAAGCATTTCCATTTTTCAGACGAAGATAAAGATAGGATTCGCCAAATTGCGGCAGAATTCCCAGATCTTAACGTTATTACGCGACGTTTCTTTAAGAACGAAAAGCTCGACGGTCGCTCGAAAGAAGGCATGGCTATTCGAGCGTTTCTCGTTTCAAATAAAATTGTTTATAAAACGTCTCAGTACCAAAAGATCGGAGATTTGCCGCTTTCCAAAGAACAAAAAACGTTTATTGAAGCTCAAGCTAAAGAAGGCAATTCGGCGTTTAAAATTGCTGAACTAGTGTTTCCCGATAGCGCCGTTTTCCCGATGGGAAGCGAGCACCGCACTGTCGCAAACTATATTCGCGATTCGGGATGCGAGAATAACGCCGATAGTGACAACGCAAGTTTTGTCCGCTATCAAGTTCCGCGCTCGATTGAGCGAGTAGTTAACAAAATCAACGGTGCTACGGGCGAGAAATTAGATAAAGACCGCCTTAGCCGTCATCACAAGATGTGTTGTGAAAAACTATCGATCAACTTGGGCAACTCGCGCTTCCAGAAAATCATCAACTGCTATACGTCGCTCGACGATAGAAACATCTTTGAAGAAGAGTTTATCCGCATGACTTGGGACAAGCCTGATCTCACGGCAGACGAGGTTAACTTGTACATGAATGTTTGCAAGGAAATCATTAATCTCGAAACAACGTCGCGCCACTTAGACAAGCTAAACAAGATGTTCGAAGAGACGCAAGAGCAGAACGAAATGAGCATTCGTTTGGCGGAAATTATCAAGGCAAAGAGCGGCGAGTACCACCAGTGCGAAGGGCGCGTCGAGAGTCTTATTAAAAAGCTGCAAGGCGACCGTGCGGGGCGCATCTCTGCGCGGCACAAAGAAAATGCTTCGATCTTAGCTATTGTTCAACTGTTTCAAGACGAAGAAGAGCGTGCGAACATGGTCAAGATTGCCGAAATGCAAAAAGCGTTAGTTGCGGACGAGGCGAACAAGATGGAATCGATGGTCGAATGGAAAGCTCGTATTTTAGGCATATCATTAGACGACGCAATCTAATATGAAGAAGATACGGCAGCGGCTAGTTCAAACAGGAAGTCCAAAGGGAACTTTTCGTCTCGGAGATTCGCACCCAACTAACAGCGAACTTTTCTTTTGTCGCTGGTCTATATCAAAAAAATACAAAGAAGAGTGGTTCTCGAAAGAAAGTTTAGAAAAGCACCGCGATAGAATTCGCAAGCGTAACGCTACTGAAAAAAGTAAGCTTATGAAAATAAATTACTGGCGTTCCGAAAGAGCAAGGTCAGTAAAAAGGGCTTGGATTAAAACAGAAAATGGGAAAGCTAGTAAAAGAAAGTGGTATGAAACTGAAAAGGGAAGAGCGTGGAGATCGTGCCAAAGAGCTTCGAGACGAATCACTTCTAAATCGAAATTATCTAAGTGTTTTAAAGAGCAGATGAGAGAGATTTACAAATTTAGAAATGAATTAGATTTAATCTCCGCTTCTGCTGGTTCCACGGCTCGTTACCATGTTGATCACATCTACCCCATAAAGGGAGAAAATTTTAGCGGCCTTCATGTTCCTTGGAATTTGCAAATACTCACTGCGGAAGAAAACTTTAAAAAAAGTAATGTCATTTAAGTGTTTAGAATGCAACAACGAATTCAATTCGGAACGGTCGCTTCACGCTCACTTGAAGAAGCATCAGTTTACGCTAGCCGATTACTATCAAAAGTATTATCCGCGCAAAAACTTATTAACTGGGACGCTTTTGCAGTTCAAGACTTTAGACACTTACTTTTCGGAAGATTTTGAAAATCGCGAGCAGTTGTTGCGTTGGTGCGCGTTCGAGGAACCTGAAACGGTCAAAGAATACATTAAAAAACTACTTGAACGTCGAGTCAAGGAAAAAGAACTCAAGCACGCGCCGTGTCATTTAGAGATCGAGACGAGCACTTTGCCATCTATAGAAATATACAAAAAGCTATACGGCTCTTATTCTGCTGTTTGCAAAGAAATCGGGGTCGAGTTAATTTTAAATAAATCTTTGCCGAAAGAGTTTCACGATGACTACTCGGAAATAACAATTTTTGTAGATACTCGCGAGCAGCAACCGCTTAGTTTCGTGAATGAACGCGAAGTTAAGCTCGATTTCGGCGATTATACTGCGGGCGGATCTTTCTACGCCAAAACGTTCGTTGATCGTAAGTCCGAATCTGATTTTAAAAGTACTCTCGTTGGCGAAAACTTAGAGCGTTTCAGGCGCGAGATTGAGCGATGCAGAGAAATGGATTGTTACTTGTTTGTCGTTGTCGAATCGAGTCTCGATAAGATCGAAACGAACAACGCATTCTCGCCGCGCAAAGCAAATTTAAAATTCATTTATCACAATATGAGGCTTTTGCTTCAAGAGTTCGGCGGCTATTGTCAATTTATTTTTACGAGAAATAGAAAAAACAGCACAACGATTATTCCTAAGCTTTTGGCGATGGGTCCGAAACTTTGGAACGTAGATGTGCAATATTTTATCGACAAGGATCTTTCATGGCTTGGATCACAGGGAAACAAAAAAGAAAAAGCGTTTATCGCAAAGTAAACGAAGAAATTCTCGAAAAGAAGGGGTTCTTAGAAGAGAAGGACGCAAAAATTCTTCTCTACAAGTTCTTGCGAGCCAATATTTCGTTTTCGTCCGAGATCGTTTGCGGAGTTAAGCTGTTTCCGTTTCAGCACATGGCAATCAAAACGATGTTCGAGACCGACTACTCGATGATGGTTTGGAGTCGCGGGCTTTCGAAGAGCTTCACTTGCGCCGTTTTCGCATCGCTCGACGCAATTTTAAATCAGGGCGTTCATATCGGAATCGTCAGCAAAACGTTTCGTCAGGCGAAAATGATTTTCCGCAAAATCGAAGAAATTGCCGAGAAGCCGAATGCCGTTTTCCTAAAACAGTGCATTACGAAAGTATCAAAAAGCTCTGACGAGTGGACAATGGAAATTGGTCGCAGCAAAATCACTTGTTTGCCGCTCGGCGATGGTGAAAAGCTGCGCGGTTTTCGTTTTCACCGCATGATGATCGACGAGTTCTTGCTGATGCCCGACCGTATTTTCAACGAAGTTATTATTCCGTTCCTTTCGGTCGTTCAGAACCCAACAGAACGCAAGCAAGTTTACGATCTCGAAACGGAATTGATTAAGCGCGGCGAAATGAAAGAGGAAAATCGCTTCATTTGGCCAAACAACAAAATTATTGTTTTGTCCTCGGCATCTTACCAGTTCGAGTATATGTACAAATTGTACAAGCAGTATGAAGCGCTTATCATGAACCCTGAAAAAGAGGGTAAAGCAACTGCTAGCCGCGCAATCTTGCATTTTTCTTACGACATTGCTCCTGAAGGGCTTTACGACGAGAGTTTGCTCGCGCAAGCGAAAGCGACAATGTCCGAATCTCAGTTTATGCGCGAATTCGGCTCGCGATTTGTAGACGACTCTTCTGGTTATTTTAAATTAAGTAAAATGCACGAATGCACGATTAAAGTTGGAGAAGGTCAATGCATAGAAGTCGCAGGAGAAAAAGATTCGGAATATATTTTAAGCTTCGATCCTTCTTGGTCCGAGAACGAAGCGAGCGACGATTTCGCGATGAACATTATCAAGCTCGATAAACAAACGCGAAAAGGAATTCTCGTTCATAACTACGCTCTATCTGGAACGAATCTCAAAAAGCATATCGAGTATTTGCACTACTTGCTCGCGAGCTTTAACATAGTTGCGATGTGCGGCGACTATAACGGCGGCGTTCAGTTCATTAACGCTGCAAACGAGAGCGAGCTATTTAAAAATAACAAGATCGAGGTCAAGATGTTCGAAGGTGACTTCGACACGCCCGAAACTTACCAAACGGAGCTGCGCAAAGCTCGCGGAACGTACAACTTAGGTGAGCGCCGCATTTGTTACTTGCGCATTCCAACGAGCACTTGGATTCGGTACGGTAACGAGTTGCTGCAATCGAACTTCGATCACCGTAAGATCTTGTTTGCTGCCGAAGCGGTCGATAACGATTTCACTCGTCAGAAGTCAAAAACGATTCCAATCAAAAATTTGAAGTTTTATAGAGATCAAGAAGATCAAGCAGTTGACGCCAAAATGGTCGATTTCGTTGACCACCAAGCCGATATGATTGAACTCGTTAAGGCTCAATGCTCGCTTATCATTCCTACAACAACGCCTAATGGCCATCAAAGCTTCGACTTGCCGCCTGAATTGAAGCGTCAAAGCGGCGCGGAAAAGACGCGCAAGGACTCTTATGCCTGCCTAGTTCTCGGGAATTGGATGATGAAGGTATATTTTGACATGATGGATGTGGAAATTGCTAAAAGCCAAAGTACATTCACTCCGTTCTTCGCTCGATAAAAATCTCTAAAGTTACTTTAATGTACTTTTGAACTTTTGGTGTAACTTTTAATATAGGATATTAACATGGCACGCCAATATAATAAAAAGTCGGACTACTGGACGCGATTCAAGTCGCCTCAAATGCCAATGGCGCAAGTTCCGGCAATCGAGCCGAAGCTTATTGGCGAGCCATTCTACAAAGAAACGGCAATCGCTTCGCGCACCGTAAATGGCGGCGAGCGTACAACGAAAGCTCGCATTCCGCGCAACGGCACGCAAGAGGTAGTTGGCCGCTACTCTCTGATTTCGCAAGGTCTTCTTCCGTTCGAATATACGAAAGATGGCGTTGACGTTCGTGACGCGATTATCCTCTGTCAAAAAGCTTACGCTAACGTAGCTATCGTTCGTAACACTATCGACATCGCTACCGAGTTTGCGAATACGGACATTTACCTCGAAGGCGGCACCGAGCGTAGCCGCGAGTTTTTTACAAAGTGGTTTAACAAGATTAAGCTCTGGAAGCTGAAGGACCAGTACTTCCGCGAATACTACCGCAGCGGAAATATCTTTCTTTACCGTATCGATGGCAAGTTCAATGCGGAAGATTTCCGCCTCTTGTCTGGCTTGAGCGAAAACGGCATCAAGAACAATAGCGTTCCGATTCGTTACGTTTTGATCAATCCTTACGAAGTCGTTGCGAAGATCTCAAGTTCATTTGCAGAGGCTGTTTACGAGAAAGTTCTTTCCGAATACGAACTCGAAAGACTAAAGAACCCGAAGAACGACGAAGACCGCGAGCTTCTCGCCGGATTCCCGCCCGATGTTCAAGAGCAGATCAAGAAGAAGCAGTACTTCCGCGACGGCTTGAAGATGAAGCTCGATCCGAAGTTCTTGATGTACTCATTCTACAAGAAGCAAGACTACGAGCCATTCTCGATTCCTTTCGCTTATCCGGTTCTCGATGACATCAACGCGAAGATGGAGCTGAAGAAAATCGACCAAGCGATTGCTCGCACGGTCGAGAATGTAATCTTGCTGATCACGATGGGCGCAGAGCCTGACAAGGGCGGCATCAACCCAGCGAACATGACGGCGATGCAAAACCTTTTCATGAATGAAAGCGTTGGTCGTGTTCTCGTTTCCGACTATACAACCCGCGCCGATTTCGTTATTCCTGACCTGAAGAAAGTCGTTGGCGAAGAGAAGTATCGCATTCTCAACCAAGATATTAAAGAAGGCTTGATGAACGTGATGCTCGGTGACGACAAGTACGCTGGGCAGTCGGCTAAAATCGGCTTCTTCATGGAACGTTTGAAAGAAGCTCGCAATGCTTTCTTGAACGATGTGCTGCAACCAGAGATCGTTCGTATTTCGAAAGACCTCGGCTTCCGTTCGTATCCAACCGCAAAGTTTACCGAGATCGATTCGAAGGACGAGACGCAATATATGCGCGTCGTTAGCCGCTTGATGGAAACGGGCATCATTGCTCCAGAACAAGGCATCGAAGCGATCAAGACTGGTAAGCTGCCAGAGGCAATCGACCTCGAAGCGGGCCAAGCGAAACTCTACGAAGACCGTAAGAAGGGTTATTACAATCCTATTGTTGGCGGCATTCCTGTTATTCCAGACGATGCTTCCGCCGCCCCCGCGCCTACCCCCACGCGCACGTCCGCGCCTACGAACTCGGGACCGGGCAGACCGCCAGTATCCTCTGCCTCGCGTAAGAATATCACTTCAACGATTTACGAGATCGATGCGCTCATGTCCGCTTCCGAGAGCTTTGCCGCTCAGAAGTTTGGCGTAGAAAAGCTAAACGATCAGCAGCGCGAGTCGGTAAACGAACTTTGCAAAAAGATCGTTGCCGCAAGTTCTCGCGAAGACTGGACCGTGAACGTGCAGAAGTGCATCGCGAATCTTGATGAGATTGAACAACTACAACCTTTGCAGGAAGTAGTGGACACTGCCGACGAATTTCTGCTAGACGAATATTCTGCGGCTATTTTGTTCCATTCTACTGTAAAGTAATTTATGGATTTTCTGTATAAAACAAGACTGGATGACATTTCCATCTCTTGTTACCGTTATGGAGACGCGAGATTTCAAGTTTCGAAGGCTTCGCTAGACGAATTAAAGAAACTCTCTCCGAAAATCGATTTCGAGGAGAATCCCGACTTGCTCGGTGTTTCTTTTAATTTGGCTGTGCCGAACATGATCAATAATAACGGTGACGGCATTTCCGGCGCAACGGCTCGCAATATTGCGAAACGCTTTTTGAACAAATACTTGAATATCGAGCATAACAAAGATCGCGTCGTTGGTCACATCACGAATTACGCATTCAATAAACTCGGAACGAACGAGTTCATGACCGAAGAAGAAGCAGGCCAAACGCTCGATCCATTTTATCTTTCGGTTGCTGGCGTTATCTACAAGACAGTAGACAAGAAGTTTGCCGAACTGATGACGCGCAATTCGGACCCGAAGGACACTTTTCACAATGCGATTTCGGCAAGTTGGGAACTCGGCTTTAGCAATTACTTCATCGCTGTTGGTAACAAATCGCTCAAAGAAGCAGATATTGTTACCGATCCAGAGATGGTAAAAGAGATGAGCAAATTGCTCAAGTCAAAGGGCGGAAACGGTAAGCTCAAAGACGGCACGCCAATTTATCGCGTTATCGTTGGCGACATTTATCCGCTCGGTGGCGGTTTCACAACTAACCCAGCCGCAGAAGTTAATGGAGTTATTGCATTCGACCAGAACACTTCGATCACACTCGAAGATGATAAAACAGAAGAGCCGATGGAAGAAAAATCGAGCGCAAAAGTGAGCCTCGACTATACACAAGAAGTCGCGGCTTTTCTTGGCAATAAAAAAACAAATTCCATTTTAGAGATAAAAAATGTAAAAAATATAAACCATATGGACTTAGAAAAACTAATCGCAGAACTCAAGTCTGCTCTTCTTGAGAAGAAGTTTGGTGAAGAAGCGGTTGCCTCAATGACCGCTCACTTCGCTGAAGCCATCAAGCAAAAAGATGCAGAATATCGCGAATCCGTTGCAGTTGAAAAGCTCGCCAAAGAACAAGCTCAGAAACTGTACAACGAGACCGTCGCCTCGGTAGAAGCAATGAAAGCCGACCTCGCTGCGGCTCAAACCGAACTGAACAAGATCAAGGAAGTTCAAGCTCAAGAAGAAGCGACCGCTCGCCTCAACGCTCGCGTTGGCGAACTCGACTCGGCTTACGAGCTTTCCGACGAAGATCGCAAAGTTATTATCTCCGAAGTTCAATCGCTCGAAGCCTCTGAAGAGGCATTCGCTTCGTACAAAGAGAAGTTCGCTACCGTTTGGAAGCACAAGAACAAAGAAGCGATCAAGGTCCAGCAGGACGAAATCGAAAAGCGCATCACTGAACAAGTTGAGGCCCGCCTCAAGGAAGTTAGCAAGGCGTCGGTAGAAGCTCCGGTCGAAGAAAAGAAGGCCGATGTTGAAGCCGCGCTCGATAACGCGACTGCCACGAACAAAGCTCCCGACAGCAAAGTCGCCGTTGAGCAATCTTTCCGCGAAAAGTTCGCTAAGGCGTTCTCCCGCGAAAATATTAGCGTAAGCTATTCTAAATAACCAAAAAAAACTGTAAATAACTAAAAGGACAACTATATGGCTATTCGTCTCCTACCATTTCGTCAATATGACGATCATGATGTAGTTAATATGTATGCTCTCGTTGACGCTGCCGTCAATGAGAACGTAACCGGAGTTGGCACTGGTGATGCTGGCGTCTTCGTTAAGGTTTCCGCTGGAAACTTCGACCTCGACCCAGTTTCATATGCTACCGACTCTTATCTCGGCAAGACCGACTATCCCTTCGTCGGTGCGAACTCTTATCCCAAGGTCAACCTCAAGGTAACGCCCGCCGCTTCCGGCGACCTTACCAACTGCCTTGGTATCACCTTGCGTCAGACTGCGAAGTTCGACGAGAACGGCGAAAAGCTTCTTTACTACCGCCAAAAGGCTGAAGAGCTGATGTGCGTACTGCCCGGTCAAGCCGTTCCAGTCGCCACACGCGGTATCTTCACGCTCTCCAAGGATGCTATCGATGGCACGCTGACAGTCGGTTCCGGCTTTAAGCTTTCCGCCAACGGTGGTAAAGTTACTGGCTGTGCTCACGACGACGCTGGCAAGCTCGGTCTTGTTCTCGGCACGGGTTCACGCTCCAACCTCACAAGCGCTCCCGACCAATTCTCGGGCGTCTTCGCGGTTGTCGGTCTCCGTATGTAATTCAACTAAAAGGATCTTACTAAATGAAAATCACACTCAAGCGCACTCCAGAACAAGTTGAGCTGATCAAAGCGATGGCGAGCCGTAACCGCTCCGTTGCTTATGATGCTCAAGTTGCTCTCGCTGAATTCATTGGACCGGTACTCGCGGAAGTTATCAACAATGCTCCGACACTGAGCAATCTGTTCACCAGCCTCGCGTACAATGCTGACGATAATCCCAGCATCCCACTCGACCTCTACTACGACATCACTGACGAGGACTACATCACTGTATACTCCCAGTCCGTCGCTGGCGGTCTTCCCACCAACCAAGTTCTTCCCACGACTTCAGAAATGAAGGTCGCTACCTACTCGCTGGATAGCGCACTCTCGTTCGACCGTCGCTATGCTGCGAAGCATCGCATGGACGTTGTCGCGAAGACCTTCACCCGCATGGCTCAGGAAATCCTCCTGAAGCAAGAGCGCACCTCGGCTACCCTGACGATGGCCGCTCTCGCCGCTGCCACGACCAACGCCAAGCAGCACGTTCAGCGTTCGAATCAGTCTGGCCGCTTCTTGCTGGCCGACTTGAACGAGCTGCTGACCCTCGCAAAGCGTATTAACACTTCGTGGGCTAACGGCACGCCCGCCACGGGCGCTCGCGCTGGCCTGACCGACATTTTGGTTTCCCCAGAAATCGTTGAGCAGATCCGTGCGATGGCTTACAACCCCATCAACACTGTTGCTGGCGTCACCGACACGACCGGAACCGAAGCTGGTTCTACCGTTGGTATCGCTGCTCCAGACGCGATCCGTATGGCCGTTTACAACAGCGCTGGTATCCCAAGCTTCTACGGCGTTTCGATCCTTGAGTTCAACGAACTCGGTAAGGGTCAGAAGTTCAACACGATCTTCGACACTGCCGCTTCCACGACCGAGTACTCCAAGGCCGATGGCACTGGCGCTGCTCAGTTCAACGGTGCGACCTCCGAAATCATTGTTGGTATCGACCGCAGCCGCGACTCGCTCATCCGCGTCGTTGCTACCGATCCAGATTCCAACTCGGAATTCACGCTCGTTGCTGACGACCAGTACAGCATCCGTCAGAACAAGATCGGCTACTTCGGCTCGCTCGAAGAAGGCCGCGTAATTCTCGACAATCGCGCCCTCGTTGGCAAGATCGTCTAAGGTTACTTAGAAAGCAAGCTCAAAGCCCACCCCTGAAAGGGGGTGGGTTTTTTATTAATCAAAATCTAATGCCTCATAGAAAAGTGTAAATACTAAGTTAGTATCTCGTATGGAAACTTCTATCGGCAAAGATCAAGAAAATGGCAAAAAGAGTCTGATCGACGAGATGAACGCGATCAAAGATAAGAATTCGTCTGAATATCGCGATAAGGTTCGTGAATTGGAAACGGCGCTAGGTATTAAAGAAGTTAATGCTTTCGGAACGGCAAACCGAAAGGTCTTCGAAGAGAACTTGGACAATATGTCTCTGATCGATATCCAGAATTTCGCCCGAAAACTCAAGGTTGAGACTTCGGGACAAAAGGCTGCAATCAAGACTCGTTTGCTGCGTGCTTTTGACACGCAAAACACACAGAATCGAGGATACTTTTCTCCGCAACCACAGAACAAGGAGCTGTTCACAAAAGAGCAAAAAGAGAAGCTCCAAAAGATTTTAAATGGCTAATCTTCAACAAGTCGCGAGCGGTATTTTCTTCTACGAGTTCGACGCTGATGCCAGCGAAACGAACATCAGTATGATTTCCGGCTGGATGCAGGCAAATTTGGGCGAGTTGAACAACTTGATCTTCACAGATTTCTCTGGCGCAAACGTCGATTTCTTACCAGAGCAAGCGAACATTTACAAGCAGCTTTATCTAGGCCACTACTACAAGAAAAAGTCGCGCAATGCGATCAAGGCAGTTGCTGGCGGCACTGGCAACGCAATCATCTCGATTCGCGACGAAGAGAGTTCCGTTACGTTCGTTAACAGCAACGAAATTAGCAAGCAGTTCCGCACGTTATCTCGCGATGCGTTCGAAGAGATGAACAAGCTTATCTTTGCGTATAACTATTATCAGGCGCGTCCAACTCAAGTCATTGGTAAATCGATGATCGATGATGTGCTACTGATGACTGGTACTGGCTTTTACTAAGTTTCCCCTGTCAGTCTAAATTAAACTCAAAAGCGCACCTCTTACGGTGCGCTTTTTGTGTAAATTTAATTAGCCGCTATGTCCGCTTCAACGTACAATATTACCGTCGAGAGAAATGTCGATTTCTGCGTCATTTTAACATTAAAAGACGCAAACGGCGCCGCAGTTGACGTTACAAACGCTGTTATCGACGCGGAAATCAAGCAAGACTACTACTTTCCAATGTTGGCCGAGTTTACTGTGACGAAAGTTACGCCAGCTTCGGGAATCATTAAGTTAGAGTTGACTGCGGCTCAAACTGCTCTGCTTCATCCGGGCACTTTAAAGTACGACGTGTTGATCAAATACCTCAACGGCACTTTCCAGAAAATCTTAAAGGGAAATGTTGGCGTTGACACTAATATCACAACTCTTTCATAAAAATGGCCGAAGTTGTAGAAGTCATCATCTCTGGAGCGTGCGGTCAAATCGATATCGTCGAGACCGACTATTCGCTCCATAATAGCTTACCAGATCTACAAGGTGGTTCTAGCGGTCAATATTACCACATCACTAGCGGTCAGTATGCGGCACTAACTGGATTACCGGGCAAGACTGTCGATCCGCGATTCAATGTTTACTTCGAAAAAGAAGTTCACGTCTCTGGTGGCTTATATGCGGGAACTGGCTACAGCGCGGAACTGAGCGGACTCAGAACAATTGCCGATGGCGAGTTTTACGAGAAGGGCGATGCTCAAGCAGTAGAGTTTATTCTCAAGCGCGAAACGACCGATGGCGGCACATACGAAATGGCGTTTCCAGATCAGCTGAAGAAGCTGAATCTGCCCGACACTAGCGCTTGGTCATTTAAGGTGAAGATTGTTGCTCGAACGGGCGGCGGCGACGTTGCCTCTTGGAATGCAGAAGGCACGATCAAACGCGGCCCAAGTGCCGCATTTACACAAATCGTTGGTGCATCGCATTTAATAAACATTGCAGACGAGATCGGAACGGGCGGTGTCAGCATTATTGCAAATAGTGTTTACGGCTACTTACAGATAAACGTGACGGGCAAAGCGGCGACAACGATACGCTGGGTAGCGTATCTCACGCTGGTACAGATTAAATAAAAAGTGTAAAAATTTAACGGGGGAACTTAACAAATGGCAATCTACTACACGGGCGTACAAGTTGGCAATCAAGTCAACTTTACAACGGGCGACGTTACTACTGTAGCGTCGGACGTAAAAAACTACATCATCGACCAATCAGTGTCGGGCGGTCAAACTGGATTGGCCCCAAGCACAAACGCCGTTTATGTTTTTACAACTGGCGTTTCTGGATACTTTGCTGGTTTAAATGCTAGCTTGACTGGCGCAACTGGTGCGCTGTCAACATTCACTGGTACGCTCGGAACTGCTGCGTTCCGCGATGTTGCCGACACAGTCACTAACGGCGGCACGGGCCTGCCAACCTCCGATGCGGTATTCGATTTTGCAACGGGCATTTCCGGCTACCTCTATACAAACGCTGGTGGACTGTATTCGATCTCGGCAACGACCCCCGCTGCTGATGTTGCGAATATCAATCTTACTGGTTTAGTAAGTGGCGCTTCGTATAACGATTACATTCAGATCTCTGGCGGCGCTGGAATCGATGTTGCCGTTTCTGCCGATATCATTTCCGTTGCGCACGAAGACACTTCGAGTGTCGCGAATCTTACTGTTAACGCGACTGCTGGTTCCGCCATTACTGGCATCGCGTTTTCATTCGACGGTTTCGGTCACGTTACTGGCGCGACCGGAACAACTGCCGTTATCGTTCGCGATCAAATTCAAAGCGGCGTCACAACGACTGCTCCGAGCGAAGGTTCAGTTTTCACGCTCTCTGGTTCGCTGCAAAGCCAAATTACAAACGCTCTTAGCTTAACGCTTCAGCAAGTTACCGACAATGGTAGCGTTACGACTAATGGAATTAGCGTTGGCGGCAATTTAATTGTTAGCGGCGACGTTACTCTCGGAAACGACGCGAGCGACACGCTCACGATCAATGCCGGTCCAGTAGTTCTCGCTTCTGCGACTCAAAATTCTGAAGCGCTCGTTTTCGGCGCTAATGACGCTGATCGCGCAACGATTTACAAGCCAGATCCAAGATCGCTTCGTATCGACGGTAGCCTTACCGTTACTGGCGATCTCTATGTCAGCGGCACGACCACTTATCTCAACACTCAGCACCTGAATGTTGGTGACAATATCATCACGCTGAATGCCGACTATACTGGCGCGACTGGTATTGAGAATGCGGGCATCGAAGTGAATCGCGGCGGCGACCCAACTGTTGCGCTTCGCTGGAACGAAGGCACGAATCGCTGGCAGTTCACGAACGACGGTACCGGCTATTACAATATTCCAGTTGATACCGAGTTCACAACTTACAATCTGGAAATTGCTGCTGGTGGCGCGAACGATGCACGATTGATTCTTACTGGTTCGAACGGCGATTCGAATGAAATCGCGATCAGCGGCGTTAGCGGTATTCTCGTAACAGAAATTGGAACAGGAACAGTTGTCGTTGCTCACGAAGATACATCTTCGGCTACGAGCGTAACGAGCACAAACTCGAACGGCACTGTCATTCAGAACTTTACGGGCCTTATCGATACTTATGGCCACGTTACGGGTCTTGGCGTTCAAACT
>Ga0172376_10000194_pt1 | contig 78764 bp, 65 predicted proteins | sample Lak35m_FD_121114 | JGI IMG/M metagenome (GOLD analysis project Ga0172376, IMG submission 121114) | Freshwater microbial communities from Kabuno Bay, South-Kivu, Congo - kab_092012_35m | ecosystem: Environmental > Aquatic > Freshwater > Lake | place: Democratic Republic of the Congo: South-Kivu... | reverse complement strand
GTCGATACGTCGTCGGTCGCTGGCGAGCCGTCTCTCGCCGTTCAACCTCGTCCGTTTCGTGACGGGGATGTTCGGCATCGGTCTGTCGCCCCGAAGAAAAAGACGGTCATGAGCGTTCCCGACGTGACCGGGCTTGTCGCCCCGTACGGGATCCCTTTCGGAAGGCTCCGCGAGGATATCCCACTTTTCGGAAGTCCCGAGCGGACCGCGTATCGTGTCGCGTTCGAGGCCGCGGACGGGAAATGTTTCATATTCGAGGAGGTGGCCGCGGACCGGCTCGCCAGGAAAAAGGCCATCGCCCGGACGCTTTCCGCGCTTTCTTTGGCGGATCCGTCGTTGCCGATAGCGCCGTATCTGCGACACCGGGAAGGGGAACACATCCTTGACGCCGGCGGGCGGTACTTTCAGGTCGTTCCCTATATCGGGGGCGTACCGCTCGACCGTGAACGCTATCTTGCCGATGACTGGCGCGGAGTCGCGGTGGCGGAATTTCTCGTCTCGATGCGCCGTGCCTCGGCCAAGCTCCGCCAGAATGAGACGGGACCGATACCGGGGCCGTTTTTCCTCGGAACGTATGCGGAGGAGCTTGTCGAAAAGATACGGAGGAACGACATGTCCGCGATCGAGGGACTCGTTCCCGTACTGAAATATCTCCGCGAGGCTTTCTTTCCGCGCGAATCGTCGATCCCGACCGCGTTCTGCCATGGCGACTATCATCCGGTGAACATCGTCTGGGCCGATCGCGGCGTCGCCGGCGTCATCGACTGGGAATTTTCCGGACCGAAGGCGGGCCTCTACGATGTCGCGAACATGGTCGGATGTCTTGGTATGGAAGATCCGGACGCGCTCAAGGGCGGGCTTGTCGTGGGATTCCTGCGGACACTCCGTTCGTCGGACGCCTTTGCGGGAGACGATTGGGGCGGGTTTCCGGATCTTCTTCTCGCGACGCGGTTCGCATGGCTCTCCGAGTGGCTCCGGTTCCGTGAGAAGAGTCTTGTCGCGCTCGAGACCGAATATATGAACCTCATCCTCGAGAATCGCGAATTCCTCCGGCGGCTATGGGGAATCTGAAAAAAGAAAAGACTTCCGTTTGGAAGTCTTTTTCGTCCGTATCGGATGTCCGATAATCGGTCTTATACCGTCTGGAGAGCCGTTTCGAACTGTTCCGTCCAGAATCCGACGCTTCGGAGCTCTGATTTTTCGTGTTCCGAAAATATCCGTGGGAGATCCGGTTCGTAGAGGAGGTCGAGCGTATCCGTCAGCTGCACGACGGGGATGCCGTATTCGTCCGAGTACGGTACCGACGATGTTATCCGCACGACGGTCCGTTCCTGGAAACGGAACGCGTTGCTTCCGAAGACGGCGTTGACATGGGCCATCGCGTCGTCGCGTTCGAGTTCCGCCAAGGCGAGGAGCATCGGCCAGAAGGGGTGTTCCGATGCCACCCTCGAAGTGTCCGACAGGATGTCGGGGATCTCCTTTTTCGGATTTTCGTAATAATAGGTCGTCTCGATCCAATTCGACATCATTTCGGGATCGAAGAGGCGATACGGGTTGATTTCCTTTCCGGAAAACGGCATCGCATGTTTCGAGAGATAGAAAACGACTTTCATATCCGTTCCTGGTTTCGTTTCGTGGAGGAATATTGTTAAAGGGACAAGGGACATCCTACCCCGGGAGCATCCGGATGTCAACGGAGCCTGCGGTCACTCTGTGTGCCGGCCGGGCCGCGAGGCTTCTTTTGGGGAGGTTTTCGTGCTAGGATACGGTCAGAAAGCCGGAAAGACAGCCGATTATCACCGCACGAACGATATGGGAAACGGTTTCATCGAAGGTATCAGGTTCAACCCGGGTCGGGATCCCGAAAAAGAGAAAGATAGCCGGAAATCCGCCGGCCTCGACCGGGCGTTTCCGACCCGCGACCGGTCCGTCTTTTCGGACCATTTCAATCTCTCGGAATTCTCGAAACGGGAGAATCGGCTCGACCGGCAGGTCGCGTCCCTTATCCGGAAGAGTATCCTCGAGACCGTCAGGGAGGAGAACCTCAACATATTCCGAAGCGGAAAGCACAGCAGCTATTTCACGCTCGAGAGCCCGCATCTCGACGGAGTGGTCGGCAACGGGGCGGCGAAGATCGGGATCCGTCGTCTTCGGCGGCGATCGGAGTTCGAAAACGACGAGGCGTATGCCGCAGCCGTCGAAGGGTTCGAGAACGGGATCAGGATCCAGAACCTGGCCTTCTCCAAGGGCGTCCGGGTTCCGGAGCTGTACTTTCTTATTCATGAGAAGGACGAGAACGGGGAGCACGACCTGTATTGCGGAATGGAGCATATCGACGGATTGACCCTCGGGCAGATCTGCAATCCGGACGGGCTGATCGCGGACCTGGACATGCAGGAGGAAGAGGTGGAAGAAAACGTGCGGAAGAGCTTGGAGAAACATCCGGAAGTGTCCTCGTGGCCGTTCGAAGACCTGATACCACGGGTCGAGAGGGAGCTTTCCCTGTGTCATGACGCCTCGACCGGAAAGCCTCCGTTCGTGCATCGCGACTGCCATGAGGACAATGTCATTTTCTCCCTCCCCGAAGGGAAGCCGGTCATCATCGATTTCGACGATGGCCGGATCGGTCAGGTTTCGGATTCCGGTTTCGCGACCCGATTGGAAACGTACAGGGGCGAGTCGGGGGATCTCCATATGACGGATATCCCGATCGTCTCGGACGACGGCCGAACCGCTTCCAATGCCGTTGACAATCTGAAAAAATACCTGGATGCGGTGGCGCGCGTCGTGAAGGATGCGGATCAAAATCAGTCGTAATCGGTTAATGTCCAATCGTGTATGAACATGGAAAACGGCGGAGGCATTCTCTCCGGAGGAAACGGACGGGAGATAGAGGCGGTGGTATTTCAGGGGGACAGGATGAGGGCGAAGGCGAAGGAGATAGTATCCCAGGGCCGGTATGAGGCGTCGTGGGAAAATCCGGAAGGGGAGGAGTCGGGCCTGAAGATCTATGTCGTTCCCCTGGAGAAGGTCGACGACACGTACCTGTCCGGATTCGAAAGGCTCTTCAACCACATACGGGACGAGAGCGGGGAATACGGGATTTTCCTTGGGACCCGAAAGGAAGGGAACGAGAATCCGGAGGAGGGGATTCCGGCAGTCTGATCCGTCAAGCATTGCGTATGAAGAAACAAGTCAAAAATATGGCTAAGGCGCAGATCGGCGGATTCACACAGTTCATCCGGGAGCAGGGCGTCGTCGGACTCGCCACCGGTTTCCTGCTCGGCGGCGCGGTGTCCAAAGTCGTCACGGCGTTCGTGACGGACATCGTCAATCCGGTCATGAGCATACTCCTCGGTGCGGGAGAGGGATTCCGCCAGGCGTCCGTCTCGGTCGGCGGATCGCAGATCTTCTGGGGGGATTTCGTGAGCGTGATCATCGATTTCCTGATTGTCGCGGCGGTCGTCTATTTCGGGTTCAAGGGACTCGGTCTTGAAAAACTCGACAAGAAAAAAGAGAAGTCGGAAGAAAAGGCCGACGGAAAGAAAGGTCCGGTCGTCAAATGACGGACGCCGACGATCCGGCACATTATGGGAAAAAAAGAACAGGAAACCCCGAGGGGTTTCCTGTGTAAGGACGTTTCGACGTTTCATGTGACGGCATAGGCGTAGCCAAGCAATGATCCGGTGCTGTCGGATGCCATACAGAGCTTTCCGTAAACATTGAAAGTCACGTAGTGTCGGAACCGGTCATAGACACGATAGCAGAAAGATCCTCCCGAGGTGACAAGGAGTTCCCTTATCCCTGGGACGGGGTCTTTCATCGCGATTTTCCTGGCGGTCAGGCTTATGAGGGCCGTCGCGGCAAGTCTCGCTTTCGTGGAGTCGGCATCGAATTCGGCGCCGTCATTTTTGGGGGTGGAAACTGTCATAATCCGTCTCCCATGGTTTGAGTTGTAAAGAACAATCCGGCCTGATCCTCAGACCGATACCTCTTTCATATCACATCGGACATCGGTCCGCAATCGGGTCGGAACTTCCGTTCGGTGCCGTTTTCCCGTTCGGTGCCGGCTTGATAACCCCCGAAAACGGTGCTACCATGGTCCTGTTTCCCGGAGACTCGGAATTCTGGATTTTTTGGAAGGAGACGGCATCCGGAGAGATGGCCGAGCGGCTGCCAGCCAGAGGCTGGTCATCCTTTGGGTGAGCCTGTCCGAGTATGGTTATCAGTTGTTTGTTGTAAGTTGTGAGTTAAATGCTGGAGAGATGGCCGAGCGGCTGAAGGCACCACACTGCTAACGTGGCATGGGGTAACACCCATCGAGGGTTCGAATCCCTCTCTCTCCGCACCGAAAAAAATACGGGACCCCTGAATGGGGTCCCGTATTTTTTCGGTATAGAAGTGAGAGAGGGATTCGAAAGCCGGACCACCAGAAGGTGGGAGGCGGGGTCGCGACCCCGAACGGGGACTTCTGAGTCCCATCGTTCGGGAGTTGTGACCGAATCCCTCTCTTGCGGATATTCGTTTCTTTGAGGATGGAAGCGGGATTCGAAGGGTAAAGAAAACGTGAACGGTTTCACGTTTTCGTGCCCAGGCCCGTAGGGGAATCCCTCTCTTGTGAATTAGCGTTTCCGGCACGGAGGGATGTGCCGTCATCCGTAGGAAGTTTTTCAGGAGTGGACTTTGAAAAAACATCCGCCCGCTTGAAGTATTCTTTCCCGGATGATACCATGAAATCGATGGAAAAGCCTTTTCTCCCCAATCCTTATGACTGAACACATCGAGACGACGTCTCGCGATACGTTATCGGATCAGCTGGGGCGATTATCGGATATTTTCCCGCAGTTCGTGAAAGAGGGGAAGATAGACTTCGACGCGTTCCGCACGTTTTTCGATGAGGCGGGGCTTTCGGCGGGGGATGAGAAGTACGGACTGTCGTGGGCGGGGAAGAGCGACGCGTTCCGCGCGATCCGGGTTCCGTCGACGGGGACGTTCGCCCCGCACAAGGACGAGAGTCGGAACTGGGACACGACGGGCAATGTCTTCATCGAGGGCGACAACCTGGAGGTCCTGAAACTCCTTCAGAAACACTACTACGGCGCGGTCAAGATGATCTATATCGATCCGCCCTATAATACCGGCAAGGACTTCGTCTACAAGGACAACTTCACCGAGAGTGTCGCCGACTACTACGAGCGCACGGGTCAGTCCGAAGGCGGCATCCGCCTCTCGGCCAATACCGAGAAGAACGGCCGCTACCATAGCGACTGGCTCACGATGATGTATCCGCGCCTCTTCCTCGCCAAGAACCTGCTCCGCGAAGACGGCGTGATCTTCGTCTCCATCGACGACAACGAGGTCGCCAATCTCCGCCTCGTCATGGACGAGATTTTCGGCGAGGAGAATTTCGTCGCGCAAATTGTGTGGCAAAAGAAATATGCTGCATCAAATGACGCAAAGGGAATACCTGCAATGCATGATTATATTATCGTGTACCAGCGGTCTGAAAATTTCGAAAGGGCATTGTTACCGAGGACGGATAAACAGGATTCCGCATATAAGTTCGATGATAACGATGGAAAAGGATTATGGCGTTCAGATAATTTGTTAGTTAAAACTTTTTCGGAGTCTGGTGTTTTTCCTATTGTCAATCCGAATACTGGAGAAGAATTTTATCCCAAAAAAGGAAATAGTTGGAGAGGGAGCAGAGAAACTATCGACAGATGGCTAGAAGAGGGGAGGATTTTCTTTGGCAAAGATGGAAAAGGAGCGCCTCAGTTGAAGAGATATCTAAGCGAGGTGCAGCAAGGAGTTATTCCTGTTACATGGTGGACGTACGAAGACGGCGGACATAACGATCAGGCAAATAAAGAATTGCAAGAGATTTTTGGAGAATCACGCGTTCCATTTGATACTCCGAAGCCGTCGAAACTAATCAGAAAGATGCTTCAAATCGGTTCAAGCGCTGATGAAAGCCACATCATTCTCGATTTCTTTGCCGGGTCCGGAACGACGGCGCATGCGGTGATGGCGCAGAACGCGGAGGATAGAGGGAATCGCAAGTGGATATGTGTGCAGATTCCCGAAGAGACGGACGAGGCAAGCGAGGCGTTCAAGGCCGGGTACAAGACCATTTCCGCCATTTCCCGCGAGCGTATCCGTCGCGCGGGTGAAAAGATCGCTTGCTCCGTCATTGCGAGCGCAGCGAAGCAATCCAGCGGTTCCGACACGGAAGCTGTGGATCGCCACGATTCCTCGGAGACTCGGAATCTCGCGAAGACGAATGTCGACACCGGCTTCAAGGCATATACGCTTTCGCCGTCGAACTATCGCAAGTGGCGCGATATCACGGGCGAAGACGACGAGGCGATGCTCCGGAAGCAGATCGACCTCTTTGCGAAGCGTCCGCTCGTGGATGGTTTCGACGAGGAGGAACTTGTCTACGAGATCCTCGTGAAGGAGGGCTTCGACCTCAACGCGTCTGTTGCCGGCCCTGCTCCCCTGTCGGAGGGGAGCTCCCCGGCTCTGCGGGGTGAGGGGAGGGAGCAGATTCCGGTCTGGACGATCTCCGACGGCGACCGGAAACTCATCGTGACACTCGCCGAAAAAGTGACCCGCGAGGCATTCGACGCGCTTGGTCTCTCCGCGCCCGATACCTTCGTCTGTCTCGATTCCGCCCTCGACGACTCGACCAAACTCAACCTCGCCCGCAGTGTCAACTTGAAGACGATATAGGAATATCCTTTTGTAGCGAATATGCACGTCTTCGTTGATGAATCAGGAATACAGAAGCAAACCGGTCATTCGGCGTTCGCGTTGGTGTTCGTCTCGGTCAAAAACGACGAACGGCTGAACGCCGAGGTCGCGACTATCGAGAACGAGATAGGGTGCGGGGCATTTCATTGGGCGGAAACGAAATGGAAACATCGCGAAGCGTTCCTTGAGCGGATATTGTCCTTGGAATGGGACGCGAAGATCGGTATCATCGGAAATCCCATCGACCCGGAAGCGGAACTCGAGAGGATGATGTGCAACCTGCTTGTCGAGACAAGGATATCGGGGATCCATATCGACGGGAAAAAGTCGAAACGTTACGAACGTAGGATGAAAAAAGTACTTCGCGATAAGGGTATATCTACGAAGAAATTGAAGACGGTGAACGACGAGGCCTATGCGGGGATTCGAATCGCCGATGCGCTTGCCGGGCTGTTTCGTTCCTATCATGACGATCCGGAAAACAGCCGCGCGAACAGATGGTATGAACAGATACGGAGAAAGAAGAAAATCCTCGTATTGCAGTGAGAAAAACAAAAACCCCGGCTTGCGCCGAGGTCAGGACACCCGCTAGTCCGAAGACTTTCCCGAGGGATTTGTCACGGGTTCCTCGTTATGTCAATAGAATAGCATGCGGTATCGCTTGTTGTCAATATTCGTATACTGGCTGGAAATAGGAATAATATGCCCGTAACGCTATGAAATTCAAATTCTCCGACAATTTACAGTATCAGGAAGAGGCGATCCGTGCGGTCGTCGGGTTGTTCGATACGGGCAAGAACTTCGTCCGGGTGTCGGCGGACTTCGCTTTGCGTTCGCCGGGGCGGATAATCGGGAACGAACTCGAGATCGACGAGGCCGGCATCTTGCGGAACCTCCGCGCGATCCAGGCCGGGAACGGGATCGAGCCGGCGGGCGAGACGCTTTCGTCGCTCGATTTCTCGGTCGAGATGGAGACGGGAACCGGCAAGACCTACGTCTACCTCCGGACCGCGTTCGAACTCAATCGCGCGTATGGCCTCACGAAGTTCATCGTCCTCGTGCCGAGCGTCGCGATCCGCGAGGGCGTGTTGAAAACGCTCGAGCAGACGCGGGAACATTTCCGCGGGCTTTACAGGGTCGGCTCCGGTGCGTTCGCGTATGACTCGGCGAAACTGTCACAGGTCCGGGAGTTCGCACAGTCGAACGATATCCAGATCATGGTGATGACGGTACAGTCCTTCGCCGGCAATGAGCGGCTGGTCATGCGGCAGACGCCGGATCGGTTCCACGGCGAACGGCCGATCGACCTCATCGCCGGGACGCGACCGGTCGTGATCATGGATGAGCCGCAGAACATGGAGTCCGACCTCGCGCGGGAAGCGATCGCGGACCTTTGCCCGCTGTTCAAGCTCCGGTACAGCGCGACGCACAAGGATCCGCGCAACCTCGTGTACCGCCTGACGCCGATCGACGCCTACCGCATGGGTCTCGTAAAGAAGATCCAGGTCTACGGCGTGCGGTATATCGACCCGTCGTCACTAGTCTTCGTGGCGCGCTCGCTCGAGATACGGAATCGGAAGCCGGTCGCGACGGTGCTTGTGGAAAAAAAGAATGCCGGTGGCGGATACTCGTACTCGACGTTGACGGTGCAGGCGGGAGATGATCTGTTCCGGAAGACCGGACGGCACGAGAAATACGAGGGACTCTTCGTTTCCGACGTGAACAAGCAGTATGACTTCGTGGAACTGTCCAATGGCGAGCAATACCGCGTGGCGGCGGGTGAGAACAAAGAAGACATATTCCGCGCACAGGTTGCCGAGACGGTGAAGGCGCATTTCCTAAAACAGAAGGAATTGGGAGACCGGATCAAGGTACTCTCGCTCTTCTTCATCGATCGGGTCGGCAACTATGTCGACGGCGGGTTGCTCACCCGGATTTTCGAGGAGGAATTCGACCGGCTCAAGGGCGCGTATCCGCACTTTTCCGATCGCGACGCAGCGGGCGTTCATGCGGGGTATTTCGCTGGCAGAAAAGAGAAGGGGAAGACCGTCTACAAGGACACGAGCGGAGCGACGAAGTCCGACAAGGAGGCCTATGACCTTATCATGAAGGACAAGGAACGATTGCTGTCTTTCGATGAACCGGTTTCCTTCATTTTCTCTCATTCCGCACTTAAGGAAGGGTGGGACAATCCGAATATCTTCCAAATTTGCACGCTCCGCGAGACGAAGTCCGAGATGAAGAAACGACAGGAGATCGGACGAGGCCTCCGGTTGCCGCTCGATACGGAAGGGACGCGCATATATGACCCGGCGACCAACGTATTGACCGTCGTCGCGAACGAGAGTTACGAGGAATACGTCGGAACGCTTCAGGACGAGTTCGACGAGGCCGGGTATGCGGGAGGCTCGACACAGACACCGGGGAATGTCCGTGCGAAGACGACCGTGCGGACGACGCGGTATCTCGAAGATCCGGAATTTCTCGCGCTGTGGGATCGGATCAGCCGGAAGACGAGGTATGATATCGAACTGAAGACCGAAGAAATCACGGAAGCGTCCGTTCGGGAGATCGGCCGGCTCGATATCGGGTCATTGTCCGTGATGGTCGACAAGATTTCCATATACTTCGATGATCAGAATCGGATCGAGACGAATTTCGTTGGTACAGCGGCCCGTCCGGTGAGTCGTCGTGAGGTCCGGATCGGAAACATTGTGGCGCGAATTGCCGAGTCCTCCGGTCTGACCCGGACGACTGTCGCGACGATCCTTTCGCGCGTGGAGTCGCTGGAATCGCTTTTCGGGAATCCCGAAGAGTTCATCCGCTCGGCATCGGTCATCGTGCGGCAGAAGGTCGAGGATTCGCTGACGAGCGGAGCCGTTCGCTATGTTCCCGTCGACGATTATTGGTCGCTGGACCTGTTCCGGGATTTTGATTCGTATCTGACGCGACTCCTGGAGAGTCGGAAATCACCGTTTTCGCATGTCGAGTTCGACAGCGTAGGGGAGCGGGAGTTTGCAAAACATCTCGAGGCGTCGTCGAACGTGAAAGTTTACACCAAGTTGCCGCGCGGTTTTTCGGTGGAGACACCGATCGGGGAATATCGTCCGGACTGGGCGATCGTCTGGCATACGGAGGACGGTGACAAGCTGTATCTCGTACGCGAAACGAAATTCATGTCGGACGGATTGAGTCGGGAGGAGGTTTTCAGGCATCTCCGCCCCGATGAGCAGAAGAAGATTCTGTTCGGGACGAAACACTTCGAGGCTATCGGTGCCGACTTCGCGCTCTCGGTGAAGAAGGATCTGAGTGATGTGATGTAAAGGATAGAACCGGAAAAAGGTCGGGTTCTTTTCTGAGTCTTCCCCTCGTATCATCATCAGCGCGAAAAAATGTGTCAGATAAACTCTCGATGGGTAACTATCCCGATCCGCCCAACTAGAGCCTCCGCCTCGTCCGGATGCTCCTCGACCCATGCCGATAGCCCCAGCCCGGTTCCCGACATTGTCCCGCTTGCCCCGCAAAAGCGAATATCCGCCCCTTCCGAAGGGGCGGATATTCGTTTCTTTGAGGATGGAAGCGGGATTCGAAGGGTATTCCAAAAAAGCGAACCGCTTCGCTTTTTGGAAACCCGGGCTCCGGATGAGGAGATTCGCTTACGCAGCGAATCGACGAGGGAGGAGGAATCCCTCTCTCCGCAGAAAGAAATACGGGACCCCCGAACGGGGTCCCGTATTTTGTCCCGCTTTTGCGAATGAGGGCGTTGTAGTAAAATTGAGGAGCAATGAACGAACATACATTCATGACCGAAGCAACGGAATTTTCCGGAAAGACGGAAAAGGGCGGTATACATCGGAGACTGACCAAGGCCGAACGATTGGCACGCAATCTCGCCAAGACCGTGTTGAACCGGAAACGGTATAGCCGGCTCCTGCATATCCTCGGACCCGGATTGGTGACGGGAGCGGCGGACGACGATCCGTCGGGAATCGCGACCTATTCGCAGGCGGGGGCCGGATACGGCCTCGGTCTCCTGTGGGCGTTCCCGATCATGTACCCGTTCCTCCTTGCCGTGCAGGAAAGCTGTTCGCGTATCGGGGCGATCACCGGCAAGGGACTCGCGGCGGTCATCAAGGAACACTACGGCAGGGCACTCCTGTACATGTCGGTCGGACTCGTCGTTGTCGCCAATACGATAAACATCGGATCGGATCTGGGCGCGATGGCAGCCACGACCCGGCTGTTCGTGGATGTGCCGTTCGCCCTGTTGGCGATACTGTATGCCGTCGTGATCGTCCTGTTGGTGGTCTTCGTGAACTACAAGACGTATGCCAAGATACTGAAATGGCTCGCCGTGGCGCTTCTGGCATACCCGGTGACGGCGTTCGTCGTAGGACAGGATTGGCTCGAAGTGCTTGATAACACGTTTACGCTCACCCCGAAAATCGATTTTGAGACGATGTACATCTTCGTCGGAATGCTCGGGACGACCATATCGCCGTATCTTTTTTTCTGGGACACCTCCGAAGTGGTCGAGGAGGAGATCGCGAGACATAACAGGATGAAGATCGGAACGGCCCCGAAAGCGACGGCACGGTTCCTTCGCAATCTGCAGATCGACAATTTCGTCGGTATGACGCTTGCCAGTCTGACGGCATGGTTCATCGTGATCGCGTGTTCGTCCACTCTCAACCGGAGCGGCGTCATGGAAATCAATTCGGCCGCGGACGCCGCACGGGCGCTCGAGCCGCTGGTCCGGAGTTTTCCGAACGCCGGTCTCGTGGCAAAAATCATCTTCTCCGTCGGAATCATCGGGCTCGGGCTCCTGGCGGTTCCGGTCCTGGCCGGTTCGTGTTCGTACGCGATAAGCGAGGCGTTCGGCTGGAAAGAGGGGCTGTATCGGAAATTCAGGAAGGCCAAGGGCTTCTATCTTGTCATCATCCTCGCGACCCTGGTCGGCCTGGCGATGAATTTCATCGGACTCGATCCGATCAAGGCGCTCGTCTTCACCGCTGTCTTCAACGGCATCGCCGCCGTCCCGCTCCTGTTCGTGATCGCCAAGGTCGGTAATAATACTGCGATCATGGGGGAATACAGAAACGGTCCGATATCGAATCTCTTCGTCCGATTGACGTTCGGCCTGATGGCGGCGGCCGTATTGATACTGTTCTATTCGTTTTTTCGGGGGTAATGATTGTCCCTGTTGAGTCGGTAAGCGATTGATATGAAAAACAGAACCTTGGTCCTGCTGACTGTTTCCGGCATTCTCGTACCCTTGGCCGTCATTTCATGGGCGGGAATCGCTTTCCGGCATACGAGGGAGGCTCCGATATCGCCGGTTCCGACCCTGAAGACATTGGGAGAGGCCGATGCGATCGCGACGGTTCGGGATTCGTTTCCGGAATTGCGCGGGTATCCGAGCGACAATCTTCCTCCGAGGTCCATCCGGACCGAGAGGGATTCCGACGGTTGGTTCGTGGCGTTCGTGCAGGAAGGCTCGGGTATTCCGATCATCGATGCGAGATGTTTCCATGTCGGAAACGATCGGAGCGTTTCGGAACGGGAGTTCGTTTCCGCCGATGGGTCCGTCCCGGGCGACTTCTCGGCGAAAGAGTGTCGAACGGTCGGAGTGATGATTGGCGGGGATCGGGATGCTCACGGATGCATCGGATCGGCGGGATATTCGTGGTGCGGGGAGAAAAACAAATGTCTGCGGGTCTGGGAAGAGGATTGTCCGAGCCTGAAAGAGAACAACGAAGCGTGTGCGGTGGAAACCTGTCACGGACTCGACATAACCTGCGGCTCCGATTCTCCGCGGGCCTGTACGGATATGTACGCGCTCGGGGACAAGTGCCTGCGGTACGCGAAATGCGGCGTTCGGGACGGAACATGCCGGCAGGTGGAGGATTCGCGCTTCACGGAATGCGCCTCATGCGTGCGGAAGTGCGTCGATTCGTACGGGGACGATGCCATGAAACAGTTCGAATGCGAGGGAAGGTGCGAGTAGGGAATCTCTTCATCCCTTATCGGATACGATTTGCCGGAGGAAATGCCGAAATTACGGCATTTCCTCCCGACATGAGATTTGAGATAGATACTAACAAGAAAATATATGATTCAACGATTGATCCGGATGATCCCGATTCGTTCCAAATGGAAACTGGCCATGAGGACGGTGCCGATTGTCCTGGCCGTTATCGTTTTCAAATTCGCTTCCCATTATTTCGGCCTTGAATTCCTCACGTTGAATTCGTTGTTTACGGCCGTGATTTCGGCGAATATATTCCTGATAGGATTCCTTATCTCCGGCACCTTGGTCGATTACAAGGAGAGCGAAAAATTGCCGGGAGACCTGTCCGCAAGCTTGGAAGCGATGGCGGATGAAGGACTGATCATCCTGAAAAACAAGGACAGCCGAGAGGCGGAAGCGTATTTGCGCAAGCTTTCCGGATTCAGCGGGATGTTGGTCGATTGGTTCTATAAAAAAACGCGGACGGAGGACCTGCTCGGAACGCTCCGTTCTTTCAACGACGATTTCCTCGCCTTTGAAAATCAGACACAGGCGAACTTCATTGTCCGCATGAAACAGGAACAGAATGCGATACGGAAAATGATCAACCGGGTCCATACGATCAGGGAGACCTCGTTTCTCGGTACCGGTTACGCCATAGCCGAGATCATCACCTCCATCCTTGTTTTCGGCCTGATCGCGATCAAGATGGACCCTTTTTATGAGAGCGTCTTCTTTGTCTTCTTCGTCAGTTTCATACTGGTGTATATGCTTTTCTTCATCAAAGATCTTGATAATCCTTTCGGATATACCCTGGAAGAAAGCCTTGTCGAGGAGGTTTCCCTGAAGCCGTTGCTTGATACCCGGGAAAGATTGTCCGCCTACGGAAGTGGATCTGTCGCATAAGAACGCCTATGAAAGCCTTTGAGAAGCCTTCTTTTGCGTGTATACTGAAGAGTAACGATCTTTTCCGTATGGCCGATTCCGAAAAAATGAACGGAAAGGGAGCGGGTATGCCCATATCGGGCAGCTGGCTGAAAAAGTCGTTCGGGATTTTTTTTGTCCTGCTCGGGCTTGTCCTGCACCTGATTCCGTTCTTTCCGGCTTCTTGGATCATCATACTGGGACTGGAACTGCTCGGTATCAGGATGCTCGCATGGGAACGGTTGAGGACATTCATGGAAGAAAGGGGAATCATGAAGGCCAAGCGATAGAAACGATAACGATCCGATGCGTATGCGTGGTTTCGTGAGCAAGGTGCAAGCCATCGGTTTCGACAAGCCTCTTTTCTCGGTTCTCGGAATCGCGCTCGTCCTTCACTATTCCGGCATACTGCCTCCCTCCGTGGGAGACGTGGCGCTCGGCATCCTTGCGGGTATCGCGACGGTCCCGGTCCTTCGGAGCGCGATTTCGGCATTGTACGAAAAACGGATCACGGTCGATCTTCTCGCGAGTGTCGCGCTTTCGGTGTCGGTCCTGAACCGCGAATGGGCGTCGGCGGCATTCATCGGTCTCATGCTCGCGTCGGCACGCATCTTCGATGCCTATACGGAGAATCGCGCACGCAATGCCATACGCAGCCTCATGAAGCTCCGTCCCGAACGCGTGCGCGTGAGGCGCGCGGGCGCGGTGATCGAGGAACCGGTCTCGGCGGTCCATGAGGGCGATCTGGTCGTCATCGGCGTTGGAGAGCGGATTCCCGTCGACGGAATCGCGATCGAGGGCGAGGGTCAGGTCGATCAGTCGTCGCTCACGGGAGAATCGCTTCCGATCGACAGGAAAGTCGGGGATCGGATGCTCAGTTCGACCCTGGCCGTATCGGGGGCGTTCGTCGTACGCGCCGAGCGGGTCGGAAAAGATACCGCTTTCGAGAAGCTTATCCGACTCGTCGAGGAATCGCAGGACAGCAAGGCGGGAATCGAAACGTCCGCGGATCGCTTTGCCGGATGGTATATCAGCGCGTCGCTTCTGGTCACCGTGCTCCTGTACACGTTCACGCGCGACCTCGATCTCGTCCTGTCGGTCCTTCTCGTCACCTGTGCCGACGATATCGCGGTGGCGCTCCCGATGGCGTTTCTCGTCGCGATCGGTAACGCCGCGAAACGGGGAATCATCGTGAAGGGAGGATCGTATCTCGAGGGGCTCACGAAGGTCCGGACAGTGGTTGTGGACAAGACCGGCACGCTCACGCGCGGCAGGCTCAGGGTTTCCGACGTGATCGTGTTCGACGGCCGGACGGAAGAGGATCTTGTCATGCTTGCCGCGGGCGCGAGCTCCGTTTCCACACATCCGGTATCGCGCGCGGTGGTCCGATACGCGAAGAAGAAAGGTATCCCGTCCGGGGAGATATCCGATTCGGGCGAATCTTCGGGAAAAGGGACATATGCGATGTCTGGGGGGAATCGGATCGTCTGTGGAAAGCTGCCATTCCTCGAGGAAGAAGGGGTGTCCGTTTCCGATGGCGAACGGAAGCGACTCGCCGATATCGCGCAGGACGGCGCGGGAAGCGTGCTGCCGGTCTCATACGACGGGCGTCTCGTCGGGGTGATCCTGCTCGCGGACGAGATCCGTCCCGAAGCGAAAGGGTCTATCACGCGATTGCGGGAGCTCGGAGTCCGGAACATCGTGATGCTTACCGGTGACAACGAGAAAGTCGCCCGCAATGTCGCGCACGCGCTCGGTATCACCGAATATCACGCGAACCTCCTGCCCGAGGACAAGCTGGAGCATCTGAAGGAATATATCGCGCGCGGGGACGGCAAGGTCGCCATGGTCGGGGACGGCGTGAACGATGCCGCATCGCTCGCGATCGCCGATGTCGGCATCGCGATGGGTGTCATCGGGTCGGATGCGGCCATCGAGGCGGCGGACGTGGCGCTCATGAAGGATGACTTTTCCAAGATTCCCGAGGCGATAGAAATCGGACGGTCCGTCGAGAAGATTTCCGGACAGGATTTCCTTATCTGGGGCGCCGTGAACCTGATCGGACTCGCGCTCGTTTTCGGTCGGATACTCGGTCCGGAAGGCGCCGCGGCGTATAATTTCCTCACCGATTTCCTGCCGCTCGCGAACTCGATGCGATTGCTCGGGGAGCGGTTCCCGGATACGTTCCGGAAGACGTGGAGGTATCGTCGGCAGCCGTCCGGTCTTGCATGATACGTCGGAATGCGTGAATATATACCGAGCGGTATCGGGACATCTTTTTTCAGGCCACCGTATGGAATTCCTGCTTTCCCTGCTCCCGTCCCTCAGTCGCGTCGGCGTGCTCGGCTATTTTCTCGCGTTCGGGATATCGCTCGCCGAGTCGCTGCCGTTCGTCGGGTTGATGTTTCCCGGAACGGTCATCATCGTGCTCTTCGGTTTCTTTTCCTCGCAGGGATACCTTCATTTCAGGGTCCTGATCTGGTTCGTCGCGATAGGCGCGATACTCGGCGACGGAATAGGCTATTGGCTCGGCATCCGGGGTAAGAGGCTTTTCCGTGAAGGAAACCGTTTCCTCCGCCCGTCGTATCTCCAGAAGGGAAAGAAATTCTTCCACGCACACGGGGAGAAAAGCGTTTTTCTCGGCCGGTTCGTGGGACCGCTCCGTCCGATCATCCCGTTCGTCGCGGGGCTGTCCCATATGGATTGGCGGCGATTCATCGTCTGGGACGCGACGGTCGCGCTCCTGTGGGCATGGTCGCATCTGACACTCGGATATTTTTTCGGCGGGGCCGCCGCGGTGATCGAGACCTGGTTCACAAGAGCGTCGGCGTTCCTGTTCCTGTCCGCGCTCCTGCTCGGTCTCCTGTGGTTCGTCGCGAAACGGATACGCCCGTTCGTCCGGGTTTCCAAGTCGGTCATCCGTTCGATGGGATCCGCCGTCCTGGACAATCCGGACGTGCGTCGATTCCTGGACCGGCATCCGGCAGCCGTCCGATTCATACGGCGCCGATTCGACCGCCGTCGGTTTTCCGGTCTGCCGCTCACGCTGCTTTCCGTCGCGGCGGCATATCTCATATTCCTTCTCTCCGGCGTCGTCGAGGGGGTCGTCACGGCCGAACCGATCGTATCCGTGGACGCCCGCGTCGCGAATCTCATGTACGCGTTCCGTGATACGGGATTCATCAGGGTCTTCCTTTGGATAACGCTCCTGATGCGCCGCGACGTCGTATCGATCCTTATCGTGTCCGTGTCGGCATTGCTCGTCCTGTGGAACCGTCGGGCGTATGTCCTGCCGTTTCTGATCACGCTCGGCGGAAGTCAGCTGTTCGCCTCGCTTGGCAAGCTTCTCGCGCATCGCCCCCGCCCGTCCATCTCATACTATCTCGAGCCGTCGTTCTCGTTCCCGAGCGGACACGCGACGCTTGCAGTGGCGTTCTTCGGTTTCGTCGCGTATGTCCTGCTCCGCGGCGCGAAGCGGCGGTGGCGATATCGGACGCTCGTCCTGTTCCTGGCTCTTACGGCCATTTCCGCGATCGGATTGAGCCGGATCTATCTCGGTGTCCACTTCCTGAGCGATGTCTGGGGCGGATACCTGCTGGGGGCGCTCTGGCTCGTCATCGGGATCAGTGTCGCCGAATCGGGAAATCGGAAACGGAAACCGACGGAGGCGGTCCGGCCGCGGTCGATGCGTCGTCACTTCGTCGTGACCGCGATGATTCTCTCGGTTCCCGCGGTGTGGTACGCGTATCAGGGCCTCAACTATGCCCCGGCACGGCTGAAGGTCGATCGGACCATGGGAACCGAGGTCTCCGACGATGTCGTCGGTACGTTCGGAAAAATGAACCTTCCGCGGTATTCGGAGACCTTCTCCGGCACGCATCAGGAGCCGATGAGTTTCATCGTCATCGCCAGGGACGATGACGCGTTCACAGGCACCATGGAAAGTGCGGGATGGAAACTGTCGGATCCGGTGACGGTCGCGAACATGGTTCGGCTTGCCGATGCCGCGATCATGAAGCGGAGCTATCCGACCGCACCCATGACCCCGTCGTTCTGGAATACGCGGGTACATGATTTCGGATTTCAGAAACAGACGGGTGCCGGGAACGTCCATGCGCGCCATCATGCCCGGTTCTGGAAGGCGCCGATCCGGACCGGAGACGGAAGTTCCGTCTACGTGGGAACGGCGAGTCTCGACGTGGGGATAAAGTGGATCGTCACGCATCGGATCGCGCCGGATATCGATACCGAGCGGGAGATCCTTTTCGGGGATCTCACCGCGACGGGCTCCGTCGTATCCGACGGGAAAATCCGTTTCGTCGATCCGGTGCTCGGAAAGAATTTTTCCGGAGACCCGTTCTTTACCGACGGTGAGGCGTATCTGCTCAGGTTTTCCGGGGGGACTGAATAGCCTCTTTTCACCGGCATCGGCATGGTCCGTTCCTTCTTTTTTCGCTTGACATTTTCTGTCCGATATGCTTTATTGGAACCGGTGAAGTTGTTTCACAAACGGGATTTCTGAATGAAAATCGGAGAAGAGGAATGAAATGGGGAACAATCTCAATCACCTTCTATGGGTTTTGGCCGGATGGCGAAGAAGGGAAGGAGAGGGATGACCTGCCGAAATCGGTATATTATGTTGCCGAGAAAGGAAGCGTGATCGGTTTCCGTCTGAGGGACGGACTTCAGTTCAAATTGGATGCGATTGCGGACTTTTTCGTTCCGTGCCAGCGTCCCGAGATATTTCGGTATCTCGCGAAAGCGTCGCTTACGAAATCCGCGTTCCAGCGGATGATCGAAGCGTCTCCAAAGAAAGCCGTCGCAGGCAACCAGCCGGCGATCGGAACCCATATCGGAGGGAAAAGCCCGGTTTTCGGGAAAAAACGGGAGGCGTAAAGTCTCTTCCTGACACGGGAGGCGTAAAGTCTCTTTCTGATAACAGGGGAGCGACGATCTCCCCGTTTACGGTGTCGTGTGTACGCCGGCTTCCATGCCGGGCCGTATCCCTCTTCATCCTCCGGACGAACTGTCACGTCCGGAGGTTTTTTTATTTATTTACTTTTTCGCCGAAAAATGCTATGATTTGGGCGCGAAGTCCGGTAAATCCGAAAAGGGAAAGGGGGTGTTTCTCTTATGGACAAGCTTTCTGCGTTGGACTGGATCGTGATCATTCTCCTGATCGTCGGGGGGCTGAATTGGGGATTGGTCGGGATTTTCAGGTTCGACCTCGTCGCGGCGATTTTCGGGAACATGTCGGCACTTTCCCGGATCGTATACGCGATTGTCGGTATCTCCGCCATCTATGTGGCGGTGATTTCGATGGAGCTCGGGAAGAGCCGATAGGGCGGTTTTCTCGGAAAGACAGCCTTTCCCGGCTGTCTTTTCTTTTTCCTTTACGTGAAATAAGTTCTGTGTTATCATTATTTACTTCCGACTTCGACGGTTTCAGGGATATATCCCATGTGACTTTCCAGGTGGGAAACGGGGCCACCATTGTGGCGCCGATATAAGTCACAGGGCAAAATGCCCGCAAATACGACCAGTATGCAGAGAAAGAGTATCGAAAGACGCCTGATTTCGAAGGCGGGGCGGGGCCGGAATTACGGCGCCGGACGTCCGGCCGGACATGGAGGCAGAAGGAAGCAGCAAGTCGATCAGCGGCTTCTCGACGTGACCCGGTTCGTGAAGAAGGCGATCGTCACGACGGAAACCGAAACGTTCGATCCGAAGCATCGCTTCGCGGATTTCAAGATGCACGACAGCCTCAAGCGCAACGTGTACACGAAGGGATACGTGAACCCGACACCGATCCAGGACGGGGCCATCCCGCACGCACTCGAAGGTCGCGACGTGATCGGTATCGCGAATACCGGAACCGGCAAGACCGTCGCGTTCCTGCTTCCGCTCATCGACAAGGCGTTCCGTAAGCGCGGCGAGCGGACGCTCATCCTCACCCCGACGCGCGAACTCGCGCTCCAGATCGAGTCCGAGTTCCGTGATTTTTCGAGGGGGCTCGGTCTCCGGTCGGCGATCGTCATCGGCGGAACCGGATTTCCCCGACAGATCGCCGCGGTTTCCAAGAATCCCGAGTTCGTGATCGGTACCCCGGGACGGCTCAAGGACCTCGTCTCGCGCAAGGTGCTCGATCTCGCTCCGTTCAACAATGTCGTTCTCGACGAGGCCGACCGCATGCTCGATATGGGGTTCGTGAAGGATATCCGCGAACTCCTGGACCAGGTCCAGGAGAAGCGACAGACGCTTTTCTTCTCGGCGACCATGCCGCGCGAGATCGGTGAGCTCGCCAAGAAGTTCCTCAAGGACCCGATCACCGTCGAGGTGAAGAGTCGCGCGACTTCGGAGAACGTCGAACAGAACATCATCACGGTGAAGGATTCCGACCAGAAGCTCGAGACGCTGCACGATCTCCTGCTCAAGGAGGATTTCAAGAAGGTGCTTGTGTTCCGCAAGACGAAGCGAAGCGTCGAGAACCTGTCCGCCGCGCTCGTGAAGCGCGGATTCCGCGCAGATTCGATCCATGGCGACAAATCGCAGGGACAGCGCGAGCGGGCACTCCGCCGTTTCAGCCAGGACGAACTGCAGGTGCTCGTCGCGACCGACGTCGCGGCACGCGGCCTCGACATACCGGACGTGTCGCATGTCATCAACTACGATCTTCCGGAAAACTACGAGGACTACATCCATCGTATCGGCCGTACCGGTCGCGGAACGAAGACCGGCAACGCGCTGACCTTCATCGAGGAGGGCATGGGCGCCGTCGCCCGCCCGAATGTCCGAGGGTTCGGCCGCGGACGACGGTAAGATACATCCGAAGAACGGCGACCTGCTTGCGAGGTCGCCGTTTTTTTTGTTTCCGGCGCGTGTCGTCGGAGGCCTTTATGAATAGCGGGGTTTTCGGAACGGATATTTTTTCACATGGGCACCGATTCCGTGGCCGTTGACGCCATTTTCCTCGCGTGTCATGATTCCGGTTCCGGTGGAAGAAAGGGATCGGAGCGATCCGCATCGGCGTCGTTCTTTCAAAAAAGACAATATCAACCCCCACTGCCGGTTCACGGGCCGGCGGACAAAACGGAGAAAGCGGATGAACGCAGTGCTGATAGGGGAGGCCGCGGTGATCGGCTTCTGTTTCGTGGCTTGGACCATAATCGGGAGCCGGTTCGCGAGCGGTTCTTTCGCGGCGACGATCGTTGCGGTGATGACCGCGCTCATGGTCTCGATCTTCTCATTGGGAAGCGTGCGGGCCGAGGAGTATTCGGACTGGAGAATATGGGGAGCATTGGTTCTCCTTGGGCTTCTGAACGGATTCGGACTCGTCCGATACGCGGACAAACTGTCTCAGCCCGGCATTCCGACGGCGGCGTTCGTCGTGACGGTTTCGGTCGCCATGGTGGCCATCGCGCCGTTGCTCGAATCGATCGTCGGCGGGAAGCAGATATCGGCGGGGCACCTTGTCGGATACGCGTTCGCCGCGTGTGCCATCTTTTTTCTGGCCAAATAATTCCTTATGGAAAAGGAAAACGGGATATATCGTATATCCCGTTTTTTCATTCCCGGAAAATTTTTACCAGCAACAATTGACAATATTATATTTTGTGTTATATTTATTCCGACGGTGAAAGTTCGCGGACACCGAAACTTTTTCCGAGTTTGCTTCTTTACAACTTTCGTCGACTTCATGTCGGCGAGCATCCCCATCGAAGATGAAAAAAACCCTCGGTTTCCTGGCGGCGGTTTTCGCCGTATCGTGTATCGGCGCAGGCGGTAACGCGCGTGCGGCGGATACCTTTTCCGGAGAAGTGCGGACCGGCTTCACGTATCACGACCGCTCGGTCATCCAAAGTTCCGTGACACTGTATCATCTCGGAAGCGGGGCATATGCCTCGGTCTGGAATTCCCTTTCTCCGAACGGCCGGAGCGACGGAGGCGACGAGACGGATTATGCGGTCGGAATCGCCGCTCCCGTCGGACCGATCGGCGTCGATGTCGGGTACTCGTATCTCAATGTCTCCGGACCGGTCGGATATCACGCGCTGCACCTGACGGCCGACCTGCCGTCTGTGGCGGGTGTGACCCCGTTCGTCGGCATCAATAAATGGTATTCGAGCGACACGGGTACGCTCCCGGATTATTTCTTCCACAGGATCGGGTTGAAGGGCGCCGCGAAAATCGCCGGGCAGCCCTTCGATCTTTCCGCTCATGTGGCCGGGTTTGTCGGAGGCGGCCGGTCCGAATTCACGACGTCCTCGAGAGTCGACGTCTCGACCGAGATCGATTGCGGGTCGGGATTTTCCGTCACGCCGAAGTTCAGCTGGATACTGCCTCTCAATGCCGATAATGTCGACATCGGCAGGAGGTATGTCGTCGGTGCCGATTTCAAATACGCTTTCCCGCTCTGACGGGTTTTGAAGCGAAAACAGGAGCGCAAGCCACTCCTGTTTTTTTGTTTTCCGGTGTCACTTTTTCTTTCGGACCCCTTTGAACGGTTTTTCGTCGGCCTTCTGGTCCATGAATTGCTTGCTTCCATCGCGCTTCGTCCATCGGACGCTCTTCGGATTGCGGACCTGGTCGCGGTCCTTGACCGCACCGATCCGACCTTTCCCTTTCGGGCCGTTCGTCGCCATATGTTTTTCCCCGTTTTACTTTTTACGTGTTCCGAATGGGATCAGTTTCCGTCGGAGATGAGCTGTTTCAGGAGTTTCTTCAGCGGCATGGAGGCGACCCCGATGACCTTGTCCGCCCCGCCGTAGTAGATGACGAGCTTTCCGGAGCGGGCGATGGCCCCGCAGGGGAAGACGACATTCGGGACCACCCCTTCCCGCTCGTAGGGCTCCAGCGGTTCGAAGATGGGATGGCGCGACCGTCCGATGACCCGGTCCGGATGCGCGAGGTCGAGCAGGAGTGCTCCGATCCGGTAGGCGTGATCGTTTTCGGATACGCCGTGATAGAGCACGAGCCATCCTTCGTCCGTCCGTACGGGGATGGAGTTGATGCCGATCTTGGCGCTGTCCCACATCCCGCGGCGGGGGAAGACGAACGGGTTGTGTGTGAGCGAACCGTGCGCACCTTCGAAGCCGAGATCGTCCAGAAAATTGATGTCGATGGACGGCTGTATCCGGTGCATGACGACGAATTTCCCGCCGATCTTTTCGGGAAAGAGACAGGCGTCCTTGTCGTCTATGCCCGCGGGCGATATGAGCTTCGGGAACGAGAACCGGTCGAATCGTCCGGCGAGGAAATCCTTCTTTCCGATCGAGGTCAGGGCCACCCGCGGCGGACCTTCGGCATCGACCGCCGTGTAGAACATGTGGTAGGTATCGCCGATCCCCGTGATGCGCGGATCCTCGACGCCAGAATTTCCCGGGTTTTTCTTCCGTTCGAAGTCCGCGCGCGGGACATAGACCGGATCCGGCAGCCGCTTCGAGACGCGGAACGCGTCGCGACTCTCGGCATAGCCGAAGACGGACGTGTCATCGTCGGCGGATGCGCGATAAAGGATGCGCACCTTTCCTGTCTCGCATACCGCGGCCGGGTTGAAGACGGCCTTGGATTCCCAAGGATGATCTTCGATCGGGGAGAGGACGGGGTTTCCCTTGAACCGCTCGAAGGTCGGATACGCGTCCGGATCGGCCGTGAGTTCGGCGAGCAGTCGGGGGAGATTCCCTTTCGCGACGCAGGTCGTCGTGTCGGCGGCGCCGTAGTAGAGATAGACCGTGTTGCCTTTCGTGACGGCCCCGGAGGGGAAGGCGATGTCCTTCACTTTCCCGTATTCCTCGTATTCCTCTTCGGGGACGAGGAGCGGCGATCGGGAGCGGCCCACGATCCGACGCGGATCGTCGAGGTCGAGCAGGAACGCCTCGATACCGAAGACCGGATGATCGGTCCCGTAGTTCTGTATGTGCGAGTAGAAGACCAGCCAGCCTTCCTTGGTTTTCACCGGAGGGGCGCCGATCTCGACGTGATCGTTCCTGTTCCGTTTCAATTCGAGCGCGTGCCGGTCGAGTTCGCCGTACCACTTCAGCCACTTCTCCCCGTTCCAAATGTCTTCTATCCGGTCGAACGAGGCGAGCGCGACCCTGGCCGGTTTCTTGTCGGTGTCGGCAGTGAGGAGCGCCCACAATTTTCCGCCGATCCGCTCCGGGAACATCGTCATCGCCTTGGCATTGAACGGGGTGACGAGGTGTTTTTCAGAGACCTTCTTCAGTCCCTTCGAGACGGCGACCGCGACCTTGATATTGTCCGGTCCGAACGGGAATCCGCCGAGCGCGGTATAGAAGGTGTAATATTTCCCGTCGATCCTGGTGACCCGCGGGTCCTCGCACCCATACCGTTCCCAGGATTCTTCGGGGACGATGAACTTGGCGTGGTTCTTGAAATGCACCCCGTCGGAACTTTCGGCCCGGCCTATCGAGGAGATGGAAACCCAGGGGCCGTCGTCGTGGAGCATCGGAAGGGACTGCGCGCGGTAGATGAGTCGCGTTTTCGATCCGTCCCGGACGGCGCATCCGTTGAAGGCGCCTTCGGCTTCCCACGGGAGATCGTTTTGCGGCACCAGGATCGGATTTTCGAAGGAGCGTTCGAAGAGCGGCATAAGGGGGTGTGTGTTCGTGTTATGCGGCGGAATCAGGAGAGGGATACTTTCTTGAGCCTCGGGTGTTTCGCGGATCACAGCGCGGAAATGAAACGGTCGATCGGAGCGGTCGCCACGGCGAGCGTCTTATCGGACGCGCCGTAATAGACGAACAGCGTCCCGTCCTTCACGACCGCGCCGCAGACATAGACGACGCCCTGCTTATGGCCGTGATTCTCGTAGTCCGCTTCCGGTTCGAGTATCGGATCGGGCGATCGGGCGATGACGGTCTCGGGATGCGCAAGGTCGAGAAGCATGGCTCCCACCTTGTATCGGTCGGGATCCCGCCGGTCCATGGCGTGATACAGTACGAGCCAGCCGTGTTCCGTCCGGATCGGCGGCGCGCCGACGCCTCGGACGATGTTGTCCCACCGGTCGGCATCCTCGGGTTTCGGTCTCGGCGGGGCGCTGTCGATGACGAGTCCGGGTTCGTCGAGCGAATCGAGGTATTCGATGCGGATGGTGGGGGAGATATTGTGCAAGACGGCGAATTTCCCGCCGAACCTTTCCGGAAAGATGACCCAGTTCTTCTGTATCTGGCCGGGACGCGATATGAGCCGGGGAGGAGTCCAACCCCATCGCTTACCGAAGTCGCGGGTCCGGATCGACGTGAGCGCGACGCCCGGGGGGGCCGAACCGTTGAAGGCGACGTAGGTCATATAGATCCGTCCTCCGATTTTCGTGATGCGCGGATCCTCACAGCCGCCCCAACCGCCGCCGGAGACGTACGGGTAGGCGATGGCGACGGAACCGGCCGTGCGGGTGTCGAACGGATTCGAGGGGACGAAGACCGGATCCGACGAGCGGGAGCCTATATGCATGCCGTCTTCGGTCGTGGCGTGGCCGAGGACGGAAATGCCGTCGTGACCCTGCGCGCGATAGAGGAGGTGTATCTTTCCGCCGAGGAGGATGGCGGCCGCATTGAAGGCCGAGAACGCTTCCCATGACCTGTCGTGTCGGGGTTCGAGTATGGGGTTTTTGACGTGACGGGACAATCGGTGGGAGACGGCGATGGAAACGGGTTGGTGTGGCGGAAGAATCGGGCGCGTCTTTTTCGCGGGGCGCTTCGCGGTTTTCGCGGATGAAGGAGCGACGTACGTTTCCCAGAGACGGGACATGGGGAACGCCTCTATGTCTCCGCCCTCGCGCTGGAAATAGGCGTAGTAGTATTTTCCGATTTCCGCCCCGCCGATCACCGATACCTTGGCTCCGATCCAATCTTCCGGTGCCGTCCAGATCGGGGAAGCGCTTCGCCAGAGAAGGATTTCCGGCTGTCTCGCGTCGAACAACGCGGCACCGATAACCGTGTTCCCTTCGCGGTTCTTGGCGGTATAGACGAGTACGATCCCGTGCTTCGTCCTGATCGCGGACAACGGCGTCAGGGCGGAAACGTCGAACGAACGCGGACGGGCTTCGAGCACCACGCCGCGCAGGTTCCAATCCTGGAATTTCGCATCCGAGAGGGACAGGGCTATGAACTTCCGTCCGCTGGAGGAAAAGAGGGCGACGGCATGCTTCTTGTCGGAATCCGTCCCGACGAGTACCGTCGGGTGACCGTGATTGCGGCGTTTGGCGACGGATTTCCAGTTCGTTCCCGAGGAAGAGAGGAAGATCTCGAGGGATTCCTCGTCGTGATCGAAGAGGGAGAGGAAGAGTTTCTCGCCGAGCCGACCCGCACGGAACGAGGACGCGTTTCCGAAGGGGCGCCCCTTCCCGCCCGTCCGGGCGAAGTCGTCGGTGATTCCCTTCTGTGAGAATTTCGCTCCGTCATGGCTTACGGAAACGAGAAGCCGTGTCGCATCGCTCGCGGAAGGACGGTGAAAGAGCATCGCTCCCTTTTCGCTACCAAGCAGAAAAAAACCGGAATGATGTTTTGTTTCGTTCATGCCATCAGGTCTTCGATTCGTACCGAAAGTATACCATAAATGTCGGCAAGAAAAAAACTTTTTCCGGTCGCCGTTCTCTTTCCAAAAACGAAGGTGTATGCTACCATCATGTGTCGGTTGTTTTTCTTCTTTCCGTCATGCCTGTCTTCTCGCTCACATCGCCGTATCGTCCCGCGGGGGATCAGCCCAAGGCCATAGAGGGTCTGGTTTCCGGTCTCCGGGAAGGCATCGCGCGACAGACGCTTCTGGGAGTGACCGGATCGGGTAAAACTTTCACGGCGGCCAACGTCATCGCGGCGTATGACAAGCCGACTTTGGTCATCGCGCACAACAAGACGCTTGCCGCCCAGCTCGCGCAGGAGTATCAGACGTTCTTTCCGGATAACGCGGTACACTACTTCGTCTCCTACTACGACTACTACCAGCCGGAGGCGTATCTGCCCATCACCGATACCTATATCGAGAAGGACGCGCAGATCAACGCGGAGATCGACCGTCTGCGGCACGCGTCCACACAGTCGCTTCTCACCCGGCGCGACGTGATCATCGTGGCGTCGGTGTCCGCCATCTACGGCCTCGGTAGCCCCGAGGAATACAGGAAGAACCATCTCGCGCTCGAAGTCGGCGAGGAATGTTCCCGACCGGAGCTGTTACGCCGTCTCATTTCCATATTTTTCGACCGGACGAACGCCGATCTCGGACCGGGAATGTTCCGTGCGATCGGAAACCGGGTCGAGATCATGCCCGTATCCGAGAAGGCGGTATACATGGTGGAACTTTCGGGAAACCGGATCGCCGGAATCACGAAAATCGATCCCGTTTCCCAGAAGATACAGGGAACCCCGGAAACGGTATTCCTTTTTCCGGCGAAACATTTCGTGACCGACAGGGAGGAGCAGTCGCGGGCGATCGAAAACATCCGCGCGGAGCTCGCGGATCGGCTCGCGAAATTCGAGAGGGAGGGAAAGCTTCTCGAGGCGGAGCGTCTCAAACGGCGGACGAACTACGATCTCGCGATGATGGCCGAGATCGGATACTGCAACGGGATCGAGAACTATTCGAGACAGCTTTCCTTCCGGCCCGCCGGCGCGCCGCCCGAGACGCTCCTCGATTACTTCCCGCACCTGCCGGACGGGACGCCGGACTTCCTGACCGTGATCGACGAATCGCACGTAACGGTCCCGCAGATCCGCGGCATGTACGCGGGGGATCAGGCGCGCAAGAAAAATCTCGTCGAATTCGGGTTCCGACTCCCGTCCGCGCTCGACAACCGCCCGCTCCGCTTCGAGGAGTTCGACGGGCGCGTCGGCCCGGTCATCTATACCTCGGCGACACCGGGGGAATACGAGCGGGAGACGAGCGGCCGCATCGTGGAACAGGTCATCCGTCCGACGGGACTCGTCGATCCGGAAATATCGGTGCGGGCGGTCCGCGAGGAAGGGGTATACCCGGGACAGATCGGCGACTTCATCCGCGAGACCGAGTCCGAGGTCGGTCGCGGAGGACGGGTGATCGCGACCACGCTCACGAAGAAGATGGCGGAAGATCTCTCGCGGTACCTGAAAGAGAAAGGCATCAGGGCGGAATACCTGCACAGCGACATCAAGACCATCGAACGCATCAAGATCCTGACCTCGTTCCGCAAGGGGGAATTCGACTGTCTCGTCGGGGTGAACCTGCTCCGCGAGGGGCTCGATCTTCCCGAAGTGTCGTTCATCGGCATCCTTGACGCGGACAAAGAAGGCTTCCTACGTTCCGAAACCTCGCTTATCCAGATCATCGGCCGCGCGGCGCGGAACGTGTCGGGGCGCGTCACGCTGTATGCCGATTCGGTGACGGGTTCCATGCGATACGCGATCGACGAGACGAACCTGCGTCGCGCGATCCAGGTCGCCTTCAACGAAAAACACGGCATCACGCCGGAAACCGTCCGAAAAAACATCCACGACATAACGGAGCAGCTCGAGAGCGAACACGACAAGGCGGTCCGGACGAGTCTCGCGATCGACGACGCGGATTTCGGAAAGGATGCCGGAAAGCTCATCCGTCGCAAGGAAAAGGAGATGAAGGAAGCCGTGAAAATCCTCGACTTCGAGACCGCCGCCATACTGCGCGACGAGATCCGCGCGCTCGAAGGGAGGAACGGAAAACGGGCGACGGATAACGGATAACGGTGAGAGGGGGGAATGAAAAAACGGGCCCTGCCATTCGGCGGGCCCGTCGTTTTTTGTCACTTTTTTCCCCAGTCGAGATCCGGATCGAACGGGTCGATCCCTTTCCATCGTATGTGCGGTACGATCTCCATGATGCCGAACCCCTTGATCCCGTCGATTTCCAGCCGCTTGCTGGCGCGGAGGATGTCGCCGATCATCCCGACCTCCCGGTCGGTGAGCAGGGCGAGCGGTATCGCCGGATCGCACCCCTCGAAAAAGGGATCCTTTCCGAAGAACTCGTACGCCTGTTCCAGGATGGTCTCCTGGATCTTCCAGTTCACTTCGCCGTAGATCTTCCGGTACATCCAGCCGCGGAGCCGCGCGTACCGCTTCGCGGTCTCGGAATCGGCGAAGGAGACGAACCTCTTCTCGGCGCTCTCCGCGACCAACGCCTTCACGCAGTTGAGTGTCCGGTCCCGCTGATCTCTCCCCAGGGATTCCCACAGCTCCTTGTCGGTGTCGTGTTTTTCCCGGTTCAGGTATCCGTACCGCGACGCGTCGTTGAAGTCGGAGAACGTGTAGGCGATCTTGTCCGCATACATGGCGACGGTGCATTCGAGGGGGATGTCCGTATCGACATCGAGTTCCCGTTTGCCGCGGGAGTGATTGAGCATGCCGAGGAGCGTCTCGTATGTGAGGTTCAGTCCCGCCCCTTTCCGTTCGATATGTTGGGCGACGGTGACGCTCATGATCTCATGACGGAACTCTTTGCCGGTCGCCTTCGTGAGGAACCGTTCCCCGAGATGTCCGTACGGCGTGTGGCCGATGTCGTGTCCGACCGCGATCGCCTCCGCCAGTGTCACATTGAGTCCGAGGATCTCGGCGATCGTGACGGCTATCGAGACCACCTCGTTGGTGTGGATGAGCCGCGTCCGGACATGCGGGTTTTCGGGAAGCGAATACACCTGGGTCTTCCCGCCGAGACGCCGGTATCCTTTCCCGTCCTTTATCTTTATCCCGTCGAGCCGGTACGGATCCAGGATGCGGTAGTATTCCGCGTCGTTCCCGTCGTGTCTCTTCCCGCGCCGGCGTCCCCGGCTGTTTTCCGGACGCATCGCCTTGTCTTTCAGGCAGCCCCGGTATTTCTTGAGGTGATTGTTGCCCATGTATGACTCCTTTTCGGTTCTCGGTGACCGTTATGTGGTTGATGTGTTGTAAAAGGCCTTCGGGGGAGGATAGCAGAGCCGTCCGAAGACCGCAAGCCGGTCCCGTGATATAATGGAAAACGTGTAAATCCCTGACATACGAAACATATGGACAAACGACAGCAGTGGATCATCGTGGCTATCGTCATACTGGCCATGCTTGTGATAGGTGCGGTCGTCTATCGTCAGTACGCGGCCGTTCCGACCCTTCCGACATCTCTCGGGAGTTATGCGGATCAGGCCTCGCGAAAGGGTCCCGAAGCGCCGACGACGGTCGCGACGGAAGCCGATCCGATTCCGACGGGGGAACTGTCTCCGGACGATGTCGCGAAGGGAATCGGGGCGGATCTCGGGAAGGAGGAGAGTTCGGTGAAGGATGAGACGACGACGGAAAAAACCGGCGCCACGGAAAAGGCGTCGACACTTAACGATTATGGAAACACATATGACGAAAACAGTCTTTAGGATCGTTCCCGTCCTGGTCGTTTCGGCCGTGTTCGGTGTCGCGGTATCGTCGGTATCGGCGGAAGGGCTCGGTATGCCGAATCCCCGGAAAATCATCGGCGATGTGCGGCAGAAAGTCGAACAGAAGCAGCAGGAGGTCCGGGATCGGATACGGGGCGGGTTCTGCGACCGTTTCGCCGAGACGGCCGGGACTATCGCGGATAAACTGTCCGGCGTGCGGGAGCGGGTCGGGAATCGGAACGGGGATTCCGGAAGCGCGATCGAGGAGGGGCGGAACACCCGGGACGAGAATCTGACCGAAATCCGTTCGCAGCAGGATGCGCGTCGGCTCGAATGGTACGCCAAACTCGACGACCGGGCGACGACCGACAAACGGAAAGCGGCCGTCGAGGAATTCAAGAAGACGGTCGACGCGGCCGTCGAGACAAGGCGCGATGCCGTCGACGCGGCGATTTCGGCGTTCCGGTCCGGCGTGGACGCGCTTGTTTCCGGAAAGAAGTCGTCGGTCGTATCGGTGGCGGACGATTTTCAGTCCTCGATCGATGCGGCGATCGCGACCGTGAAGTCGGACTGCGGGTCTGGGAAAGATCCGGAGGCCGTCCGTACGACGTTCCGCACATCGCTCAAGGCCGCCAAGGACAAACTCGTTACCGAACGGAAGTCCGTGAGCGGGATAGGCGATCGGGTCGAGGCGCTCGCCAAGACCAGGAATGAGGCGACCAAGAAGACCGCGGAGGCGTTCGATGCCGCGTTGAAATCCGCGACGGAAAAACTCAAGGCGGCACTTGCGGCAGGCGAGTAGACAGGCGGACCCCATCCGAAATCTTTCCGAATATCCGTACCGACTTTATGGAAAAACAGGTATTTTCACTGGACCGTGACCGTTTTATCATCTCGGCTGATGACTATGGCCTCCGCAATGCGTCCGCGGACATCCTGCCGCTTGCGCAGGAAGGGCGACTCGACCGCGTGGCGGTGATGGTCGACCGCGTCTCTCCCGAGGACGCGGCGGCGCTTGCCAAGACCAAGGTGGCTATCGACATCCACCTCGAGCTCACCCGACTCGTCGGGACGGGGGAGAAAGTCGATGACGGCGTGATCAGTCGGGGAATCAGCTTCCTGGTCAGGCTTCTTTCCGGGCACCTGTCGTCCCGGGCGGTCGGAGGGGAATGGGAGCGACAACTGAAACGATTCGAGGAACTGTTCGGCCGGAAGCCGGACGGATGGAACGTCCACGAGCACTACCACTATTTCCCGATGTTTTTCCGGGTGCTTTCCGGATTCGTCGAAAGGCACGGCGACGGGTTCATGCGATTCGGTCGGAAAGGGGTCTTTTCCGGGTCACGCATGACGCCTACCGCGCTCATTCTCGGCATCCTCCGTTATTTCTGTCTCCCGGCGTTCGTACGGCATCCCGCGACGACTTCCGACCGCATGGCGAGCTTCGATTGGTTCTACGACCGGGAAAACGAACTGTTCGGGAATACGCCGTCCGGAATCACCGAGCTTGCCTTTCACCCCGAGCGGGTTCGGGAACGGGAGTGGATCGAGACCCATATTCCCGTGAAAAAATAGGGTCGATTCCGCTTCCTCTCCCAATCGACGCCCGCCGAATCTTGCCGTCGACGGTATTTTGTGGTATCGTACCCCGATGACAAAAAAGAAAACGGCCGCGGACAGGGCGGCGGACAAACGGATGAAGAAGGTCACGGCGCCGGAACCGAAGCCGGCGGTTTCGTCGTTCCCGAAAAAGGAGGTGACGGGGAAGATTTCCCGGATTCATGACGGGGCGGATCACGCTCGGCCGGAAGCGGGGAAACCGAGCGAATGGATAACCGTTTCGGGGGCGCGGACGCACAACCTGAAGAACGTTTCCGTCTCGATGCCGCGGAACCGGATGGTCGCGTTCACCGGGCTTTCCGGATCGGGCAAATCTTCACTCGCATTTGATACGATCTTTGCCGAGGGGCAACGTCGATATGTGGAAAGTTTATCCGCGTATGCTCGGCAGTTTTTGAATACCATGCAGAAACCGGACGTGGACGAGATCACCGGACTTTCTCCGGCGATATCGATCGACCAGAAGTCGGCGGGCCGGAACCCGCGCTCAACGGTCGCCACGGTCACCGAGATCTACGACTATCTGCGCGTGTTGTTCGCGCGGCTCGGCAGGCCGAGATGTCTGGTCTGCGGACGGGAGATCGAGAAGCTCGCGCCGGACGAGATACTCGGCCTGGTCGGGGAGATGGCGAAATCGGAGATCGCGTCGAAGAAAACGCTCTCGAAATCCGATACGATCCTTCTTTCCGCGCCGGTCGTGCATGGGCGGAAGGGCGAATACTACCAGCTTCTCTATGACGCGCTCGGCAAGGGATTCGCCGAGGCGATCATCGACGGGGTGCGACACAGCCTGCGCGAACAGATCGTCATGACCAAGAACAGGAAGCACGATATCAGTCTCGTCGTCGACGAGATCCCGCTCCGCGAGTTCGAACAGTTCCCGCAATCGTCCGAAGAACGTCTCCGCGAGGCGGTGGACCGCGCGCTCGAGGAGGCGGACGGCGTGATCGGCATCACACTCGGCGGGACCGACCGCGTGCTCTCGTCGAAATATTCCTGTCCGTACGACGGGTTCTCGTATCCCGAGATCGAACCGCGCCTGTTCTCGTTCAATTCCCCGTACGGGGCGTGTCCGGCGTGCAACGGCCTCGGTACCAAACATTTCTTCGGGAACGAGCCGTGCGATGTCTGTCACGGGACCCGGCTCCGCGAGGAAGCGCTGTACGTGTATGTAGGCGGGCCTGCCCGCAATGCTACGCGGGAAAAGAATGATGTGTCGAAAGAAACAACTGGATTGAATGAGAATATTATTGAAAAAGAAGTAACACATAGCGTTGCAGGCGGGAAGAACATCGTCGAGCTTACGTCGATGACGATCACGGAAGCGAAGGAATTCTTCGACGGCGTCCCGCTTACCGAACGCGAACGGCAGATCGCCGCGGTCGTGTTCCGCGAGATCGGGAACCGGCTCGAATTCCTGCTCGACGTCGGACTCGACTACCTCACGCTCGATCGCCGGGCGAACACGCTTTCCGGCGGCGAGGCGCAGCGTATCCGGCTCGCGTCCCAGCTCGGAAGCCGCCTCGTCGGCGCGCTCTATGTCCTTGATGAGCCGACGATCGGCCTGCACAGCCGCGACAACGACCGGCTCATTCGGACGCTTCAGAGTCTCCGCGATCTCGGCAATACCATCATCGTCGTCGAACACGACGAGGATACGATCTTCGCGTCGGACTATCTCGTGGACCTCGGGCCGAAGGCCGGCGTCCACGGAGGGGAAATCGTCGTATCCGGCTGGCTCGACGGGCTTCTGATGGCGAAAGAAAACGTGTCCGGATCGTTGACGCTCTCGTACCTGCGGGGCGAGGAGAAGATCGCCGTGCCGTCCGTCCGCCGCTCCGGCGACAAGGGGACGCTCCGTATCCGCGGCGGCGGGATTTTCAACATAAAAAACCTTTCCGCCGACATCCCGCTCGGGCGTTTCATCGCGATCACCGGCGTATCCGGGTCGGGGAAATCGTCGTTTCTCTACGAGATCCTGTGGAGGAACCTGCAGAAGCGTTTCGACCGGCGATACCGTTCGAACATGGTCGAGAACTGCGTGTCGTTCCTCGGGACGGAATATCTTTCCCGCGCGGTGCTGATCGATCAGAGTCCGATCGGACGGACGCCCCGATCCAATCCCGCGACCTATACCGGCGCATGGACGCATGTCCGTGACCTGTTCGCTTCCACCGAGGAGGCCCGCGTGCGCGGATGGAAGTCCGGCCGTTTCTCGTTCAACCGTCCGGGCGGCCGGTGCGAGACCTGCGAGGGGAACGGATTCATCGCCGTCGAGATGCACTTCCTGCCGACGGTATACGTGCCGTGCGACGTCTGTGATGGGAAGCGTTTCACCAAGGAGACGCTTGAGATCGGATACAAGGGGAAGAATATCGCGGACGTGCTCGCCATGACCATCGAGGAAGCGCATCGGTTCTTCCGCGACATTCCCGCGATCGCCGACCGGTTGCGCACGCTCGAGGAGGTGGGACTCGGATATCTCGAGCTCGGTCAGGCGGCGACGACCCTCTCCGGAGGGGAGGCGCAGCGCGTGAAGATCGCGAGCGAACTGTACCGCCCGCATCTCGAACGAACCGTGTATCTTCTCGACGAGCCGACCATCGGCCTTCATTATGACGACGTGAAGAAGCTCCTCGAGATCCTGAACCGGCTCGTGGACAAGGGGCACTCCGTTCTCGTCATCGAGCACAACATGGACTTCGTGAAATCCGCGGACTGGATCATCGATATCGGGCCCGAAGGCGGTTCCGGCGGAGGCAGGATCGTCGCGTCCGGCACGCCCGAGGAGGTGTCGCGGAGTCTGATATCCCATACGGGGCGGTATCTGAAACGGGTGTTAAAACAGTCGAAAGTCTAAAGTCAAAAGTCGAAAGTCTATAAAGCATGTCTTGCGACGATCCGTCGGCCGTGGGATCGAAAGTCGGGAGCGAATGTCGAATTTCAAAAGAAACGAAAAAGAACGGCTTATATGAGCCGTTCTTTTTTTGATGAAATCGGGACTCTCTCATCGAAACCGTTTTCGTGTGCCAAGTCCCGTTATCGGATCCGATATCTTTCCCTTTGACTATTTCTTCTCCATGGCACGGACCTGGCGGAGGAGTTCCTCGAGCGCTCCTTCCATCTTGGCGAGCCGGGCGAGGTCTTCGGTCCGCTCGGCGCTGTCTTCCCGGTCGTCCTTCTCGAGTTCTTCGCCGAGATCCTCGACGTCCTCGCTTATCTCTTCCACGTCCTCACCGATCTCCTTGACGTCCTCCTGGATGATGTCGATGTCCTTGGAAATCTCCTCGACGTCCTCGCTTATCTCTTCCACGTCCTCGCTCACCTCCTCGATGCGCGCCGTCTGCCGGTTCACGGACATCTGGATGAAGATCGAGAGGTAGATCGCCTCGAGCGAGACGACGGTCGTCAGGATAAGCATGATCTGGTCGAAGGTGAACCCGAAAAACTGCATACCGAAAATCACCACGAAAAAAATGGTGTGGATCACGAGCGAAGGGATGGAGCCGACGGAGCGGATCGCGGAAAAAGCGAACCGCTCGAGCCGGCTTTCCTTCGTTTCAGCCGCCCCGACGGATGTTTCCTGATGCATAGGTATCTACTATCGTAACCCGAGGGGATTTGAAGGGTTTACATCCGAAATTTTCGGATTTCAGCCGATAAGCGGCCTTTCTCCGCTCAGAATCGCGTTGAGATTTGAGAGAGATGCGAAGTCCCGCTTTTCCGAAACGTACCACGGTTCCCGCCCTTTGGAAAGGGGAGGGAAAAAGATGAAACGGCCCGCCTTTTGACGAGCCGTTTCTGTCCGTTCATCCGATGACCCTCCCGTTCTCTTTCCAGAACGTTTTCAGGTCGGTGTCGAAGAGGAGGCGCAGGCTTTCGAGGTACAATCCGGAAGTCCCGGAGAGGACTTCTTCCGGTACCGTGAGCCCGCTGACGAAACCGAGATGTTCCGGATTCTCCGGATCGAGACGGTGTATGCCGACGACCGCCTGCCCGTCCTTGTCCGTGAACGGGGTTTCGACGGTCCTTCCCCAGCCTCTGACGTATTCCTTGTCGAAGCCTCCGGGAGCTTTGCGCGGTTCCTTGGACTGCGATTTTTCCCAGTCGGATTTCCGCCAGATGCGCATCGTGTCCGGCGTAAGGAACTCGTCGATCAGCTTTCCCTGACTGATCTCGAATTTCGCGTCGGCCAAGACGAGTCCGCGCTTTTCGGCGTAGGCGTACGCTTCCCGGAAGAGGTCGAGCGACAGGTCCTCCGGTATGCGTCCGTGCGTTTTCCGGACCGAAAGGAAATCGACGGGTTCGTCGTGTCCGCTTGCCGCCTTGGAGGTCGGCGTGAAAATGGGCTCCGGAAGCCGGTCGCCGTCGCGGAGTCCGGGCGGAAGCCTGTGTCCGCAGACCGTTCCGGTCCCGAGATACGACTCGAGTCCCGTTCCCGTGAGATGGGCACGGACGATGCATTCGATGTCCGGAGCCTCCGTTTTCTGGACGATCAGCGCGCGGGTCTGCAGGTCCGCGTCTCCGCGCAGTCCGGGTGGCAGATGATCGTCTATGCTGCTGCCGAAGTACGATATGTGTTGTCCTCCGTACCGTTCCTTTCTCGTGATGGCGCCGATTTCCAGCATCCAGAGCACGGGCATCGCCGTCAGGACGGAGCCTTTTTTCGGCACGAGCGCCGGGAGCACGAAATCGAATATCGATATCCGGTCCGTACGGACCATCAGGAGATATTCCGGAAAACTGGGAATCAGGAACAGTTCGCCGGTCTTCCCTGAGCCGAGATGGATAAGTCCCGAATCGGTCATCTTTCCGATGAGTCCGACGGCCTGGGCGTTTTCGGGGATAAAAGCCATGATATATTCCTTTTTTTAAGGTGGTGGAAGGTTTTCGCTCCTGGTTTATAGCAGGAATCGGCATATGACACAAGGAAGAATGCCGATTCCGGCCTCTTTTCCTGCCGGGCTTCGTGCCGTATACTGTGGATATGCGTACAAACATCGTCCACGAGGGGGCTGACGAGCTCTCCTATGAGATCCGCGGCATCGTACGGGTCGCGGAAAAGCTTCGCGAACTCGGCGTCGACATCGTCTGGGAAAATATCGGCGATCCGGTCGCGAAAGGGGAGCGCGTCCCGGATTGGATCAAGGATATCGTCGCCGAAACGATGCGCGACGACGCGTCTTTCGGATACTCGCCGACGAAAGGGGTCGCGGCCGCGCGCGGGTTCATCGCGGCGGAACGGTCGCGCGAGTCCGGCGTCACGCTCAACCCCGACGACATCCTTTTCTTCAACGGTCTCGGCGACGCGATTTCCATCGTCTACACCTACCTTCGCCGGTCGGCACGGGTTATCGGACCCTGTCCGGCGTATCCGACGCATTCTTCGGCCGAGGCCGCCCATGCCGGCGCCCCGCACATCACCTACACGCTCGACTGTCTCAAGAATTGGTATCCGAACCTGGAAGACATCCGCAACAAGGTGCGGTACAACCCGTTGGTGGCGGGAATCCTGATCATCAATCCCGATAATCCGACCGGGATGGTCTATCCGAGGCAGGTGCTCAAGGAGATCGTTTCCATAGCCAGGGAATACGGGCTGTTTCTCGTTTCCGATGAGACGTATGCCAGGTTGTCCTACGGCCGTGAGAAGATGACCCCGCTCTATGAGGTGATCGGCGACGACGTGCCGGCCATCGTGATGCGCGGATTGTCCAAGGAAGTGCCGTGGCCGGGGAGCCGCTGCGGATGGATCGAGGTGTACAACAAGGACCGGGATCCGAATTTCGCCCGCTATGCCAAGACGCTCGTCGACGCGAAGATGCTCGAGGTCTGTTCGACGACGTTGCCGCAGCTGGCACTGCCGCGCATCATCGGCGACCCGCGTTTCTCGGGACATGTCCGTCTCCGTACCGAGGAGTACCGGAGGAAGGCCGATGCCGCCAGGGCCGTCTTTTCCAAGATCGCGGGCGTGATCGCTCCCTGTCCGGAAAGTTCCTTCTATTATTCCGTGGTCTTCGAGGACGGGATCCTCAACGGTCGGCAGGTTCTGCCGATTTCCGATCCGGCGGTCCGGGAGTATATCGGACGGGAAGTCGAGGGCGTCTCCCCGGACAAGCGTTTCGTGCTCTATCTCATGGCGGCGACCGGCGTCTGCGTCGTGCCGCTCTCCGGATTCAATACCGACCTTCCGGGATTCCGGATGACGCTTCTCGAGCCGGACGAGAAGAAATTCAAGGAGACGGTCGAGAAAATCGCGGCCGCGATCCGGGCCTATGCGGGGAGCGGATGACATTGAACAGATAACAGATAACAGGGAGCAGGGAACTGACAATGGGGACAGGATAAGTCCCGAAGAAGAATGGCGCATTATGGATCGGTTTTTTGTTGACTGTTTATTGTTATCTGTTCTCTGACGTACCGTATGCCTCACGAAGAGAAGACAATCGAGGTGAACGGTCGGACGCTTTCGTATGAGCTTCGGCGGCATCCGCGGGCGAAACGGATTTCCATCCGTATCCATCCCGGTCCGGCCGATGGCGGTCGGGTGGTGCTTACCGTTCCCCATCGCGCGTCCGCACGCCGTGGCGAACGGTTTCTCGCGGAGCATGCCGACTGGGTCGCGGAACAGGCGGAACGGCTCGCCGGAAAGGAATCGGTCCTTTCCCGTTCCGACAAGCATGAATACCGGAAGCGACGTGACGAGGCGATCGGCTTCGTCCGACGGAAGGTCGAACAGTGGAACCGTCTGTACGGGTTCGAATACAAGAAAATCACGGTCCGCGACCAGACGACGAGATGGGGGAGCTGTTCCAAGGGCGGGAATCTCAGTTTCAGCTGGAAGCTCATCCTTCTTCCGGAAAGGATGGCGGACTATGTCGTGGTACACGAGCTCTGTCACCTCAGGGAATTCAACCACTCCGATCGGTTCTGGAATCTCGTCGCGCAGGCGATTCCCGAACCCCGCCGTATTGCCAAGGAGCTCCGGAGAGGGTAGGATGCTTTGAAGTGAAAAGTCGATGGGGTCGGTTATACGGATTACGGAAGGCGGAAGACGAATCAGGAGCGAGAAAGCGGGTGAAAAGAACGGCAACGCATTATCTGCCCATTGCAGTATGGAAATTTCCCTTTCGGAAGAACAATTGAAGGATCTCGTCTTCCTGGCCGAGCTGGGCCGGTTCGTGCGTGAGCGGTCGTCCGACGTGCCGGATGCGGAACTGGAACGGCTCTGGAAAAACGCGATCGAACCGCTTCTTGTCGCGGCGCGCGGATCCGGAATCGGAGGCGTCATGGAAGACCGTGACGGGAAATCCGGCATCGCCGAAGGGATATTGTCCGCGACGGATACCGCCATCGCCGACTACGATGATGAGACGTTCTGGTTCGAGCTCGAGAGCCGGCTCGGCGAACGCGATTTCTATTATTACGGGAACGATGCCGAAATCGAGGCGGCCGAGAGGACGGGAAAGCTTCCGGACCGTGTCGAATGGTATTACCGCAAGTACCGCAAGGAGTTCGACGGGCACGGGGTGGATCGGCTCGAGATCAGCGAGGAGTTCTGACCGTTTTTGTGCGATATGACCGCGCCTGTTTTCGTGGTATATTTCGTGGTGTAATCCGTCGGAACATATTCGTTATGTTGTTCGAAATCCCGTTGTTCGGAAGGAAAAAAAAGGAAGAGCCCGTTTCTCCGGTGCCGGAAGGACAGGAGAAAGGTCGACGTGAATTGGAGGGGGAGTTCCGCGATCTTCTGCGGAAGGGATCCTATGAGGAGACGAGTGCCGAGTCCGGAAAAGACATCATCGAAGGGGAAGGAAAAGAGACATATTCGACGGTCGAGAAAGCTGGATTCTTGGGTGCCTGGAGTCAGGACCTGTCCGAGCTTACGGCAGGCATTCCCGATATCGGGAAGGGCCGGGTCGGGAACGCCGCATATGGGACGTCCATCGGATTGTTCGTCGAATGGGACGCGGACGGCGTCCGTCCGGTGTGGGTGAAGCGGGCGGCGGACGAGGCTTCGGGCGAAGGGGAAGAGGAGCGCGAGCCGTTGGAGATCGCCGGGAATTTTCCTTTTCCGGTACTCGAGGGAGCGTTCGATAACGCGAAGGCGGAGTTGGAGCGATTGAAAGCCGAGTCGATACGAAAGGGGCTCAAGGGAGACGTGTCGTAGCCGGTATGTGATCGAAACAACGGAAGCCCGATCTTGTCGATCAAGGTCGGGCCTTTTCTTGATTCCGATACTCATCGGGTATAGAATGATCGCGCCATGAAAACGACTTCATTCGACGGAAAAGCCGGATTGGACGGATTGAAGGCGCTGCCGGAAACCCCGGGAGTATATTTTTTCCTGGGCGAAGACGGCGATATCCTGTATATCGGCAAGGCGACATCCCTGCGCGACCGCGTGCGGAGCTACCTCGCCGCGGACCTCTTGGATACCCGCGGACCGAAACTCGTCCGGATGATCGGGCTCGCGCGCTCGGTCGCCTGGCGGGGGAGCGATTCGGTGCTCGAAGCGCTCATCCTCGAGTCGCGACTCATCAAGGAACATCAGCCCCCGTATAACACCTTCGAGAAAGACGACAAGAGTTACAATCATGTCGTCATCACGGACGAGGAATTTCCCCGCGTGCTGCTCGTGCGCGGACGCGATCTTGCGGAGGGGAAATTCACCGCGCCGATCCGGTCGCTCTTCGGACCGTTTCCACACGGGGGACAGCTCAAGGAGGCCGTGAGGATCGTCCGGAAAATATTCCCGTTCCGGGACAGCTGTGAGCCGCAGACACTGACAACTGACAACAAACAACATACAACGGGGAATGGAAAGGCTGGGAAGCCGTGCTTCAATCGGCAGATAGGACTGTGTCCCGGAACGTGCACGGGGGAGGTATCCGCGAAGGAATACGGAAAGACGGTCCGGAATATCGAACGGTTCTTTCAGGGGAAGAAAAACGATATCGTCCGATCGCTCGCGCGGGAGATGAAGGAGGTCGCCGACCGGCTCGAGTTCGAACGCGCGGACGGATTGAAACGGACGATCTTCGCGCTCGGACATATCCATGACGTCTCGCTGCTCGTCGGCGAATCGGCGGAATCGGAACGCGGCGGAAACGGTATCCGCATCGAGGCGTACGACGTCGCCCATCTCGCTGGAAAATCTTCCGTCGGGGTGATGACGGTCTTCTCGGGAGGCGCGCCGGACAAGGACTCGTACCGGAAATTCCTGCTTCGCGGAAAACATGCCGGAAACGATCTCTCCGCGCTCGAGGAAATACTGAGGCGGCGGATGAGGCATGCCGAGTGGCCGATGCCGGATGTCGTCGTGGTGGACGGAAGCGTCCTCCAGCACGGCGTAGCGGAACGCGTGTTCGGGGAAGTCGGCGACGCGTTCTCCGGTGTCGGGATCGTCGGCGTGGTGAAGAACGCGAAACATCAGCCGGAGCGCCTCATCGGCGACCGCGATTCGATAGCCGGATATCGCAGGGCGATCCTTTTGGCCAATGCCGAAGCGCACCGGTTCGCTATCGCCTATCACCGAAAACGGCGGGGGAAGGAGTTCATAACGGATGGCAGGTAGCGGGGACGGGGTCGTGTCGCCACGCTTTACATCCTTCCGGAAAAGAGATACCATGTGAAACGACTTTTATCACCTTTGACGCTCTGGTTATGTCGACGATGAGGAAGCCGGTTATCGAGGTCCGTGGCGCCCGGGTGAACAATCTCAAGAACGTGAGCGCGGACGTGCCGCGGGACTCGTTCGTCGTCGTGACGGGACTTTCCGGATCCGGAAAGTCTTCTTTTGTTTTCGACACGATCTACGCCGAGGCGAACCGACGGTACATGGAATCGCTTTCGTCGTACGCGCGCAATTTCATGGAGGCGTTCGACAAGCCCGACGTGGATGCCATACGCAATCTCATTCCCGCCATCTCCATCGATCAGAAGAGCGTGTCGCGGAGCCCTCGTTCGACGGTCGGCACGATGACCGAGGTGTACGACTATCTTCGTCTCCTGTTCGCCAAGGAGGGCGTTCCGCACTGTCCGCACTGCCGGAAGCCGCTCATGAAACGGACCCCGTTTGAGATCCTCGACGAGATCCTGGCCGCGCCGGACGGGTCGTCGATCGTTTTCTTGGCCGAACCGGCCGCGTTCGCCGGAAAGGACGCGTCGCGTATCCTCGCGATGGCCGCGGAGCAGGGCTATGTCCGGGTCCGGATAGCCGGAGAGATCATGCTGCTCGCCGACGCGGAGCGGAGCCTGTCCGGTTCGAAACGCATACCGGAGAAGATCGAGGTGGTGGTGGACCGTCTCATGCTCGATTCGACCCGTCCCGACAAGGAACGCATCCTCGATTCGCTCGAGACGGCGTTCCGGGCCGGTCAGGGCGCGGCCGTCGTGATGCTCGGCGACGAGGAGTACCGGTTCCTCAATCTCTTTCTCTGCGAGGACTGCGGCGTCGCGTTGCCGGATTTCGCACCGAGTCATTTTTCCTTCAACAGTCCCGACGGTGCGTGTCAGCGATGCGCCGGACTCGGAGTGACGCTCGAGTTCGATTCGGAACTCGTCATCCCGAACAGGGAGCTCTCCCTTCTGGAGGGAGCGATCCGGCCGCTCGCGAAGACGGGCGGGGAGCGGGGCAACGGCAACGGACCGATCCGCGTGCTCGAGGACGTCGCCAAGAAACATAAGTTCTCGCTGTCCGTTCCCGTGAAGAAGATCGCGAAGAAACAGATGGACGTCATCCTGTACGGGGATGGGAAGGAAGACGGTTTCATCGGCATCATCGCGCTCCTCAAACAGAAATACCGAGACGCGCGAAGCGATCATTTCCGTGCCGAACTCGAGGAATGCATGCAGAAGAAGGCCTGTCCGGACTGCGGGGGAAAGCGCCTCCGTCCCGAACCGCTTTCGGTCCTGGTCGACACGTTCTCGATACACGACATGGCCGGCAAGAGCGTGTCCGAGCTCAAGGCTTCCCTCAAGGCGCTCTCGGCCGCGCACGAAAGTCGGGAGAAACGGGTAACCGACCTCATCTTCCGGGAAATGGAGACGAGGCTCTCGGCGATCGAGAAGGTCGGACTCGGATACCTGTCGCTCTCCCGCGGCGCGGACACCATCTCGGGGGGAGAAGCGCAGCGGCTTCGTCTTTCCACGCAGATGCGCGCGGGACTCTCCGGCATCCTCTATGTTCTCGACGAACCGTCCGTCGGGCTCCACAGCCGCGATACGGACCGTCTGATCGACGCGATACTCGAACTCCGCGAGGGCGGCAATTCGCTTGTCGTCGTGGAACACGACCGGGCCATCATGAAACGCGCCGACCATATCATCGACTTCGGTCCCGGAGCGGGCAGGCTCGGCGGCGAAGTCATCTTTTCCGGGACGCCCGAGAAGCTGCTCGCATCGAAGTCGGCGACCGGTGCCTATCTTTCCGGAAAATCGAAAGTCTCGAACAAGACATCCGTCCGACAGGGCAACGGGAAACACGTCTCGATCATCGGGGCGAAGGAACACAACCTGAAGGATGTCGACGCGCATATCCCGCTCGGGAAGTTCGTCACGGTGTCGGGAGTCTCGGGATCGGGGAAGTCGTCCCTGGTCGATGACATCCTGTCACGGGCGCTCGCGAAGAAATTCTACGACGCGAAGGCGGAGCCCGGCGCGCACACCCGGATCGACGGACTTGAACACATCGACAAGGTGATTACCGTGAGTCAGGATCCCATCGGCCGGACGCCGCGATCGAACGCCGCGACCTATACGGGGATCTTCAATCACGTGCGCGACCTGTTCGCCGCGACACCCGAGGCGGAACGCGAGCGGTTCGATGCGAGCCATTTCAGTTTCAACATGAAGGGCGGCCGATGCGAGGCGTGTCAGGGAGGCGGCATGAAGAAGATCGAGATGTATCTCCTGCCGGACATGTATGTCCCGTGCGAGGTCTGCGGCGGGACCCGGTACAACCAGAAGACGCTCGCCATCTCGTACCGCGGCATGAATATCGCGCGGGTGCTCGACATGACCGTATCGGAGGCGCGGACCTTCTTTCTCGATCAGCCGCAAATCGAGGAGAAACTCCGGACGCTCGAGGAGGTCGGTCTCGACTATCTCGTGCTCGGTCAGTCCGCACCGACGCTTTCCGGCGGCGAGGCCCAGCGCGTGAAGCTTTCGACCGAGCTCGCGCGCAAGTCGAGCGGCAACACGCTCTATATCCTCGATGAGCCGACGACCGGCCTCCATTTCGAGGATGTCCGCAAGCTGCTCGACGTGCTCGACGCGCTTGTCGACAAGGGAAATACGGTGCTGGTGGTCGAGCACAATACGGACGTCATCAACCATTCCGACTGGGTCGTCGAGCTCGGACCGGACGGTGGTGATGCTGGCGGCGAACTCGTATTTTCGGGCGTGCCGAAAGATCTGAAGAAGTGCAGGAAGAGTCCGACCGCAAAATACCTGTAAATAGTCACAAGTCGAAAGTCACAAGCCAAAAGCTGGGAGTCGGGGGCCGTATGGACTTTTTACTTTTCACTTTCGACTCCACCTATGTCCCTCTCCGGAAACATCCTCGCGACTCTCGCGTACTATGACGCCCTCGACCAACCGCTCACGACGTTCGAAATCTGGAAACACATGATCGTCGAGGGGTCGGACGGCAGGAAACCGGATCCGGTGTCCCTCGGCGAGGTGGCGGCAATGCTCGGCGAGAAGGATATGCGTGACCGGATCGTTTCCCGGGACGGGTTTTTCGTCCTGCCGGGACGGGAAGACCTGGTCCCGTCGAGGATCGGCGCGGAGAAGATAGCGGTCGCGAAGCTTCATCGGGTCCGAAGATTGGTCGGGATACTCCGCCTCGTGCCGTTCGTCCGCATGATCGGGATCACGGGAAGTCTCGCGATGAAAAAGGGGAAGGGGGACAGCGATTGGGATTTCTTCGTCGTGTTGCGGGCCGGTCGGATCTGGACGGGGCGGACGCTTCTTACCGGTTTCCTCCATCTGATAGGCAAGAGACGCCACGGGAACCGAACGAAGGATCGCGCCTGCCTCAATTATTTCGTGACGGACGACCACCTCGCCATCCCGACGGAAGATCTGTTTTCGGCGAACGAATACACCTTTCTCATTCCGTTGTCCGGTACGGAAACGTTCCGACGGTTCGAACTCAGGAACCGTTGGATCGCCGGGATAAAGCCGGACTTTCTTCCCACGGAGGCGTTGCCGATCTGGAGCGTGCGCGATTCGCGGGAGACGAGGGCGGTGCGTTCCGCGATCGAGCGGGCGATCGACTCCGACCGGATCGAGGCATGGCTCGGTCGGTGGCAGAAGGAGAAGATCATGCGCAACCCGAAGACCCGAAGGGAAGGCGGGCATATCGAGGCGACCGACCAGGCGCTCGTCTTTCTGCCGGATCCGCACGGCCCGCGCGTCTACGAGAAATTCCGGAGACGGCTCGGCGAACTCCGGTTGAGGGGATGATGCCCGATGCGTTTTCCCGACGCGCGGAACCGGTCGCGAGGACGATACGGTCCGGGTGAGATTCCCGGATCGTCGCGACCGGAAAAGACGGGGTTCCCGTATGTGGAAGCCCCGTTTTGTTTTTCTCCGCCGTGTCGCGGTGTGGTATACTGACGACGGACGAAATACAAAAATACTATGCCGAAATTTCTCTATTCCGCGAAGGACGCGACCTCCGGCGAGCCGAAGGCCGGGGAGCTTTCCGCGAAGGACGAGCGTTCGCTCGCGGCCGATCTCCGATCACAGGGGTTCCTGCTCACGTCCGTGAAGGAGGTGAAGGAATCCTCCTCGGTCAGAGTGAAGTTCCTCGACCGGTTCCGGACGGTCCCGCTCAAGGAGAAGATGGTGTTCGCGCGGAATCTCGCGGTGATGATCTCCTCGGGACTCGCCGTCTCCCGCGCGGTCAAGAGCCTCGCCCTTCAGACGCGTAACAAGACGTTCACGAAGATCCTCGCCGGCGTGCACGACGACATCCAGGCCGGAAGGTCGTTCTCGGAGGGGCTGTCGAAATATCCGGCCGTGTTCGACGAGCTCTTCACGAGCATGGTGTATGTCGGGGAAGTGTCCGGAAACCTCGAGATGGTGCTCGGTATCCTCGCGATTCAGCTGGAAAAGGAGAACGATCTCAGAAGCAAGGTCCGCGGAGCGCTCATGTATCCGTCGGTGATCCTTTTCGCGATGGTCGCCATCGGGTTTGTCATGCTTACCTACGTCCTCCCGAAACTCACCGGCGTCTTCAGGGACATGGGGGCCGAGTTGCCGCCGATGACCGTCTTCATCATCAACCTTTCCGATTTTCTCCGGAACAATATCGTGCTCAGCCTGCTGCTTTTCGCGGTCCTTATCGTCTCGGGGCGTCTTCTCGCCGTGACGCGCGCCGGAAAGAAAGTGCTGCACTATGCCATCGTGCGGACGCCGGTTTTCGGCGCCATCGTCGTCAAGGTGAACTGTGCCCGGTTCGCGCGCATCTACGGCTCGCTGCTCAAAAGCGGCGTATCGGTCATCGATGGGCTTTCCATCGTATCGAGGACCCTCGCGAACGTCTACTACAAGGAGGCGCTTCGCGAGGCGATCGACGCGGTCCAGAAGGGAAAGGAACTGAGTTCCGTCATCGCCTCGCACGAGGAACTTTTCCCGGTCCTCGTCCCGCAGATCATCGAGGTCGGGGAGGAGACCGGCAAGACCGAGGTCGTGCTCGAGCGACTTGCCGAGTTCTACGAGGCCGAGGTTTCGCAGATCACAGCGAACCTGTCCTCTATCATCGAGCCGGTACTCATGCTTCTCATCGGCGGTGCGGTCGGCTTTTTCGCGATCGCGATGCTCCAGCCGATGTATACCGCCCTTGAGACCATAAAATGACATGCGCGAAACCGTATCAAACCGTGGTCGGGGAATGCGTAGGCGCGGCTTCACGCTGATCGAGGCCGCGTTAGTCCTCTTTCTTTTTTCCGTGATCGCGCTCACGTTCTATCAGCTCTTCTCGCTCGGGACGAGGCGGATACTCGACGTCCGGAGGAAACTCGGGGCGACGGCGCTCGCGTCCAAGCGGATGGAGATGGTCCGGAGTCTTCCGTACGATTCGATCGGAACGAAGCATTCGAACGGTTCCGGGGGATGGACCTACGGTATTCCGCCGGGAGACATCATCGAGACGGAGACGACTTCCGAGAGCGGCGGAACCTTCACGGTGCACACCGTCGCACAGTACGTGGATGACGCGTTCGACGGGAAGGCTTCCGGCGGTCCGTCGGATGCCGTTCCGACCGACTACAAGCGGGTCCAGATCGAGGTTTCGTGGGCCGGCACGGACGGCAATACGGAGAGTGTGGCCGCATGGAGCACGTTTTCTCCGGACGGCGTGGAACAGCCGTCGAACACGGGGGTGCTGTCCGTGAACGTCCTGAACGCGTCCGGTTCCCCGGTTCAGGATGCGACCATCCATATCGTGAATACGGCGAGCGGTATCGATCTCTCGGCGGATACGGACGCCTTCGGGAACCAGTCATGGCCGGGAGCGCCGCCCAGTACGGCGTATTCGATCTCCGTCTCGAAGAGCGGATACTACGGCGTGCGGACCTATCCCGCCTATCCGACGTCGGCGTTCAATCCTCTCGATCCGTCCGTATCGGTCGTTTCGGGTTCGGTCAACCAGAAGACGTTCGTCATGGACCGGTCGTCCGATGTCACGGTACGGAGCGAGGATCCGTTCGGGACGGCGATTCCGAACGTCGGTTTCACGATAGCCGGCGGTCATCAGGTCGGTACAGAGCCTCTGGTGACCCCGCTTACCCCGGTCTACGATTTCTCGGCCTCCGGCACCACGGACTCGAACGGGGAGAAGGCATATCCGGGCCGGTGTTACGGACGATATTCCCTTTCTTCCACCGGGAGCGTTTCCGGGTATCGCTTTCTCCGTATCGATCCCGGGGTTTCGGATACGGACGGCGTATTCGATGCCGTTCCGGGGACGAGTCAGACGGCGAAAATGGTATTCGCGAACACGTCGCTCGGATCATTGCTCTTTGCCGTGACGAAAGTCGAAGGTTCGGGGAGCGGGGCCGTAGACAAGCCCGTCTCGGGTGCCGTGGTCCGACTCCGGGACACCGTCTCCGGATACGATGCGACAGTGACGACCGGTCCGGCGGGACAGGCGTATTTTCCCACGGCGATGCCGGCCCTTCCGGCCGGAACCTACCAGTACGATATTTCGGCCACGGGATATTTCGAGGCGACGGGTTCGGTGACCGTGACGGGAAGCGGTCTGCAGGATAAGTCGGTGACACTCACGGCGGTATGAACACGAGACCGAATCGCCCGATATCCGGAAAACGTTCCGCGCGTGCGTCCCTTCCCGGCATGACGCTCGTCGAGCTGCTCGTGGCGATTTTCATCATGATACTCGGGATGGGCGGTTTTTCCCTGCTCTTCCTCCGGAGCTGGCAGATGAACGGATTCATCTTCGAGACGGGGGTCGCGTCGGCGGCCGCATCGCGCGCGGTGGACAAGACCGTGGCCGAACTTCGGAAGATCAGGCAGGGCGACGACGGAAGCTACCCCGTCGTCTCGGGGGACGGTTTCGACCTCAAGGCATTCATCGATATCGATAATGACGGGAAATCGGAGCGGGTCCATTATTTCCTTCAGAACGGACTGTTCAAACGCGGAGTCACGGAACCTTCCTCGACCCAGCCGGTCACGTATCCCGCCGCCGACCAGACCGTCACGACGGTCGCGACCTATGTCGCGAACACGGCCGCCCAACCGGTCTTTTCCTATTACAACGACAATTATCCCGGGGACACCGTGCACAATCCGATGACCACCCCCGTCGCCGTCGGCGATGTCCGGCTCGCGAAGGTCCGGCTCATCATCAACATCGACCCGAACCACGCGCCGGAAGAGACGAACGTGGAATCGATCGCGGAATTCAGGAACATCAACGAATATGTCCGATAGGGTCCGCCGAAAAAAAACCATGCAGGGATCGATGCTGGCATATATGCTCGTCATCATGACGGCCGTTTCGATCATGCTCGTCTCGATCCTGTCGTTCATCACGTCGCAGATAAAGAACGGATCCTACGCCTTGGCCCGCGAACAGGCGTTCCAGGCCGCCGAGCAGGGCATCCAGTTCTACAAGTGGTACCTCGCGCATCAGACGGACGGGCGGACGGCACAGCAGATCGAGACGTTCTGGAATTCCGGAACGGCGTACGGGGTCGCCTCGGATTACGTGGCAAACGTTTCCGATCCCTCGGGCGGGGTCGTGGGCACGTTCCGGATCAAGGTCACGCCCCCGATCGCGGGGTCGACGATCGTCTCGGTCGAATCGACCGGAGAGATGACCCGGTATCCCGGAAAGACCAGGACGATCAGGGTCCGCTTCCGCCGTCCGTCGTGGAGCGAGAATACGGCGCTCGCGAACGACTTCATGCGGTTCGGACAGGGGACCGAGGTGTACGGGAAGATCCAATCGAACCAGGGGATCCGTTTCGACGGATACGCGCACAATGTCGTGTCGAGCGCCGTGGCGACCTATGACGATCCGGATCATTCCGGAGGCAGCGAGTTCGGCGTCCATACGCACATGAGCGTCCCGATCTCTTCCGGCGCGAACGACTCGTTCCGTCCGCTCGAGGCGCTCCCGAATGCGGTTCCGACACGGACGGACGTATTTTCCGCCGGCCGGGAATTCCCGGTGTCATCGGTGGATTTCAACGGGGTGCTCGGAGACCTGAGCTACATGAAGAGCCAATCGCAATCCGGACACGGGTATTATTTGGCGCCGGCCGGCCAGGGGCGGCGCATTATCCTGCGGACCGACGATACCTTCGATGTCTGTACGGTAAACACCTACTCCGCGCACAGCAGTTCGACCGGGTATGGGACGAACGGCATAACCGGTTATCTGGGGAATTCCGGGTTCGGGACCTGCTCGACCTGTTCGGGATCCTGTCTCCGGAATTATCCCATCCCGCAGAACGGCGTCATCTTCGTCGAGGGAAACGCCTGGCTTTCGGGACAGGTGAACGGTCGGAAGGTGACGGTGGTCGCCGCGAACCTGACCGGAAGCGGTCCGACCAAATCGGTCTTCATCCCGAACGACCTGAAATATACGAACTACGACGGAACCGACATCATCGGTGTCATCGGACAATCGAACATCGAGATTCCGCGGGACAGCGAATCCGATCTCCGGATCGACGCGGCGCTCATCGCCCAACAGGGGCGCGTGGGAAGGGAATACTATTCCAATTGGGGGTACTACGACACGAAGAGCGTGATCACCGTGTACGGCGCGATCGCGACGAACCTTCGCTACGGGTTCGCGTACACGGACGGCACCGGGTATATCGCCCGCAACCTGTATTACGACAACAACATGCTCTATTATCCGCCGCCGTACTTCCCGACGGGGACGCGATACCTGATCGATCTCTGGGAGGAAATATGACCCTGTGGTATCATGGGTCATGAAAGCGAAACGAACATCAAAACGGATACGGACGACCTCGTATGAGTTTTCTTCATCGGAAAATATTCGATTTTTCACCGCCACCGTTCGGGCTCGACGTGAGCGATCTCTCGCTCAAGGCGCTTTGGCTTTCCCGCGAGGGGGATCAGGAGCAGGTGGTGAGTTTCGGTTCCGTTTCCGTGCCGCAGGGCGCGATCATCGACGGCGAAATCATACGCGAGGACGCGGTCGTGGAGAGTATCCGTGAGCTTGTCCGCGTATCGGGTCCGAAGCGTATCGGTACGCGACGGGTCATCTGTTCCCTGCCTGAAACCAAGGCATTTCTCCGGATCATCTCCCTCCCGAAAATGGAGCAGGACGAGGTGAAAGAGGCCATAAAATGGGAAATCGAGGCGAATATCCCGCTTTCGCTCGATCAGGTGCACTACGACTGGCAGATCCTGCCGGAAGCCTTCTCCTCCGAGAAGGGGAAAATGAGCGTGCTCGTCGTCGCGGTGGCGAAGTCGGCCGCCGAACAGTTCGGCGCGTTGCTCGAGCGGGCCGGCCTCGAACCGGTCGGCCTCGAGACCGAGTCGATCGCCCAGGTACGCAGCCTGCTTTCCGAGAAACACGGCGACGAGACGGTGCTCATCGTCGATATCGGCGACCGCCGGACGAGTTTCGTGATGGCGATCGGGAATGTTCCGGTCTTCACGTCGAGCGTCCCGTTGTCCGCGCAGATGATGACGGACGCGATTTCCAAGGGGATGGGTCTTCCGTTCGACGAGGCGGAGAAGCTCAAGATCCGGACGGGACTCGGATCGTTGTCCCTGCCGAGCCCGCAGCTCCAGGCGGTCCGACCGATCCTCGAGAACCTCGCGACCGAGATCGAACGTTCGCTCGATTTCTATTTCTCCACGCTCCGCTATTCCAAGAAGCTCGATGCCGTCATCTTCTGCGGCGGCGGCGCGAACACGCAGGGACTGCTTCCGTATTTTTCGCGACGACTCCGGCAGAACATCGAGTTCGGCAATCCGTGGGAGAATATCCGGATCGGAAAAGGGGTTCCGCCGATCGATCGGAACCACTCCGTCCAGTATTCGACCGTAATCGGCCTCGCACTCCGGGGCCTCGACGAGTATGAGGGTACTGCTTAACCTCCTCCCGGAGGAAAAAAAGAAGCTGGTCCGCCGGAAGCGTTTCGATCGTTTCCTGTTTCGGCAATCCTTCCTGCTCCTTTCGGTCGTCGTTTTTCATCTGGCCGTCCTCGGGAGCGTGTTCTTCATCGTCTACGAGAATCGGACCCTGGTCGAGGCCGAGGGGGATTATTCCGGAGGACAGTCCGACCTCAAGGAACTCGCCTTGTACGAATCGTCGTTCAGCGAGGCGAACGATCTTTCCGGGCAGGCCAACCGGCTTCAGCGTTCCCGCCCCGATTGGACCGGGTTCCTGCTCCGGATGGACCGCATCGTCCCGCCGCATGTCGCCATGAGTTCCCTTTCCACCAAGGAGTATCGCGTCTTCCTTTCGGGAACGGCCGAGACGCGTGACGACTTTCTCGCCCTGGAGGACGCGCTGAAGAAGGACGACTGCCTTTCCGATTTCCAGATTCCGGTCTCGAATCTCTTTTCGGAGAAGAATGTCGATTTCCAGATCGATTTCACCGTCAAGGGAACATGTCTTACGGGAACCCGAATGTAACACTATGAATCTCAGTCTTCCGAAACTGAATCGCCCGCTTCTCCTTGCCGCCGCCTTACTCATCGTCGCGGCCGTCCTCCTGTTCTCGTTCGCGACCGGAGCGCTTCGGGACAGGATCGTCGAGGAGAACGCACAGATCCAGAAAATCCATGCCAAGAGGGAGAACGATCGGCGAAAGGTCTCGCGCCTGCCCGATTTCCAGAAACAGGCGGCCGAAGCGGATCGGGACGGGTCGAAGCTCAGGCTTTTGCTTCCCGAAGACCGGGTCGTCGATTTCATCCGCGAGGTAGAGAGCGTCGCCCGATCGGCCGGTGGAACGGTCTCCATCGCCAAGGGGGACGATCTCGATGCGGCAAAGAAGGCTGCGGCGGCCGCAGCGGCCAAGAACAAATCCGCCACCGACACGACCACGACGTCCCCGGCCCAACAGGACGGTTCGGGTCTGTTGGGAGGGCTGCCAAACGGCAAGACGCTCGGGCTCACACTCACGTTTTCCGGGAAATATCCCGACGCCGTGAATTTCCTCCACAAGGTTGAGACCGCGCCGTATTTCCTGAATGTCCTCTCGATGAACATACGGCCGGTCGACTCGCAGCAGGATCGGAGCGTCGTCCGTCCCGACGTGTTTTCCGCCCCGACCGACGGAACGAAAACGACCACTCCGACCGCGACGGACACCCCTTCCGCGGACACCGTCAAGGCGGAATTCGATATCGTCGTCTATCTGAAATAGGGAGCCTATGAAAATGGATTTCAAGAAAACTTCCAACTTCTCGTTCCAGGAGGCGCTCCCGGTCCTGTCGAAGTATTTCAAATGGTCTTTCGTGACACTCTTTTTCGTGGCGTTCGGCGCCGGCATGTACGACTGGTACCTGAACGTGTACAAGGGGGATTGGACGGATGCGGAGAAGCAACGGTATGCCGAGACCGCGTTCAGCGAGACCGTCTTCAAAGAGGACTTGTTTCGCAAGGTCGTTTCGTCCGTCTCGAAACAAGCGGAGTCGTACGCGACGGACGCGAAGGCGGGGAACGATTTCTTCAAGCCGCTCCCGAAATCGTCGACGGCGGGGCAGTCGGATTCGACGGGGCGGTAGACTGGCACCGATTGACGCGAAGCGGCTTCCATCGTATCCTGTCCCGATATGGAAAACGACAGGGAACATCGCATAGGAGCGCTGCTTTCGGGGGAGAGCGCGTTCCGGACACGACAGGCGAACGAGGCGATCCACTCGCCCTTTTTTCGTTCGTGGGACGACGTCTCGTCCCTCCCCAAGGTCCTGCGCGAGCGTCTTGCCGCGGAGGTGCCGTGGAACACGCTTTCCCGGGTCGCCGTACTGCCGAGCGGGGCGGGGGATGCCTGGAAGGCGTTGCTTGAGACGGGCGACGGGAACCGGATCGAGTCCGTCCTCATGCGCAACAGCCGCAACCAGTTCACCGTCTGCGTCTCGACCCAGGTCGGATGTGCCATGAACTGCGCCTTCTGCGCGACGGGAAAGATCGGACTCGTGAGAAGCCTTTCCCGGGACGAGATCGTCGACCAGGTGCGTTTTTTCCGCGACGTCGTTTCCGACGCGAAGCTTTCGGGCGAAATCACGAACGTCGTCCTTATGGGTATGGGCGAGCCGCTTGCCAATTACGGGGAGGTACGGGAAGCGCTCCGGACCTTCACGGGCCCGATGGGCATCGGCATGACGCGGATCACCGTCTCGACGGTCGGATTTCTTTCCGGACTCGAACGGCTGCTCACGGATCCGGAGTGGCCTCCGGTGCGTATCGCGATCTCGCTTCATGCGGCGGACGAGGAGACGAGGACGAGGCTCATGCCGACGACCGCCCCGGGGTTCATCAACGACCTCGTCGCCTGGGCCCGGAAATATTCGGCCGCGTTCCCCGAAAAGAGACGCCATCTCACTCTCGAATACCTGCTTCTGTCCGGCGTCAACGATTCCGAAAAGGACACGTGGAAGCTCGTGGAGCTCGCGCGGCGGATCGACCGGGTACGCGTCAATCTCATCCCGTACAACGCGACGGACAGCGAATTCGTCGGAAGCGACGCGATTGCCGTGAGGCGCTGTCAGGACAAGCTCGAGGCCGCGGGGATCACCGTCACGGTCCGCAAGTCGCAAGGAGGCGACATCGCCGCCGCCTGCGGACAGCTCGCCGGAAAACGGTGATGACGGGCGGCTTTGCGGCTCCTCGTTTTCAAGTTTCCCTTTTTCACTTTCGACCGGTCGTTGTTGTATACTGGAAACATAAACATCGAACCGGAAACCTATGCATATCGGAGTGCCGGACATGCTTGTCCGCTTCCTGCGGACATGCAAGGGGAAGCTCGGGAGTCCGCGCCTGAAATCGTCTCTTCCCGTCCTGACGGCGGCCATTCTTCTCGTGGCCGCGATCGGGGCGGTCTTTATTTTACGCGAACGGAAACTGACCCCGGAGGCGATCGCGGGAATCTCGCTCTCGGCGGTAACGACCGATGCGCTCGGTGTCGCGCCGGACAGCGCGTTCCTTCTGCGAAGCCGTTCCGGAATCACGGCCGAGGCCGTGCGTGACCACTTGTCCGTTTCTCCGGAGTCGGCGTTTCGCGTGACTTCGAAGGGGTCCGATGCGGTCGAGATACGGTTCGATGAGCCCCTGAAGGGTGGATCGGTGTACCGGTTCCGGTTCTCGGCGGAGGATATCCCGTCCGGCACCGCGGCCCATGCCGACGAGACTTTGGAGGGGGATGCGCTGTCGTGGGCGTTCCAAACCAGGAAGGTGTTCGAAATCGAAAAAACATTGCCGGCCGACAAGGCGACCGGCGTTCCGACGAATTCCGGGATCGAGGTGACCTTCTCCGACGAACGGTTCCAAGGCGCCGAGGATGCTTTCCATATCGATCCGTCCGTGAAGGGGAAATTCGAACGGCACAAGAAGATGCTCGTCTTCGTGCCCGAGTCGCTTTCGCCGAAGACTCTTTATACCGTGACGATCGACGCGGGAGTCGGTGTGGACGGAAGCGATGAAAAGATTTCGCGATCGAAGACATTCCGTTTCGAGACCGGTTCGGCGGATCCGGCCGACTCCGCGAAAGAACTTCTCTTTTCCGACGGCTGGTATTTCTCGACCGCCGCGTATCAGTTCGGTAACGGTGAGCGTCCCGCTTTGTCTGTGACGGCGTCGGGATTCGATTCCGATCCGTCGTCGGTCGATGTCGTCGCGTACCGTTTCCCGGACGAGGACGCCTACCTGTCCGCCCTTACGATGCGGGGAACCGTCCCCGCGTGGAGCAGGTATGCCCGATCCGCGTTCCGGACCGACGCATCCGGCCTGCAGAAGGCGGTGTCGTTCCATGCGAACCTGGAAAGCGCGGGATGGAAGCGGTACTTCGCGTTTCCCGACACCTTGCCCGAGGGATACTATCTCGTGGAGGCGGAATCGTCCGGAGCGAAGGCGCAGGGGTTTGTCCAGGTGACCGATCTTTCGGCGTATGTCTCGGTGAGCGATACGGAGACACTCGTCTGGACCAACGATACGGGAAACAGATCGCCCATCGCGAATGCGGGCGTAGAAGCCGTCATCGGGAATCGGCGCGAATCAATCGAAGGAAAGACGGACGATCGCGGACTCATGACCGTCCGGACGCCGGACTTCCTGAAGAATAACGGCGGGGAAACGGCGTTTCTCCATGTGTCCTCCGCCGACGGAAAGTCCGCCATCGTCCCCGCCGAGAGTAATTCGAATCTTTCCGACGGCGCATCGCCGCGGAACGCGGGGTACTGGTCGTACCTCTATCTCGATCGGGATACCTATCTGCCGACGGATACGCTGGCGTTCTGGGGAGTGGTGCGCGAGCGCGACCGCTCGGACGCGAAGAAGCTCGGATTGAAGGTGGTGATCGACGGAACGGAACGGAAGGTGGAGACGAGCGACTGGGGAACATTCATCGGGGAAATCCCGCTTCGGGATATTCCGGTCGGATACTATTCGGCGAATGTCTTCCTCGACGGCGACGATCCGGAAACGGCGACACCGGTCGCCACCGCCTCCTTCGGTGTCGAGACCTATGTGAAGCCGGCGTACAAGATCACGGTCGTTCCGGAAAAGCGGGCGTCCATCGGGAAGGTCCGATATTCGGCCAAGGCGGAATTCTTCGACGGGACACCCGTTCCGGGAGCGAGGCTTTCGGGCGGCGGGGAGACGGCCGTGACCGACGGCGAGGGACGCGCTTCCTTCGAGGAGACGATCGATGTCGACGGACCGACATCGAGATGGATTTCGGTCACTCCCGGTTCGGGCGAGGAGGGCGAGATCGAAGGGGGAACATCGGTCGCGGTGTTCCCGTCCTCCGTGGCCCTTTCCACCGACGAGAAGCGTGACGGCCTGAGCCAGCATGTCGATCTTTCGGTGTTCCGAATCGATTTCGACAAGGCGGAGCGGTTGGGTGTCGACGATCCGTACGGTTCCTGGGTGTACTCCGCGGAAAACAAATATGCCGGGGAGCCGGTTTCCGGAGCCGCAGTCACCGTCCGAGTGAAGGAGACCTCGTACGAGCGGAAGGAGGACGGCGAATACTACGACTTCATCGAGAAGAAGACCGTCAAACGGTACAAATACGAGGAGAAGAGCAAGGAACTTCCGGACCGCGAGCTGACTGCCGGAAACGACGGGAAGGTCGGTATCGATTTTTCATTGGAAGACCGGAAGGCATACGATGTCATCTTCGAGACGAAGGACGGGGAGGGACGGAAGACGATACTCTCGAAATATTATTACGGATACGCCTCGTCCGAAGAGCCGGACTTCGTCCTGTCCTCCGGCGAGGAGTCCGGACACCGGTACCGCCTGGACGAGGGGGCGAGCGCGGTCTTCGCGAAGTCCGACGGGTCCGCCATCCCGTCCGGCGGAAAATTCCTCTTTTATCGGGCGCAGCGCGGGATCCGCGAGGCGGCGATCCAGGACGATCTGACCTACCGTTTCTCCTACGGTGAAGCGGATATCCCGAACGTCGAAGTCCGCGGAGTGATGTACACCGGCAAGACCTATATCGAACGGACGACCGGTTTCTCGTACGATACCGAAGAACGGAAACTTTCCATCTCCGTCTCCGCGGACAAGGATTCGTATCGGCCGGGCGATACCGTGAACCTTGGTGTCTCGGTGAAGGATGCGCAGGGGAACGGGGAACAAGCGAAGGTGAATCTTTCGGCGGTCGACGAGGCCCAGCTCGCCATCGCGCCTCACAGTCCGCAGATCGCCACCGACTGGGCCGGAATCTATCGTCCGGTCGGGAGCGGTATCATCGCGGCATACGCGTCGCACCAGTATCCGGTAGCCAGGAATCTTGCGGAACGAGGAGGCTGTTTCCTCGCGGGTACCCGGGTCCGGATGGCGGACGGAAGCGAGAAGTCGATAGAGTCGGTCGCGGTCGGCGATTCCGTCGCGACGAGGGCGGACGAATCCGATCCGACGCTTCGCGATGGATCCGTCGCGGAAACGTTTCGGCATGAGGTCGACGGGTATCTCGTGATAGACGGATCGCTCCGCGTCACCCCGGAACACGCCGTGTTCGCGAACGGACGCTGGGCGACCGCGGGCGAGCTCCGCGTCGGCGACAGTCTGCTCGGTATCGACAACGGGTGGCGTCGGATATCCTCGATAGAGCGACGCGACGAGCGCGTCACCGTCTACAATCTCTCCGTCGGTACGTATCATACGTATTTCGCCGACGGGAACTATGTCCACAACAGCAAGGGGCGCGAGGTGTTCCTCGACCGGGTCCTGTTCACCGAGATAGAGACGGACCGGAACGGCGAGGGCAAGGCGTCGTTCTCCGTGCCGGACAACCTGACGGGCTGGCGCGTCGCGGCACAGGCATTGACCGACAACCTCCGTGTCGGGCAGGACGAGAGGCTTTCCGTTCCGGTCAGCCTGCCGTTTTTCGTGTTGTCGTCCCTTGGCGATACCTTCGTCGCGGGTGACACGCCGACCGTTCCGCTCCGTGCGTTCGGGAACGGACTTGCCGACGGCGATCCGGTCGAGTTCTCGGTCGTATCGGATTCGCTCGGCCTTCATGCGACGATTTCCGGAGCGGCGTTCAGGCCGTCGGAGATCGCATTCCCGTCACTTCCGGAAGGAACGCACGAGATAACCTTCTCGGCGAAATCGAAAGGGAACGAGGACTCGGTCAAGCGGACGATCCGTGTCGTGCCGGACGGGGTTTGGCACGCCGAGACCGCCTCGTTCCCGGTCTCTTCGGGGACAGACTTCCGACCGGGACAGACCGGACGGACGACGATCTTGTTCGGTGAGCGCGGCATGAGCACCGCCCTTTCGGAACTCTGGGAACTCGCGACGAACGGGAGTGCCCGGTTCGACGGGGTGGCCGCGGGCGCCGATGCGGGACGGATCCTGAACTTCCGGTTCGACGGGAAACTGAATCTCCCGTCCTCCGGAGACTTCGATCCGTTCGCCGACGGGTCGAAGGGATGGAAACTGCTTCCATACGGGGACGCGGATCTCTATGCGACCGCGATGTCGGAACTCCTCGGCTCCGAGAGTCCGCTTCCCGCTTCGGATGCGGAACTTCTCCGGGAGACGCTCGAGAATCCCGCGTCGTCCCGCGAATCGGTGGCGACCGCGCTTGCAGGTCTCGCCGCCCGCAACGAACCGGTCCTCATCGATACCGACCGACTGCTTGCGGAACCCGACCTTTCCGTGCGCGAGAAACTTCTGCTCGGAGTGGCGGAGGCCGCGCTCGGAAACGGTGAGCGGGCGAAGCGGGTCCTCTATGAGACGCTCGGCGATACGGGCGGGAATTCCGTCGAACTCTCCGTTCCGGGCGGGAAATCGTCTGTCGATACGGTCCGCGATACCGCGCTTGCGGCGATCGTCGCCGCGATGACCGGCACTCCGGAAGCGGACCGGCTGTTCGCGTACGTCGCGGCGCATCCGACTTCCGAGGATCCGCTCTTTCTCGAGCGGATGGCGTTCCTGGACGCGAAGTTCAGGCATGTCCCGAAGAAGGGGAGCGTCTCCGTCGCGTACACGTTGAACGGGAAACGGGAAGAAAGGATGATCGACCGCGGCGAGACGTTTTCCCTCTCGCTCCTTCCGGACGAGGTCCGAGATCTCCGGATAGAGGGCGTGGACGGCGATGTCGGCGCGACCGTCGTCCGGACGGTCGGCGCGAAGTCCGGATCGGGGAACGATCTTTCCGCGAAACTCGACCGGACCTACAAGGTCTCCGGTCGACCGGTCAACGAGCTTCGTCCGGGAGACCTCGTCACGGTCGAGCTTTCCCATTCCGTGGACGATCCGGCCTCACTCGGGGAAGGATGTCTCTCCGTCGTCGACACACTTCCCGCCGGACTGAAGCCCGTCACGTCGTGGGCGATGATGCGGGGGCAATCGGTCGGTAACGACATCTCGTACCCGTACGGCATCGACGGACAACGCGTGAAATTCTGTGTCGCGAAGGAGGAGAAACGACCGATCCGGTATATGGCGCGCGTCGCCTCGAAGGGCGGATTCACGGCGCCGGGAACGCTCATGGAAACGGAGGACGGATCCCGCTTCAAGGCTTCTCCATCCTCGAAGGTCGTCGTGAAATAGGAAACGGACACAATGCTCTCCTTCCGGGAAAAACAGGCGATGATCGTGGCGCTCGCGGCCTGCGTGGTCGCGGTCGTCGCGTTCGCGCGCCTTCCGGATCGGGAAACGGTTTCCGTTCCGGAAGGCTCCGGATCCGTCGGGAGTCCCGCGGACGGGGATTTCGTTCATCCGATATACCCGTTCGATCGCGAAGCGTTCGCCTCGGACGCGCGGCGGTCGGAACAGGATCCGCCCTTCGCGTTCGGGGGAGCGATCAGGGGAGCGGTCATCCCGCATCATACGCTTCCCGGAGTCCTTCTTTTCGGATTTTTCCGTGAACTCTCGAAACAGGATCCTGCGACGGTCATCCTCATCGGGCCGAATCATCCCGACGCCGGACGGTCGAGGGTGTTTACGAGTCCCGCGCCGTGGGAGACGCCGTTCGGTCGGGTGGAAAACGATGCGGACAAGACGGCGGCGATACTTAGCCTTCCGATCGCGGGGACGGACGAACCCGTCCTTTCGAAGGAACATTCGATCGCCGGAGTGCTTCCGTTCGTGAAATATTTCCTTCCGGATGCGAAGATCGTTCCCGTGGTGCTCGATTCGCACCTCACCCGGGGCGACATAACCCTCCTTTCGGGGACGATAGCGCGTATTTCCGATGAGCGGACGGTCGTCGTCGCGGCGGTGGATTTCTCGCACTACCTTCCGGCGCGCATGGCGGAAGAAAAGGACCGGGAAACCGAGCCGCTCCTCCGCGGATTCCGTACCGACGAGATTCTCCGGCTCGGGAACGACCATGTCGATTCGCCGACCTCGATCGCGGTATTCCTCGAGACCATGAAGGACCTTGGCGCGACCGATATGGACCTTCTCGCAAACACGAATTCCGGCCGCCTCGCGTCGGACGACCGGGCTCCGTCCACCAGCTATTTCTTCGCCGGTTTCTCCCGGAAGGGGGAATGACCGGTCCGGAACGCGCATGGATCCCATCGGGTCCCGCACGACGAAAGACACCGTTCAAACCCGCTTCGCCGGCGGGCTTTTGGCTTCGATCCGGAAAAGAAAAACGTAACATAATAATGCGGTCGTCGGATTATGTTACTTGTGGAGGGAGAGGGGGGCGGGGAGACGGGGAGGAGCGGGAAGGAATATTATGCCATAAAAGTGGAAATTTCTTCCGAGGACCGTCCTCGGAGAACTGCCTCGTCGGAATACTGGTATTTTTCCGGCGATGGCGGGAAAATGATGGAAAGGAATGATGGTAAAGTCTGTGCTTTATGCCGAAGATGAAGGACATCCCGAGAATCGAGCGGCCACGTGAGCGGCTCGCGAAGTACGGACCGGAGAAACTTCGTGACGAGGAACTTTTGGCTTTGGTACTTGGAGCAGGCACGAAGGGTCTGAATGTGTTGCAGCTTTCAAGAAGAATTCTAAAAAGGATTCACATTGTTGGGAGAGAAAAAATCACGCTTGATATTCTTCTTGAAGAACGCGGACTCGGAAAAGCGAAGGCAGCACAGATTCTTGCCCTGCTTGCACTTGGGCAGCGACTCGGTTCAGAAGATCAATCAGAGATTCTTTCGTCTGAAGATATCTGGAGACGATGTGAGGATATCCGAGAATCGAAGCGAGAGCATTTCCTTGCGTTCTATCTTGATACACAGGGGAGGGTGATTGAACGCCGTGTTATTTCGATCGGAACACTGAATGCGAGTCTCGTTCATCCGAGAGAGGTTTTTGAGCCGGCAGTAGTGCTGCATGCGGCGAGTATTGTCGTGGCACATAACCATCCGAGTGGAGATGTGAATCCATCTGCCACCGATATCGCGCTCACAAAACGACTTATTGAATCTGGAAAGATCCTAGGAATTTCGATCGATGACCACATAATTGTCTCAAAAAAGACGTATACAAGCCTTAAAAATCACCTCTGAACATAGATTTACATATTCATATTTTTTTGCTAAAGTCTGAATGTGATATATATACATTCAGACTTCGGTATGTCTAAGAGAGTATGGAAATCGGGCGTCTATCGCCAGCAATATGAATATAAGAGCTTTCTTCCAACGAAAGTCAATGTTCCGTTTGAATGGCAAGATCGTCGGATAGATCTTCTTTTGAGTGAAGCGATGCGGTATCTCGGAGAACTGAACGCGTATTCGACGTTGGTACCAGATGTAGATTTCTTCATTCAGATGCATGTCACCAAGGAGGCGACGGTTTCAAGCCGCATCGAAGGGACAAAAACCAATATTGACCAAGCACTGCTTTCGGAATCCGATGTTGATCCAGAGGGCCGAGATGATTGGGAGGAAGTACAAAGATATATTCAGACAATCAATTTCTCCGTTTCCGAATTGGAGCGTCTCCCACTTTCTATGCGACTGGTAAAAGCAGCGCATAAAACGCTTCTCTCGGGAGTTCGTGGGTACAGCAAACTTCCCGGTGAGATTCGTCGGAGCCAGAATTGGATCGGAGGAGCGACTCTTGCAGACGCATCTATTATTCCGCCGCACAACGATGATCTTCCGGAACTACTCTCGGATCTCGAAAATTTTTGGCATAACAAGAACTTGGAAATCCCGGATTTGGTTCGAGCCGCAATTGCTCACTATCAGTTCGAAACGATACATCCATTTCTGGACGGAAATGGTCGGATCGGTCGCTTGCTTATTACGCTTCAATTGGTCGACCTCGGTATTCTCGAGAAGCCAACGCTCTATATTTCTGATTTTTTTGAACGGAATCGAAGTCATTATTACGATGCCTTGTCTTTGGTGCGTACGAATAATGATATCGAACATTGGATTCGCTTCTTTCTGACTGGGGTTGTGGAAACGGCCAAGAATGGGAAGGAGACCTTTGTGAAGATCATCGCTCTTCGGAAGCGGTACGAGTCCATTATAGAGAATCGCCTCGGTGTGAAGCGCCAGAAGGCGGCGAAGGAGCTCTTAGTGAAGCTATTTTCCAAGCCAGTGGTGACTGTTCGGGACATTGCGGAAATGATGAATGTTACGTTTCAAACAGCAAGTATCTTTGCGAAAGAATTGGAAGACGCCGGACTTCTAAAGGAGAAGACCGGGTTTTCAAAGAATCGTATTTTTACGCTGCACGAATACATCAATCTGTTTTAGCTTAAACACGAAAAACGCTATGGACAATTTCAACCAAAAGGCATCGATGATTTGGAATGTCGCGGACATACTCCGTGGAGGATGGAAGCAGCACGAATATCAGGACGTTATTTTGCCTTTGGTCGTGCTGAAGCGTTTGGACTCAATTCTTGCGCCGACCAAGGAAAAAGTGCTCAAGCAGAATAACGAATACAAGGGAAAGGTGAATGTCGATCCGATTCTCAAGAAGGTTTCCGGCATCGGGTTCTATAATGTCTCTCCGTACGACTTCGAGAAACTTACCGAAGAGCCGAGTCATATCGCGGCGAACTTCAAACACTATTTGAATGGATACAGCGAGAATATTCGCGATATCTTCGAAAAATTCGACTTTGGGAAACAACTCGAACGGCTTGAGGGTGGCAACCTTCTCTACCTGGTTTTGTTGGAACTCAATAAGGTAAATCTCCACCCGTCCGAGGTCGACAATCATCAGATGGGCCTTATTTTTGAAGAATTGCTTCGCAAGTTTTCGGAAATGTCGAATGAAACGGCCGGGGAGCACTACACACCGCGAGACGTGATACGTTTGGCGGTGGAAATTCTCTTTGAACCGGATACGAAAGCCCTCAAAACACCTCACGTTATCAAAACGATTTATGACCCGGCGTGCGGGACGGGAGGCATGCTTACGGTCGCCAAGGATCACATTCTGGAGCATATCAACAACGATGCGGACATCTACCTGTATGGGCAGGAATTGAACTCTGTCACCTATGCGATGGCGAAGTCCGACATGCTGATCAAGGGTGAGAATCCTGACTTGATCCGAGGCGGGGAGAAGGATCATTCCAAGGCAAGCACTCTTTCCAACGACCAGTTTTTCGGGGAAGTATACGATTATGGACTTTCGAATCCGCCTTATGGTGTCGATTGGAAAAAAGACAAAGATGCCGTCGAGCGAGAATCGGCACGTGGATTTTCGGGTCGCTTTGGCGCAGGAACGCCGCGTATTTCTGATGGGCAGTTGCTTTTTTTGCAACATCTCATTTCCAAGATGCGGCCCGAGAAGGATGGGGGCTCACGTATCGGTATTGTCCACAATGGCTCACCGTTGTTTACGGGTGACGCCGGCAGTGGTGAAAGCGAGATCCGCCGGTGGATTCTTGAGAAGGATTACCTCGAGGCGATCGTTGCCTTGCCAGACCAGCTATTCTATAACACGGGTATCAATACCTATCTCTGGTTCGTGACGAATCGAAAATCGAAAGAACGAAAAGGGAAGGTTCAGCTGATCGATGGTCGCGGATTCAAGAAGAAGATGCGCAAGAGTCTCGGCAATAAGCGACACGAGATCGACCAGGAGGGTCGGACAAAATTGCTCGAACTCTACCGCGACTTTTCCGAGGGGGAGCATTCCAAAATCTTCAATACGACCGACTTTCTTTATCGGCAAATAACCATCGAGCGACCCCTGCGGCTTGATTTCCAGGTTTCCGACGAGCGCATCGAACTCGTCAAAGAGGAAAAGGCGTTTCAGAAATTGAAATCAGCAGAACAGAAAACCATACTCGCATCACTGCAGTCATTCTCTGATAAGAAGCTCTTCTTGAATCGCGAAGCATTCCTGAAGGCGTTCAATGCGCATGCAAAGGCACTGAAACTCGCCGCCCCGCTTAAGAAGGTGGTTCTTTCGGCGTTGTCTGCGCGGAATGAAGCGGCGGATATATGTACCGATAGCGACGGGAATCCGGAGCCGGATAGCGAACTCCGCGATTATGAGAACGTGCCGTGGGGGACGGATATCCGAGACTACTTCGACAAGGAGGTGCAGCCGTATGTGGCGGATGCATGGATCAATGAAAGTGTGCGCGATCACAAAGATACTCAGATTGGCAAAGTCGGATGCGAGATTCCGTTCACGCGCTTCTTCTATCGGTACCAGGCACCACGTGACCTCTCAGAAATTGAGAAGGATATTGAAGGTGTGGAGAATGAACTCTTGGAGTTGTTGAAGAAACTGTAAGTTAAGTGTTATGGATAAAATTGAGATAAAGACGCTACTCGACTCTTTTTCGGAAAAGCAAAACCGGATATTGGTTATTGTTGACTATGGAAATGTTGAGAAGTGGAAAAATAGTCTTGGATGGAAAGTCGGTATTCGTGAGCTTGGAATTCTTGTTAAAAATTTTTCGAAAGGCAATGAATCTTTGAGAAGATTTTATTATGGTTCTGATTATGGACGAAAAGAAAGCTCTGAAGTTATGGTAGATTGGTCCCGTTCGGTTCTTGAAAGGGCAAAGATGAATAATTTTTCCATTGTGACGAAAAGGGTGAAATATATTCACGATCGAAATAATGTGACCGGATTTGCGAAGAAATGCGATTTGGATGTTGAGATGTCAATTGATCTTGTGAAAAAGCGTGATGAGTATGATTCGGTGATCTTATTCTCTGGAGACGGTGATCTTATGTGCGCTATGAAATATTTGCACGATGAATATCAGAAAACCTGCTATGTTTTTGGTGCGCGAGATCATGTAGGAAGAGAAGTGTTTGATGCTCAGATGGAAGGAGTTGTTCAGGACGTGTTGTTTGCTGAGGACTTTGAATATCGGCTTAAGGATAGGTATTCGAGATGACGAAAATCAAAAAATCCGCCGAAGCGGATTTTTGATCAAAATGGGGCAAGCCCGAAGGCTTACAACAGGAATATAGCAAATAAATGACACTGTGTCAATAATTTATCGTAAGTCGAAAAAGGTGTCGTAAAAATCCTTTATATAAGCAACTGTGTACCAAAGAAAAAACAAAACCCAATACGCTATATTCGAGCAGCCCTGCGGAAGCCCGTGTACAAGGATTTACTTGCTTGCTCGCAGTATAGCAGATATACAGGTGTGTAAAAGGCTGGACGAAGGCTTATATTATATACTTCAAAATGTATGCGAATGAGCATAAACAAAAAAAGCGGACCTTGTGGGTTCACTTTCTTTGGTAGAAGCAGCGTCTCTTCAAGCGGAGTTCTTTGGCTTTATACTCGGTTTCCCGGATATGCCCCAGATACTCTGAGGGAACACCGAAGCGCCTGAAAAGTTATTATTGCATGCTTCTACTGGGATGATAAAACGAAATAAGCGACTTGCCAAGTGTTAGACAATAGTATCGAATGTATGAGTAATCGACAAGAGAATTTTTTCTAGAAATCAAAAGACCCGCGAGGGCGGATCTTTGAGTGACATCGAGCAGACCTAAAGTTTGCGCAACAAATAGAGCAAACTTCACGTGAGGAATCAATAATCGAAATTCTATGAATATCGAACTGACGAAGGAACAATATGAAACGCTGCTTACGACAAGCGGCATAGGGAGCGCGATACTTGGTATCCTTGGTGATGCGCTCGCCGGGGACGAGGCGGACTATAAGAAGCAAGGGCAGGAGGCGGATGCGCTGGAAAAACATCTGCTCGGACATGCTGTCGCCTTTGGAGTCGACGTACAGACGGAGGAATTCGAAGGAGAAACAGTCTTTACCGATGAGGAATATACGTCGCGTATACAATCGGTCCTCAATGCGTTCGAGGACTTCGTGATGCACGACACGCTTCCGAAAGAGCTTGCGTGGCGAGACTTTCGGAGTGAGCACAATCGGGAAGAAATTCGGAAGATGGCCAAGAAAAATCACGGATACTTCGGCGTCGAATTGTATCCGTATGAAAAACGATACTGGGACGAGTTTGAGCGGGCCGGCTTTGATCGGTTGGTCATAGATGGCGCCATGCCGGTATTACTCGAAGATGAGGACGAAGAATAGAGGTTCGCATCACTTTGGTGACTACATTTTGAAAGTCCGTCTTTGCGAGCCCGTACTCGGGCAGCCTGCCCCGCGAATGGCGGGGCGGCAATCCAGAGATTGAGATATCGACCTGGACCGCCACGTATTTCCGAAGACGAAAATACTCGCGGAGACGGAAGACAGTGATTTCTTGGAAACAGGTTTTGTGATGAAACACAGTATGAAGACCGATAAAATCAAACTGAACAACGGATTCGCGCCGTACCCGGAATACAAAGATTCCGGGATTGAGTGGATTGGGAAGATTCCGAAAGAATGGAAATTTGATATCTTACAGCACCATTTTTCGAAGGTGAAAAGGACAGGTTTTCAGAATGAAGAGCTTTTGTCTGTTTATCGTGATAGGGGAGTAATCGTCAAATCATCTCGTAGTGACAATCACAACAAAGCATCTGAAGATCTTTCGACCTACCAGCTTGTTGAAAAAGGGGATCTTGCTATTAATAAGATGAAAGCGTGGCAGGGATCGGTCGCAATTTCGAATCATAAGGGAATAGTGAGCCCTGCTTATTATGTGTGCAAACCAATATCGAATAATTATTCCCAATTTTTTCATTACTTGCTGCGTTCGGATATCTATATAAAGCAGTATGAGAAGAATTCCGGGGGCGTTCGAAATGATCAATGGGATTTGAATTATGAGCGGTTTCGGAAGATTGAAGCTATTCTCCCTCCACTCGAAACCCAGAAGAAAATCGCGGAATATTTGGATGAGAAGACTGAATTGATTGATCGGATTATCGAGTGGAAAAAGCGACTCATTGAGCTCCTTCGCGAAAAGCGCACAGCGATTATTAATCAGGCTGTGACGAAAGGCTTGGATCCAAATGTCGAACTCGTCGACTCCGGCATCGAATGGATCGGGAAGATTCCAAAGGGGTGGGAAGTAAAGAAATTGAAGCATTTTGTTAAAACAACTACCTCGGGCGTTTGGGGAGAAAATCAACTTAATAACGTTGATGACGTTCGCTGTTTGCGAATAGCGGATTTTAATTACGATAACCTTTCATATTCAGAAGCTGATACTGTACGGAATATTGCTGGTCTGAAGAAAGAAAAAATACTAAAAAAAGGGGACATTCTTGTAGAAAAATCTGGAGGAGGCGAGAAGACTCCTGTTGGTCGTGCGATTCTATTTCATTCGACTGAAAAAATGGTTTGCGCTAACTTTATAGATATTGTGAGAGTAGATGCGTCTGAGATGATTCCAGAATATTTTGCTATATTACTTTCTGCTTTGTATGCAAAAAGAGTTAATGTGAAATATATTAAACAGAATACTGGAATTCAAAACCTCGATTTGAAAGCATATTTTTCAGAATATATTGGCTTTCCGGGCCTTGATATACAACACAAAATTGTCGAATATTCCCATCTGAAAATAATGCAGTCCTTTGAACTTCAAAGCAAGGTTGAAAAGTCCATAAAGACACTCAAAGAATTCAAATCCTCGCTGATTTCGAATGTTGTAACTGGGAAGGTGAGAGTAAAGTAAAGTGGTATGCCAGGAAATATCTACAACGTATATTGCGATGAATCCCGAGTGGATAACCCTGATTCCAGAAGAATGGTAATCGGCGCTTTAATCATACCGCGGGATCAAAAACAACGCATAGAAAAAGACATTAAGCAAATATATACCAGACATAGATTCACATATGAATTGAAATGGACAAAAGTGAATCATATGTACCAGGAATTATATGGCGATCTGATACGCTATTTCTTGTCGGCCAATAGCATTTCGTTTCGCTGTATTGTGGTCGATAAGTCGAGGTTCAATCTTGAAAAATTCCATGATGGAGATCCTGAACTCGCATTTTATAAGTTCTATTATCTCATGCTCCGGCCTAAGCTCTTTGCCGGAAGTAAATATTATATGCTTCTCGACAAGAAGCCGACGAGTAATCGAAATCGTACAGGGGCATTGCATAGATTTTTACAAATGTATGCTTCCCATATGACGGATTGTACGATTCGACACTTTCAAGCATATGATTCTCAGGATAACGTATTGATTCAACTTGCTGATTTCTTTACCGGTCTCGTTGGGTATGATGTTAACGAAGGGATACAAGATTCAGTAAAAGGCGAAGTTGCTCAGCTAATGAAGAAGACGTTTGATCGACCCTCTTTTATGATGAGTTCAACATTACGGGAAGAAAAATTAAATATATTCGTTTGGGAACCACGATCATGCCAAGAGTAGAAATCATTGTTTTTCAGACAGAAGCAGAATACCGAGATGAATATTCTCGGGTATATGTAAATGCTGACCTATTTCTTTTCGGAGAGATTTCTGTATTGTTTAGCAAGCGCGATTTTGATCATATTTTTTTTGAGCCATCAAGTGATGGTCAATATTCTTTCAGTGAGCGAAGAGCACGTCGTCTGCTATACATGAAAGCGTTATTATCAGATGAATTTACTGTTGAGACTTTTTATGAAATCGATCGCGGTACCTTGGCGCTATTCTGTCGCGACCTGGAATGCGTAATGTATTTAAGGAACCGTCCGGGGGCAAATTGCCTTCAAGTAGGGTCATTTTTTGACTTTGGAAAGGATCATACAAAGATGTATGAAAAACAAAAAAAGAAATGTGAGCCAATCACACTTCCCGAAGTAAAACAAAAATTTGGTATAACCCCCGAAGGGGAGGAAGCTGTTATTTTGGGGCCAACAACTCCCTAGAAATGCCGACAGTTTTACACTGTAAAACCTACTTGAAGGGTAGCATGGTAAAATGAGAATGTCAAGGAGTTAGTTGTCAAGTATACCTATTATAAGCCATAAAATATGCCAACCAATATCAGAGAAATCGGATTTGAGGAGTATATCGAGGGTCAGCTTGCTGGCCTGCATAGCTATCGTACTCGTGTGGCGAGTCAGTACGACAAGAACCTCGCGATGGATAGCGAGCTGGTGTTGGAATTTGTCCAGACGACGCAATCGGAGGAGTGGAAGAAGCTGGCGGCACAATATGGCGCCGAGGCCGGAGTGCAGTTCTTGTCGCGGATCGATGCGGAGGTATCGGCACGTGGGGTGTTGAGCGTGTTTCGCGAGGGGGTGAAAGATCGGGATGCGAATATCCGATTGGCGTTTTGGAAGCCGGAGAGTGGGATGAACGAAGAATCGGAACGACGCTACCAGTCGAATATCCTCTCGGTCATGCGGCAGGTGAAGTACAGTGAGAAAAACGAGAACTCCATCGACGTGGTAGTGTTCCTCAACGGACTTCCGATATTCACGGTTGAACTCAAGAATCAGCTGACCCGGCAGACCGTGAAAGACGCGATACGGCAGTATCAGACCGACCGTGATCCGAAGGAGAAACTTCTGACCTTCAAACGGTGTCTAACGCACTTTGCCGTGGATACGGAGCAGGTGTTCATGACCACCGAACTCCGAGGGCTCGCGACCCGGTTCTTGCCGTTCAATGAGGGGAAGGGGAATGCCTCTGGAAATCCTACAGTTGAAGGGAAATACAAAACGCACTATCTGTGGGAAGAGATCTGGTCTCCCGAGAGTGTTTTGGATCTATTAGCACATGTGATTCATGTGCAGGTGGAAGAAAAGGAAGATGCCAGGGGACGGAAGAAGAAAGTCGAGACGCTCATATTCCCGAGGTATCATCAACTTGATACCGTGCGACGGATCGTCGCGGATGCGCGCGAGAACGGCGCGGGGCAGAACTATTTAATCGAGCACAGTGCTGGGTCGGGGAAGAGTAACACGATCGCGTGGACGGCACACCGACTGTCGGAATTGCATGATGCTGATAATGCCTCGGTATTCGATACGGTTGTAGTGGTGACGGATCGTCGAGTGCTTGATCGGCAGTTGTCAGAAACCGTGGAGAGCTTTTCGCAGGTTCGTGGAGTCGTGAAACACGTAGAAAGCTCGGCTGAATTGCGCGAAGCGCTCGAACAGGGAGTGAAGATTGTGACGAGTACATTGCAGAAGTTCCCGGTGATTGTCGATACGATCGAATCAACGAAAGGAAAGCGATTCGCGGTGATTATCGACGAGGCACATTCCTCGCAGAGCGGAGAGTCGGCAGCAGACCTTCGCCAGGTGCTTACGCTCGACGAGGCGGCGGCCGATGCGGAGCGTGCTGAGAGGGCATTCAAGACGACCGAGGATGTGTTGATTGAGCGGATGAAGGCACGGAAGGTGAAGTCCCCGAATATCAGTTTCTTAGCATTTACCGCGACACCGAAACAGAAGACGCTTGAATTATTCGGCGTCGAAGATCCTCTGACCAAGAAATTCTTCCCCTTCTCGCTCTATTCGATGAAGCAGGCGATCGAGGAAGGCTTTATCCTCGATGTATTGAAGAACTACACCACCTATCAGGCGTATTTCGAACTGTTGAAAAAGATCGAGGATGACCCGGAATATGACAAAAAGAAAGCAGAACGATTACTGATTGGGTATGTGGAACGGCACGATCATGCGATCGAGACCAAGGTGAAAATCATGGTCGAGCACTACGAGTCGAAAATTGCCGACGACTTGTTTGGGCATGCAAAAGCGATGGTGGTGACCAAGTCTCGTCTGCACGCGGTAAAGTATAAGCTCGCCTTTGATAGGTATCTTTCGGAAAGAGGCTATGCACACAAGGCACTCGTGGCGTTTTCTGGAACAGTACGGGAAGGCCAGTTGGAATATACCGAGTCGCAGATGAATGGCGGACTACCGGAAAAGCAGACCGCGGAGGCGTTCAAGCAAGATGAGTTCCGCTTTTTGGTTGTGGCCGAGAAGTTTCAGACCGGCTTTGATCAGCCACTCTTGGAGGTGATGTATGTGGACAAGAAATTGTCCGGTGTGAATGCGGTGCAGACACTGTCGCGTTTGAATCGTATGGCGCCAGGAAAGTCGGATACGTTCGTACTGGATTTTGTGAATACAGTCGAGGATATCAAAGAATCGTTCCAGCCATACTATACGACTACGGTTCTTTCAGAAGCGACGGATCCGAATGTGTTGAACGATTTGGAACGGGATGTGTTGCAATTCAAACTGTTTGCGGGTCACGAGGTGGATGGATTCGTTGATGACTATATCGCCGCAAAGAGTCCCGATATTCTGAACGCAGCGCTCGATGTGATTGTGTCGCGGTTTGGCACACTCCTTGACCAAGAGCAAGACGAATTCAAATCGAAGTCACAGGACTACATCCGGAAATACGGGTTTATTTCGCAGATCGTTTCGTTTGAGGATCCACGACTTGAAAAGCTCTATATTTTTCTGAAGTTCTTGGTGCGAAAACTGCCTGCTCGAAAAGAGATTTTGCCATATGAAGTACTGGAGGCGGTGGACATGGATTCGTACAAAGTGGACAAGACGCTCGAAACACATATTTTGCTCGAAACGCTTGAAGGGAGTCTGGACCCAATGGGCTCCGGCGGAGATGGATTTAGCGTGAATGAAGAGCGAGACCCGCTTTCCAAAATTATCAAAGATATTAACGATCGTTTTGGGACAACCTTTAATACGGAGGACAAGGTGATTCTCAACACCCTCAGTCAGCGGCTCATGGAGAATGAGTCGCTGGAAGGTTCGATAAAAAATAACAATCGCGACGCAGCAAAGATAAAATTTGATACCCTCTTTCAAGGCGAGTTGATTACGATGCTCAATAGTCACTTTGATCTCTATAAAAAGCTCGACGAAAATCCCGAACTCAAGAGTTTTGTGAATGATCGTATATTCGATTTTGTGCACCGGAAAGTGGAGGAGAAAGTGAGATAAGTACGTGGCATATGGAAATCATCTACGTCCTCATCAATAAGGCAATGTCGTGAACCGAATACGGCCCGGGTACCTTTTCGGAACAGGCGGGAAGTGAAGGGGAACAATTTCGAATTTTGTCAGCCAAAGGCTGATCACTCTCTGGGTGAAATTTTCAAACAAACGGGATGAGGGGGCGAATCTTGTCCCGAAGGCGGAAAAGGGGTAGGATAGCTTCCATGTCCAAGACCTATTTCATCCGCACTTTCGGGTGCCAGCAGAACACGGCGGATTCGGAGCGCATCGCATCCCGGTACGAGGCGCGCGGTTTTTTTCCGGCTCGGGATATCGCGGAGGCCGATATCGTGGTCATCAATACCTGCATGGTCCGCGACCAGGCGGAAGAACGGATATACGGGTTGATCCGGAACCTGCGCGAGGGGAATCCGGACGTGGGGATCGTGGTGACCGGATGCCTCGTCGGGGCGGCCGTGCGCGAGCCGTCCGGCAAGATGGCGAAGAAGATCGCCTCGCGACTGCCGGGCGCGACGCTCCTCCCGATCGACGAGGTCGGTTTCGAGCATCCGCCGAAGCGTGCCTCCGGCGGGCTCGCCTCGATCGTCATCGGGAACGGCTGCGGGAATTTCTGTTCGTACTGCATCGTGCCGTTCTCACGCGGCAAGGAAGTCTCACGTCCGTTCGCGGACATCGTGGCGGAAGTCGCCGAAGCCGTCGCGGAGGGGAAGGACGAGATACTCCTTCTCGGGCAGAACGTGAATTCGTACGGGGCCGACTTCCTGACCGACCGCGTCCGGGAAAAGGAATCGTATACGCTTCCGGACGGCCGGAAGGTCGAACCGGTCATGGTGGAACATCTCGGGAAGCACCGCGTGCCGACATTGTTCCCGTACCTGCTCGAAACGGTGGCGGGCATGCCTGGCGTGTCGAAGGTCTCGTTCCTTTCTTCCAATCCGTGGGATTTCTCGGACGAGCTCGTCTCAGTCATCGCGCGGCATCGGAACATCGATCGGACGCTCCACCTGCCGATCCAGTCCGGGAGCGACCGGGTGCTCCGCGCGATGAACCGGTGGTACACCAAAGGAGAGTATCTCACGCTTGTCGATCGGATCCGCACCGCGGTACCGGAAGTCCGGTTCACGACCGATATCATCGTCGGCTTCCCTGGTGAGACGGAGGAGGATTTCGAGGAGACGATGGATGTCGCGCGCCGTGTCCGGTTCTACAAGGCGTTCGTTGCACAGTATTCGCCGCGTCCCGGTACCGCATCGGAGAGGATGCAAGACGACGTGCCACATGCGGAGAAGAAGCGCCGGTTCCGGGAGCTCGACCGTCTCGTACTGACCCTTTCCGGACGGGAACACCTGCTCGGGAAGACGGCAAAGGAGGATATCCCGTGAAATCCGCGACCGGTACATGGCCGCGTTTTTCTTCCAGGCGAGAGTTTTTCCGATTTCGTACCCTTGACATTTTCCCTTTTTTGCGATATTTTTTCACAGGTACCCCGGTACTTCGCAACCTTAAAAATCGGATTCCATGTTCAACTTTCAAAGGAGTCTCAAGTCGACCGCGTCGCTTGCCGAAGGACTCGTCACTATCTGCTCCATCCTGGACAAGGGAAGGCGGAACGGCGGTCACATGCGGATCCTGTTCCTGGATGAGGAAAAGGAAACACTCTTTCAGGTCGGTTCGGTGCCGCCGGAAAAGGTCGCTTCCAACATCGGGGACCTTACCCGAAAAATCGACGCCCTGGCCAGGTATCCGGACGCCCTCTCGACATTCGAAATTCCCGATTCGGAGAATATCGACGGCGGAGGTCTGAGGTTCGGGAATTTCCTGGTCGCATTTTCCGGATTCGATCCGGAATACGACGAGGCGATCGCCTTCGTCGTCGGAACGTATCTTCAGGAGCTTCGCACGGGCGAGAAACCTCCGTTCGATGCGATCAAGCTGTTCAAGCGCAGGAGATCCCCGAACGATCCCGATACTCCCTATCGTGATTCCGTGACCGAGCGGGTCCTTTCCAGAAAGGTCGTCCCGTACGTGTTCGAAGGATTGAAGATTCTTTGAGGGAACGGACCAAACAACGCGCCCCGGTGTTTTTCGGGGCGCTTTTTTCTTTTGCACGGGGATGAAAAATCCGGCCCCGATGAGAGGGGCGGACTCAGAGATTCGTCAGGACGGGCAGATCGTCGAACCGCGTCTCGTCCCCGATGTTCAGACGGTTCAATCTGAGCGGGTCGGTCTTCCCGGAGACGACATCGCTGATGACGGTCGTCGCGGTGGCGTAGCCGGAGTTCGCGACGATGGTCTCGATTTCCCGGTCGTTTATTCCTCCGGGATAGCAGAAATCCGTGACGGTCGTGCCGACGGCCTCCTCGAGTATTTTCTTGCTTCCGTAGATTTCCTGTTCCGCCTGATACCGGAAGAGTCGCGTGAGATCCGGATGAGAGAGCGAATGGGAGCCGAAATTCATGCCGGCGGCCGCCATCTCCGTCATTTCGTCCCTCGAGAGGAAACCGGGTTTGTCCATGTCGTTCGTGACGATATAGAATGTCGCCCGGAAGCCGTATTTTTTCAGAAGGGGGAAGACCGTGGTGTAGGCATCCTGATAGCCGTCGTCGAATGTCAGGACGAGGGGTTTCCCGGAGAGTTTCACCGGATTTCTGAAATAGTCCAGGCCGATCGTCCGAAACCCGTGCGATGCGAGCCAGTCTATCTGGGACTCGAAACTTTTCGGGGAGACGTAGATGGACGGGTTTCCGTCGTTCTGATATTCGCTTATGTGGTGGTACATCAGGATGGGTACCGCCGGCGATACGGAAATCTCCTCGGGTGTCGCCTGGGAACGGAGATTCGGCGGTATCTCGGGGAGCGTCTGGATCCTGGTCTCCTGAAGGGCGGAATGGAGCCGGTAGAAGATGAAAGAGATGCCCGACAGGGAAACGAGAACGGAAATGATGAGAAATGTTTTTTTCATATCATCCCAAGTATAATTTATACGCACATGGATGACAACGGGCATCCGATATTTTTTCCGGACGTACGGCCGTGTTTCCCGCGATATCGGCGCATGCTTTACGCGGAGCCGGTTTGATACTAGAATACGGAGTCGTCACCCGAAAGGTCTCATCGTAATCAGGAATCGTTCGTGAGTATGCGGAAGATACGGTATCTGGACGGTCTGCGGGGAGTCGCGGCGTTTCAGGTCGTGTTCCATCATTTCATCCTGGCCTTTTATCCGGCCCTCTTTTTCGGCGGCACCTGGACGAATCACATGGCCGCGGGCAGGGAGGATTTCGCGTCGCGGTCCGTCCTGAGCGTGCTGTGGGACGGCAATTTCGCGGTATGCATCTTCTTCGTCCTGAGCGGCTTCGTCCTGAGTCACAAGTTTTTCCTGAAGAAGGAGCACGAGATCGTCACGGCGAGCGCGGTGAAACGGTATTTCAGATTGGCCCTGCCCGTGGCGTTCTCCGTCATGCTCGCGTTCGTCCTCATGAAGCTGTCGCTCTTCTACAACCAGCCGGCGGGGGATGTCGCGGGTTCCGGGTGGCTTTCGAGTTTCTGGAAGTTCCAGCCGGACTTCATGGATTCCCTGCGTCAGGCATTCGTCGGGACGTTCTTTTCGGACGCGTTCGACTACAATATCGTGTTGTGGACGATCGCCCGCGAGTTCCTGGGCTCGTTCCTGATCTTCGGCTTCCTGGCGATATTCGGAAAGGCCAAGAACAGGCATTGGGCGTACGCCGCGCTGATCGTGATCTTTTTTCAGACATACTACCTGGCGTTCATCCTCGGCATGATGCTTTCCGATATCGTCGCCCATGAGCGGACGATTCTCCGGAAGATCGACCGGAAGAAGATCCTTCGGACGATCTTCCTGCTCATCGGATTGTTCCTCGGTTCCTTCCCGGCCGGAAGGGATCCGAACGGGACCATGTACGCGTTCATGATGTCGCCGTGGCTGAGCGAACCGGGCACGCTGTATCACACGATCGGGGCTTTCCTCCTGATGACCGTGCTTCTCGAGTCCTCGCGGATGCAGAAATTCTTCTCGTTCCGATACTTCCTGTTCCTGGGGGAGATATCGTTCGCCATGTATCTCCTGCATTTCATCATCCTGGGATCGTTCTCGAGCTTCGTGTTCCTGAAACTGCAGACGATGATGCCATATCGGGACGCGGTCATCCTGTCGTTCGCCGCGTCCATTCCGGTCATCCTGCTCGCATCGTTGCTCGTCTACCGGTACGTCGACAGGAACGCGGTCAGGTTTTCGCACTTCCTCTACGAAAAGTTCTTCAACCATCACGAAGCCGGGTAGGTTTCCGCATGGAAAACCGGCCGTCTGCCGGATCGGGGAATCCGCCGCGTGGCGGATTTTTCTTTTGTCGGCTGAAGCCGGATCCGTGTCGTAATGTTGACATATTATATATATTGTAGTATAATGTAGCGTTGTGAGTGGTTTTTTAAAACGTTCAATCCAAAGGGAGGTACGCGATGAATCGTAGCGACAAGAATATCGAGGACGGCGTCATTGTCGCCGGTGCGGGGATAGCGGGAATGATCGTATCCCTTCTCATGACGGCCATGGCGATCAAGTCGGCGGTGACGGCTTTCGGGTGGGTGTCGATACTGTTCCTGTTCGGAACGCTCCTGTACCTGTCCGTATCGGCGGAAGCGTTCCTGTGCTATCGCCGTATGCATGGCCGGGGATTCGAGAAGCGGAGCGAGGTTTCCAAAACCATCCGGATAGTCGGGACATTGCTGTGGAGCCTCGACGCGGTGGTATATCTCATGATGGTCGCGATGATGCGATGGACCGATTCCGGATACGTTTCGGATATCGATCTCATCGACACGTGGGCCCCCTATGTTTTCGTCCTTTTCCCACCGATGGTCTTTCCCGTGATCGTGAAGAAGCTGTTCGACCTCAGGCGTCTTCTTCCGCGGGCGCAAGCGACCGATTGACAGGGAGAGCGAGGTCTTGAGCCGGTCCTATGGATCGGCTTTTTTTTTTCGGGGAATGCCGCTTTACAGGCGAGGTCTTCGGTGGGAAAATGACGATGATACGGGTTGGATGAAAATACGAACTCCCATTATGGACGGACACTATTGGTTCAGGCCGGCGAGATTCTGGAAATGGTTCGCGTTCTATTATCCCGCCTCGAAGGAGGGGTGGATCGCGACCGGCATCCTCCTTGCGACCGGCGTCGCGGTATTCCTTTTCGGGGAAAGCCGTTCCGATTCGGTATCGGAAGCGCTCATCGGGTCCGTCCCGTGGTTCGTCGCGCTCGCCTCGGTGTTCGACCTGCTCTGTTTCCGTCGCGGGGAATACCCGGATTGGTGGCGTGGCGGGACAACGGGGGAGTCGTCGGAAAAATCGGAATAAGAAAACGGGATATGGAAGGAATGGAAAAGACCGGAGGGATGTCGGGCGGGACCGAAAAGCGTGAGCCCGGAAGGGAACGGTCCCGCGAGGAGGAACTCGATCTGTCCGTGCGGGAACTGTATTCGTCGGTGGTCCGTTTCCTCGGGAAGTGCAAGGAAGGAATCGGGACCGAGGAATCGTTTCGCGAACTGTTCTCTTCCGCGGAATCGATCCTGGAAAATATCGGAAAGACCGTGGCGCTCGTCGACGGGGACTATGGAAGGGCGCCCGGCAGTCTCCCGCAGAACCTGATCGGGATGTTCAGTCTTGCGACGCATCTGATCATGATGGCGGGAAATCGGACGGAGACTCCCCGGTATATCGACGATCCGAACATCCCGTACTGGATAGCTCTCCCGTCCGAGCTTGCCGGGTCGGAGGAAACGATGATGTTGAAAAACGGGTACCGTGAAAAGGCGCAGTCGCTCCTTCGCGCGGGTTTCGGCGAGTGGTTCGCGCGGACCGCGATCGGGACGGAGAAATACCGGTATCTTTACTCGAAGGGGATCGAGGCATCGGTGAACCCGCTGTGTGAGATCGTAATCGGGGAGACGGAACAGGAGCTGTTCGGGGAGAAGACGGTCTCGCCGACATACGAGATATCTCCTTCGGAGGGAGTGCTCGGGGATCGGGTGATCTATCGCCCGCCGCTCGGGGATCCGCTTCACGGGATGACGGTTTCTTTCTGGGTCGATGACATATCCGATCGGGATGCCGGGAACGCTCCGGAGGACGCGTTCCTGGAGGTGATCGGATACGATCCCGACGTCTTCGACGACAAGGAGGGCGAGGAGGACGATACGGACTATCGGGGGTGGTTCGTGACGGAGTTCGATCCGATCATAGGGCTTCCGGAAGTGTCCGAGCCGCTCGTCGAGGAATTCGCGAATCGGATTCTCCCGGATTTCATGGAGATGATCCGAGACCCGGAAACCCGGTTTGGGAACCGTGAAGGGTATCTTCCGGTAAGGCCGGATACGGATGATACCGGATTTTGGAAGATCGTCCCGAGCGAGACGGGGTACACCCTCGAATCCTGAACGGGTATTCCGGTCGCCGGCCCGGTTTTCGGTTTCCCTACATTCCACCTTGAATCGCAATTGATTTCCCTTCCACAAAGACCTCGTGCGGAGTGAGATAGTTGAGTCGTTTACGTGGCCGGTGATTGATGAGATCAACTGCATGGTCCACGTCTTTC